>Ga0116170_10000700_pt1 | contig 35099 bp, 49 predicted proteins | sample AD_JPNHW1_MetaG_FD_89797 | JGI IMG/M metagenome (GOLD analysis project Ga0116170, IMG submission 89797) | Active sludge microbial communities of municipal wastewater-treating anaerobic digesters from Japan - AD_JPNHW1_MetaG | ecosystem: Engineered > Bioreactor > Anaerobic > Digestate | place... | reverse complement strand
TGCCGTTGGCCGAAGTTGTTCGGCTGCAGGCGAAGAACCGCAGCGAGTGCGTCGCCAGCTGATCGATCTGCGAAACGCTGAAACCGCCGTCGACGGCGACAACGGTAGCGGTGGCCAGCGTAAGGTACGCGTGCGTCCGCGTGTCGGCCGGCTGAGCCCCGTTCGTCACCGCCAACGCAACCGCCGTCACGGTGCCGGCCGCATCGTCGCTGAGCGTGCAGTCCAGGTAAACGCGCCAGGTGCCAGCCGACGCGAATGTCAGCACCGTCGCGATGTTGGCCGGGATGACATCGTTGACGGAGCCAGAGCGGACGCTGACTCCAGCGACTCCGGACGCCGTTGCGTCGGTCACAAGAAACGGGTGCGTGATGCTCGCGATGCCAGCTCTCCCGGGCTGTTGGCCCGGTATCGCGAGTGTCGTCCCGGCCATGCTCGAATGCACGCGCACGCCGGGGCTGCTCCGTAGCTGAAGGGAGCGGACATAGAGTACAAGGTCGTTGAACGCCTTGGCGGAAATCGGCTGCCCGGGAGAAACGAAGTCGGGAGTCTTCATGGCTCAGGTGAAGAGGCTATCCTTGTCGATTAGGACCTTCCGCGCGCCAGTCCATTCCTCTTGGCGGAGCCATTCGTTTCCGCGAAGCCCTTGCTTGGATACGCGATCCGCGGTCTTGAGCCATTCGTAACCGGCAGGCGCGTAGGTTGGCGCGTCCGCAGTCTTCTGCCCGGCGTCTGCGCTGTTGGGCGCCGCGTTGCCAAAGTACTTGCTCGTCTTGCGCACGACCGGAGCGAAATCGAGGAACGATTCGACGCCAAGCAGGCGGAGGTTCGCGAACGCCTTTTGCCCTGCCGACGTCGTCCCGGTCAATGTCTGCACTGTGCCGGTGGGCGCGCCGTCCTTGTCGTGGAAATAGTACTGGAACGCCGCCTTTAGTGCGTCATCCATCTCGCCCTCCCATGCCCTGATAGCTGCCTTGTCTGCCGTCGAGAACGAGATGAAGCACGGGTGCTGGAGCAGGCTCTTCTCGATCTGCACCTGGTCGATCTCCCAGAACGGATATTCCTGCGAGGTCTCTTCCGCGGTCGACGATTGTTCGAATTCTTGGAATGTTTCGACTGTGACGTCCGACCAAGACGAGGTGCCGATCGGCTCGCGATGCGTGTTCTTGACCCTGTATCCGTCGGACCAAGTAGTATTGATTCCTGGGATTAATGGCTGAAGCGTGGCCGTCGGGCCGCGCATCAGGTACGTGCGGCGGATGCCAGTCGCATCGGTTGCGACCTTCGGATAATCGGGTCTGAGAAAGTTGATAAGTGCCATGGTCAGTTCGCGTATGCTGCGGTTTGTGCGGTCCCTCCGCGGACAGCCGTTGCGATCTTCTCTAGGAGGTCGCGGATCTTGCGGAGATGCTCGTTGGATTCCTTCTGTGCCGGTGCCGCCTGCCCGGTCATAAGTCCGATCCTGGAATACGCATCGGTCGGCGACTGCATCGCTGACGCGTCGACTGGGCCGCGCTGAATGTCTTTCAGCAGACCGGAGAACCGCGGATCTCCGCCAAGGTACGCCTCGGCGTATTTGTCGGCAGCGCTCTTGCGCCCCTTCGTCAGCTCCAACTGGTAGAGGGGATCGGCAGCATTCCGCCGCGCCCTCTGCGCCTTCCGTTCATCGATCCGCGCGAGAGTCTTCCGGTAGTCCTCATCGTTCTTCTTCCACGCGGCCTCCTGTGCGGCCTGCATCTTCTCGGCGATGAGGTCACCTTGCGGCTTCGCGGAACCGCCCGGCAGTATCAGCTCGCCGGAGTTGCGAATGTCCAGTTTCGAGAGCTTCTCCGGACCGGTGAAGAACTGCTTGGCGCCTTTCCATAGCCCTTGGAATCCGACATTCCCGTCGGCGATGTTGACGGCGAAAACCTTCGCGAACAGGCCGAGCCGCTGGAGCTTGTCGCCGGCGTCATCAAGCCGGGCGAGTTGCTCGTTGCTCAGTATCATGCCGCCCATACCAGCGGCGGCTTTGTCGACACCTCCAGTAAGCGACTCGAACGTGCTGCGCAGCTTGGGCCCGATCTTCTCGCCGAAGATGTCGGAGGCGATGTTCATCGCTTCCTGCTGGTTCTTCGCGCCAACGAGAGCACGTGAAATGGCCTGCCACTTCTCGTCGGTGTTGAGCCCAGAGAGTCCGGCGGCCGACAGACCAAGCTTTCGGAGGCCTTTGTTCAGCGGGTCGGAGCCGTTGGCGAGGGCATCCTGAAGCTTCGACCGCATCTTCTCCGAAGCCTTCGCGACCTCCTCCATGGAGACGCCGTTGTCTCCGGCGACGACCGAGATTGCCTGGAGCCCGCGTGCGGACAGATCGGCCTGCGAAGCCAGATCGGTGATGCGTCCGCCGAGGTCGACGATAGACTTCGAAAACGATATGATGGCGCCAGCCGATAGCGCACCGCCGACATAGCTGAGCGCCTTGTCGATAGCAACACCACGGGTCTTGGCGACAGCGCTCGCCTTGTCGAGCTCACGCGTGAACTGCGCGGCGTTGGCCGTGACGAGGGTATTGAGGCGGGCAATGGTGACGTTCTTCGACATGGTCAGTTCTTTCTCGAGATGCGTTTCGCGAACTTGCGAGCGGCTCGCGTCAGTCCCTTCTGGAAGCCGACAACGAGTTTCGCCTGCACTTGGTTGATCGACTCATCGGTCCCCGGACGCATGAACGGCTTGGCCTCGACACGAGAGCCATCGCGGGCGACGTGCCCGAACTCCACGAGGTGCGCGTATCGCGACGGTCCAGACGATCCGCGGAGATCGTCCTTCTTCTTGTTGAGGCGCTTCCCGCCTTTGTAGTATCCACCGACTTCGGGTCCGACGTAGGCGACTGCGGTGCCCTTGCGCTTCTTGATTCGCAGGCCGGTTGTGATTGATGCCTTGAGGTTCCCGAGGTCGACCGGGACCTTCGCCTTGATCGAACGGACGAGCGGCTTGGCGCCCTCGGCCACCATGTCGCCGATGACCTCGGCGCGGATTTCTTCGGAGATCCCGGCGAGCGTCTTTTGCAGGTCGAGAACGGCGGCGAGGTCGAAGTCGAGCCGAGCAACCCTGTTACTTCCGCGCGCCATCAGCGGCTCCTTTCTTTGCGAGCGACGATGCCATTGCGGCGAAGCGTAATTCGAGCGCCCGCTCCTTCGCCTCCGTCTCTGCGCGCTCTTCCTCTTTCGACTTCGGGAGGAAGTCGCGAGGCGAGAACGGTAGGAGTGTTTTCGATGAGCTCCATTTCGCGTTGAGCGCGCATGCCGTCTGCACGGCGAGTTCCCATTGCCGGTTCTCGGCCCATGCATCCGTCAGCGCTTCGAGCTGCGGTTGCGTGTATCCGAAGAACTCGGCGTCTGAGAGCTTGAGGCTGACGCGGGCGAACGCCCACTGCCGCATCAGCCTGCGGTGTTTTTTGAGTCGGAAGGCTGAGCCGCAGAGTAGGTTTCGAGGAAGGCGGCGAAGGCGGAATCGATGGCGGCCGGCTCCTTGAGGTGCGGCGCCAGCGCCTCCGGCGTCGGGAAGTCGGAGGCGTCGGAGTCGACAAGGCATGCCCACGTCCACGCAACGAGTGCAGCCCATGCGCGACGACGATTGTTGAGGTCGCACACGGCGAACGGCCGCTCGATCGATCCCATGCGGAATTCCGCGCGCGTGTCGAACGTGATGGTGCGCTCGCGATCCAGCTGAACGCACACCGGCTTAGCTTGGCAGATGGGGGTTGGCATGGCTCAGGATCAGGCCGGCGATGCGGTGAAGGTCTCCGCGGCGATCGCGCGGAAGGTATAGGACGCCTCCGCCTGCCCGGTCAGCCCGCCACCGGGAAGCGGGAAGTCTGTGATGTAGCCGGAGAACGCGAACGTGGAGCCGCTCGCCAAGATGAAGGTCTGATATTCGAGGCTTCCGGCGAGATAGGCCGCGTAGAGCCGGGCGTGTTCGGTGTCCTTCGGATCGAACTGCAGCTTCACCTCGACGTTGCGCGGCTCACGAAGCGGCTCGGGAGCGTACGTCTTGGTGCCAGTGGTCGACTGGTTCGTGGTGTCGAAGAGCTCTCGGCCTCCCTCGCCGATGTCGAAATCGAGGAGGCCGGGGACGACAGTAGTGGGGGTGGCGGAGGCGCCGGCCTTGATGCTCTTGCCCTTGTTCGGATAGACGGTGGACATGGTGCTTTACGTGGTTGGATTGTGGATGAACGTGAGTTCGAGAATGGCATTGGCCAACGAGACATCGTCGGCGGGAAGAAGGCGGAGCGTCGGGCTCGTCACGGTGGCGCCAGCGAGGTAACCGCCGCCGGTGCAGAAGGCGGAGCGGATGGCGGAGCGAAGGAGGAGCGCGGTGCGCGTGTCGTTCGCGTAGCACGCGAACTGCACCTGCGTCTCGTCCTGCCCAAGCATGTTGTCGTGAGACTCGGCGCCGACCGTAGATACCTCAGTCCAGACGCAGTACGGCGCCACGACGCCCTGCGGTGCCGCGGTTGGGTAGACGCGCGAGCCCGCGATGGCGGCGACAGCCGGATATGCCTTCGCGGTCAAAGTGATGAGAGCGGCAAGAGCTTCTGTCATCGCGCGGCCCTCCCCATGCGGCGCCACTGCACCATGGTCGCGAAGTCGGCCATCGCCTCCGGCGTCATCGTCCAGCGATCGGTGCCGGCAATCAAAGCGAGGCCATAGTCGGTGACGATGGCCGGCGCGAACTCGCGGCCGTAGTCGGCGACAAGCGCGTTGTACCTGGCGCGCAGATGCGCCGTGACAACGAAGAGCCCGTCGGGCTGCACGCTGACGATTCCGCTATTCTGCTCGGTCCCGTCGAAGGACGCGGCGGCTGGCACATCGGCCGGAGTCGGTGTGACGGTAGTGCAGCCCGTGCAAGCCAGGGCGAGCGCGAGACCGAGCAGAAGAGTGCGGAAGAGTTTCATTCGGCAGTGAGTTTGCGGAGGTTCTCGACGGCTTCAGAATTGCCGTTCATCGCGGCGAACGTGGCCTTGACTGAAGCATCCTTGATGGCGGCGTCCGTCTTTGCGGCGGAGCTCGCCTGCATCGTGGGAGAGTTGCGCAACGCGCTCCGGCCGGTTGCCCAGCCGAAGAGATTGGCGATGGACGAGAAGATGGACGAGAGGAGCGACATGGCGTCAGGATGCCGTGAGTGAGGCGCGGTAGTCGGCGATGCCGTTGGAGACGCCGCGGACTAGAGCGGTGACGAGAGCATCGGCCGCCGCCTTGTATTCGGGGTCCGCGATGATGGAGGTGAGCACAAGATCCTTGCCGGTCTGGGCCTTGAACAATGCGGCGCCGGATGCGTAGGCGCTCTCGAGTGCGGCCCCGATCTGCGTCGCCTGCGCATGGGTGACCTCCGGGAATGCGACGCGGACCGCTGCCGAGAAGCCTTCAGCGGTCGGGTTCGAAGTCGCGAGGATCGTCGCTGCTGCGGACGCGCTGAGGGCGAAGTCGTCAACGAGTTGCGGGTTCTTCGTGAGAATCATCGGGACGGCGATGCGTGCGCCGCCTTCGATCAACGGAGCGGCCACGCTGGCGGCATTCGTCACTGCCGTCTTCGTGTCGACGCGTGTGCCGGTGGTGGTAGTGCAGGCGGGGAGAACGAGCAGCGCGAGCGCCGCGAAGACGAGCGAGGTGGTGTGTTTCATGTTACTTGCTGGTTCGGGAGAGGTGCTGATCGATGTAGGCGCGGACGGCTACGAGGCCGGCGAGGGCAGACGAGAGCGCGAGCGCGGGCCAACGGTCATGGATGCGCTGGAAGAGCTCCGCCCCGCCGAGGTTGGCCAGCTCGCCCGCCCAGACGCTCAGGACGGCGATGAAGAAGTAGAGGAGCCCGCGACTGTCAGGTCGGTGTTTCACTTGGAGGCCTTCCCGTTTTCGAGAGCGGCAACTCGCGCTTCGAGTGACGTGTTCTTCTCGTTGAGTTCGCGCACAGCGTTGACGAGAGCTGCGATCAACGGGCGATCGGAGAGGGTGAGGAGTTCGGCCTTCTCGCGCTTCTTGATTTTCTTGCCGTCAACCTCGACTTCGGAGGTTCGATATTGCCCCACCGCTTCAGGTATGGATTCGAGGACTTCCTGCGCGATGAAGCCAACGTTCTCGTCCTCTGTGTCCATCCCGGACTTCTCGTTCCAATGGTAGGTGCGGGGCGTGAGCTTGAGAACGTCAGCGAGCCCGCGCGTGAACGTGCCGGTTACAGTCTTGAGGCTGGCATCAGAGGAGGCTGTTACGTTGCCCGAGGAGTCGGTGACGAGAGTGCCGGCGCCGTATGCGTTGAAACGAATACCGCCGGCAGTCGCGATTCTCATTCGCTCAGCTCCGCCAATCGCGAACTGGATGTACCCGCTTACAGACCCACCATTGAGCGCGACGTATCCAGCCGTGTTTGCGGCGCCTGCATCGATCAGGAACCGGGTCGCAGCGGAACTATCCGCTTGCAGCGTTATTGTCGTCCCTTCAGCTGCAAGCGCTACACGCGTCCCGGATGTCCCAATGATCTGGATTCCATTGCCCGACACAGTCAGTTTTCTGCCTGTGGTCGTTGTCCCGACTCGCATGTCGCCAGAGATGGTGGTGTCTCCCGTGACGCTGAGCGCCATCGCTGCGTCAGCGGCTTGACCGACGCCAAGGCGTGAAAACTGCGGAGTGCTCGTCGTAGCGATGCTCTGAGGCAGCGCAAGTGTCGGATCCCCGCTAATACCGTCGCCGTTGGTAACCGTGACTTGGTTTGCCGTGCCGATGATGGTGCGCGTGGCTGCGGTTCCAGCACCCGTGCGAGCAACCAGCCCGGTCGCACTCAGCCCGGCGATGGCCGTCAGGTCAGCGTCCAAGGATTGGGCATCGGTGATTCCGTATCCGATCAGCGTCGTCGGCGTGCTGGTGATGGTGCTCCACGCTTGGTTGTGCGCGGTCGGAGTGCGTGCGTCGCTCAGCCTGGAATCGTTGCCAACGGCCGCGGTCGTGCCCGTGGTGCCAAAGCCGGGGAATGACACCTTCGCATTCCAAGCTGCGGCGCTGGCGATGTAGGTGTCGGCAATCGCTGTACCGTGCCACGTGCCGGCAGTGATGGTGCCCAGCGTAGTGATGCTGGGAGTACCCGCCCACGTCGAGAGCGCGGTGTTCTCAACCGAGCCGAGGCCCACGTCGCCAGCCGTCACGCTGACGTTGCTTGAGAGCGCGTGCCCGTTGACGGTGCGCGACGTCGGCACGCCGCCGAGGCCTGCGAGCGTGATCGCTGCAGCGGCGCCGGCCGGGTCGTACGCGGTCGCGGCGGTGAAGGCCGCAGTGCCGAACGTGCCACCTGCAGCGCTCGTCAGCGACGACGCAGTGACACCACTCGCGAGCGTGGACCCGGTGAGCGTACCCGCTGCGGCGGGAACGGTGATGTTCGCAGTGCCATCGAAGGACACGCCGTTGATCGTGCGCGCCGTCTGCAACGCTGTCGCCGTGCCGGCGTTGCCGGCCACGCTCGTCTGGTCGCCGGTGTTCGTTCCGCTGAGGTTCGAGCCGGTGACCGTTCCGGTCGCTGCCACGCTGGTCGGAGCGATCGCGCCAATCGAAAGCGTGATCGCTGGCGTCGTCGACGCGTTGGCAACGGATCCCGAGACACCGTTCGCGCTGACCACGGAGACGCTCGTGACCGTACCGGACCCGCCGCCGCCGGCGGGTGTCGACCATGCGCCGGTGCCATCGAGGTACTTCGCCGCGTCGTTCGGCAGCTTCGGGGCGAAGCCGTGGCGCATAGTCGAGACGTTGTTCGTGGTAACGTCCGAGAAAGTCAGGGTCGCGTCCGACTGATCCCCCGTGTTTGTCCCTGTGAGGTTGGCGCCGGTGACGTTGCCTGTGGCCGCGACCGAGCTCGGGGTGATTGCCCCGAGGGAGAAGGTGAGAGTCGGCGTCGTGGTCGGATTCGCGACGGCCGCCGAGACTCCGTTCGCTGTGGTGACCGCAACGCTGGTAACGGTGCCGGTTCCGCCTCCGCCACCGCCGGCGGCAAGGCCACTGAGCGGGCGCCAGCGCGCCGCCGTCGCATCGTACCAGAGGCCCAGCCCATTTCCAGCGGCGAGCTCGTAGTTCGCACCGCCGAGGTCGAAACGGTTGGCCGCCGCGGATCCGGTGAACGCGTGAGCGAGCGAGATCGGGTAGCCGCCGATGTTCGACAGCCAGACGATGCGGCCATCGGCGCCGCCGGCGAGACCGGTGATGACGCGCGGTGCATCGGCGGCGACCCGAAGGAATGTCGCCGCCGAGAAGCTCGCGGGCGCGTAATCGTCGACGTCGGCGGTCAGCTGCGGGGGCGTGATGTCGCCGGTGAACTTCACCGACTGCTGGACGGTCAGGTTGCCTGCGAGCGTGTTCTGCGCGGGCAGCGGCGAGCAGGACGCGACGAAGAAGGCTAGGAGTGTGAGGAGCTTTTTCACAGGGAAACTTGAACGAGTGCGCGGTAACCGGGCCCGGGGACGACAGCGCCGAACTCGAGAGAGAAACCGGCGTCGGTGAGAGACTTGACGACGAGCGCGGTCGTGAACTCGTAGCCATCGGACGGAGGCAGAAGCGTCGCCTTGAGCCCGCGGGGGACGCTCGGGAACGCGGTCGAGAAGGTGACGGCTTGGGCGGCGGCGCCCTCCTCGAGGTCGACAGTGAACGTCTGCACGAACTGGAACGCCTGGACGCTGAGCTTGTACCCGCCCGACGGAACTGCGGCGCCGAACTCGGCGACGAAGCCGGCGGCCGTGATGTTTGCCGGGTTGATCAACACCTCGAACGTCTCGCCACCGGCCGGGACGAGGAGCTGCACGTAGAGGCCACGCGGCGCCGACTGGAAGGCGGCGGGGAAGGTGACGGCACGCAACGCCTCGCCCGCCTTGAGCGAGACCTCAAACACGTTCGACAGCGGCCACTGCGGATCGGATGGAGGAGCCGACTTGAGGATCAGGTCAAGGAAACTCCGCCGGCCAACTTCGACCGGCGGAGCGGCCACCTCGTAGCCAACCCCCTCACAGAATACCCTCCAGGTCTCGCGGATGTCCGACCGGTAGCGGATGCGCATGACTCCAGCTGCCTCGGCAACGCGCGACTGAGCGGCGACGAACTCACGGCCGTTCCCCGGCAGCATCCGACCCCAGACGTACGCGGAATGCGTCCACGACTGCACCGCTCCGCCGATCGCATCGAGAGTTGTATCGAGGCGGCGGAGTGAGACGTAGCGGTCGAGAAGCCCGGGGTTCATGGTTCAATCGGTGGGATCGTGCCGATGCGGACACTCGCGAACGTCGCAGAGGTGACTCTTCGAGGCCTTGCGCCAACGCCATGCGAGGAACGCAAGACCGGCGCACGAAAGTGCGAACGCGGCGAGCTTGTCGTAATGGCCGGCAATGTACGAACCGGCGGCTGTCGCCATCGTGACGAGAAAGGTGAAGAGGTCCCGGAGTAGGTCGCGCATGGTCAGACGGGGTTCTGCCGGTACTGCCAGAGGATGTTCTGGATTCCGTTCGGCAGCTCGGTCGCGATTGTGCCGGTTACGACTGGAGAGCGGTTCTCGAAGTAATGGGCGGCCGTCCAGAGGATCGCCTGCACGACGTCGGCAGGGATCGGGCCGACCTTTTCGGCATCGGGGCCGAACACGCCGCGCAGGAAGATCGGGGAACTCCGGTCGGTTGCGATGTCAGAAGGCTGCGCGAACGACTCGCGAAATCGGATCGTCGTGGAGTGCGCCATCTGACCCTCGATCGAGTAGGAGTCTGCCGCGAACAGGACCTCGGCTCCGGAGGTGTTCACATATCCAAACGCGGTGATGGAGCCAAGCGGTCCGCGGGCAACGTTTAGCACGCTGCCGAGCTCGGCCCAGCGGAGTTCGAGCGTGCGTTTCGCGTAGGTGCGTCCGGTGTAGTTCTCGCACGCGACGCGGGCGGACTTGATGCACGTCTCGAGGATAGCGTCATCCTCTTCGGCGCTGTGCGTGTAGGAGCGCGCGGTCTCGACGGATACGGGCTCGACGGCTGCGACCGAAAAGCCGATCTCCCCGACTTCTGAGACGGGGACGATGCGGGCGGGAGTGCGGTGGCAGTGCATGGCAGAATCAGGAAGCAGCGGCTGCGGAGTTGGCCGGTCGCCGAGCGAATATCTTGCGCGACTCGGGTGTTTGTTGGACCGCCTCGGCGATGCCGGTGGCGATGAGCTGCGAGGCCTGAACCTGCGGGAGATCGCGAATCTCGTCTTGCTCGAACGAGTCGCTCGCAGTGGCCATCGGAGTGAGGAAGCGGACTTTCATGGAAAGCGTGAAGAGTGGGCTGTCGGTTGGCGTTTCGGACAAAGCCCGACGGACCGTGTGAGATCCGCCGGGCAGCAAACTGCGGAGTCAGCTTACGCGGCGGCGCCGTGCGTGAAGGTCACGATGGCCTTCGCGTCGAGCAGCTCGGCGTCATGGCGGGCGGAGAACTTGAAGCCGATCTGACCATTCGCGGCGTACAGCTCATTCAGGCGCTGCATCGTCATGCCGAGGCGGTCGACGATCTGGTAGCGCTTGAGATCGCCGAAGACGACGGTCTTGGCCGAAGCAGCCGCAGTGGGACCGCCATCGGAGACGAGCAGCGGACGGCCGAGCAGGCGGTCGGGCTGTCCATCCGCGAGGCCAGGTTGCCAGAGATACTGGTTGTCCGAGCTCTTGAGCTTGCGGATGAGCTTCACCATTCCGTCACCCATGAGCCAAGACGCGTTCTTTCGGTACGCGCTGCCGAGGGTGTGGAACACGTCGATGAGGTTGTCACCGGTGATGGCCGGAGTCGCGCTGACGGCGCCGGTGATGCCCTGCACGTTCACGCCGCCGACGGCGGTGACGGCAAAGAGGCCATACGGCTTGCCGGTGTTGTTCCCGGTACAGAACGCCGTGGCCTCAAGAGCGGCGGTGCGCTCGGCGGCGAGCTGGCGGAGATAGGCTTCGAGGTCGAAGCTCGCGTCCTGGAGCAGCTCCTCCGACACCTTGACGATTCCGCCGAACTTGTACGCACCAATGATGACGCGGCCGAAGCTCGGGTCGGATTGCTGGTATTCACCTTCCTCGGCGACGTAGTCAAATGAACCCTTGCTTGCCTCGATGGGGATGTTGCGGTCGCTCGCCGTCTGGATGACGGTGGCGGCAGCGCGAATCGGGTCCATCTCGACGAGCGAGGTGTACACGGCGCGCTCGAATTCCTGCGGGACGACGTATCCGCCTTCGGAGTTCGTGCCCTCCTGCAAGGCGTTGACGTGGTCGGGAGTCATGCCGTTGATGCCACGGCGGGCGTAGCCATTCAGGAACGCCGAGCGGTAGGAGTCGGAGGCGCGACCACTCTTCGGCTTGTCGCCAGTCGGAGCGACGCCGGGGCGGAAGTCGGAGTCGCGGAAGCCGGCGACGGAAGCCTCGGCGGTGGCGACGGTCTGTTCGCGCTTGATGGAGATCTCGACGCTGGCGAGATCGTTTTCCATCGCGGTGTACGAGGTAGACTCGTCCGCGGTGAAATCGCGGTTCGCCTTGGCGGCGGTATCGAGGAGGGCGCGCATCTTGGAGACGATCTCGCCCTTCCGCTGGAACAGTTTCTTAAGCATGGTGTTTCCTTACGGTTTAGGTTTGTTGATTTGCCTCAGCGCGAGGCGCGCCTTGGAAAGTGGTTACGGATTACTCGCGAGTGAGGAGTTCGAGCCGGCGGCGATAGAGCGCGAGCGGAGCAACCGCCGGCTTCTGCTCGACGACCGGGGCGTTCTTGAAGCCGGTGAGATCGAACTTCGCCGAGGCCTCTGCGACATCGTCGCGGACCTCGTCCGCGAATCCCCACGCCTTCGCCTCCTTCGCCGGCAGCCAGGTCTCAGCGTCCATCGCCTTGACGAGTTCGGCGCGGGTCTTGCTGGTTTTCTCGCGATAGATTTCCACGAGCGAGTCGCGCATATCGTCGAGGACGAGGGCCTGCTTGCGAAGATACGCAGCGTCTCCGAACACACAGCACGCCGGGTTGTGGATCATCATCTGCGCGTTCTTCGCGAAGCGGACCTTATCGGCCGCAAGCATGATGACGGTGGCGATGGAAGCGGAGAGCCCTTCGACGACGGCCGTCTTCTCCGCGGGGTGGGCGCGCAGCACGTTGTAGATCTGGAACCCGTCGAACACGGAACCGCCCGGCGAGTTGAAGTGCATCGTGATCTTCGGCGTCTTGATCGCGTTCAACTGCGCGACAACGTCGGCCGGCTTCGTGCCGAAGAATCCGATCTCGTCCTGGAAGTAGAGGTGGGAGGTGTCCGGGTCCGCGGCGTCGACATGCACGCGGAACCATTCGCGGTTCGCGAACTGCGGCTCGCCAGCGATGGCGGTGAAGAGAGGAATCGGCCGTTGGAGTTTCATCGGAGAAGAGCGTCAGAGTTTCGGGGCGCCGAGGTTCTTGGCGTTCTCGGCCGGTACCATGTTGCTTGGGACGAGGTACATTTTCCCGAGCCCATCCGGCAGCGGGTTTTGATCCTCGAGCTCGCGAATCTCGTCGGCGCAGAGCCAGCCCCACTGGCGGCCGATGCCGTAAGCCTCGAAGCGAGTCTTGATGTCGGCGCGGAGCAGGCCGGACAGGTTGAGCTTCACGAAATACGTGCCGCGTTCATCACGGGTGAGCAGCCGCATGTTGCAGCTCGCCTCCCATGCGGTGACGATCGGGAGTAGCGTATCCGAAACCCACTCGATGGACTGGTGCTCGATGTTCGAGAACGTCGCGTTGTCGAGAATGCCAACCTTGTGCGGAGGAACGCCGAAGATGCGTGCGATCTCCTTGGACTGGAACATTCGCGACTCGTTGAGCTGTGATTTCTCGTTGTCCGTCTGAGAGGCGACGAACTTCATCCCGTGCTCAAGGATCGCCAGCTTGTAGGCGTTCTCGGTCCCCTTGTAGGATTCCTCGAACGACTTCTTCAGCCGCTTCACTTCCTCGTCCTTGAGAACTCCGGGGTATTCGAGGAAGCCACCCGGCCGGCTTGCGTTGGCGAAGAAGCGAGCGGCGTTGTCCTGAAGGGTGATTGCGAGAGCGATTGCCTCGCGCGCCTGAGTCATCGCGTCGAGCCCGACTACCCCGTTGAAGGTCGCCTGCCGAAGATGGAGAATACTCTCGGGCCCGTACTCTTTCCCGTCGACGGTGTAGACGAGCCGCTTCGTCGCCGCATCGCGGCGCAGGGAGTAGTTGACCGCGTCGACAGGCCATAGTTCAGCGACTCGCCCGTAACCGTCGCGGATGATGATGGCGATGGCGTTGCGGCGCAGCGTAAGGTTGCTCTGCATCGCCGTCCGAAAATCGATGGACGTCATCTCCGGATTCGGCTCATCGTGCAGAATCGAGTAGAGCGGATGGTCTGTAGCCGGCTCGCGTCCACCACCGGGCAATCGGCGGTACACCTGGAACGGGAGGCAGGATACGGCCTGCGCGATCTTGTTCACACAGGCGAAGACGGTCGCAACGCCGAGCGCAGTATCCTGCGTGACAGTGATCCCGGACTTGGTACGGAGACCGCCAAGCAAAGCTTCGACAAGCCATTGCTCGGGCGTGGCAAGGGTAGCGTTCGAGTGCTTCGCGCCCTTGAACGGGTTAAGGCTAGAGAGAAAGCCGGTGATGCCTGCCACGGCTCAAAGCATGAGCAGTGATGCCGGGCAGTTACAGAACGCGGATTTGACCTATTTTGACCTGAGATGCGCGGGCGAGCTCACGGATATTCGCGCCGGGAGGAAGGGAGCGCCAGAATGCATGCAGCTCCGAGAACCGGGCGAATCTCCCGGAGAGGGAGCCCGGCGCGATGAGCATCAGGTTTCGGACGTGATTGTAGGAGACGACGACTCCGATCTCCGCGAACGCGTCAACGAGCTCCTTCGCCGTCTTGTACTTCTCTTCGGCCGAGCTCATAGCGTGATGATTCCCCGCGACGCGTATGCCGATCGCTCCTGATCCGGCATCGTCAGCTTAGCCGCGAACGCCATCCCGAGTGCGACGGCGCCATCAATGCGCCCTTTGCTGCGGCCCTTGTGAAGCATGATGTTCTCGCTCGGCCCAACGTGCGGCACGGCGTTTTGGATGTTCCACCGCGCAACCGGGTTGCCGAAATGGTGAAGTGTCCCGCCAATGACGCGACGCTCGATCTCACGATACGGCCGGGAGAAGTTGCCCCACGTCTGCGCCAGAGCGGACACCTGGGCCCACTCGCTGTCGTCCTCGCGCTTCAGCACGTCGGTCATTCCGACGGCGTCGCGGATCTGCATCGCGCATTCGTGGCCGTGGCTGGGATCGTACCAGAAAGCCTCCGCCTGCGCGGTCTTGAGTAGCGCCGTGACGTCCTCGACGATGCGGCGATAGTCCGTGATGTTGCCTTCGGTCGCCGTCATCCATCCTGCCCGCACCCATTCAGAGTAGGGCGCGCGGTCTGCGATCCCGCGTTCGCGCAGCGTTTCCTCTGGCGTGAAGAACAGCCACGCGACGCACGCGATGTCACCCTCGAACCAGAGCAGTGCGACAGCCGCCAAGTCTTGCGACCGGCTCGCGTCGAAGCCCGCAAACACCTGCTTGCCGGCGAGGCGAGCGAGAACCTGCGCTTGCGTGCGCGCCTCGCCAAGGCATCCGTCCCACGCGTCCATTGAGAGCCAACCGCCGACGGCTTTTTCAGCCCGCTTGTCGAGTTGCTTGACGAGGAAGTCACGCATCTTTCCGGGCGACAGCGCCGCCTTCGCGGCCTGGTCTCGCATGTATTCGAGACTCTTTCCGCAACCAAGACTCGGATTCGCCTTGAACCATGAAGCCTCGTCGAGCGGATCGTCGCCTTCGTCGATTGTGAAGACGAGCCCGAACACGTTCGCGCCGGCGTCGTCAGCGAGAGCGTGATCCTCGAGTATCGACTGAGTAAGCGCGACCTGTTCGTCGAAGATTCCATCGCGTACGCTTCCTTCGGTCGAAATCTGGAAGAAGAGCGGTTGCCGGCGGGCGCCGGTCGCTGAGTCGAGAACATCCCAGAGGGCGCGCGACTTCCACGCGTGCAACTCGTCCGCCAAGATCCCGTGGGGGTTGAGACCGTCCAACGTCTCAGAGTCGGACCCGACCGGGCGCCATACCGACGCCGATGCGTCGTGTCGGATCTCGTTCACGGTGCGCTTGAACGTGTCGCCGGCGCCGGGGGAGAATCGCACCATCTGTCGGCCGTCATTCCAGAGCAACTTCGCTTGGTCCTCCTTCGTCGCAACAGAGTACACCTCGGCCGCTGGCTCTCCATCGCCAGCCAACATGAGCAACCCTATACCAGCGCCGAGGAAGCTCTTGCCGTTCTTGCGCGGCACAACCACAAGCGCGTAGCGGTACCGGCGCAGTCCACCATTCTTCTCCTTCCACCCGAAGAGCGATCCGACGACGAAGCATTGCCACGGCAGCGGCTCAAACTGTCGGCCGGCATACTCTCCCTTGTAGTGGCGGAGCAACCGCAAGAACGCGATGGCCTTCTCCGCGGCCTTCACATCCCAGTAGAATCTCCCGGAGGTGAGATCGCGAAGGTGCCGTTCGCACGCGAGGCGAACCCACTTGCAGGCCGGCACCTTCCCGGCGACGACGCTGCGGGCGTATGCTGTGGCTGAGTCCTTCATTCCTTTTGCGTGTACGCTGTGAACGGGTTGTCGCTCTTGCCGGTTGCTCCGGACTTCGGGATGCGGGACCGGGCCGCCGGCGTAAATCCGAACGCGGCCGCTGTCTCCTGGCACACGGCGTTGCACGCGCGCCAGGCCGTGATGAGCGGGTGCACCTTGATGCCGCCGCGGTCGCCAGCGGTCACCCACTTCTCGGCCTCGAGGGATGTGAACAACTCGCGCTCCTTCACGGCCGCGCGACAGTAACGCTCGATCGCGTCGGCGTCGGGTTCCTGCGGCGGCTGATTGGCCGCGGTCAGTATCCTGACGATGCGGCGGAACTCCGTGCGCGCCTCGCCGGTCAAGCGGGCAGGGCAGCGGGCACCGACGCGGAACGAGACCGTCGGCTTGTCCTTGGGGGCGGGTCCGCGGGCGCCCATCAGACTAGCCCTCCGAATTGCGAGAGGCGGACAAAGCTCGCGAAGAGCGACACTGTCTCCAGCCCCTGGCGCTCGCGTGCGTTGCAGTCGCCATGACAGCGCGTGCAGACGGGCGCGAGATTGTCCCAGTCGAGCGCGAGATCCGGCCGGCGCTCGACGGGCTGCATGTGGTGGACCTGTGTCGCGAGCGCGGAGCCGCACGCGCCACAGATCGGATGCCGTGCGAGGAAATGGGCGCGGAGCTTCTGCCACGCGGCGGAGTTGCGCAGGGTGGCCGCCGCTGCGAGCTGAGGGTCAGCGGAGCGGCGGCGGTCGTACGCACGGCGCGCGGTCTGGACCGGGCGTGCGGCGGAGTGGGCGTAGGGCGGGCGGGTTGGCATGGTCAGTGGTTGTTTTTGCTCACCTCGGCGAAGGGTGGTTGCTGGCGTTTTCCGGGCCTCTAGGAATTTCAGCGACGCGGTCTTGATCGCGGGGGAGGCCACGTACCTGCGTTCGGCATTGCGGCCGGCTTGAGGCTTGGCATGGTTTTGCGAAACCGGGCGCGTTTTGCGTGAAGAGCCGCAGTCGGTGTGAGGCGGTAAGGTGCCAGAGATTTGATCCCCCTACCCATCCCCGCCTTGCCCGTTTCCTTGCGTTTACAGCCAACTGCGCGTTTTCGCGGCGGTCTGTGCACCCGTGGTCGGAATCGTGGCTGTGTGCTGCGGCTATCATGGGCAGACGGGCGGCCTGTTGTCTCGGCCCGACCAAGTTTCGGTGAACGGATCGAACACAATTGCGCCTGACTGTTGGAATTGCTGGAAGATCGCGTTCGCGATGTCGGGCTGGCTGATAAGCCATGCCAGCACATCGGATTGATCTGGAGCCCACGGCTTGGTGCGGTCGCGCCAGTGCGTGAGTGGAGGCATTCGAGATGCCGACTGTTGCGGCTTGGTCATTTTGTGGATTGCGGGTTGCGGGTTCGTTTCGGGCTCCTAACCCGCACCACGGCCCCGTGTAGATACACGGGGCCAGTGCGGGTTGCGGGTTAACACGCATTGCGGGTAATTTGCGGGTAGGTTGCGGGTTGCGGGTTGGGTACCCGCAGCAACACGCATTTTGCGGGTTCATGCGTGTTGCGGGTTCGCGATTCGGTAGGCCCCGAAGGACAGGGAAATGAGGCCAAACTTGGTCATCTCTCGTATCCACCGCTCGGCCGTTCGTTCCGACACCATCTTGCCTGGAGTCGAGCGTGCATCGCAAAGCGCGGCCATGAGCTCTTTCCATGTGAGCGGCTTGCCATCACCAAGAGTCGTCTCCGCTAGGTCACGGTACTCTCTCTGCTTGCGAGACTCCGATGTCTCTGCGGGCTCAGCCTGCGCCGACACGTGCATCTGCTTCTCGTCCGACCAGCGGAAGCGCGGGCCCTTGTCCTTGAAGATCGGGGCGCGGCGTTGCTTCTCTGACCAGCAGACGCTGAGGTCGCCGTCCTTCTCGATTCGGAGGTTGGTCTCAGCCTTGCGCTCGAGCTGGGAGCCGAGATGTCCGCGTGCCTTCTCGAATCCACCCTTGCCCGACTGCGGGTTGAGGTGGAGGACGGTCACGATCGGGCAGTCGAAGCGGATCGCGAGGGCGTGGGCCTCAGCGAGGAATCCGTTGCACTCCTCGGCTGAGTTGACGTCGAGGACGAGGTCCGCGACGCCGTCGATGAAGATGGCGTGAATGCGACCGTGCCGGACGTAGGCGTCGACGACGGCCTGCCAGACGCACGCTTTGGCCTCTGCGACAGCCAACCCGGTGAGGCAGTACGAGTGCAGCCATTCGGGCCGCTGCTTGGCTCCGGCGCGCCGCATGGCCCTCCGGGTGATGTGCCAGAAGTCATCTCGGCTCTGCTCCGTGTCGAAGTAGAGGACCGCGCCACCATCTGGGTTTGGCGCCGAGACGATGGAAAGGAAGTCGGCGTCGACGGTCGGATCGGACATCGTCGCCGCGATCATCGTCGTCAGGAATGCCGTCTTGCCGGCCTTGGCCTGTGCGATGAGGGCGGTGATGTTGCCCGGCGTGGAGATCGGGAGCAGTTGCCCCTCGACCGATAGGGAGAAGATCGGGCGGAGCGGTGGCGGTTCCCGGGTATCGTCGAACTCGCACTTCGACAGGATCTCGCGGAGCCGCGCAAGCTGAGCCTCGGCCTTGGCCTGCTCAGGTGTGAGCTCCATGCCCTCGGCCGCCGGCGGCTCGCCCTCGGCTATCGGGATGGACGGCGTCGGCAAGGGCGACGCCGTGCCTGACTGCTGGCGTTGTCCCCCGTACCCGAGCTTCCTGAGCTCACGAGCGGCGGCCTTGAAGTCGCCGGCGTGGCACAGCATCGCGAACACGTGCCAAGGACGGTACACGTGCTGTGGCTCGAACTCGGTCGACGTGGAGAATACCCACAGGCGCCGAGGGATGACGTCCCAGGACGCGGAGATGCCGCGTGTCTTACCGGGGCGGGTCCAGTACTTTCCGGACGCGTGCGTCCAGCCATGGGCCCGGAGCAGCTCAGGGATGTCGGCGCGAGCATCGTAGTCGTCGCCCGGCGTTGCTCCGTCGGCCGCAAGCGTCGGGGCGGGTTGCGCCTCCTTCGGTGCGGTCTCGTCGAACGAGCGGGCGAGCGAGATGAGGGCGTCGCGCTCCTCCTCTGTCACTTCGGGAATCGCGGCCCAATCGCCGCGGATGAGCTGATAGCCCTCGGAGGGGGCGATCAGGAAATAGCCACCGGCGCCGCGCGTCTCGATCATCACGAACTGTTTCACGTGTGGATCGGCCCCACGCTCGGCTTCGGTTGCCGGCCGGGAGGCGAGCTTGAGGTTGCCGACCTCGACGCCGAAGTCACAGCGGAAGACGAGGTGGTAGCCGCCGGACGGCGTCTGCTGGAGGATCAGCCGGCCGAGGAGTTCGTCTAGGCCGACCTCTTCGGCGCGCTTGGCGTACTCGGCCAAGATGCCGCGGCGGTACTTCTCGTCGAAGTCGAGGCAGAAGACATCGTGGGCGATGACCGCGATGGAGTTGCCATTCGAGAAGAAGCTCTTGAGTTCGTCTTCGGTCGGCAGGCGGTGCTGGAATTCTGCCCACTTGATCGTCGGGCGCTTGTCCCGCTTGCACGGGATGCAGGCGACGCCGGCGGCGCGGAGGGCGAGGGCTGTGGAGAGGGTTTGCTGCATGGGAAATTCAGGCGGCCTTGGCCGCATCGATGGTTTCGAGGAATCGGACGTCCGGGTCTTGGCGGATTGCGGCGGCAACGAGCGCGCGGGCTAGGCGGCGGGGAACGGCGTTGCCGATCTGTTTCACTTGCTCCGTCTTCGTGCCGGTGAACTTGTACCCGGGCAAAAAGCCCTGAGCTCCGGCGAGCTCGTGCGGCTGAAGCATCCTGAAGCGCACGTCGACCTGGTAGCGCTCGCCGTTGATTTCGACGACCGGGCGGCAGAGGCCGAAGCGGTCCTTGGTCGTCACGGTGTCGAGCGGGTGCGAGACGCTGAGTGCCTGCCCATTGCCGTAGAAGCTGACGAGGAAGGGCTCAACAAGGCCGATGGCGCCGGAACAGGCGACGGTCGGAGCGGGCTCGGATACCGGGCGAAGCGAGCCGCCTTGGTTTTGCGGGAGGAGATGCGGTTCGCAGAGCGCAACGTCACCGCGGCTCCCAGCGACCGTCGGCATCGGCTCGTCGATGCCACGCGGGCGACGCTCTCCGGCGTGGGCGGCGTGGATAAGGAACGGCTGGGCTAGGGCATGCGCGCCTCCCTTGGCCGTAGTGACCGTGTTCAGCGGCTTGTCGACGCTGCGGACATGGCCGCCTTGCTCCATCGCGATGATGAACGGCTGAACGAGCCCGACTCCGCGGGAGGTCGTCGTTACCGTCGGCGCCGGAGCGTATACCGATCGCGGCGCTTGCGAGGAGCGCTGCGGCACGATGAAAGGCTCGGCGAGGTGAAAGTGCCCTTGTGCCGTAACGGTGGGCGCGGGATCGTCTACGCTGTGTGTGCGCGGTATCTGGCCTTCGCGCTCGGACTGTCCCGGCGTCATGAACGGTTTCAGCCCGAACTTCCGCAGCCCGGCCTCAATCCGCTCCATCGTCTTCGGCGACAGCGGGCGCTTCCGTTCGAAGATCGACTGCCCGGGCAGGTTCCAGTCTATGATCTCGCGCGCCGCCACCCACGGCTTGCGCGTGCCAAACAGGTCAGTCTCGCCGGCCGGGCAGTGCGTCGGCTCAGGCCAGACGATGCGGCGCCGGCCGCGCACGGCCTGCACGAACAGCCGCTCGCGCGTCGTCGGGTCGCCGTAGTCGGCCGCACGGAGCACGCGCCAGCCGACCTGGTAGCCGAGAGCCTCGAGCGTCGCGACCCATGCGCGGAACACCTCGCCCTTGCGTGACGCCAGCGGCCGGCCGTTGCTGCCGATCGGTCCCCATGTCTGAAATTCGGGGACGTTCTCGACCAAGATTGTCGTCGGCCTCAGCGCCTCGGCCCAACGGGTGACGCACCATGCAGTCGCGCGGCTCTGGTCGTTGATCGGCTTACCGCCACGGGCCTGCGAGTGGTGCGTGCATTCCGGCGACGCCCACAAAAGGTCAAGCTCGCCCTCCTTGTAGAGCTCGCGCGGGTTGAGTGAATCGAGACTGGCGCAGAAGTGCCGCGCGTCCGGGTGGTTCGCGGTGTGCGTCGCGACGGCAACGGACCAATGGTTGATCGCGGTGAGCTTAGGCTCATGCCCGCATGCGCGGGCCGCCTCGACGGCTCCCTCGCTCGTTCCGCCGGCGCCGCAGAAGAGGTCGGCGATGGTCATGGCTGCGCCTCCACGATGAGCTTGCGGATCTCGTCAGTCTCGACGCAGTTGGTTGCGCTGTAGCAGTCGAATCCGACGATCCCGTACTTGAGACCGCGGTCGAGTAGCGCGATAAGCTCGGAACTTGGCGAAGAGGCTGCCCTTGCCATCGCCCGCAGCCCGTCGGCCTGCTCGGCCCACGCGAGCGCCAGCACGATCTCCTGCATGTTCGGCTGTTCGTGGGCGCGCCTCCAAATGGCGACGTATCCCGGATCAGTGCGCAGTCGCTGCATGTGCGCGTCGAGGAGTTCGTCGGAGGTCATGGCTGCGCCTTTCCTCGCCGTTGCTCATCCGCAGCGTTCTGCATCGACCACACCAGAAAGCCCGCCATCTTGCCGCCCGGATACTCCACCTCGTCGTGCGCCAACTGCTCGGCTGGAGTGCGCCCGTTCTCGATGCAGTAGGCGGCGTATCGTGGTTGCGCGATCTCTACATCCTCGCGCAGTGCCGACTCCATGAGCGAGTCCCACTCGGCGCGCGTGTACTGCTTCACGGCTTCAGGCGGCCCGTACCAGTGGGCGCCGCACTTGAGGCAGACGCGGTTGACGCGCTCTTCGGTCGTGCGGTCCACGTGGAAAACTGTGTGATCTAGACTCGACACCGCAGGACGCTCGCAGCACTGCGGCGGGCGGAAGTCGGACGCCTTGAGCGGCGCGACGGCCGGCGCGAAATCGAACGCGGTTTGCTGGCCGCTCACGGCTTCACCTCCTTGCGGGCGGCTTCAATAGCCTCGCGAACAGTATCGCGATCGGTGAAGATTAGCCGACGAATCTCAGCGAGCCTTGCCTGTGGATCAATTTCCAACCAGTCCAGCCGCTCCGTATCCGGGTGCTTCGCTGGCTCGCCGGCAGCGGGGCGGGCGAGGGCATCCTTCGCGTCTTCGATGTTACTGTCGCATTGGCCGCATGATGTCCAATAGTCCGGCTTCTCCGGCTTTTGCGCTGCAATTTTCCGTAGCGCGGCCTCCAGCTCAGCAATCCGGTACTCCGCAGACTGCCGCTTGTCCTGTTCGGAATAGAAAAGGCGGCGGGACTCGGCCTCCTGCTTCTGGCGTTCCGCGTTGGCGGCGCGGAGGGTGGCTACGTCGTCGAGCAGCACGGTGTTGGCCTCCTTGAGATGCGCGACTGATTTCTCGGCTTCGTCCCGCTCCTCGCGCAGTGCCTCGTATTCGGCGTCGCAATTCTCCTGGCCGAGCTCGAGAGCGCCCTTGAGCTGAGCGACTTCCGCCCGCGCCTCTCTGCGCTCGCGCCGCAGAGTCGTGTTGCTCGCGATCAACGAGGCGAGAGAATCGGCCGCGGCGTCCAGCACTTCGCCCATGTGCTTCGGCTCAGGCGGATTCACGCCGTCCTCTCCGCGACGCCAGGCGTTGATGCTCCGCAGTTCGGCGATGATGGTTTCGGGTTTCATGCGGCCACCTCCTTGATCTCGACCATCGCCCCGGTTCCGCTGTCGGCGTAGCTCTTGACGACCGTCAGCACGGCAACCTGCGCATCGTCGATCCAGAACCATCCGCACTGCGTCAGCGCGTCCATGACGGCCTTCGCCAGATTGTCGGAATCTGGCTTGCTCGTGTGGTAGTGCGGCGCCGTCTCACGCAGGCCGCGCTCGATCTTGCCGGCCGTGTAGTGACCCTTCGGCCGCTGGGTGTAGAAGCAGATGCGGAGACGCACCGGCCCGGCTATCGGCTCGGCTGGCTTGTGCTGTGCCGCGGCCGCTGCGATGCAGCTCTTCCACGCTTCTGCGGTGCCAGCGTCGAAGACGCGTGCGACGAACTTGCCGCCCATCTTGCGGGCGAACGCCCGCGGGCGTGGTTGGCCCTTCGGCTCGCCGGATACCCAGAATGAAATTGGTTCGGTCATGCTGCCTTCTTTCCAAATTTCTCGTTCAGGAATTCAGAGGCCTCTGCGAACGTGGCGGAGGCGGGCGAGATGTGCCCGAGGCGGATCAGCCACTTCAGTTGCTTCGGCGTCGCGAGGCCCATGCTCCGCCGGGTGAAAAGGAGATCGAGGAGGCGTGATGCCATCCCCTTGGACGTGATTGCAGATGCCTCGAAACCGTTCTTCTCGAGGATCTCGATTTGCTTGGCGCTCGGTGCTGCACTCTCCCAGCCGGCCTCCGGCTCGTAGCTTGCCAGCTTGTCGTCGCCGAGGGTCAGCGCGAATTCGATGGCGTCGACCGACCGGATCTTGCGCTTCGCGGCGGCCTCGAGCTTCTCGCGCATCCGCTTCGTGCGATCCACCGCGGCGCGCTCCTCGGCCTCGAAAAGGTCGATCTGCTCGCCGCTCTCGAGCTGTTTCTGCACGTCGGCCTGTTCCTCTGCCGTGTGCGCAATCAGGCGCGCCGGCTTGATGAGGTCCATGTTGTCCGACAGGAAGAGCGGATCGAGCAGCAGCAGGTCTTGTTTGCCGTCAAACAGTCGCGTGCCGCGGCCGACCATCTGCGAGTAGAGCACGAACGATTTTGTCGGCCGCAGGATCATCACGCAGTCGACGCTCGGCTCGTCCCATCCGGTCGTCAGGAGCGAGGCGTTGCAGATGATGTCGGCCTTCCGGTCGACGAACTCTTTGAGAGCCTCGCGATCGGTGCCGTCGACATGTACGGCCCGCAGCCCTTCGGCTCGGCAGGCCTCAACGAATGACTTGGAGGTCTCGATCAGCGGAAGGAAGACCACCGCACGGCGCCCCGCGGCATGTTCCTTAAGGATCTGTGCACAGCGTTGCAGGTGTGGAGCGACTGCGGCGCCGAGGTCGTCGGCTTGGTAGTCACCGGCGACAGTACGGACACCCTTGAGCGAGATCCCGGCCGGTACCGACTTGATCGAGATTCGCGAAAGGAAGCCTTCGCGGATCAGCCGGATCAGGCCGATCTCGACCGGTATCGATTGGTAGAAGGAGCCGAGCTGCTGCTTGTCGGATCGGAATGGCGTCGCGGTGATGCCGACGACCTGCGCAGCGGTGAAGTACCCGAGCACCTTCGACGCCTGAGCGCCGAGGGTGTTGCGGTGCGCTTCGTCCACGATGATCGTGCGGAAGTAGTCGGCCGGATACTTCTCGAGGCGGCGGGCGATACTCTGCGTTGTGGCCACGATCAGGCGGTCCTGACCAGGCTGCGCGTGATCGTCCGCCATCTCGACCGCGGGAACCGCACCCGACCAGATGGCGAGTTTGTCGGCCGCCTGCTTCACAAGCTCCTGCGCGTCCGCGAGGAACAGCACCGGGCCATCAGGCAGGCAGCGACGAGTGATTTCACCTGCGATGCAGGTCTTCCCTGAGCCGGTGGCGGCGACGCCGAGAACGCGGTCGAACTCGACTAGCGCGCCGAGCACGCAGTCTACAAACTCAGTCTGGTATGGGCGAAGATTCATCATAATTGTGCGGCTATGTACGGCCGCCTATCAACGGGGCAGTACGGAAAGGCGTGCGCACGTGAACGCGTTCAGAACGGGACGTCGTCTTCAGGGGCAGCGGGCTTCGGGGCCGGAGCAGGACGAGCAGCCGGGGCCGGCCGGGATGCAGGAGCCGCGGTGCGAGCCGCGGTGGGCGCAGCCGCCGGGATGCGCTTGGCCTTCGCCGAGAGCTGAGCGAGCAGACTGCCCGCGTTCTCCAGCGGCTTACCGGCGCCGCCACCGACAGCGTTGATCCACTTCACCTTCGTGCGGTCCTTCCCTTCGAAGTTCTCGATTTCGACGACGATGGACGCTTCCTTGCCGGTGACCTGCTCGACGACGGTCTCGAAATTGTTGTCGAAGCCGAACACCTCGCGAAGCGTCTTGGTCGTTCGCTCGAAAGCGGCGTCGGACAGGTAGAGGTATCCGGTGAGCTCCTCGCCTTGTTCGGTGGCGAACAAGAACGACAGGTACGGTGTGCCTTTCTCGGCGGATTGGCCGAGCTCGGCTGATTTGACGGTGGCCGTGTAGCGGCCGGGAGTTTTGATGAGTGGCATGGTCAGCGGATGTTGGTTTTGGCTTCCGTCCAGTGGCGGAGGCCGGGGAGTTGGAGGGTCGGGTTGGCCTTGCAGATGGCACGGATGGCCGTGCCGTTGGGTTCGAGGTTCACGAGCTCGGGACGGGCGGCGTAGAGGGCGACGATGTCGGTGACCTCGAAGCACACGTCTTTGCGCACTGCGGTGTTCGCAGCCTTCGGGGCGGCCGTCGAAACGATGGCCTTCCGCGTCTCGACGATCTTCGCCGCGGCTTGGTCCATGATCTCGGACGCGGCGGCGAGCGCTGCGGTGTCGTTGCTGGCGGCCTTCGCCGCTGCACGCGCAGCTTGCTCGGCTTCGGCCTGGATGCGGCGGACCTCGTCACGAGCGAGACGCTCGGCGGCTTCGGCCTTCTGCTTCTCTGCGAGTTGGTAGGCTCCGAGCACGCGGGAGACGCGGCTGATTTCGGCGTCGAGTTCGACGACGATCTCCTTGGCGAGAGCGTCGATCTTCTTGCCTAGCGCAAGGACCGGGGCCTTGACCGTGTTTCGATCCGCCTCGATTCCGCGTGAGAGCTGCGTTGCACGCTTCATCACGTCGACTGCGACGTCGGCATCGAATGCATCGGAGACGGCAGTGATGTCGCGGATCTCGACAAGCAGCTTGTCGCTCAGCTCGCGAGCTTCGGGCGCAATCGCGATTTCCGCCGATTGTAGGCCGGTGAGTGCGAGCGTCTTCCCAGCCATCGCATACGGCGGGAGGCTGATGGTGCTCACGCTGCACCTCCGATCCATTTCCCGGTGTGCGCATTGAATGTCTGGAGCTCTCGTTTCAGCTTCTTCAACCTCCACGTGCTCACGTTTCGCAGATTTCCTTCGAGCAGCTCAGCAAGGATGTTTGCGTTGAGATCGATCGCATTCTTGAGGCGCCGCGAATCGCTAATGAGTTCGCGGATCGATTCGTGCGGCTCGCTCACGCGGCCTCCTTACTAATCCCGGCAGCGCGGGCGAATTGCTCGCGGCGGTCGTCGATCTTCGCGACCTTATCGACGGGCAGATCGCGGAATGTCTTGCCTTCCGGAATCCACTTCACACGGACGAGGTAGGCGTTGACGGTGGCCTCGTTGGCGCCGAGCCAGGCAGCGAGCCCGGTCGGCATGGAGGGGGGCTCCGCTGGAGTGGCCGGAGCGGCCGGGGCCGGCGCCGCGGCTGGCTTAACCGCGGCCATCTTCTCCGTGATGAACGCGAGCGTCTTCGCTGCCTGATCTTCGGTGAGTTCGGACACGTCGACGGCGTTGGCCTTCGCCAGTGCGCGCTCAACGATGCCGCCGCCAATCTCGGTCTTGGCGAGTTCGGTCAGCTTCGCGACCTGCTCGGCCGTTGCATAGACGACAGGTTCGGCAGGCTGCTCGGGGGCCGGAATCTTCGGAACGCCGCTGCCGAACAGCGTCTCGATCTGGTCGTACTCCATCGGCAGCTCATCGGGCAGGCCGTACCGATTCTTCGCGTCCCACGCGGCCGAATGCGTCGAGTACATCACACGCTCGCGCCCGCCCTGAGCCTTGATCTTGCCGTCGGTGCCCTCGACGACGAGGACCTTGAAGTTGCAGAAGAGAAGCAGGTCGCTCCACTCTTTGAGGACGGGCGCGACCTGCTTGGAGAGCTTGAGCTCGTAGCGGTCGTAACCGTCCGTCTGGTCGGGCGGGGACATGCGCTTGACCGCCGAGTGAGCGGTGAAGACGACATGCAAGCCGGCCGCCGTGAGCTTGTCGCACTCGGTGAGAAACCGGGTCCAGCACTCGGCGAGGATGGTGTAGCCTTTGCCGTAGCCGAAATCCTCGATGGATGATTTCCCAGCGTGTTTGAGCGTGTGCTCGATCAACGCCTTCTCGGCCCAATCGGCGGAATCGATGACGATGGTCTGTGCGCCGTGTGAGTCGGTCGCCAGCGTCTTGACCGCTGCGAGCAGAGCGTCCCATGTCGGGCAGGCGACGCGCGCAACGTCGAGCTGCGCGGTGCCGTCCTCGACATCCAGGAATAGTGGGCTCGGGAAATGGCTGACGAGGGTCGATTTGCCGATGCCCTCTGGGCCGTAGATGACGGCGCGGACCGGAGCGGGACGGCGGCCTTTTGAAATAGAAAGTGTCATGGTGGTTTGCTGTCAGACGTTGACGGATTCGGTTTTGAGCTCCCGGGATTCGGCGCGGCGGTCGATCTTCGCGAGGAGCGTGTCGAGGGCTTTCACGGCCACGTCGTCATTGAGAAGTGCGCCAACTCGATCGCTCGGCTGGCGGTTGAGCTCGGCGCGGAGCTGGGCCTCAATCGCAGAGATAGTCGGGGCTTCACCGAACAAGGCCTCGCGGCGGCGTGCATCGTTTGCGACGATACGTTTCTTGATTTCGGCCGGGAGCTGTACCTCAAACGTTGCGTCGGGTAGGGATATCACTTTCCCATCCCTGACGTAGGTGCCACTGATCTTCAGCGCGACTTTTGACAGATCGGATTTGTAGGCCAGCGCGAGAACCTCAGCCGTGATAGCCCGGTCCTCGGACTGATAGAGCGCCTTGATCTCGGCCTGTTCCTTGATGAGCTTGGCCTGTTTGCGAATCGCGAGGGCGCGGATCAGTTCGGCCTTCTTGAGCGGCGGCTGGACGGAGTTAGTAACCTTGGTCGGGATTGCGAGAGTGGTATTCATGGTGAGATCAATTGGCGGTTTTGTGGTCGTCGGGGTCGGACAGGTCTTTGCCGTCGGCTTCGGTGCCGACGACGCCGCCGGAGGAGGTGCGCCTCCCCTTGCTGGCCTTCTTCTTTTCCGCGTTCTCCGCGGCGGTCTGCTTGCGCTGGGCCTCGAGCTGTGCGGCCCACGCGAGTTCGTCGTCTTCGCGGGCGGGCGGCTGAGGCGTCACGTTCTTCGGACCGGCCGGAGCCTGCGGCGTGAACGGGACAATCGTGCCGTCGGCCGCGGCAGGCTGCGCTTCGGCCGCCTGCTTCTCGATGGAGTCCATGACTGTCTGCCGGTCGGCCTCGGTCATTTCCTCGACGCGGACGATGTCGCACGGTGGCTCTTTGCGGCGGAGGGTTTTCTTGCCCTTCTCGGGAGTGTCGTACTCGTAAAAGCAGACGTATTCCCGCATCTCGTAGCCCGTCGAGACCTGGGTCGATAGAGTCGAAATGTCGGCTTCGAGCGTCTGGATCTTGGCCTTGTAGTCGCTCTTGATCCGATCCAGTTCGTCGTTGACCGTGCCGAGTCGGATGTGCGTGTCGGCCAACTGCTGGCCTTTCTCTCGACGTTCGTCGGGCGTGTAGTTGTAACGCAACTGCTCGCGCTGTTCGTTGCGGGCGAGGGTGCTCACAGTGTCACCTCCGCGATGTCGAGGACGAGGCGCTTGACCTGTCCGGTTGGTTTGGTATTCGTGTCCATAGTTCAGACCTTCTATTGAGCCTCGGCCGTTCGCGCGGCCGGGGCTTTTTGTTGGATGGGGATGGGTTATTTCGCCTGAATCTCGGTGAGGATCTTGAGGAAGTACGGGGCGCAGGCGGCGCCGTAGGTTTCTGGAGTCTCTTTCAAGAGGTGCTCAGCTTCGGACTGGAAGCGTTCTGGCTCCTCGCGGTATCGGCGGTCCCATTCAGTAAAGGCCGCCGCGATCTGCTCTGCTGTTGCGTTGTGCATCTGTTGTTCGGGTTGGGAAATTGTCCCCGCGCGCCGCGGCTCGTTTATGTTGCCGTAATCGGGCACTCGTTTGGCGGCCTGCCATGCCGCACCGCGAACGCGCGGGGTTGAGTTGTGTTCAGGACTGCTTACCGAAAATGATCCGCGCCGCGTGGAGCTGCTGAGCGCGCTCGAATCTACGCCTGTCGGCGCGAGAACCGCATTGGGCTGGGAGGAGGGCGCCGGAGGTTGTCACGCCTCCGGCTGTGCTGTTGTTCGGTATAGGGCCGTTGCCAGTTTCCGCGTCACCATTGATCGCGGACGCCATACTTCCGGCCTCCATGTTGTTGCCTCCTTCGGAAAGTGTACCCTGCCAGCCAGCCGCGGTGTCATCGGCCGGTGCTGGTTTCGCCAGCGCAGGCGAGGCGCCTGTTGTGCCGTGCGGGCTGTTGTGGCTGGCCATCGTCGGCTGACCGGCAGGGGAAAGGGTAGGGGCATCGGCGAAGTAGGCGCGCGGAAGACGAGTGCGCGCGTTCATGCGGCGGCGCCCCTCTCCATCGCGGCGAGAGCATGCCGGCCGCTCGCATGCGCGTTGAGCCAGCGAATGGAGACACGCTTGCGGCCGTCGGCACCCATCGTGCATGCGGCCGGGTGCGCTGCCATGAACTCATACACCGCGGTCCGGCTCAGGTCGGTGATACGCTGCGCGGTGCGTGGGAGCACGTAGTCGAGCGAGCGCGCAATCTGCGCAGCCTCCTCGGCGATGGCGTGGAGATCCGCGGGTGATAGGGCGGGATAACTGCGGCTCATCGTGCGGCTCCCTTCATCCACTGCGGCTCGGGGCGACTGAGGCTAGGCGCGATGCGGTACTCGTTGCGACGGTCGCGCTCAAGCTGCCCGCAGAGCGTCAAGATCGCGTGGCACCCGATGCTCACGACGAACAGGCAGGCGAGCAGGATGAGCCCGACGGCGATGCAGAGAGCGGTCATGCTGCGACCTCCTTCGCCGTGGGCAGCATGCCACCGGTTACACGCTCCATCTCCGCGCGGGCTTCGGCAAGTTCGGCCGCGGAAGATTCGACCGGGTCCAGATGCGCAATGGCGCTATGGGCTTCGTCGGCCTCGCGTTCGCAGAGCTGGTAGGCGCGGAACTCCGCAGCCTCTTCGGCAGTGATTACCCCGTCTTCCGCTATGGCGGCAAACAGGCGCTCCCCCTCGTTGTTCATGGCGCAGATTCCTGCCGCGCCGCTCTGCACGTGTGACCGCCAGCCAGTCACTTCCAGCGAGAGCACGCCGCGAATCCACGCGCCGACGCTGCGAAAGCCTTGAAGAGTCGAGAAGCGACCAAGCGCGGCGCGCATGGGCTTCGGCATGTTGACCGGGAAGTTGCATGTCCCGGCCGGGATGGGGTTGGTACTCATGGGGTGAGTGGTGGGGAGAAAAGAATAGGAAGACTTACGAAGTTATGCGGCCTTGCGGGCTCTAGTGGTCTTCGATCCAGCGTCAACAAGCTGTCGGTAGATAGCGCTCTTGCTGACCATCTTCCGTTTCGCTTCCTTCGTCACCGCGCTGGCGATTCTGCGCGGCACTTGGAAACTCACCATAACCGTGGGTTCCTTATCCATGCGGCAACTTAAGAAGACTTATTAAGACTTCTGCAAGCGTTTTCTTGAAAAAAATATATCCCCAGCCCAAATGCTTCCCAATGCCATCTCCGCGGACAAACAGCATACCAAAGAACAGCAAGAACGTTACATTCAATGTCCCGCTCGCGAAGTTTGAGGAGTGGAAAGCGAAGGCATTGGAAGCTGGTTTCCGCGACAACGAATTCAGTGAGTGGTTGCGGGAGTGTGTGCAGGACGCCGCAGACTACGGGAGGATTCACAAGAAGATCGTTCATCCTAGAGCTGATGCCGTTGAAGTGGTTGGAGTTCGTCTGCGAGCCACCCCTTTGCCTCGGCTTCAGACCGGAGAACGAAGCGCTTAGGTGGAATTAGCCCTTGTTCACGTATCCACGCCTTCAATTCCTCAAGCTCTAGCACTGCTACGAGCCCGGCTTCGCTGGCTTGTTCTATCGTGCGTGCGCTTCTGATTGCCTTGCGGTAGTACCAGGCGGAGGGCTTGTAGCTTACGGTCCCATCTTGCATTCCGTGATTCTCCGACAAGGGATAGGACACTGACCGTCCGATACCAGGGAAAGTTGTTCACAACTTAAGCATTCATCAGACGCGCCGATCTAGGCTGACGATGAAATGCTACAGCGGAGAATCTGGCGGAATCGAACCCGAGAAGAAGCCGAGCGATAATGCACGTCAGCTAGGCCAACTCGCAAAATGGATCGCGATACTGATCGTCGTGCTCATCGTTTGCGTCCTGTTCCCGCCGATTGGAGCGCTGCTTATCATTGGTGGCGTAATAGCAATACCGATATGGTTTGCCGTCAGAAACGCTCGCACGCAACGATCTGATCCACCAGATGCCGACTTGATCGTACGGGCTGAGAAGCGAAAGACGCAACAGGGAGATGCTTAAGTCTAGATCGACGCAACCGATACAGACGGGATGCGAAAATGGATTTCGACGGCCATCATCCTGATATGCACAGCCAGCGTGTTTGCTGAGGATGTTGTGCTAAGCGACAAGCGAGTCTTCATAGGCGCGACGATCTTCCCGGCCGACAAGGATGGGTTTGTCATCATCAGCGGGAAAGATGAACGCGGGACCGACTATGTCGCGAGAGTGCAACCGTATCTGCTCCCAGAGTACATCCGCAAGCGGATGGGGATAGAGAAGACGGACAAGACGGAGATCCCTCACGATGCAATTGAGCTCGGGAAACTCGATGTCGTCGAGATGCATAGGGACGCAAACGAAGTGGTCTACTCATGGAAGATCGCGGTGAGGAACACGACACCCGATCCCCTCAGGCTGAAGCTGAAGTTCGTCATGTTCGACGAATGCATGTTCCCGGTTGCTGAGGGGGACCCCAAAAACGAAGTCATCGGTGCGTTCAAGTCGGAGGAGTTCTCCGGCATGGCATCAGTGAAGCCCGCCCTGGCGCGAAAAGCATCCTTTAAACGCGTGCAGGTTGTGTGGTGACTGCCCCAATTTCTGCCCCAATTTGCGCAAGTCGTTGATTCGCTGCGCGTGTATCGAGGTTTACAAAACCGTTGCACTACCACTGTGCTATGCTGGCGTACAGAGGAGAAACCGTCCACGGGAGTCCATCGGTTTACGGTTTGAACTGCCCCAAAAACTGCCCCAATTTACCGGCGCATGAAGATCGCAATTACCCCGGAAAAGAGGAGCGACGGCGTCGAGCGCTGGCGACTGAGTCTGTTTTTGCGATGGTCTCACGAGCCCGCAGCGAAAAGGTATCGCGAGGGATTTGCAAGCGCGGCGGAGGCGGAGGCGCGGCGGCGCGAACTGCTCGCCGTGGCGGCCCGCAGCGGGATGGATGGAGTCTGCGCCCTGGTGTGGGGCAGCAAGGCGGGTGTTGGGGCCGCGTGCGCCGACGTTGGGGCACTCCGCGGAGGGCTGGTCTCGCTCGCGAATTCGTTTGTCGCGGCGAAGGAGCGGGCCGGGAGGCGCGAGCGGACGACGGGCAACCTCTCCACGCGAGTCGGCAAGCTCGCGAAAATCTGCGGAGACATCCCTCCGCGGCAGGTGAAGCCGGCGACGCTGCAGCGCTGGCTGGACGACTCCCCGCTCTCGGCGCGGAGCCGTATCAACTACGCAATTGCATGGCGCAACTTCTTCCGGTGGTGCGTTCGCGGCGGGCATTGCGAGCAGTCGCCGATGGATCGCGTCGAGCTGCCAAGCGCCGAGCGCAAGCTGCCGTCCGTACTTTCAGCCTATCATCTCGCCCGCTTGGTTGCCGCGGCATGGCACGACGCCGGCTCGCGCGAGGAGCCGGGCCCGATGCTCGCGCATATCCTACTCCTCTTCTTCTCGGGCGTGCGGCCGGAGGAGATTGTGAAGCTCAGCTGGGGGCAGTTCGGCTGGGACCGGGGGGAAGTCGTCCTTGATGAAGCGGCGACCAAGATTTCCCGCGTGCGTCACAGCCGGCTCGACCCGCGGCTCGCCCGCGTGCTCAAGATCCTGTCAGGGCGCGGCGATGTGCCGGGCTATTGGTCGCGCCGGATGTTCCGACGGATACGCGCAAAGGCTGGTTGCGGCGGATGGAATGGATGGGGCGCGGACATCGGGCGGCACACCTACGCCTCTACGCTGTACGCTCTGGGCACTGCCGAGCACGATCTGAGCGCAGACATGGGCAACAGCGTAACTGTATTGCGCAGCCACTACATAAACCGGCTGGTCTCGCGTGACGAAGCGGCGAGGTGCTGGCGTATCCTCGACGCGGTTGCGACGCGCCTTACCCGATTGTAAAAAGCAGCGTTACAAAATCAGGTTAGCGATTTGTATTGCAACGGGCGCGGCGATGCGTAGGCTGCATCGCGTCAGAGGGCACGACGCCCCGAGACCCCGCTGCAACGGGAACGAAAAACCAACAAAATCCGCACACCATGAACACCACCGAAATCATCACCCATGTGGTCCGCGCCCGCCGCTTCTTCTACGGGCCGGAAGAACAAACCAGCTATCAATTTCGCGGCACACTCTCGGAATGCAAGCAATGGGTATTCGGCAGCGAGGCCGAAGTTTACCGCACAGCGCACAATGAGAGCGGCCGCCCAACCTACCGCATCGTGCGAATTGACTCCCTTGGCAAATACGCCCGCGCTCAAGCTGAGTGTGCGATGAGCGCCGCCGAGCTTCGATCCTACTGAATTTGGAACAAGGCCGGCCCCTGCAAGGGCCGGCCTCTTCGCTCTTGCGAGCGATCCGCACCCCATGGCTGGGGAGCGGGCAAAACCTAAACCGACCGACTCCATGAGCAATCCCGAGATTCACAGTTTCGATTTCCGCGGAGCACCGATCCGCGCGCATCTCTCTCACGCCGATGTGGTCGCGATCCTGCGCACACACGGCCGCGATCTACCGGCGATCCCGCCAGGCTGTAACACCGTGAGCACGGAGATCACGCTCGGCAGCGGAGAGCGCGCGCTCGTTTGTGTGCAGGGTGGGTTTGCGCCGCTTGCGTCCGACAACGAGCAGGAGGTCAATGGTGCGGTGCTGCTCGTGCTCGCCGATCCTGCCTGGGGCGCGGCCGATGCCGATCGAATCCTAGCCGCGGTCCACACACACATGCTGGAGGGCTGACTATGACCGCCAGCAAGCCCAAGCCCCGCGGCAACCCATTCGCGCCCGGCAACCAGGCGGCGGCGAAACCCGCCGCCGAGCGCACTGTCGCCCGTACCTACCGCCTCCCGCCACGCACGCTCGCGCAGATCCGCGCTATGGTCGAGTCAGGCGCGAGCGCGTCCGACGTCGGCGCTATCCGCGATTGCGTCGACGCGCGGGCGGTGGCGCTAGGTGTCCGCACCGACTGACGCCCACTTGCCCAACGGGCAGGCCTCGGTCGCCAGCCACCATTTGGCGCGGGTGCAGCCACAGCCCGGGGCACGGCACTCTCCAAGGCCGAGGTTGCCATCGGGGTGCCAATGCGGACAGGCCGCGCAGGCTGCGGCGCGCGCCCGCCGCACGGCTCGGGGCGCAAGGGGACACCCCGACGCCTGCCAGCGTTGCAGCGCCCGCCGCAGGTGCCGTAGCTTGACCGCCGCCGGCGTCGCCACGCTGGCCACCGGGGCGGCGTCAATGGGGGCATGGAGGTCGGGGCGGTGGACGATCAGCCTCATGCCGGCGTGGCGGTGAATGACCGGGCCTTGATCCACGTCGAGTACCCGCGGGCAAACGGGACCTCACCTTCCCAGACCAGCGTACCTGAAGAGTCCGCCATCAAGGTCTCCTCCAGCGTGGCGTACAGGGCAAAGTCATAGGTCTCCGCCGGCGCCCGGTAGGCCTCCATCGTGCACACGTACTGCGCGCCCGGGGTGAAGCCGCCCTTGGTGCGGCGGAACTTCATGCGCTGCCAAACATACCCACCTACCACGCCCGGGGTGGCCGCTTGGTATTCGGACTTGAATGCGTAGTCCCAGGAGGCGTCCATGGTGACGACCTCCCAAGCGCTCCACCCCGGAGCCTGTTCCTGCGCCCATGCGATAGCGGCTTCCTCGGTGCATACGTTCGACAGGGTAGCGGACGCGGTGCCGAACGCTTTGCCGTTTGGGTAGAGACCTCCGCCAGTCGGGTAGCATTCCCCTGTCCCAGACCACGAATCAGTCGTCTCCGTCTGGGTAGACACCATGTCGGAGGGCAGGCCGGACGGCAGGATGAGCCCGGGCGAAGTGGCTTCCATTTCCGCGAAGACGTCGCCATCCATGGAGCCGACCACAGTTCCGACAGACGTCGTCCCGTCGAAGTTGAGGGTACTGGTTCCAGAATATGAAACTGTCGAGGTCGTTTCTATCGTCGCGCAGTCGCCATCGGTGGAATACTGGATTGTGAATCCGCCGCTCCACGTAACCGTCCGGTACAGTTTACCGCTCGCACTGCCATCCATGGATGGCGTGCCCTCCATCGGGTAGCCGTTGGCGTTCGTGAACGACGCCTCGTACTTGTCCGGTGGAACGTACGTGCAGCACTGCACGCACAACGGAACCGCGAACGTCGTGGTGTTCTGCGGGGG
>Ga0116170_10000699_pt1 | contig 35116 bp, 35 predicted proteins | sample AD_JPNHW1_MetaG_FD_89797 | JGI IMG/M metagenome (GOLD analysis project Ga0116170, IMG submission 89797) | Active sludge microbial communities of municipal wastewater-treating anaerobic digesters from Japan - AD_JPNHW1_MetaG | ecosystem: Engineered > Bioreactor > Anaerobic > Digestate | place... | reverse complement strand
CTTCACTTACACTCCAGCTAGGTATGCCGCATGACCGAAGCGCAAGGATACCGGGTTAGTATCGACTCGAATGTCATAGCCCAAGAAAATCTCATCCATTTTGCCCCTCCACGAAAACAATTTTAAAATGGCCGTGCGCCAAGCGGCGGCGGAGAATTCCCGTCAATCACATCTATTTCGCTCCAGAAGCATTTGCATCCGGCTTCCACAGGGCTTTGATTCTGCTTATAAATATGAATGTGACTTCCTTTAAAAGGTTTGTGTGGCTTCGATGGAGGCACGACATCAATGCGATAAGCGAGCGATCCAACTGGAGGAACACAAGGTGGGCAAGGCTTTTTATCTTCGCATTTTTGGGTTGCTTCTTTCGGCTTCGCTATCTGATTAACAATTGCAGCAACTGCCGCAGCAGTCAATCCCAAACCAAGCAATTGGTCTACTGTGACCACGATCACAACCCCACCACCACCAAGAGCTATTGCTCCTGCATTTCCCCCATAGGGTCTAGCAAATCAAGTGGATCTCCATACTCTTGGCGGTAGGTATTTTCATAATCACCATCCAATCGTATCGGATCCCTACTCACAAACCTCCCCATTTGCGCCGAGTAGTACCGATTCCTGAAGTAATACACCCCCGTCTCCGCGTCCAGTTCGCGGCCCTGGAAGGTCACCGAATTCCCTCGCGCCGAGACAGAAGCTGTCACGTCGTCCGAGGTAAACCATTTGCCGTCGGTTCCGGCTGCTGTGTAGACGGTGGGTTCTCCGTAGGGGGTGTAGGCGTAGCGTTCTACGATGGCGCCGGAGCGGTCGGTCAAAGCTTCGACGTTGTAGTTGTTGCCTTGGAGGTACCAGAGGGTGTCTGAGGAGGTTCCCCAGGATCGTACCATGGCGATGGGTTCGTCGATGTAGTTGCCGTAGAGGTAGGCTTTGGTGGTGTCCGTGCCTGAGCCCGTCACCTTCTGCCAAATACATTGCCAGCCGTCGTATACGGAGGTTGTGGTCAGGCTTCCGGCGGTCTTCACCGTCCTACGACCAAGAGCATCGTAGCCATACTGACCTTGATCCCCCCCTCCCGTCGTGATCGATTGCAATTGGCCCTTGTGATCCCATTGGAAGGACCGCTGGCCATCCGCAACCAGCATCCCCGCGCTGTCCCAGGAGAGCATCGTGCCTACCACACCCTCGCGGCGCTCGAGGATTTCGACCAGGACATCCTTCGGCCCCTTGAAGCTGAACTTCAGAGACTGGGATCTTAGGAAAGTCGACATAGATGGACGGACAGATGGGGATCTGAGCCTGGTTGTACTGGAGTTGGAGCGCGGGACATGTGCGGAAGATATGCACTCCCATGCCCCTCACACCAGCTTCAATCTCTCCTCCGGCGACAAGAGCGAGATCAGGCGCACAGCCAGGTGGTTGTTGACCACCACGACTTCGCCCTTGGCCATGTGGCGGCGGTTCACCACCACGTCCACCGCTTCGCCGGCCAGGCGGTCCAGTTGGATCACCTGGTCGATCTCCAGGTTCAGAAGCTCATCCACGGCCATCTTGCAGCCGCCCAGGTGCAACCGGACGGGGACCCGGATGTCCTGGAGCTGTTCCAGATCCAGGGAGCGGCGCGCCGACTTGCGGTACTGGACTTCCAAGACGAATTCCTCCGATTGAATGCGAAGACTGGCAGGATCCGGAGCTATTTTACCCTATCGCAATGACAAAGTCAGCACCTGGAATTCCGGGAAGCCTTTCGATCCGCCACCTCCCCGGCCTGCGGGGGGTGCCCAAGTCCGATCTCGAGGCCATCCTGGACACCGCCCAATCCTTCCGCGAAGCGCTGGACTCCGGCGCAGCGGTTCCCAAAACCCTTACCGGGGTTTCCGTGGTGAACCTGTTCTTCGAGAACAGCACCCGCACCCGGCTGTCCTTCGAGACCGCCCAGAAGCGCCTGGGCGCATCGCCCATGAACTTCACCGCTTCCGGTTCCAGCGCGGCCAAGGGCGAGTCGCTGCGCGACACCGTCCGCAACATCGAATCGATGGGCGCAGAGGTGTTCGTGGTCCGCCACTCCAGCGCCGGTGTTCCCGCCTTCCTGGCCTCGCAGACCGGCTCCGTGGTGGTCAACGCCGGCGACGGCGCCTGCGAGCATCCCACCCAGGGCCTTCTGGACGCCCTCACCATGCGCCAGCACCTGGGAAGCCTGGAAGGGAAGCAGGTGACCATCGTGGGCGACATCCGTCATTCGCGGGTGGCCCGTTCCAACCTCTGGGCCCTGTCCACGCTGGGTGCCAACGTGCGCTTGTGGGGTCCCGCCACCTTGCTGCCACGACACAGCGAGGCCTTCGGACCCAAGGTCCAGGTGGCCAAGAGCCTGAACCAGGCCCTGGAAGAAGCGGACGCGGTGATGCTCCTGCGCATCCAGCACGAACGCCAGTCCAGCGGACTTCTTCCCTCGCTTCGCGAGTACCGCCACAGCTTTGGGCTGGACGGCGATCGCCTGCGCCTGGCCAAGCCCGGCGCTTTGGTGCTCCATCCCGGCCCCATCAACCGCGGCGTGGAGATCGTCTCCGAAATCGCCGACGGTCCGCAATCGGTGATCCTGGAACAAGTGACCAACGGAGTGGCCGTGCGCATGGCGGTGCTGCATCTGCTGGCTGGAAGGAACACAAATGTCTGAGATCCTCCTTCCCGGCTTCTGCGACCTTGGATCGGCCTTCGGGGAACCCGGCACCGAGCAAGCCGAGACCATCGCCTCGGGACTCGCCGCCGCCACCCGCGGTGGATACTCGGTGGTGGCCATGGAACCCTTCACCGAACCGGCCATCGATTCGGACGCCCAAGTGCATCTGGTCCGCCACCGCGCCGCCGGCAGCCACTGCGTCCTGCTGCCGCTGGCCGCCGCCACCCGCGACAAGGGAGCCCTGTCCGAGATGGCCCTGCTCGCGCAAGCCGGTGCCGTCGGGGTCTCCCTGGGCGACACCCTCCCCCGCTCCACTTCGCTCCTGCGCTCGGTGCTGGAATACGCGGCCCAGAACGACTTGACGGTATTTGTTCACCCTTGCGATCCCGACCTCGCCGCGGAAGGGATCGTGCACGAAGGCCCGGTGGCGGAACGCCTGGGTCTGCGCGGGATCCCTTCCCTGGCCGAGGAGATCGGGCTGGGCACCCTCCTGCCCCTGGTGCGCCGCACCATGGCGCGCGTGCATCTTTCCCGCATCTCCAGCGCGGTGGGCGTGTCTCTGGTCCGCGAGGCCAAGGTGGAGGGCCTGCCCATCACCGCCGACGTCTCCTTCCGGCATCTGTTGGCCGACGAATCCGTGTTGGAGGGCTTTCCCGAGGACTGGAAGATCTTCCCGCCCCTGCGCGGAGCGACGGACCGTTCGGCCCTCTGGAGCGGCTTGCGCGATGGCTCCCTGGACGCCATCTGCTCCCTGCACCGACCGGTCGCCGCCGAGGTCAAGCACGCCGAATTCGACAAGTCCCCCTACGGTGCCATTGGGCTGGAAACCTGCTTCCCCGCCCTCTTGACCGCCGCCAAGGAGAAAGCCATCCCCCGTGTGGATCTGGCCGATTGGGTGCGCTGGCTCTCCACGGCGCCCCGCAAGATCCTGGGCCTGGACGCCTGCGATCCGCAGGACGAAGGCACTTGGTGGGATCTGGAGCGCACCTGGGAGCCATCGGTGGCCAACCTGGCCAGCCGGTCCGGAAATTGTCCCGAGATCGGAAGGTCGCTTCTGGGATCGCCGCTGCGGCTTCGCCGCTCGGGCATGGACCTCGAGCTTCCCGAACTGTCCCCCAACTGAACCGATCCCCTCCTCACCTGTGCGCCCGGAAGTTCTTCCTGGCGCGCATCTCGTCAACCAGCAGGCGTCCATGATCCTCCGGTCCATTCTCGCTCTTCTGGCGACGGCCACCCCGCTCCTCGCTTGGCAGGCCTCCGACACCACCCACCTTCCGATCGTCCATCTGAAGACGCAGGGCCGGGGCATCGGCGACACCGGCATCGTGGTCCGGTTCGGAATCGCCGCGAAGTCGATTCCCCTTCGGTTCGACGATCCCTGGAACGCCTACGACGGGTGGGCGGACGTCAACATCCACGGCACCTCCTCCAGCTGGTTCGACAAGAAGTCGATGGCCGTGGAACTCACCGACAGCACTGGAAAGGAAGTGAAGGCGGGGCTGTTGGGGATGTCCAGGGAATCGGACTGGATCCTGGTCTGCAACTATTCGGACAAGTCGCTGGTCCGCAACGCCTTCGGGTACTCCCTGTCGGCCAGGACGGGAAGGTACGCCCCCCGCAACCGGCTGGTGGAGGTGGTGCTGGACGACGACTACCAGGGAGTCTACCTGCTGACCGAACGCATCAAGCGCGACTCCCTGCGCGTGGACGTGTCCAAGCTGGACGCCGACGACAACCTGGGCGACTCCCTTTCCGGGGGATACATCCTGCGCGTCGATCGCATGGATCCGGAAGCGAGCTGGCTCAGCGAGAAGGACGACCGCGTGCGGTGGGAGTGCGTCTACCCCAAGGCATCCAAGATCACGACCGCGCAGAAGACCTACATCCGCGATTTCGTGAAGCGATTCGAGCGCACCATGGACAGCCCCGGATTCGCCCATCCGGATACGGGGTACCGGAAATGGATCGCTCCGGGATCCTTCCGCGACTTCCTTCTGCTCACCGAATGGATGCGCAACGTCGATGGATATCGCCTGAGCTCGTTTTTCCACAAGGAGCGCGACGCCAAAGGAGGCCGACTCCACGCCGGCCCCATCTGGGATCTGGACCTTTCCGGGGGGCTGGCCAACTACTACAACGGCTGGAAGACCCAAGGCTGGGTCTACGAATGGGACGCGCGCGCGGCCGACGACGGCTCGGCGATTCCGTTCTGGTGGAAGACCCTCGCGAAGGATTCCCTGTTCTCCAACCAGTTGGCGTGCCGCTGGCAGGAGCTGCGAGGCTCGGTCTGGTCGGATGCCTCCTGGCAAGCCCTTCTGGATTCACTGGCCAGGCAGGTGGCAGGAGGACAGGCGCGCAATTTCCAGAGATGGGACGTCCTTTCCGACAAGATCTGGCCGGTGGCCTACGTGCCCGGAACCTGGAGCGGGGAAATCGACACTCTCCGCAACTGGCTCAAGGCGCGCGCCCAGTGGATGGACGATCAATTTTCCAAATCAAGCTGCTCGGCTGGATCCACTCCCTCCAGCCTCGCGGCGCACTCCTTGGCGGACTTCACCTTGACGGGCCACGTGCTCCGATGGAACGGACTCCCTCGCCAGGCAGCCCTCCACGACCTTCGCGGTTCCCGGATCCCCATCGACCCGACCGCCCCCTCCATCGATCTGTCACCGATCGCATCCGGGGTTTGGATCGTCTCGTGGTCGGATCCCGACGGCACGCCCAGGAACCGGCGAATTCTGTTGCAGCGCTAGGCCAAGGCTCCCCGGACCACCAAGGCTCGGTCGTTGGGGCCGACGAGGAAGCCTTCCCTTCAGATCCGATCGAACCTCATCCATGCGATGGGCGAAACCTGGATCTCGAAGGCGCGGGATCCCTCGAGCAGGCGAAACGGGAACGGATCGGCCAAGGGACTCGGCGTGGATGGGGAAACCGGCACCAGAGCGGGGCAGGACCGTCCCCGATAGGCGGTATCCTGTCCCCAGGTCTGCAGGACGGTGATGCGCATTGTCCTGACCGTGTCCAACATCTCCCATCTAACCTGTCCGGAATCACGCTCCAACACACAGGCGTCCTTCCGTTCGAACACCACGCTCCCGGAAGGACCGAAGGTGAACACCTGCACATGGCCATGGACGGTTTCCAAGCCACGGAAACTTCCCTTGGGCGCCTCGAATCCATCGCAGTCGCCCCCTTCCGGACATGGTGAAACCGTGCGCTCACCCGAGTCGCAGGCCTGGAAAAGGCCAACCACGGTCGCGAGGGCAAGGAAGCGAAGTCTTCTCAATGGGAATACCTCGAGGATTCGAATCCTGCCGGCTCAAGGGAACTCCGGCGAGGCAGAATAAACCGGTCAGACTGGAAAGGTATCCATTCCGCGGGGGAAGTGATCCAGGTGATTTCCGGGTCCATTGTTCCAGAAAAGGGTGTTTTTAGCTAACTTGCCCGCCCACATTATGTCCAAATACTTCGAAATCCGCTGGCATGGCCGCGGCGGCCAAGGTGCCGTCACGGGCGCGAAATCCCTGGCCGAGTGCGTCCAAGGCACCGGCCGCAACGTGGTGGCGTTCCCCGAATACGGGCCCGAACGCCGTGGAGCCCCGGTCAAGGCGTTCAACCGATTCTCCGAGCAGGTCATCCGCATCCACACCCCGGTGACCACGCCGGACGTGGTGATCGTGATCGACGCCACCCTCCTTTCGCTTCCGGCCATCCAGGAAGGCGCCATGGAGCACACCATCTTCCTGGTGAACATCGAGAAGACCTCCGACGAAGTCCGGCAGATCCTGGGCCTGGAGAACCGGGTGGTCACCGTGGCCGCCAACCAGATCTCCCACAAGCTCTTCCGTCGCGAGATCCCCAACTCCACCATGCTGGGCGCCTTCGCCAAGATCGCTCCGCACATCATCGGCCTGGACCAGATGAAGAAGGAAGCCGAGCACGTGTTCTCGGAGCTTCTGGGGCCGGACCTCGTGGAAAAGAACCTGATCGCCATCCAGCAGGGGCACGACCTCTGCCACGTGGGCTGAGGACCGGAACATGAGCACACTCAAGAACTGGCAGGAACTCCCCCACGGCGGAGTCATCGTGGAAGCCGGAAGCGCCGCCAAGTACGAGACCGGATCGTGGCGGACCTGGAAGCCCATCACCCGCCGCGAGAACTGCATCCATTGCCTGGCCTGCTGGGAGTACTGCCCGGAAGACGCCATCATCCTCGAAGATGGACTGGATCCATCGGGCAAGGCGCGCAAGTTCGTGAAGGAAGTCAACTACTTCCATTGCAAGGGCTGCGGCCTGTGCGTGCACGAATGCCCCGTCAACAAGGAGGGCAAGGTCAAGGCCCTCGAATTCGTCAGGGACGAGGTCTGAACATGTCCAACGTCACCACCGGCAAACCCAGGATCGTACCCATCACCGGCGCCGGAGCCTGCGCCCAGGCCATGCGCCAGATCAATCCCGACGTGGTCGCGGCCTTCCCCATCACGCCGTCCACGCAGATCGTCGAGGACTTCTCGCAGTTCGTGGCCAACGGCGAAGTGGACACGGAATTCGTCACCGTGGAATCCGAACACTCGGCGATGAGCGCCTGCATCGGCGCGTGCGCCGCGGGCGGCCGCGTGATGACGGCCACGAGCTCGGCCGGAATGGCCTACATGTGGGAGCTCCTGTACGTGGCGGCCTCCATGCGCCAACCCGTGCTGATGAGCCTGGTCAACCGCGCGCTGACCGGTCCCATCAACATCCACTGCGACCACTCCGACTCCATGGGCGCCCGCGACGCCGGCTGGATCCAGCTCTACAGCGAGACCAACCAGGAAGCCTACGACAACCTGGTCATGGCCGCTCGCATCGCCGAACACCCGGACGTGCGCCTGCCTCTGATGGTCTGCCAGGACGGCTTCATCATCAGCCACTCCATCCAGACCATGCAGCTGGAAGACGACAAGGCCGTGCGCGCGTTCATCGGGCCGCACCTCGCCTACCATCCCGTCCTGGACACGGCCAACCCCGTCACCTGGGGCGCGCTGGACCTGCAGGACTACTACATCGAGCACAAGCGTGGACAGGAGCAGGGCATGCGCAACGCCCTGCGCGTGATCCGGGAAGTCTCCGACGACTTCGCCAAGGCCTTCGGTCGCCAGTACGGCCTCTTCGAGGAATACCGTCTGGAGGACGCCGACATCGTCCTGGTGGCCATCAATTCGGTGGCCGGCGAGATCAAGGAGGTCATCGACGAACTGCGCACCAAGGGAGAGAAGGTGGGACTGCTCAAGATCCGCAGCTTCCGCCCGTTCCCCTACGAGCAGATCGGACAATCCTTGTCCAACGCCAAGATCGTCACCGTGCTGGACCGTTCGGCGTCCTTCGGCGCGCACGGACCGCTGTTCACGGAGATTTCCACCGCCGTCTACAACTACGCCAGCGGACGTCCTCTGCTGATGGGACACACCTTCGGGCTGGGCGGGCGCGAGCTCACGCTCCGCCACATCGAGCACGTGATCAGCGAAAGCCGCATCTGCCTGGACAAGGGAGAGGTCGGAAACCGTCAAGGAATGTGGCTGAACGTCCGCGGAGACCGCTCATGATCGAGACCACCGGAAACCTCGCCGAACTCTCCCCCGAAACCAAGCTCATGTGCGAGCGTCGGGGCACCTTCAGCGGCGGGCACCGCATGTGCGCGGGCTGCCCCACCGGCATGTTCACCAAGATGCTCACCCGCATCTCGGACGAATACGAGATCGTGGCGGGCAACGCCACCGGATGCCTGGAAGTGGCCAGTTCCATCTTCCCCTACTCCAGCTGGCAGATCCCCTGGATCCACACCGCCTTCGAGAACGCCAGCGCCATGATGAGCGGCGTGGAAGCCTGCTACCGGTCGCTGGTGCGCCAGGGGAAGCTCCGCAAGAAGCTCAAGTTCGTGGTCATGGGCGGCGACGGCGGCACCTACGACATCGGCCTGCAGTCGCTTTCCGGCGCAATGGAACGCGGCCACGACCTGACCTACATCTGCTACGACAACGGCGCCTACATGAACACGGGCGTGCAGCGCAGTTCCGCCACGCCTCTGGGTGCGGCGACGACGACAACTCCTGTCGGAAGCGAATCGTACGGCCGCAATGGGAACCGCAAGGATCTCACCAGGATCATGCTGGCCCACAACCTGGGCTACGTGGCACAGGCCTCCATCCACGACCTCCACGACCTGTTCCGCAAGATGAAGAAGGCCATCGACCACGATGGCCCATCGTTCATCAACCTGTTGAGTCCTTGCATCCCCGGCTGGAAGATCGACGCCGACATGGCCGTGGAAAGCGCCCGCGAAGGCGTGGAGTGCAACTTCTGGCCTCTGTTCGAAGTGGAAAACGGCAAGTTCACCATCAACCACCGTCCTGCCTCCAAGAAGCCGGTCGCCGACTGGGTCTTGACCCAGGGCCGTTTCAAGCACCTGAAGAAGCACCCCGAAGTCCTGGAGGCATTCCAGGCCGAGGTGGACAAGCAGTGGGCGTGGCTGGAAATGGAAGAGGCCCGGACCAGATAACCGCCCCCTCGGCGCGTTACCCCCTCGCCGTGGGCAATTCCCCTGTGGATGGGAAACCAACCGTATCCGAGCCCACCACCGATCCACGCAGTTCAAGAACCAACGCGATCTTGTCGGCCAGTTCATCCAGCCGTTCGTCAGCCGTCAAGGTGGCGAAATCGCGGACCGGATGCCCATCGAAATCCCGGTCGATCACGGCAGCGCTTCCAGATCTTCGATGTCTCGCAGGTCCTTGCGGCGGGGAGGATCCACCATCCGCTTGGCCAAGATCAGGTGTTCACGGCTGGAAACCTTGATTTCGCGTCCTCGCACGGAGTAGACTCCCGCATCTCGCGAGAGGTCCGTCCAGGCGATGGGATAGGACAAGAAGACATCGACCTGCTCGCTGCCATCCGGAGTCTGGGCCGTCCAAACCAACGCACCCTTCTCCCTGATCCATGCAGATCGACGTACCGGATCGCACAAGGCTCTCATGGGCTCGGGATTTCGTGGCTGCAGACCTCTGGCTTCCAGAACGTCCACCAACCGCCCGAAATTTTCGTCATCCTCCGGGAGGCGGATATCCAGATCCATGGTCACCCGCTCCACACCATGGAGGACGACGGCAATCCCCCCGCAAACGACAAATTCCACGCCAGCGTCCACGAGAGAGGCAAGAATTCCGCCAAGGTCCGGTCGATGTGCCATCGAACTGGAATCTACATCGCGCCAGGGCCCCGACACCGCCGTCGCCCCCCGCTGTAGGGACAACCCTAGGGTTGTCCCTACAGCGGGGGGCGGCTTGATGCGAATCCTGCAGCGAATTACATTTGCCTGCCTTTCCGACCAACCACCCTCATCGAGGATCTTCCATGCGTCCGTTGGACAATGTCCGCAACTTCGGCATCTCTGCCCACATCGACTCGGGCAAGACAACGCTCTCCGAGCGCATCCTGTTCTACACCGGCCGCATCCACCAGATCCACGAGGTGCGCGGCAAGGACGGCGTCGGCGCCACCATGGACAACATGGAACTGGAACGCGAACGCGGCATCACCATCCAGTCGGCGGCCACCTACTGCTCCTGGAAGGATTGCACCTACAACATCATCGACACTCCAGGACACGTGGACTTCACCATCGAGGTGGAGCGCTCCCTGCGCGTGCTCGACGGCGCCATCCTGGTGCTCTGCGGCGTGGCCGGCGTGCAATCGCAGTCCATCACGGTGGACCGCCAGATGCGTCGCTACAGCGTCCCCCGCGTCGCCTTCGTGAACAAGTGCGACCGCACCGGCGCCAACCCCTTCCGCGTGGCCGACCAGCTGCGTGACAAGCTGAACCTCAACGCCGTCCAGATCCAGATTCCGTTGGGCCTGGAAGACAAGATCCTGGGCGTCATCGACCTCGTCACGATGAAGGCTTATTACAACGAGGGCGACGCGGGCGAAATCGTGCGCGAAGCGGAAATTCCCGCCGACTTTCCCGCCACGCACCATCTGATCTACAAGAACATCCTCGAGGAAGCCCGCATCTACCGCGAGAAGATGCTCGACGGCCTGGGGCAGTTCGACGAAGAGATCGACGAACTGCGCCTGGAGGAGAAGGAAATCTCGGTCGAGAAGATCCAGGCCGCGATCCGCAAGGGCGTGCTCGCGCTGCAGCTGGTGCCCGTGTTCTGCGGATCGGCCTACAAGAACCGCGGCGTCCAGAAGCTGCTGGACGGCGTGAACCTGTACCTGCCCTCCCCCTACGACGTCAAGAACTACGCCCTCGACCTGGACAAGAACGAAGAGCAGGTCGAAATGCTCTGCGACGACGACAAGCCCCTCGTGGCCTACGCGTTCAAGCTGCAGGAATCCAAGTACGGCCAGCTCACCTACGTGCGTGTCTACCAGGGCAAGATCACCAAGGGTCTGACCATCTACAACCAGTCCACCAAGAAGAAGGTGAACGTCGGCCGTCTGGTGCGCATGCACTCCGACAAGATGGAGGAAATCACCGATTCTCGCTCCGGCGACATCGTGGCCCTCTACGGCATCGACTGCTCGTCGGGCACCACCTTCACCGACGGCAAGCTGAACGTGAACATGACCTCCATGTTCGTTCCGGACGCCGTGATCTCGCTGAAGATCGAGGCCAAGAACCGCGACCACCTGGTCAACATGTCCAAGGCCATCAACCGCTTCACCAAGGAAGACCCCACCTTCCGTTGCCACGTGGACGAGGAATCCGGCGAGACCATCATCGCGGGCATGGGCGAACTCCACCTGGACGTGTACGTCGAGCGCATGCGCCGCGAGTACAACGTCGAGGTGTCCACCGGCAAGCCCCAGGTGGCCTACCGCGAAGCGATCACCCAGAAGGCCGAGTTCTCCTACACGCACAAGAAGCAGACCGGTGGTTCGGGCCAATTCGCCAAGGTCGGCGGCTGGCTGGAGCCCATCCCGGCCGAAGAAGCCAAGGACTACGAATTCGTCGACGACATCGTCGGTGGCGTGATCCCCAAGGAATTCATCGGATCCTGCGACAAGGGCTTCCAGTCCTGCCTGGGCGCCGGCGGCCTGATCGGGTTCCCGATCGTGCGCATCCGCTGCGGAGTCAACGACGGCGCCACCCACCCGGTGGACTCCTCGGACAACGCCTTCCAGATCGCGGCCCGCATGGCGTTCCGCGAGACCTACGCGAAGGCCAAGCCCCAGATCCTGGAGCCCATCATGAAGGTCCAGATCGACACTCCCACGGAGTTCCAGGGCACCATCATGGGCAACCTGAACGGCCGCCGCGGCGTGATCCTGGGCACCACCGAGGAATTCGGCTACACCCGCATCGACGTGGAAGTGCCCCTGTCCGAGATGTTCGGATATGCCACCGAACTGCGCTCCATGAGCCAGGGCAAAGCCGAATTCACCATGGAATTCGCCAAGTACGAAGCCGTGCCCAAGTCGGTGAGCGAAGAGTTGCAGAAGAAGTACGGCGGCAACAAGCGCCTGGGCGGAGAAGACTGAGTTTCGCCTGGAATCCCACGATTCACTTGGGCCGCATCCGCACCACGGATGCGGCCTTTTTTTCGCCCGATCCACTTGGCAAGCCAGATCGAATGATCCATTTTTTGCGAACTATGAACTAATCCCTCTCCTTGCTCACCGCCCTGTCCGCCTTCCTTGTCCTGTCGGCTCGCCCTGCGCATGCCAAGGCCGGAATCCCCATCATCTGGTCTTCCGGATCCGAGAAGATCGTCAAGGTCGCCGATTTCCCCGACACCGGAGTGTTCCAGGGAAATGGTGGCGAGCTCCTGGATCCCGGCTACAAGTTCAAGCAGGTCCAGCTGTTCTTCTTGCCGGTCTGGAACTACGGCGGCGAATGGTGCGCCTACGTGGGCAAGGACGACACCTACATGGAAATGTCCAAGGCAACGCTGGATTCCATCGCGAAGACGGTCAATGTGACCCTTCCCGAATCCCCCAGCCTGGGCTTCTGGAATTCCATCGGCGGCAAGCTGGTGCTGGGCTTGGCCTTGGCCGCTGGTGCGGCATGGCTCTTCACCAAGTCCGACGCCTAAAACAAACCGATCTCGCACCCGCACCATCGGTGCGGGTGAAGGAGCCTACGCAACTTACGGTTGCGTAGGCTTTTTCTTTGCCTGGGAGGTATCGGCCAAGCTATCCAAGGTGATGGCTTGCAGGACGTCGGAGAAATCACCCTCCACCTGCCCCCGGAACCCGGACACCCGGTAGAAATACAAGGTCCTGGAGGTCAGGCCGGTATCCGTGTGGCTCCCCGCCCGCTGGACCCGAGCGATGGAGGTCCAAGGTCCGGAACTCGCCGCCGATCGGAAGATCTCGTAGCTGTCGCACGTTGGACACAAGGTCCACTTCAACTTCACGCGATTGGCTCCAGCTTCCGCGACCAGGACGGGCGTGGTGGTGGAATCCACGCCCATGGGGACCGGTGCGGCCATCGACAGCGGCGCCAAGGCGAGTGCGAACAGTGGAAGGAGAATCTTGGGGGGCATGGAGAACTCCAGGAACCGAAGTCCATCACAAGGGTGAACTTCGCGCAATGGGCAACTCGAGGGAAAGTTACTCTCTCCACTTGCATCCGACCAGGAAAGTGAAAAAACAGCGAAAACCGTTCAGGAGCCTAGCGAACGGTCCTTTGGGTCAACTCCGCCTTGATGGTTCCCAGGGCGATCTTGGATTCCATCCGTAGGGGAACGTGGAGGGAATCGTCGGTCATCCAGATCGTCAGGGACCCCTTGGAGGCGAACAGCGCATCGCCGTGGATCTTGGGCACCACCACCACCGTGGGCGTGCGGGACTTCCCCCACTCGATGGTGTCGCGCCGAAGGCACTGCACCTCCACGGAAGCGAATCGCTTCCGATTGTCCACCATGGACAGGAATTGGGAGGTTCCCGGGACCAAAGGCGACAAGCGGACCTTCACCAGGGAGGAGAGTAGGTCGTGTTCGCCCCCCTCCAGGGTCACGGCTGTGTCCGGTTTGGCGACCCCTTTGATCTGGCCGGAAACCACGGCCCGATCCTTGGAACGCTGGAAATTGATCCGGATCTCCGCCGAATAGTTCCCTTCCTTCTGCGACTTGCGGAACTGGACGGGGAGCCCGGTGGAGATGTGCACAAAGGACTGGATGGTGTCCAGCACGGGGTACATGGACTGGATGGTCTCGTTGGCACGCGCAGTGGTCCGGATCACGGCCAGAAGCGGGTTGTTGGTGGGAATGCATTCGATGGACGCTCTCCCCACCACCATGCCCGCCCAGGCGACATCGTAGTTGAGCCTCTCCCCTTGCAGGGGATGGGCGGCGGAAGCGACCGTTCCCGCGCAAAGCCCCAGGAACAGGCACAGCCGTCTCCAGGATCCGTTCACGTCGCGCCTCGCGCGGCAATGGCGGCCAACCCGCGAGCGGCGATGTCCTTGCGGTACTGCATGCCTTCGAAGGAAATCGCATCCACCCCCTGGTAGGCGTTCTCCACGGCCTGGCTCAGGGTCTCCCCCGATCCCACCACGCCCAGGACGCGCCCTCCCGAAGTGACCACGCGATCCTGGTCGTCGATGGCGGTCCCCGCGTGGAGCACCTGGACGTTTTCCAGCTGGCTTGCGGTTTCCAAGCCCGAGATCACGCGTCCCTTGCGCACGGTGCCCGGGTATCCTTCGGCCGCGAGGACCACGATGCTGGACCAGCGACGAGGCGCTGGCACATGGACATCGCCCAGATGTCGCGCGAGGGCAGCCTGGCATAGATCCACCAGATCCGCCTCGAGGATGGGAAGGACGCACTGGGTTTCCGGATCGCCCAGGCGACAGTTGAACTCGACCACCTTCGGACCTGTCTTGGTCAGCATGACACCAACATACAGGATTCCGTGGTACGGACAACCCTCGACCTCCATGGCCTTGAGCGTCGGCTCCACGATGTTCTGGCAGATGGCCGCCAGAACCGCCGGAGTGGCGATGGGGGCGGGCGAATAGGCGCCCATGCCTCCCGTGTTGGGACCCTGGTCGCCATCGCGCAGGCGTTTGTGGTCCTGGGCGGAGGGAAGGAGGATGTAGCGGGACCCATCGCAGAGGGCGAAGACGGAAAGCTCCTCGCCATGCATGAATTCTTCCACCACCACTTCGTCGCCAGCCGTTCCGAAGGCTCTCTCGTCGCCCAGCATCTGACGGGCGGCCGCCACGGCCTCCTCGCGGGTCATGCAGACCACGGCCCCCTTGCCGGCCGCCAGCCCCGAAGCCTTCACGACAACCGGGATGGGGCACTCGCACAAGTGGGCAAGCAATGGATCCAGTTCCGTGAAGGTCAGGAAGGCCGCGGTGGGAATCCCATGGCGAGCCATCAGGTCCTTCGAAAAGGCCTTGGAAGACTCCAGCCTGGCAGCGGCCTGGGAAGGCCCCACGGCTGGAATCGAAACTTCCTGGAGCCTATCCACCAGGCCGAGCGCCAGGGGGATCTCCGGACCGACGAAGACCCAATCGAATTTCTGCTCGACGGCCAGGGACACCAGACCGTCGATGTCGTCCACGGCCACCGCGTGGCAGGGAACGACCTTCGCGATCCCGGGATTACCAGGGGCGGCGTGGACCTCGGGAGAATGGGCGCTCTCGAGCAATTTGCAGACGATGGCGTGTTCACGCCCTCCGGAACCGACAACCAGGATCTTCATGGTTGTCTCAAGGTAGAATCCCGGAGGCCCAGTCAAGATCGAACCGCGCCGCCCATCCGGATCCCCCGGGTCCCCAACCCACCCTTCCGGTTGCCTCCAAGGTCCCCAGCCAGGAAGCCTGCGGCCGGGATCGCAACCCCAGCGAAAGCCTCTGGTGGAACCTTCCCGAGATGAGGCGGTCGTCCCGCTGGATGCCGACTCCGGCGGACAGGGTCCAAGGACCGCGCACCCAGGCCTCCAATCGGGATAGGAGGACGATGTTGTCCTTGTCGAAGGCGTCCTCGAGCACATCCACCAGAAGAGGCGCGTACCTTCCTTTCAAGTCCTCGATATCCTCCAATCCGTGAACGGAATCCAGGAGGCTCACCAATCCGGAGGTGTCCGTGAGCAAGATTCCCTGTCGGATCCAACCGTAGACTTCGCATTCCACGGAAACCGGAATCCATCCCCGGGGGATCGATCGGCCAGCCACCCGAGTCATGATGCCTCCCGTGAGAAGCATCCGGTCCGGAACCCTCAACCCCAGCCCCAGGTCGCCCCCCAGGGACGCTCCTTGGGAACGGAGGGAACTCGGCAGGAGATCCGCCCCCAGCACCAAATAGGGAAAGTCGCCGCCCATGGAAGAACGCGTGAACAGATGGCCCGGGTTCGGTGAGAACAGCCCCATCCTCCCCTTGCCGAAGTCGTAGGACACCATCCAGGGATTCACATCCTGGGCCCAGCGGGTTTCCACGCGCCAGCCAGAAGGAGACTTGCCCTGGGTACGAACCGCCACCCAACGCTCGGAGGTTTGGCCAAGCGTATCCCTGGCAATGAACCGAACCGGCCATTCTCCGGCCTTCTTGGGAGCGATCACCAGCTCCGAGCCGTTCCAACGCATGGGAGCATCCGCCGGAACATCGGCGGTCAAAAGGACGCCTCCTCCCTGGGGATCGGACACGATGGGCTTGTAGGAGCGCACGCTTCCCTCGGGCACCTCGGATCCACCCATGTCCCCCAGGAATCGCGGAGGCTCGTAGCGCCGGACTTCCCGGATGTGTTTGATCTCGCGGGGCCGATCCCCCTCGTGGAACCAGAATTGGAACCGGGCGGGTCGAACATGGACCGAACGGAACGCCAACCGCTTCCCGTTCCAATCCAAGTCCAGGTTCCCGGTCACGGAATCCAGACGGACCCCCTGCCTGCGCCATTCGGCCAGGAGGACTCCCGGCGCCCAAGTGTACCACTTCCCCTGCAGGAGCGTGTCGGTGGGCAGATCCACCCGAAGTCCCTCGGTGGCCAGCACATGGTCGCGTTCGCGCACGGGCAGCTTCCAGGTCCGCTTGACCTGGGCACCCACCGGATCGGTGACCATCAAGGTCAGGGAAAAGTCCTTTCCGCACAGGCTCGAGGTTTCCGTCCATCGAACCTCGCCACGTGCGGAATCCCACCGCATTCCAGGCGGGGACTTCTGTACGTCCACCTGCAGGCGCGAGGGATGCCAATCGCGACTGGAAATCCACGGGCGGAACACCCAGGATTCGTGGCAGGAAGCCTCCGGTGGATCGCCATCCAAGGTGGGTGGGGTGTGCACCAGGATCCTTGGACTCCAATGGAGGGTATCGGAGCCGCGAGTGGAAGAAACCACGAACTTCGCCCGGGAGGACTGGCTGGACACGGGAGCCCCCTGGACCATCCGCGACTCGGCATCCCACTGCAGCCCCTCCGGCAAGGCTCCTTCCAGGGAATAGCGGAAGGCGGCGGTGCTCCCTCCGGAATCGTCCACCGCCCACCCCTGCCAGGACAATTCCTGACCAACCCACAACGTGTCCGGAGGCCCCTTGGAGACCCAACGCGGCCGCCCCGCCGAGGCGGGGCCGTCCTTGGGCTTGTCCCGTTCGACGGCAACGGCGCGGATCCGGTCGAGGAATCCCGCCGGAGCGGTGATCACCAGTTGCCCCCCTTCCGTGCTCAAAAACAACCTCTGTCCTTGGGGCACCCCTCCCATGGCCTGTTCCATGCTGCGCAGCAGGGAGGCCCCGAACTCGTAGAGCTTCCGTTCCCTGGCACTACCCACCGCCTTGGCGCGTGCCGTCCAAGCCGCCGGAGTGGCTCCCGCCTGGACCTTAGCCAGAGGCGACTGCCGCAGATTGCGCAACGCGCCTTCGGAGGAAAGCGTCTGCCACACGTCGGCATCCACCAGGAACGCCTTGTCGGCGAACCGCAGGATATCGCCCTGCTGCAGCCCCCTGGAGGGATTGCCCAGCAGGAAGAAAGGCATCCCCGACGCGTGGAACCGCGCCTGAAGCTTGGACACCACGGCCTGGTCGGAAAGCGTCGCCACCGAGAACATCCCGATGGTGGAAGGATTCCACTCGGCGGACGCCTGCAACGCCAGGGCCAGAACCCATCCGATCCAGGCGCGCCCGATCACGGGGACTCCTTGGAAAGCCACTGGCGGTACCCGGAAAGGGTACGGTCTGACACGCCCTTGTCTCCGTAGTCAACGGAATCCGACCAGGTGAACCACTGCTTCTCCTCCGGGCTCCACCCGATCTGTCCGTATTGGCAGGAGGGCGTTTCCGAGCGGGATTGGGCGTGCAGCCGGGCGTACCGGCCCGGCTTCCTCTCGTGGACCACCACCACCACCGAGCTGTCCGGCAGGACCGCCTCGATCCACATGGAGTCCTCGTCCTTGGAAGGGGTGAGGCGGACCCGCGCCTTGGCCAGACCGAAGGCCGTGGCGTAGGGGTTTTCCTCCGGCACGGACAGCGCGCGGTCGGCGGTCTTGTCCCAGATCCCGTCCTTGCGGGCCTCGACGGTCTTGGCCTTGTCCAGGTTCACCATGGGAACCAGGAACACCACCCGCAGCACCAGGAGCACGGTGAGGATGGTCAGGACGGATTCGAAGGTGACCGCCTCCCCCAGATCCACCCGGGCCCTCTTTCCGAACAGGCTCACGACTTCCCAGCCCCCGGAGGCAGGGCCGCCTCGCGTTTGGTGGCCAGAAAGCGCCGGTAGTCCATCTCCCAAGCCGCGATCTCGTCGATGCGCGCGGCCAGGACCTGCTGCGACTTGGTCAGGCCTTCGATGAGCCGATGGGAACCGTGGATGGATTCCACCAGGGCCACCAACTGCAGATCCAAGGCCTTCTGGGCCGCGACGATGCGCTGGGCGGTGGCTTCGGGATCGATCCCCCCGGAGCTCTCGGCGGATTCCTTGGCGGCGAGCACCACCGGACGGAGCACGCCGATGTTCCAATCGGCCAGATGCGTGTCCACCTGTTCGAAATCGCGGAAGAAGCTCTCCATGACCTGCACGGACAAGGCTTCCAACGCAAGGGAGAGCGCGGTAGCCACCAGGGTGGCCTGGATGGCGTAGGCGTCCTCGTCGATGGCCTGCGCGATGTCGGTGATGAATCTCATTTCCCCGCCGGAATCGGAGAGCCCCAGGATCGCCCGCTTCATGGGTGGAAACGTCATGAGCAGACCCACCAGGGTTCCCAAGAACCCGAGCTTCATCACCGTCCGGTTGACCAGCGCGTGCAGCCCCAGCCGCCTGTGCTCGGTCAGGCTGCGCCTGCCGACGCTGTTGCGCAGGAGTTCCAGACCGACTTCCACCTCGTGGGACAAGCCCATGTCCAGCCAGGCCAGGACCAGATCCCGGCAGTCCGTGGGAGGAAGCGCCTCCAAGGTGGATGACAATTTCCGTAGATCAGGTGAATCTCCCTCCTGCCGCAGGGCCACCAGGACCTTCTTGGTGTTGGAGGCCTCCCGCAGGAGGGTGACCAACTGCACGAGCAGGACCACCTGTCCGACGACGAAAAGCCCGAACAGTCCCACCAGGATGGGATTGTGCAGGAACCTGGGGTCGAAGTACCGGATGGCGAAGAAGGCTCCCACCGACAGGACGAAGGGAAGGGCCAGCGAGAGCATGCCTCGAAGGCGCAGGCGATCGAGGATCTTGATGCCGCTGTGGAGGGTGCGATCGGAGCGAAGGTTCATGGCGAGGGGGATCCCGGGGATGAGAATGGGAATGGATCGGGAATGGACACGGTGGTCTGCAACGATGCGGCGAACTGGCGGAAGGTGCGCCACTCCAGGCGGGCACGCACGGGACTCCAACCGATCGATCGTCTGCGGACCCGCAACAGGGGCAAGGGAATGTCGGAGAAACCCAGTTCCACCCAGGAGGCCAGCCGCTCGCGGGTCCACAGGAGCCCTCCACCCCAGGAGGCGCCAGCGTCCTGGCTGGAACGCAATCCCAGACTCTGGATGGCCCCCTTCCACAGGCCGGGGCAGATGCTGTACGAATAGTGCACCGCACCCAGGTGGGCGAGCAGCTTGGTTTCCCACGCCCCGGGAAACGCCGAATCCGCCGTGGATTCCCAGAATTCGCCTTCGCGGCGCGCCACCAGATGGTCGCTCAGGCGAGGCTGCAGCCAGGATTCCACGCCCACCGGGAGCGTACGCGTCCGCCCTTCCAGGCAGATGCCGGGGCCGCAGGCGGAAAGTCCCCAGTCCACCACCGGCCTCACGATGGAGTCGCCCAGCGGGATGGCGATGGGTGGCGTGGAGAGCAACTGTTCCATCCTCACGTTCGCACCCACGGAAACCCACCCTCTCCATCCGGTGCGGAAGTCGGCGTCCAGATGGGTGGCCACGATGGGGCTCGATCCGGGCGACACGGCCGTAGCCAACCCGCTGGACAACCGGATGCCGGTGGAGGGGTCCGTCCATCGCCGCAAGGTGGATCCCCATCCGGAGTCGGCGAGATTGGGCACCAAAGGCGTCGTCGATGCATCCAGGCGGGAATCCCAGCGGATCCGGACGACTTCGGTCCCCTGGCGCAGGATCACCGCGGTGTCGCCAGGCAGGGGTCCAAGAACCTGCCAATCGTCCACGGGTGCGGGAGAAACGGCGGAACCGGCACCTTCAAGGACCTTGCGGGCCAAGGTGGAATCGATGGATCGGAGGGGCATCGAGGGGGGGGTGGCGGCGAGGACAGCCAGGAGGGGAAAGATCATTCCAAGGCCAACTCCCTGCGGAACCATCGGATCGTGCGTTCGAGTCCTTCTTCCAACCCGACGTTCGCCTTCCAGTCCAGAAGCTCGCGCGCACGGGTGATGTCGGGACAGCGTCGGTGCGGATCGTCGACAGGAAGCGGCTGGAACACGATCCTGGACGACGAGCGGGTGAGCGTAAGGATGGTCTGGGCGATCTCCAGGATGGTGGATTCCACCGGGTTGCCCAGATTCATGGGAAGATGCGCCGTGGGATCTTCCAGGTCCATCAATCCCAGGAGCCCATCCACCAGGTCGTCCACGTAGCAGAAGCTGCGCGTCTGGCCACCATCGCCGTGGAGCGTGATGTCCTCGCCGCGCAGGGCCTGGACGATGAAATTGGAGACCACCCGCCCATCGGAAGGATGCATCCTGGGACCGTAGGTGTTGAAGATCCGGGCGATCCGGATGTCCACGCCGTTCTGGCGATGGTAGTCGGAGAACAGGGTTTCCGCGACGCGCTTGCCTTCGTCGTAGCAGCTGCGGGGACCGATCGGGTTCACGTGTCCCCAGTACGCTTCCGTCTGCGGGTGGCGCTCGGGATCGCCGTAGACCTCCGAAGTGCTCGCCTGCAGGATGCGCGCCTTGACACGTTTTGCCATCCCCAGCATGTTGATGGCGCCCATCACGCTGGTCTTCACGGTCTTGACCGCGTTGTACTGGTAGTGGACCGGCGAGGCCGGGCAGGCCAGGTTGTAGATGCGGTCCACTTCAAGGAGGATGGGCTCCACCACGTCGTGGCGGACCAGCTCGAACCGCCGGCTTCCGATCAAATGCTCGACGTTCTGGCGACGCCCGGTGAAGAAATTGTCCAGGCAGATGACCTCGTCGCCACGTTCCAGGAGACGTTCGCACAGGCTAGACCCGAGGAAGCCGGAGCCTCCTGTGACCAGGACGCGGTGCATCTCAGGATTTCCCGATGGAGAATGGACGGGTGCGGCAGAACCACTCCAGGCCTTCCAGCGTGAGGTCGGGATGGTATCCGTCCACCACCTTGGTCAGTCCGCGCAGGACCTGCGACCATCCCCCGGTGGCCAGCACCCGCGCATGGGGAAGTCGTTCTTCCTGGCGGATGCGCGCGACCATGTATTCCATCATGCCGACATGGCCCAGAAGCAACCCGGAGTGGAGAGCCTGCTCGGTGGTGCGACCCGTCGCCAGATCGGGAACCTCGATGGCCACCTGGGGCAATCGCGCGGTACGCCCCACCAACGCGAGCATTCCGGTCTCGATTCCCGGAGCGATCACTCCGCCCAGGTACGTGCCATCGCGCACGACATCGAAGGTGGTGGCCGTGCCGAGGTCGATCACGATGGCCTCGGTGAGCCCGAGCCGCTCCACCCCCAGGGCGTTGGCGAGTCGATCCGGCCCCACCTGGAGGGGATTGAGGTATTCCAGCGGGAATCCGCAGTTGCTTCCGTTGAGGCTGCGCACCTCGCCCTTCGGCAGGATGCGTTCCAGGGCCTTGCGCCAGGATCTGTCCAAGGACGGGACCACGGTGGAGAGGACCGCCTGCCGGAGATGCTTCACCGGAGGTTCGGCCAGATCCAGAAGACCGCGCACACGCATCTCGATCTCGTCGGAGGTCGCGTTGGGCCGGGTGGTGAGGCGCCACTTCCGGAGGATCCTGCCTTCCAGGAAGAGCCCCAGGACGGTATGGGTATTGCCGATGTCGACAGCGAGCACTGGACAAAGTTAATGTCCCTTCCCCACTCCTTCCCGTGCTTTTCTCGTGCCCAAGTCCTAGATTTGTTCCCTCCACCGGCAGGAGCCCAACCTTTGAACCCTTCGACGGACGAGCGCATCACCTCCTTCCTGGCCTGGCGACGCAGGCGAGCCCTGGAAGCGGGCCTCCTTCGCCCCGAACAGCTCCTGGACGAGTGGGTGTTCCGACGGATCCTGATCAGCGCCCCCAAGGACATCTATTCCCTCGAGAATCTGCGCCTGCTCACCGCTCCCTTGTTCCACCAGTACGGCGACGACCTCCTTGCCCTGTGCCAAAGCCGACCGGTGGAGGACGAGCGCCCCCGCTCCTCCAGGCGCGAGGAGCCGGAAGAGCGCTCCGTTCCCGTCACCCGCGGCAAAGTCCCGGATCGACCGCGCAGGACGGAAACCGTCTACACCCGCGCCGGGGTCCGCGCCGACAGCCCCACCGTCTCGGTGGCATCCGGCGGCCAGACCGACCGCAAATCCATCGCCGACTTCTCCCCCGCCCCGGAACACGCCGATTGGGCGCACAAGCCCTTCGAGTTCGGTTGCTCCACCCTCGCCTTCAAATTCTGGGAAACCGACTTCCTGGAAACGTGGGGAGCCCTCCTCGATTCCATCTCCGCCGGAAGCACGCCTCCGCTTTCCGACGATGAACGCGCCTTGGCGAGCCTCGTCGACCGCAGTCGCAAGGCATCCAAGGAATGGGAACAGGCCTGGGTGAAGGTCATCCTGCGCCGCGCCTACGACTCCACCCGCTGAAAGGACTCCACGACATGCTCGATTCCGTCCAGATCAATCCCTGGGGCTGCGTCGCCGCGGGTTTCGCCATCTTCATCCTGGGTGGGCTCTGGTTCTCGCCCATGCTGTTTTCCAAGACCTGGGCGGAAAGCCTCCGGGCCTCCGGTCGCGAAGCGGGCAAGCCCATGGTGGCCCTTCCCATCCTGCTGGTCACCTCCATCGCCGCCACCTTCGTGATGGCCGCGACCTTTTCTCTGGCGGGTTGGGACACCACCGTGCGGGGGTTGGTGGGAGGCCTGGCCGTGGGGGCCGTCGTTTCGATGTGCAGCCTCGCCGACGCGTCGTTCACCGGGATGCTGGCCGCGCGCTGGTGGTGGATCCAATGGGCGTTCCGCTTCCTGTCCATCGTGGTCGCGGGAATCATCGTGGGCGCCTCCGCTCCGGAACGCATCACTCCGGAAAACGCCCTGGAAAAGGCCAGCCAGACCATCGAGAAGAGCCTGGAAAGCATGGACAAGTAGATCCTATCGGGCCAGGGTCTCCCAGGCCACTCCCGCCAGCACCAGGAAGCTCAATGCGACGTTGGCCCGGAAGAATCCGCCTTGCATGGCAAGGTCGTCGTCCTTGCGGGCCACATGCACCCACAACAGGATGGCCCCGATCACCGCTGTGGCGACCCACCAGCCATGCGACCACCCGGCGTGCAACCCCAATCCCACCACTCCTGCGAAGGTCGCCGTGTGGAAGGCGGCGGCAAGTCGCAAGGCTCCCGTCCTCCCCAACCGCACCGGCACCGAATTCAATCCCCTGGAGCGGTCGTAGGATTCGTCCTGGGTCGCGTAGACGATGTCGAAACCGGCAAGCCAGGTGACCAGGATGGCTCCCAACCACAGCGGAACCGCCAGGAATCGTCCGGAAACGGCGATGCCCGCGGCGATGGGCGAGATTCCGATGGCCACCCCCAGCCAGACATGGCACCAGGACGTGAACCGCTTGGCCAGGCTGTAGCCCAGCACCAACACGATCGCCACCGGCGAGAGCGCAAAGCAGAGTTCGTTCAAGAACCACGCTCCCGCCACGAACAGGATCAAGTTGACGGCCACGAACCACCCGGCCGCCCGGGGCGAAATCCTGCCCGAGGGAATATCGCGCATGCGGGTGCGGGGGTTCTCGAGGTCGATGCGCCAATCCACCAGCCGGTTGAATCCCATGGCCGCGTTGCGGGCGGTCACCATGCACACCAGCACGCCCGCCAGGGTGCGCCACGACATCCTGTCGCCACTGGCCGAAATCCACCCCGCCAGGGCGAACGGCAAGGCGAAGAACGTGTGCGAGAAACGCACCAGCGACAACCATCGACTCAACGGATTCACGAGCCTTCCCTCCAGCGAGGAGCCAAATCCATGTCCCATCCCAATTGATCGAACACACGGTCCAAAAGACCATCCACCAATTCGTCCAGCGTGGCCGGTTTCCGATAGAATCCAGGACTGGCCGGCAGGATCCGCGCTCCGGCGTCGCAAAGCTCCAGCAGGTTGCGCAGGTGGATGCGCGAAAGCGGTGTTTCCCGGACCACCAGCACCAGCGGGCGTCGTTCCTTCAGGCACACGTCCGCCGCGCGCAGGAGGAGGGAATCTGAGGTCCCCGAGGCGATCCTGCCCACCGTGCCCGCCGAACACGGCAGGACCACCATTCCCTGGTGGCGGAACGACCCCGACGACGGCGGAGCGAAGAGATCCTTGGGCTGGTGGCGCACCAGACGGGCCGGACTCTCCGGAGAAGGCTCCCAAGCGACAGGCAGGGGGTGTCCCTCGAAACGGCATACCTGCTCGGCGGTTTCGGAGGCCACCAGATGGACCTCGACGTCCTGCCGTCTCAGATGCGACAGGAATCGTCCAGCGTAGATGGAACCCGATGCACCCGTGACGCCGACCACCAGGCGCTTGGGAGGACTGGTCAGACGAAGTCCCTCCGGGAGAACCACACCGACGAGATGGTGAGCAGAAACACCGTCCAGCCCAGCCCGTGGAGGGTGCTCCAGAGGATGTAGTTCTCGGGAAGCGGAACGCCGTGCACGATGACCGACCGGATATTGAAGACTTCCAGATCCGGGAGGATGGTCCGCGCGATTTTGGCGGCCCATTCCATCACCGGACTTGCGGGGGTGGCTCCAGGGATCCTGGCGGAGGCCTGCTTCATGGTTTCCAGGTACTGGAGGATCCCGCCCGAGAGATGGCTGGCCAGGAACACCCCGAAGGTGAGCAACGCGCTTGCCACCGGGGTGGAGAACGAACTGAAGACCATGGCCACCGCGGTGATCACGGCCATCTCCCAGAAGGTTTCGTAGGAGGCAAGAAGGAGCTTGGCGTCCAGCGGGCTTCCGGAGAAGTGCAGCACCAGGAACAGGGCGACGGCCATCACCGCGATGTTGATGAGGAGCACCAGCAGAAGCCCCAGGTACTTGCCCACCAGGAACTGCCACCGATGCATGGGCTTGGAAAGGAGGGTCAGGATGGTCTTGCGCTGGATCTCCTTCTGGATGAGCCCGATCCCGATGAAGATCGCGATGGCAAGCCCACCCAGGGACATCACTCCCAACGAGAAGTTCGCCACCACCTTCTCGCGGTCGAACACCGACCACTCCCCCAGAAGCTTGGCGAAGGCCAGGAGCAACAGGACAAAGAACAGCATGGTGTAGAGGATCTTGTCCCGGACCGTTTCCCGGAAGCTTGCCATGGCGATCAGACCGAGTTCACGCATGCGCCACCTCCGCGGCCAGGATGTCTTCCAGGCGGGCACGGACGCCGGGCTCGGCACCTCCGCCCAGGATCTGGTCCAAGGTGCCTTCCTGCCGGAGGGTGCCGTTGACCACCATGGCGGCGTGCGTGCAGATCTCCTCCACGTCCGAGAGCACGTGCGAGGAATAGAAGATGGTGGTGCCCTTCTTGTGCAGATCCAGCATGGCCAATCGGATATCGCGCCGCCCCATCGGGTCCAGTCCGCTCATGGGCTCGTCCAGCACCAGAAGCCGAGGTTCGTTCAGGATGGCCTGCACCAGTCCCAACCGCTGGGACATTCCCTTGGAATAGGTGCGAAGCCTACGCGAGAGCCAAGATTCCTCCACCTTGCACACGGCGCAGGATTCCTCGATGCGGCGGTTCAGGGCGGACTTGGGAAGACCGGAGAGCTTTCCGTAGTACTCCAGCAACTCGCGGCCCGTGAGGTAGTCGTAGAAGTAGGGTTGTTCCGGCTGGAATCCAACCTGGGTGCGCGAAGCAGGAGCGGTGGGGTCGCCACCCATCAGCTTCACCGTTCCGGACGTGGGACGCAGAAGCCCCATGAGGGTCTTGATGGTGGTGGTCTTGCCCGCCCCGTTGGGACCGATGAATCCGTAGAGGGAACCTTCCGGCACGGACAAGCTGATGGACTTCACGGCTTCCACCGCCTTCAGTCCGTGCTCGATGCCCAAACGATAGGTCTTCCGGAAATCCCGGATCTCGATGAGGTTCACGCTTCCTCCCGCGCTCTGGCCTCCTTGGCCAGGCGCCGCGCCCGGGAACGGGCCGCGATCTGGAGGAGGCGTCCTCCAAGGTACAACCCCAATCCACCTAAAAGCCAGGGAATCATGTCCTGCTTGGCGGCGCTGCCGCGGGTCCCCACCGTGGTGGCGAACCGGTACACTCCCCAGATCAGGATCACCTGCCCAAGGCCCATCACCCAAAGGGGCCATCTCCACCAACCCATGCGTTCCAGAGCGTTCACCAGGACCTCCTTCCGTAGCGCAACAGATCCAGCACCTCGCGCAAGCCTTCCACCACCGCCTTGCGATCGAAATCCTCGCCGGATTCGGCATCGTCGACGGGTTCCGGATCGGTCAGGAGCATGCCCAATTGGCCGGGGTTCTCCGTGCGCCGGGCCTCTTCCGCCAATTTCCGGCGCGCCGCCTGGATGGTGAGGTGTTCTTCGTAGAGAAGCTCGCGGATCCGCCGGATCAAATTGATTTCCCGCTCGCGGTACAGGCGTTCGCCGGATTTGCCCCGGCGAGGACGCAATTGCGTGAATTCGCTTTCCCAGTACCGCAGGACATGCGCTTCCAGCCCCACCGCCTGGCAGATCTCCTGGGTGGTCCAGCTGGATTTGGATTCGTCACTCACGTTCGGACCGAGCCGCGCGGGCCATCAGGGCATCCACGGATTCCCGTGCCGAGCGTCCTTCGAAGAGGACACCGTGGACCTGTTCGGTGAGGGGCATCTCCACCTTGTGGAGCTTGGCCAGTTCGCGCACGCCAGCCACGGTGCGAACGCCTTCGGCCACCATCGTCATGCCCTTGAGGACCTCCTCCAAAGGCTTCCCCATGCCCACCTGCTCGCCCACGTGGCGGTTGCGGCTGTGCTTGGACACGCAGGTGGTGATGAGATCCCCCATCCCCGCCAACCCGAAGAAGCTTTCCCGAGTGCCACCCAGACGCTCGCCCAGGCGCGACATCTCCACCATGCCGCGGGTCATCAGCGCACCGCGGGTGTTGTCGCCCAGGCCCAGGCCGTCTAAAATGCCCGATGCGATGGCGATCACGTTCTTCACCGCGCCGCAAAGCTCCACTCCCACCACGTCGGTGCTGCGGTAGGTCCGGAAGAAGGGAGCCAGGAAGAACATGTCCTGCAGGGCCGCGGCCACGGTCTCGTCGGAGTTGGCCAGCACCACGGTGGTGGGCACCTGGCGCGCCACCTCCTCGGCGTGCGAGGGACCGCTCAGCACCGAGACGTTCGCGTCGGTGGCGCCGGGCAGGACATCGATCACGATTTCCGTCATGCGCTTGAGGGTCTTCTCCTCGATACCCTTGATGAAGCTCACCCACTGGCGCGCGGCGACCTCCTTCTCGGAGAGGATCCCCTTGATCGTGTTGCACACGCTGCGCAGGGTATGGGACGGCACGATCATGCAAACCACCGACGCACCCTCCAGGGCCTTGGCCATGTCGGAGGTGATCTCGATGGAATCCAGGATGCGCACGCCGGGGAGCTTGTCCGGCAGCTCGCGGGTTTCGCGCAGCGACTGGGCCACCTTCTCGGAATACTCCCACATGGTCACGCGAAGCCCCTTGACTGCCAGGATCTGGGCGATGGCGATCCCCCACGATCCCGCTCCCAGCACGACCACCCGGTCTGGATCCAATCCGGAGGTCTTGGCGTTTTGCCGGAAGATTTCCACACCTTCCAGTCGCACGGCTTCGGCGTCCTCCCCACCCCGCGATCCGAAGCGATACTCGGTCCCCGCGCGCAGGCGCTGGATGTTGGCGCGGTGCTTCCACACCACGAACACGGCCACCACCCACGACAGGAGGGTGAGGTTGGTGTCGCCGCGCCGGACCAGTTCGTGTCCCACCCGCAACCACTCGATGTGGCCCTCCACGGAGGTGGACGCCGCGTACTGGAAGGCGTGGATCAAGGTCACCAGCGTGTTCACCAGACCCAACACGAAGGACGCGAGGATGGACGCCAGCGACACGTATCCGGAGCGTCGCAGGATGATCACCCAGGCGGCGAACGCGATGAAAGCGGGAATGGGCGAGATCCCCACGAACACACCCATGGCCGTGAGCACTCCCTTGCCGCCGCGAAACCCGGCGAACACCGTGAAGGTATGCCCGATGATCGCCGCCACACCAAAGGCCAGGGCTACGGTCTCGTTGGGCTTGCCCCAGAAGTGCCGGGTCAGATAGTAGCCCACCAGCACCGCCGCCAGCCCCTTGGAGAAGTCCACCAGCGCCACGGGGAGCGCGGGCTTCCAGCCCAGCACGCGGTAGACGTTGGTCAGACCCGCGTTCTTGGAGCCATGCTCGCGGATGTCGATGCCGCCGAACACGCGCGAAACCCAGACGGCGGTGGGAATGGAGCCCAGCAGGTAGCAGAAAGGAAGGGCAAGCCAGATGTTCATGAAACCTCGGAACGGTGGTTGAGGCGGAAAAATACGAACGCCCGGCGGGTTTACGGCTCCGCGGGGGTTTCTTTCGGCTGCGCCGGGCTTTCTTCGGCTGGCGCCGGGCTTAGTCCACTGCGTGGGGCTTGGTCGACGGCGTCGGGCTTTGTCTGCTGCGCGGGCTTGTCCACTGCGTGGGGCTGTCGACACTGCGTGTCCGGCTTTGCACGGGGCGCCCGTGGGGCGGTTCACTGCGTGAGGCGTTGACTGCGTCAGGCTTTTTCCCGGGGCGGCCCGGGGGCCGTTTCCTGGGTGCATCGGCACCCAGACCCCGACCAAAGGGCCTCTGGCGGCCCTTTGGGATCCGCCACCGGGGGGCTTGGACTTACGCGGCCATGCCGGCTTGCTGGACCTGTGGGGGGCGCGGATCTTGAGGCAAGGTTGCTGGGGCATCAGGGTCGCGATCGGCATCTTCATGGCCACTGGCCGCTTCAATAACCAAGCCCCGGTGAGGTAGGACCCCACCCTTTCGGGCGGGGCCCCCTCGCAGAACCGGACGTGCCCGATTAAGGCATCCGGCTCCCAGGAGTCTCCGTCGTCGAGATCAGCTCAAGCGCGGCTCGGGTAGACTCGTGAACCATCGGGTATTCTTCACGCGCCACCAATAAAGGTGGTGCCGGTCGCTACGGCGGCGCAGGATGCTGATCCAAATGCGCCCGACGTGCCATTTCACCTGTTTCAGGCTGGAGAGACAATGCCGACGGCCAAAGTACTGGTACCAGCCTCGGAGACGTACAGACAGCCGCTTCGACTGCCACCGCAATGAGGTATCTCGGTGTTCCGTCAGAAACTCCTTCACCTTCGCAAGGAATCGGTTGCGACGCTTCCCACTGGGCTTCACCGCGCACATCTGCTTCCCCGACTTCGGTCGGCGGCGCATGTAGTGCGTGAATCCCAGAAAGTCGAATGTCCGTGATCCTTCCGTTGGCCCCGGTCCCTCACCGTTGCGGGGAGAGCGGGGGCCAAAGTCCACAAGCTTCGTCTTGGCTTCCGACAGCTTCAGGCCGAATTCCGAAAGCCTCTGGCGCAGCTCCACCAGAAAACTTTCGGCATCGCCTCGATGGGCGAACCCGGCCACGAAGTCGTCGGCGTAGCGCACCAGGAAACACTCGTCTTGGCAAGCGTTCCGGACCCTACGATCGAACCAAAGATCCAGCACGTAGTGCAGATAGATGTTGGCCAGAAGCGGCGACAACGGACCGCCTTGCGGCACCCCGTCTTCCGTCGCCACATGCACGCCGTTGTCCATCACTCCGGCATTCAGGAACTTTCCCACCAAACGCAGGATCGTCCGATCGGAAACCCGATCTTCCAGGAACTTCCGGAGCCACTCGTGGTGCACCGCATCGAAGAAACCTTCGATGTCCGCATCCACGATCACGCACGTACCACTTCGATTCACCAGTTTCCCCAAACGATCCAAGGCATCGTGGGCCGACAATCCAGGCCGGTATCCGTAGGACACGTCCAGGAAGCACGGCTCGAACACCGCAGATAGGACCGTATGCAACGCCTTCTGCACCACCCGGTCGCGCACGCTCGGGATCCCTAGCGGACGGAGCTTGCCTCCATCCTTGGGAATCCACGCGCGTCGGACGCTCATCGCACGGAATTTCCCGCTTCGCAGCTCCAGCCACAAGGCTTCGATGTTCTCGTCCAGATTCCGTCCGAACTCCTCCATCGTCACCCCGTCGACACCAGGCGCTCCTTTGCGGTTCAATTGCTCGTACGAAGTCCGCAACATCTGCGGAGTCAGGTGGTGCGCCAGCGTCGTGAATCGCAAGCGCGGATCTCGTCTCGACATCTCGGCGATCTGCTCAAGGTTCGTGGACATGCAGACTCCATCTCGGTGTATGGTTCATGGTCTCCTCTTGCATCTTGACTCCCGCCGACCCTTCCCTCCACGGGAGTTACCCCGCTTCCCCGGTACTACGATCGGCTCCGACTTCTCGCGCTTCGTCTCCCATGTACCGGGCCTTCCGGCCTTTCCTCGGATACCGCCACCCTTACCAGGCACGGAAAACGCGAGATCTCCCAGGTTGCGTCGAACATCCATTTGATCACATGCCGTCCTCTCGGACTCCGGCGGGTCTCCATGCGGCTGGCGTGGCAGATTGAATCCATTCGCCGCACAGGCCAGGGTCTTCCCGGGTACGGAACCGGTCGACACCCGCGTGGTTTCTCGAAGCTCTATCGGTTCACATCCTTTCGCGTTACGGCCTATGATCTCCCTGTCTTACGCTTCACCCTGCCGTCACCGGCGCGATCGGGCGCAAAGACTCGGTTGTGGACAGGGTGCCAACCCGCCCGCGTCGGACTTCCACCGACTGGATATTCGCGCCTTGGCCTGGCGCACCCGGACCCCCTCAATTCTTTAGCGGCACCCGGTTGCCGATGCCCCGGCGCCGCAACGCTTGCCGGGTAGGGCTGGCTGGATGGGATGGGCTGATGTGGAACCAAACGCCGTCGGTTGCGCAAGATTGGCGTAGGGATCGGGCATGCCCGATCCTGTCGCCGCCACCGTATGGGCAATCCTCGGATTGCCCCGGGAATCAGGATCGGGCAACGGCAGCGGCGTTGGGTTGGGGGGCGTTTGGGGGTGGAATGGTTTCGCGAGGGGGAATCGGTCAGAGGGTCAATCCTGTGCTGGGATTGGGGTGACCGCATTGGGGTGGCGCGTAGGGACGCAAGATTTTGCGTCCAGAATGGTGGGTCTGGTGCACGGGTTGTGGTTTGTGCGATTCGGTGGTGGGGATAGGAATGATTACCGTTTGGCTACCACCAAACAGGAGGCGTTCTGCAATTAGTCGCTACACCACCACTCTTTCGCGATCACCGAAGAACGAAATCTGGATCCTTTCGAAAGGAATAATCCTCCGGAGTCAGTCGCCAAGGCTCGCTCAACAGTTGATCGTAGGTTTTTTGCGCTCTAGTCATTCCGATCAATTCCGAAGAATCGTGGTAGGACTCTGAAACACCTCGACACTCTACCGTAAAGGGTGGACGTATGACCTCGAAATCATCCAGGTAATAGAAAATACCCTGCTCAAGCCAAACCACGGAATGCGGGGGAGCGGTTTTCGCATATTGTAACAATCGCTCAATCCAGATATCTCGAGCCAATTTCACCTTAACGGGATCACCAATTGCCAGAATTGCACCTCGAAAAGAGTCCCTGCCCAATTTCAAGAACAAATCAGGGATTAGCATTGTCGACCCCTCAGGAAGAGTCGAAGCCAATGACTCAAACAACCCTCCGATTTCTCTGTCAAACGCTCTCGATTTGAAATTCTTGAGCAAACAGTGAGGATCAGAGAAGCCAATTAGGTTTGCAGGATCATCGCCAATCATCGCAACCACACCCATTCAATCTTATCAAAACCTCGCCCCTCCAAAAAGTCTCCTCCCCAAATAGCCGTTTTCCAACCTCCAGTAAGATACGCTCGGTGCTGCGAATCAGGCGTCTGTGTTTTTTGAGCGAGCAGCCCCATTTCCGCTTGCTCGCGAAATTCACCATCAGTTTCGACAATTTCTGTCGCATCTGACCTGCACTTCTTCCAAAACCCCGAATGGCTTCTTGAGGCTCTCGATTCCCGTCAGACCCAGCTTCGATTGAGATCGAAGTCTATCTTCGATGCGTTCGATTTCATCTAGCAGGCTTTTGAAATTCGCCCAGACGCCATGCATGCAATGTCTTCGATAGAGATTAATCGAACTCAATGGTTATCGGCTTCTTTGATTTCACCGAAATTTCTGCGGCTCTCTCCAAATCGATAAGAGTATAATATTTCCGACCGGAAAATTCTCCTGGTACACTCAAAGGAGGATATATTCCTGTTTCGTCGTCAGCATCAATCACCTCATCAACAGACAGGTTGCCATATTTTTCTCGATACAGTTTGCATAGCTCCTTTATAACAGGCAATAGATTCTCACATACTTCTGGATCTATGACAAAATGATCACCAATTTCCTCGTATTCTTCCAGAAGGGGGCGGATAAACTCTTCACGGAATGCTTCTTGGGATTCGGTGGGCAAAATTCCTGGCAAATCCTCTAATACCTCTACTGCATATGATCCAGACTTTACTTCGCCGTTAAAATCGCCGCAATGAATGTATCCACCAGACATTATTTGCTCCTTCTGTTAATGAGCCAGGTAACAGTTTAAAAAACCAAGTAGGTGAGGTCAACATTGAATGCCGTTATGGAGTAGGCCAGGGAATCGCACCCCGACCTCCAAGTTCACCGCCCCCCCTTGCCAGTCTTCCAAATTTCAGGGCTACATGCCCCCCCCCCTTGGTTTGGCCCAGGATAATGTGAGTCCTGGATGAAGTTACGCTCCCTGTAGGGACATTTGCTCCTCGAATGTTGCCGCGTACTGGTCCGGGGTGAGATTTCCCAAAGATGAGTGTGGCCGGAACGAGTTGTACTCCTCCCTCCACTCGCAAAGGGTCCTGTCGGCATCCGCCAGGTCCTCGAACAGATGCAGGTTCAAGCACTCGTCCCGCATCCTGCCGTTGAACGATTCGATCCATGCGTTCTGGTTGGGCTTGCCTGGTTCAATCAGGATGTGCCGGATCCCTCGGTTCTTCATCCACTTCAGCGTCTTGCGCGAAGTGAACTCCGGCCCGTTGTCAGTCATGAAGATCTGCGGCGTGCCATGAAGTTCCACCAGATGATCCAGCGCTCTCAACAGTTTCCACGATGGATAGCCATGCTCGGGGATTCACTCATCACTTCGATCCCATCCTGAGTCCGTTGTTTCAGGCCTGGGCTTCGCACTACGGAATCGTCTTGTCGCCATGCGACCCAGGAAAGCCCAATCAAAAAGGGCGTGTCGAGCGCGACTGCCGCTTCACACGGGACTCATTCTTCAAGACCGTTCCAGAAACTGTCGCCATGGAGGTGCTCAACCAAAAGCTCCAGGAATGGAGTCGCAGCGTCGCCAGCCAGCGCATACACGGGCGCCACAAGCGCCAAGTCAGACTTCTTCAGCCGCCCCCATCCAATCAGTAATTTTTAGAAGGGAAGGTCGTCGACCGCTGAGGCCCCACCTGCGGACTGAGGTGGCGCGTAGTCGAAGTCGTCGCCGGCGCCCATGTTGGAACCGCCACGGGCGTTTCCGCCGCGGGCACCGCCGCCGTAGCCGCCTTCGCCACCGCCCAATGGGCATCCGTCGAGTATCATGAAGCGGTCGCAGAGGACTTCGGTGGCGTATTGCTTCGCGCCGGTGGTCTTGTCGTCCCAGGTGCGGGTCTGGAGCTTGCCTTCCACGTACGCGCGCGAACCCTTGCGCAGGTACTTCTTGGCGATCTCGGCTTGCTGGCGCTAGGCTACAATGGTGACCCATTCGGTGCTCTCCTGACGTTGGCCGCTCTAGTCCTTCCAGTTTTCCGTGCAGGCCACGCGGAAGTTCGCCCCCTGGGATCCTCCGGGCGTGCTGCGAACTTCGAGATCGGCCCCGAGGTTGCCGATGATCATGACTTTGTTGAGTGACCCGGCCATTTTCGTCTCCGTTCGTTCATTGTGAATGGCTGCCTCTGCCCAGCTGAAGGCAGACATTCAAAAAATGCCGATTCAGATATTCTATATACAGCAAAGGAGAAACAAAACAAACACGACCCAAATTCATACACCAATCGTTCCCCACGCGAAAACCGATGAATTGCAACCCGACGATTGCGCAATGAATTTTTAAACAACCATCATTGAAAGCTATAATCCGAATCTTGACGATATGAAAAATCCTTGGCAGTCAGTCGCCATGACTCATGGATCAATTGGTCGTAGGTTTTCTCTGCCTTTGTCATCCCAATTACCTCCGAAGAACTATTGTAAGATTCCGAAATATTACCGCAGTGTACGGAGAATGGAGGCAATATAATTTCAAAATCGTCCAGATAATAAAAAACACCTTGCTCAAGCCAGACCACCGTGTGAGGTGGCGCCGTTATGGCGTATTCCATCATTCGCTCAATCCAGAGATTTCTTGCCACGATTTTCTTTGACTTCTCACCAAATGCAACGATATTCCCTAGGAATTCGTTTTTGCCAAATTTCAAATATAGGCTGGCATTTAATATTGTCAGCCCTTCTGGCGCATCCGCGCCAAAAGACTCCATCAGCCGGACCATCTCCTTAAAAAAAGCTCGCGGCTTAACAGGACGCTGAAAAACCCTTCAAATCAACTGCGCCAAGACAGAATCTGTCGTAGATTGTAGTATGCGCGGCCGCATCCAATCCAATCCCAGTTTCATTGCTGTTGTTGACCTTGAT
>Ga0116170_10000698_pt1 | contig 35148 bp, 30 predicted proteins | sample AD_JPNHW1_MetaG_FD_89797 | JGI IMG/M metagenome (GOLD analysis project Ga0116170, IMG submission 89797) | Active sludge microbial communities of municipal wastewater-treating anaerobic digesters from Japan - AD_JPNHW1_MetaG | ecosystem: Engineered > Bioreactor > Anaerobic > Digestate | place... | reverse complement strand
TGTACAAAATCATCTACCGTCTTTTGGAAGATGTGGAAAAAGCTTTGCAAGGCCTGTTGGAACCTGAGATGGTGGAAAAAGTAATCGGGCGTGCCTCGGTGTTGGCCACATTCAAGGTCTCCAAGGGCGGTACCGCGGCTGGATGCCGGATTGCTTTTGGAGAAATTCGGCGCAATTCCAACGTGCATGTTGTGCGTGGTACAGAAGTCATCACGACTTCTGAAGTGTCCACCATTAAACGCGAGAAGGAAGAAGTGCGCGACGTGCGGGAAGGCATGGAGTGTGGCATCACCCTGAAGGGATTTGAAGAATTCGCGATTGGTGATGTGCTGGAATGCTTTGTGATGGAGAAATTTGGCGGCTAATCGACTGGCCGCGATAACTAAAGAGGAGGAACGATGCCCTCAACCTTGAGAATGAAAAGAATTAATGACCGGTTCAAGCAGGTGCTCTCGCTGACCATTTTGGCCAAAATGGATGACCCCCGCCTGGCTGGTGTGAACGTCACCGACGTGAAGGTGGACAGAGAACTGGATTACGCCAACATCTACGTGAGTTCATTGGCTGGCAAGGAAAGCTCCAGCGACGTGTTGGCGGCCCTGAACCACGCGCGTGGTTTTTTGAAGCGTGAACTGGCGAACGAGATTGACCTGCGGTTGATGCCCAAATTGCGGTTTTTCTGGGATCCCACGCCTGAAAAAGCGGCGCGAATCGACGACCTTTTGAACCAAATCCGGCCTGAGTTGGACCGGGTCAACGCTGATGAAGCCAAAGAAACAACGGAAGAGTCAGAAGATGACTGGGACGACGATGACGAGTGGGAAGGCGAAGATAGCGACGAGTGGGAAGGCGACGAGGACGACTACGACATGCTTGACACCTCCGAGGGAAGCTAAGCATGACTAAAGCTCTCGACGCGCTTATCGCCAGCCAGCTTAAGGCAGCAAATTCCATCACCATTCTTTCGCACATCCGGCCTGATGGGGACGCGATAGGCTCCCTTTTGGGTCTGGCGCAAGGTCTGCGCCTGCTCGGAAAAACGGTGCAATGCGTGCTGCAGGATGGGGCAGCTGAAAAATATGCCCATTTGCCCGGGTCGGACCTGGTGCGCACGGAAATCCTGGAACCGTTCGATTACCTCATCGTGGTGGATTGCTCGGACCCGCAGCGTGTCGGCCAGCCTTTGAATGGGCAACCCATGCCAGACCTCGTGATTGACCATCATAAAACCCATGTTAATTTCGGAAAAATCGACTACGTGGAAGGTGAGGCGGAAGCCACCGCGCTCATCCTGGCCGAACATATGCCTGCGTGGGGCTTGCCCATCGACGACGGCGTGGCCTCCGCGCTGCTAACCGGCATTGTGGCAGACACATTGGGTTTCCGCACTGCCAATACCACGCCGCGGGTACTGCGGGTCAGCGCGGACCTGATGGAAAAGGGCGCTGATTTGGCGCTGAACTACCACCAGGCATTGCTCACCCGGAGAGTACCTGACCTCTGTTATTGGGGCAAAGCGCTCAATCGCCTTCAAATTGAGGACGGACTGCTTTGGACGTCGTTAACGGTTAATGATAAAATGACCTGCGAATATGCTGAAAACGACGACGCGGATTTGATCAACGTCCTGTCTTCAGTAGCTGACGCCCTGGTCGCGATGATTTTCGTGGAACAGGTGGGTGGCACGACCAAAGTTAGTTGGCGGTCTGTCGAGGGCATTGATGTGTCTAACATCGCTTTCGAATTCGGAGGGGGCGGCCATGCGGCTGCCGCTGGGGCGGATATCCCAGGCAAAATCGACGATGTGATGGAACGGGTTCTGAAAGCAACGCGCGCAATGCTTACACGCGTCGAAATCTAGATTAAGTGAGTGTCAACTATGTCAGACGACTATTATGGTGAAGCTTCAAATATTACCAATAACGTTTCCGGTGTTTTGGTTATCGATAAACCGGTAGGGATTACTTCCCACGATGTGGTTCAGGCCGTGCGCAGCGGGACGAAAATCCGGCGCGCCGGGCACACCGGAACCCTTGACCCCCGTGCCTCCGGCGTGCTGGTGGTGCTGGTGGGGCCGGCTGTTCGCCTGAGCGAGTATGTTTCCGCGTCGGATAAACGCTACCAGGCGGTCATCCAGCTCGGAATCACCACTGACACCTACGACACCGAAGGCCAGGTCACCAGCCGGTCGCCCGTGGACATTACCTACGAGGAATTCGACGCGACCTTGCAGACCTTTGTCGGTCAATTTGAACAGGTGCCCCCCATTTATTCCGCGATCAAGGTCCACGGCCGCAAGGCTTACGAGATGGCGCGTGAGGGTGAAGAAGTGGAATTGGAACCAAGGCTCATCACCGTGCATGAACTCGAGCTGCTAGATTGGGATCCGCCAGAGGCTGTCGTTGACGTGCAGTGCTCATCGGGAACCTACATCCGTTCCCTCGCGCATGATTTAGGCGAGAAACTGGGCTGCGGTGCGACGCTGGTTGGCTTGCGTCGAACCAAGAACGGGCAGTTTGGACTGCGGGACGCCGTTCCGCTGCGCCGGCTGCAGGAATCCTTCGCGGATGGCACCTGGTACAAGTACCTCATCCCGGCTGCCGAAGCGCTTGGTGACTGGTATACCATCGAGCTGACCGTCCAACAGGTGGATGAAGTGCGCCATGGACACAGGGTCCCTGCCACGGAAGAAATGGAAGTCGGAAAATGGGCCCGCGCGATTAGCGAGGAAGGTGAATTGGTGGCATTGATGGAATATGACCCTCAGACCACTGAATGGCAGCCGCGAAAGGTATTTTTCTTATAAAGATAGGTAACCCCCAGAGATAACCCTTATTTGGCAAACATCCAGAGAGGGTTATTTTTTTTGACACGGAGACACGTATGACAGAATTTTCGACAGCCTGGCCGGAAGTGCCCCAGGAACCAATGTGGCTGACCATCGGCAACTTTGACGGGCTGCATCTTGGGCACCAGGCGCTGATTGAAGCCCTCAAGGCCCGGGCCAGGGCGGATGGCGCGCTCTCCATGCTACTCACATTCCGTCCCCATACGCGGGTTTTCCTCCAGCACATCCAGGAGCGTTTTTACCTGGTGGACGAGCTGGAACGACTGGAACTGCTTACACGGACAGGGCTGGATAAGGTGCTCACCCTGCCATTTGATACCGACTTGGCCGAGATGGAAGCCGAAGACTTCTTTGACCTTATTGTTTCGCGGCTGAATGTGCGGGGGATTGTGTTGGGCGAAGGCTTCGTAATGGGGAGAAAAGGCCGTGGTAACGTGGAACTAATCCGGCAGTTGTGCGAAGAGAAGCACATCACCTGCCTGGTATTACCCCCGTTTTGCGTTGATGGCGTGGTGGTCTCCTCTCGCAGGGTTCGGTCCGCGCTGGCCAAGGGGCAAATGAAGGTGGTCAGCCGGCTGCTTGGCCGGCCCTATTCCGTGATGGGCGAGGTGCGTGAAGGGAAACGACTGGGTTCCAAACTTGGTTTTCCCACCGCCAACCAGATTACCGACCCGACCAAAATGCTGCCGCGTTACGGGGTGTATGCCACCCTTGCCTGGATTAATGGCCACCGCTATTTCGCGGTCACCAGCGTTGGCGTGAGGCCCACCTTCGAGGATACCAACCTCCCGAATGTGGAAACCCTGCTGCTGGATTTTGATGATAACATCTACCACAAGCAACTTAAGGTGGACTTCATTGCCTACCTGCGCGATGAAGCCAGGTTTGAAAACCTTGCGGATTTGATTCATCAGATCGAAGTGGACAAAGCAGAAGCCAGGAGGATACTGACCGATGGACCATACGCGTAGAGTTTATCGTCTTAGTCCAAGCCAGTTGAGCGCGGAAACCATCGCGGTCACATTTGCCAAGACATCCCGCTCGCCTGAACCTTTTGACGCCATCGCGGCGGAACTCGACGCGGAAAAAAGCGCAAGGTTCAGTGAAAAGTGGATTGTGGGTTACGGGCATTCCAGCGTGGCGGAGCACGCCGTATTACACCTCGCGTTAGAGAACGTTTCCCGCATGTCCATCGAGACCATCGAAGCCAACCGGCTGGCTTCTTATACCGAAAAATCCTCCCGTTACCAGCTTTGGGACCCTAAAGCGTATGTGACCCCACCGGAATTGGAAGGCTCACCCTTCCATGAGCGCTACATCCAGGTCATGAACTACCTGTTCGCGGTGTACGCCGAGTCGCTGGACTGGCTAATCCCCTGGGGGGAGGCGAACACACCACGTCAGCTGGGTGAGGGTGACAAAGCCTGGGCTAACCGGGCCCGACTGAAGTCCGTGGACGTGGCCAGGTTTTTGTTGCCGGCCGCGGCGACGGCAAATGTGGGCATCACGATAAACGCGCGTGCGCTGGAGTATGCCATCCGCAAAATGCTTAGCTCCCCGCTGGCAGAGGTCAGGGCGATTGGCCAGGAAGTAAAACGCGTGGCCAACGAAGAACTTCCCACGCTGGTGAAGTATGCTGACCCAATTGAGAGCCTGGCGGGCGTAAGGGATTACTGCCGCAGATTAACCGCCCAGGTTGATACCATCCCAAGCGATCGCTGGTGCGTGTTGCGTCATTATGACCCAAACGCGGAAGATAAAATTTTGGCGGCCATCCTGTTCCGATTTGGGGATGACAGCGTTGCGGTGTGCCTTGACCAGGTGCTGAACATGCCGGCTGAAGACCGGCAGAAATGGCTCGACAGGCTGTTTGATCAACTTGATGAGCATGATGTGCCCCTGCGGGAGTTGGAATACAGCAACTACGTGTTTGAGCTGGTCATGGACCAAGGCGCGTATTTTGAATTTAAACGCCACCGCATGATGACCCAGACGGCGCAAACGCTCACCGCGGATCTGGGTTACGCCATCCCGCGCGCGATAACCGAAGCGGGCTTTGAACCCCATTACCGAAAAGCAATGGACCTGGCCGGGCGGTTGTTCCGCGATATGGTGGCGTGGAACCCGGATGTGGCCGCTTACGTGGTTCCCAATGCCTTCAACCGGCGGGTGTTGTGCTCGCTCAACCTGCGAGAAATGTTCCATTTCATCCGCCTGCGTTGCGCGGAAAACGCGCACTTCTCCATCCGGAGGGTGGGAAGGGGCATGTTTGAAGCCCTTGAATCGGTTCATCCGTCATTCGCCGGGAAGATTAAGCTCAAACTGGATGAAAGTAGCGACACCCTCACGGAAAAATACTTCACCGCGCTGGAAGAATCCATCCAGTAATCCCCACAAGGTTCGCGCATGACCGTTATCCTGCCTTTGTTAGCTTTTCTTGGCCTCTGGATTTATTCTGGCAATACCCGGCGGGAACCGCTTTGGCGGGCCTCGTTCATCCAGGCATTTATTCTATGGGGCGCCTGGATGGTCTTTGTCACCGAGCTGCTCAGCCTGTTTAACGCGGTGACGCGGACTTCCCTGAGCCTGGCCTGGGGTCTGCCGGTGTTGGCCTTTGTCTACTGGCTGGTGCGCTGGTTGAAGGGCCGAAAGGTGTTGCGCTTACCGGTAGTGTATCGGGCCAGGGATCAACATGTGGCTCTGCTTGATTTGTTGCTGCTGATTATCATGCTCATCCCACTGGTTATCGGCTTCATCGCCCCACCAAACTCGCAGGAAGCCTTGAATTTTGGGATGGTGCGGGTGGCGCATTGGGGCTTTCAGCACAGCCTGGCGCATTTCCCGGCTGTCAATGAGAACCTGAACAGCGCCCCGCCCGGGATGGGCATCGGCTTGCTCAATTTTTACCTGCTCTCCGGCTCGGACCGCTGGGCAAACTTCCTTTCCTGGTTTGCCTTGCTTGGATGCCTGCAGGCCGCGATGGCCATTGCCAGGCTATTTGGTGCTTCCCCAACCGGGACGCGGTTGACGGCCATCTTTGCCGCCACCATCCCCGCGGCTCTGGCGCTCTCAAGCTCCAGCCTGGACGACCTGCTTAGCTGCCTGTGGGTGCTCTCATATGTGATGGTGGTCTTTTACTTCAAGAAAGACAAGAACCACGAATTCAACCTCACCCTGACGGCGTTGGCTGCTGGATTGACCCTGATTACTAAACCTGTCTCGTTGCTTTTCATCCTTCCTTTTGCAATTTATTTCCTCTTCCTGCAGGTGAAACTTTACCGATGGGGAAAAACCTTGCCACGGGTTGCGATTAGTTTGCTCCTCATCCTGGCCGTGGCAGGGGGCTTTTTCTACCGGAATTTTCAGTCTTATGGCACCGCTTACCAGGTGCAGGCGCTCACCCAGGACCTGAATGAGACCATCAGCTGGCGGGTGGCCATTTCCAACGGCGTGCGAAATTTTGCCCTGCATGCCGATTTGCCTTTTCCCAGGGCGGATGCCTGGCTGACGAAAAACATCGCCCTGCTGCATACGCAGCTGGGGCTGGATGCCAGCGACCCCCGGACGACCTATGGTGGGACGTTTAGGGTACCCGACATTAACACCTCTGAGGTAACATCTGGGAACCCGCTTCACGCAATTCTCATTATCTTGTGTGTTTTTTATCTGGTCGGGAGGTTCCTGTTGACCAAAACCGGGCATGAGGCCACCGGGTATACCGGCCTGCTGATGATCAGCGTGCTCCTGTATGTTGTCTTCTTGAAGTGGCGGATAAACGGGTCGGCCTGGCAGTTGCCTTTCTTCCTGATGACCGCCCCGGTGGTGGGTTTCGTGTTTGATTACCTCAGGCAGGAACATAAATACCTTGGCACAGTCCTGGCTTTTTTGCTCATCCTCTTCGCGATTCCCTGGCTTCTGTGCGTGCAACAGCGGCCACTCATCCCAATCTCCGGTCTGACCTACCAACGCTCCATCCTGGCCACCCCGCGCGAAGCGTTGTACTTCACCACCGAACCTGAGGTGGCGGCTGAAATGAGCGAAATTTCTAACCTGATAAGCGAACGCTTGCCAAAGACCGTGGAATTACGCGTGGAGCCCGATTTTCCGGAGTACGTGCTTTGGGCTCTTCCGGGGCAGGATGACGCCAAGATTGAATTTTTCTCCATAAGCACTGGGCCGGATTTGACGCTGCCACCTGAGTCAAGCATTGTGCCGGACCTCATCCTGACCCAGGATTGCCAGGGTGTGACCCCTGTGGGAATGACGTTAATTCATCAAGGCCTATACTGCCTCTATACCATCAACTGACTTTAGACGCTATAATGGCCCGAATTCCTGCTGGCTGACAGCAGCATCAAGGAGCAAAATATGAAAAGAATAACCTTAACATTGACATTACTCGTCCTCTTGGGGGCTCTGGTGTTGAGCGCCTGCGGCGCGAAGACCCCCAGCCCCACCACGGTTGTCAACATCCCCGTGGTTGGTAACCAGAGCGACCCAACCGTCCTCCCGACTGAACAGGCTGTGGAGCAAACCGAAGCCTACCCCGTTGAATCCGAGCAGCCGGTCATGACCACCGAATCCCCGGAGGTGACCTATCCTGTGACGAGTACGCTGCCACAGACTGATGATGAATGGCGTGCTTTCATTACAGAAAAGCTACAGGGGCATCACACCCTGGACTTTTTGCTGAGCCAGAACCTGAGCGAACAGCAATGGCGGGATATCCTCGCCAAGAGCGCGCACGCGGAGGTCATCATGTCCGCGGAAGAAGAAGCAGCCATGATTCAATGGCTGATGGCGCACTAAAAAAATATCAATCACTAATCCGCCCGCCTGCTGCGGGCGGATTTTTTTATAAATGGAACGATTACGTTTCGATATGGCTGCTCATATTTCACTTTATTAATTGATTTCTGGGCGCTGGGAACAGGCAAAAGCCCGGCAAAATTGTGATTTTTTTCTCCAATAAATGTGTTAGGCATTACAATTATCTTGGACTTATATGGGATATTGCCCAATAAGCCAAACCAATGATGTCAAAGGAGACCTGATGACTATTCACCTTTATCTTTCACTGCTTCCCGAAGCCTTGATAGCCTCCATGCTCTCACCGGAAGAGTTTGGCGCGTATTATGCCACCGGGTCCGCGAAAAAATCGCGGGGACAAGCCATGTTTTTTGAAGTGGACCCCAGCTTCCGGCACCCGTACTTCAACATGGAGCAGGCTTTAGCGCGTTGCGTTCCCCATGAGGACGGCAGCCCCAAATCTTCGGTCTACCTCTCGGTTTACCGGGTTTTGGAACATGTGGACCCCAGCGCCCTGCAATCGCTTTACCTGACGACCCAGGACGGCCGCACGCTGGGGCTGATGCCCGCCGCGGAATTGCCCAGCGATGAAGCAAACCTGCATCTCTACCAGGAAATCGCGCCTGTCACACCGTTGGTGGTGAGCCGGCTCGCGCCAGTACCGTTCTACCAGCTGATTGTGTGCAACCCGGTCTCGCTCATCACGGTGCCGGCCATCGTCTTCACTGAGCTCCAGCTTGGTGAACTGGCCACTGATCCGGAGATGGGGTTGATGGATGAACTACCCTACACCAACACAGACCACCTGCGCCAATGCCTGACGGACGTTAAAACCAAGTATATTTCCACCAAGATGGTGGACCGCACGCATTCACCCAACGTGCACTACCGCACCATCAAAAACGGCTTTTTTGTGGGGAATCAAGACCAGCTGAAGTACTATCCCATGCCCTCTCCTGCCACCTTGCGCACAGAGAACTACCGCTGGTTTCGCTCAGCCAACATGTAAAACCCGCCGGCATTCCCGGCATAAAACACAGGAGACGTTATGAATTACATCACATGGATTATTATCGGCATCGTGGGCGGGGTAATCTCCATCGGCACCGCCATCTACCTGTACTTCTGGGTTCACAAGCAGGAGCCGGGTACCCCGTTGGCCCAGGAAGTGGCTTCGTGGATACAGGACGGCGCGCAAGCGTACCTGAAGCGGCTCTATACTGCCCTGGGTTTATTGGCGGTGATTATCGGCTTTGTCATCTTCATCATTTTCAGCATCAATCTTGAAAACATCAGCACGCTTGGCCTGCAACTGCATCCCCAAAAGGGTTTGCTGACAGCGGCCGCCTTCATTTTTGGTGCGCTGTGTTCCGCTCTGGCGGGCTACATGGGCATGCGGGTGGCCGTGCAGGCCAACGTGCGTACCGCCACGGCTGCGCAGAAGGACCTGGGGACGGCCTTTAAGCTCTCTTTCTATGCTGGTTCAGTACTCGGGCTGGCCATGGTCGGGCTGGCAGTGATTGGCATGAGCGTTATTTTCCTCATCACCAGGGACGCGGAATACGTGCTTGGGTTTAGCTTTGGCGCTTCCACGCTGGCCTTGCTGGCCAAGGCCGGGGGTGGCATTTACACCAAGACGGCTGACATCGCGGCGGACCTTGTGGGAAAGGTTGAAATAGGCATCCCTGAAGATGACCCACGCAACCCCGCGGTCGTAGCCGATAACGTGGGCGATAACGTCGGCGATGTGGCCGGCATGGGCGCGGATATTTTTGACAGCTACGTCGCCAGCGCGGTAGCCGTGATGCTGCTTGGCGCGAGCCTGGGTTTGAGGGGCGCGGAACATTTCCAGTACACTGTGCTTCCACTCATCCTATGCACGCTGGGCACCTTTGCTTCCCTGCTGGGGATCCAGTTCGTGCGCGTTAAGGAAGGCCAAAAACCTGGCCCGGCGCTCAACCGTGGCACCGTCATCACCTGCATTATTTACGCGATTATGTTGGTGGTGCTAACCGTTTTTGGGAAAGTGAACATTGGTGTATTGTGGGCGGCCATCACTGGCCTGGTGGCTGGCGTGATTATCGGCTTCACGTCGGATTACTTTACGAATGACGCTTACAAGCCCGTTCAGGAAACCTCGCGGGTTTCCACCTCCGGCTCGGCCATCACCATCATTACGGGCTTTAGCTATGGGCTCATCTCGATTGTTCCGTCGGTTATTGGCATCGCGCTCGCGACGCTCATTTCGTACCACCTGGCGGAGATTAACGGCATCAGTGGTATTTATGGCATTGGCATCAGCGCGGTTGGGATGCTTTCCATCAGCGGCATGATTGTGTCCGCGGACGCGTACGGTCCGATTGTGGACAACGCCCGTGGCATCGCGGAAATGGCTGGGATGGGTGAGGAAGTGATTGAACGGGCGGATATATTGGACTCGGCTGGCAACACGGCCAAAGCCATTACCAAGGGCTTTTCCATTAGTGCGGCCGCCCTGACTGTTTTGGCCCTGTTCGCGGCCTATTCCGAGGTAGTGAAAGCTGCTGGTATACCCATCACCATCAGTTTGCAGAGCCCGATTGTGGTGGCTGGTGTGTTGCTGGGCTCCATGACCCCTCCGTTGTTCAGCGCCCTCACCATGCTTTCGGTCACCAAGAACGCCTTTGAAATGATTGAAGAAATCCGCAGGCAGTTCCGCGAACAACCAGGCATTTTGGCCGGCACGCATAAACCGGATTATGCCCGCTGCGTGAGCTTGGCGGCGCATGGGGCGTTGAGCTCCCTGGCCCTGCCGGCTTTCCTGGCGGTGGGTTTGCCGCTGTTGGTGGGCTTCATCCTTGGGCCGGACGCGCTTGGTGGATTTTTAGGCGGTTCCATCTTCACCGGCGTTATTTTTGCCTTGTTAATGAGCAACGCGGGTGGCCTGTGGGATAACGCCAAAAAGTACATCGAAACCGGTAAATTTGGCGGCCCCGGGTCCGAAGCGCACAAGGCAGCAGTGGTCGGGGACACGGTTGGCGATCCTTTCAAGGACACCGCGGGGCCTTCGCTCAATACGCTCATCACGGTGATGAGCCTGGTCTCATCACTCTTCGCGCCGATAATCGCCGCGTTTCACCTAATCAAGTAGACCCTTTGGCCAGGCTGGGCTTTTGATGACAGAAGCGACAGCGAAAAATCGTGTCGCTTCTGTCATTCTGTTAGGAGAAACCCAATATGCCGGGAATATCGAAAGCAGTGGGGATGGACGCGTGCGAAGCCCAAGCGTGGCAGGTTGACATCAGGTGGTTGGTTATAAAACAAGGAGCAATCAGGCATGGATAATTACGTCATTAGCTGCTGTTCAACAGCGGACCTGGCCAAAGAGCATTTTGAGCGCCGAAACATCCACTATGTGTGTTTCCACTACGCCCTGGATGGGAAGGAATACCCGGACGATATGGGCCAGTCTATGTCCTTTTCGGACTTTTACGCAGCCATGCGTGCTGGGGCTGAAACCAAGACCTCCCAGGTTAATATTTCCGAGTACCTGGAATACTTCAAGAACTTTCTATCGCGCGGGCAGGACATCCTGCATGTCACGCTTTCTTCCGGCATTTCAGGCACGATTAATTCCGCCAGGAGCGCGGCCGCAATCGCTGCAGAACAATTTCCTGGGCGAAAAATCGTCATCTTGGATTCACTGGGCGCGTCTTCAGGTTATGGACTGATGATGGACAACTTGGCCGATTTACGCGACCAGGGCGTGAGCCTGGAGGACGCGCGTGATTGGCTGGAGGCAAACAAGCTGCGGCTACACCACTGGTTCTTCTCCACTGACCTCACCTATTACGTCAAGGGCGGGCGTATCTCTAAGTCCGCGGGGATGATTGGCGGGCTGCTGGATATCTGTCCCTTGTTGAACATGGATGCCCAGGGGCACCTGGTGCCCAGGGCGAAGGTGCGCAAGAAAAGCAAGGTCATCCGCGAAATCGTGGACCGCATGGAAAAATTCGCCGATAGCGGGTTGGGCTATAACGGTAAATGCTATATCTCCAATTCTGATTGCAACCAGGACGCGGAGGCAGTGGCGGCGTCGGTGGAGGAACGCTTCCCTAACCTGGATGGCAAGGTATTGATCAACCAGGTGGGCACCACCATTGGCAGCCATACTGGTCCGGGGACGGTGGCGCTGTTTTTCTGGGGTGAACCGCGGACCGATTAAAGTCAAGCGGTTGGAGAAATTAGAGCCCGGGCCAATCCAGCTTACTGGCAGTTTTTTGCCTTTTTGGGGTCTGTGAATGACCAGGAAAGCGAGCTGGCTACGTCACGCTTCGTTTTCAGCAGCCAAGACGCGAGAGGCAGCCTGGCAAAAAATGGGGACTATAGTAGACAACAGCCAGGTCGGGTTTTATCAATCGTGGATGACGGCCATGTTCCCCAAAACACCCCATGAGGTGAGGAACACGTCCGTTGGGACGTCAAAGAACCGGCCATTATTCATGTAGCGCAAACCATCCTCGTTGAAACCCGTCAGGATGACCACGTGCTCATAAGGCGCGACCAGGCTTTGTCTGCCCTGGGAATCGGTGTAGGTGAGAGGTTCGCTGTACTCCATGTTGCCAATCACCCAGACAATAATGGGCTTGTCTTCGGTGAGGTTCTGTTTGACCTCATCCAGCGTCATCCCGCGCATTGCCGTGGCTGGCAGACCGAATGCGCGCAGCACTTCCGCCACCGGGCCAGCATACACGCCGTAAGCGTAGGGTGGAATTTGACCCCAGACGCTGTTGACATCCCCGACAAACCCATAATCCGGGTTGTCTGAATGGGGCAGGGAAACCTGGAAGGTGTACTCATAAATCGAGATGCCAAAGTAACCGGCCCAATCCACCGCAGCCGAAGCCTCACAACCAAGGTCGTAGGTTTGGGAATGCCCGCTGATGGGGGAGATGTAGTGGTACGCCGGGTAGGATGGGGTCGGCATTGGGGTGGGTGAAGCTGGTACACTGAGTATTGCGGTGAGGGTGGGCTCTGTTGTGGGGGTGGATGCAGGGGTGGAATCTGACGTTTCGGTCATCATTCCGGCCAAGGTAGCGGTTGGACTGGTTTGCGCGAGTGGCTCCGAGGGAATCGGCGCCTGGCTGACGGGGATATTACCTGCCCGCACCTGGCAAGCGCTGGTTGCCAAAGCGAGGATGAGAACAAGTTGTAGAATACGATTGCTGGTGTTTGCTTTCATTGGACAATTTCCAAGTCCGGCAATTATAAGCGAAGTCGTTGCAATACCGACGCAGCCTGAGCGCAAAACTCAGCTGGTTGGATATAATTGTGCTCCGAAAGGTAATTGATGATGACCCGAAAATTGCTGTGTTTGCTTATCATGCTATCGCTGGCGCTACCTTTGGTTGGCTGCCAGCCCAAGGGCGAAGAGCTCTACCGGGATGATTTTTCCAACCCGGATACCGGTTGGGAGGAAACGGACAGCGCGAATATCACCCGCGGGTACAAGGAAGGCTCCTACCAGTTTGAAATTAGGACTGCCCAAACGGATGATTGGGTATTGGCAAACCAGGATTTTAAAAATGTGAGCGTGGAGGCGGACCTGACCCGTACGCGCGGCTTGGATGACAACAATTATGGCGTCGTCTGCAAGTATTCCAGCCCCATCAGCTTTTACGCCTTTGTGATTAGCAGCGATGGCAGCTACATGATTGAGAAACGCACCAAACAAGGGTTCGCGCGGCTAAGTGGAACCCAATTTGAAATTTCAGACCGCATCAAGACGGGTGGGAAACTCAACCACATTAAGGCTGTTTGCGGGGACGGATTCCTCGAGCTTTATGTGAATGGGAAGTTCGTGGATAGGGCCGAGGATGATGCTCTTACCAGCGGGGATGTGGGCTTGTTTGCGGGCACGTACGCCGACAGCCTGCTCAAGGTCTCATTTGACAATTTCGTTGTTCGCTCGATTCCTTAAGGTTCAGCCTTTTTGCGTTGGTTAACGGTGGGCGCGCAGGCTGGCCTGGATGCTTTCCGCGTTGGATTCCGGGAAATATTGCAGGTAACCGCGGATGCGTTGCTCGATGGCGGGGCCAGGGGTATCTGAAAGGACTTCCTTGAGCAGGTAGGCTGTCTCTTTTGGGTTGCGCTTGGCGAGCCCGGCAACCAGACGTTCCAACTGGTCCTGCAGTAATTCGCCTGGGTCCTGCAGGAAGAGCCTCATCCTGGTGAGGATGACGGGGTAATCATCTGAGCTGGCCAAGGGAACCCAATCCGCCAGTCCAAGCAGCCCAGCTGCCTTTGAATGGTGACCCGGATTTTCCAACAAGCTTAACAAAAACTGTTTCCATCCCTGAGGATTGGCCGCGCGGGAAGCCTGGCCGGCCTTGGTGAGCAAGGCTGCCAATACAGCACGGTCCTGCGGTTGCTTAATCCACTCTCCCAACCTGGCATATACCGCGTTTTCGTTGGGGCCGGAAAGCTGGCCAAGCAGGAAGGCGGCCAGTTCACGGTCTTCATAATGGTCCTGTTGCCAGAGCGCATCCACCAGGCCGAGCGTTGTAGATGGGTCGCGCGTGGCCGTGGGCCGCAGGTACAATTCCAGCTGCGGCATCAGCTGTGGGGGCAGGTCGTAGGCAGGCAGGAAGGTGAATGGGATGGCGTCTTTTTGCCGGCGGTGGGCGTAACGGTGATAAAACCCCAGCAGGTCGTGGAAAGCCTTAATAAACGCGGCCGGGTCGGGGAAAACTCTCGCGAGATCCTCCACCTGCTGGTTGAGACGGGTCAAATCAATGGACGGCATGACGAGTTCCTGTTCGGCCGTGGGGCCAGGCAGCCAGGTTAGTAACCGCGCGCGAAGTAGGCCTTTTTATTGGTTTTGCGGCCGGTGAAGAAGCACACACCTTCACCTTCGGAGGGGGCATAGCAGCGCAACGTGGCACGGGTCTCCTCCTTAATCTTGGCTTCGTTCTCGCGGTCATCCGACCACCAGCCAACCGCCCAACCTTTGTCGTTCACCACATCCTTGAGCTGTTCGTAGCTCTCGACCTCGAAGATGTGGTCATCGCGGAACTTGGTCGCTTTTGTCAGCAGACTGGCCTGGATGGTCTCCAGCATGTCGGCGACGGTCTGCGCACAGCCAGCCATGGGGACGAAGGATTTGCCGTCCCTGCCAGGGATATCGCGGCGGGCAAGTGCGAGGGTGCCGTTTTGAACGTCTTTGGGACCGATTTCGATGCGCAGTGGCACACCCTTGAGCTCCCAGTCGTTGAACTTGAAGCCAGGGGTCAGACCCTCGCGCGCGTCCACCTTGACGCGGAACGCGGAAAGCGCCTTTGTGACCTCTTCGACCTTTTCCATCACCAGCGCTTTTTCTTCATCCTTGCGGTAAATGGGTACGACAACTACCTGTATGGGGGCCAGCCTGGGGGGCAGAATCAAGCCCTGGTCATCGCCATGGGTCATGATAATCGCGCCGATGAAGCGGGTGCTGATGCCCCAGGAGGTCGTCCAGCAGAACTGGAGCTGGTTGTTTTCATCCAGGAACTTGATGTCGAAGGCTTGCGCGAAGTTTTGACCAAGGAAGTGGGAGGTGCCCGATTGCAGGGCCTTGGTGTCCCCCATCATCGCTTCGATGGAATAGGTGGCTTTGGCCCCGGCGAATTTTTCGGTCTCGCTCTTACGACCTTTGATGACCGGGACGGCGGCCTCGTTAATCGCGAAATCGGCATAGACATCCAGCATACGTTCGGTTTCTTCAATCGCCTCCTGCTCGGTGGCATGGGCGGTGTGGCCTTCCTGCCAGTAGAATTCCAGGGTACGCAGGAACAGCTTGGTGCGCATTTCCCAGCGCACGACATTCGCCCATTGATTCACGAGAACCGGCAGGTCCCGATAGGACTGAATCCATTTCGCGTACATCGTGCCGATAATCGTCTCGGAGGTTGGCCGCACGACCAGGGGTTCCTCAAGCTTCTCGCCACCGCCATGCGTGACCACGGCCAATTCGGGAGCGAAGCCTTCAACGTGTTCCTTCTCCTTGGTCATGAAGGATTGGGGGATGAGCAGAGGGAAGGCCGCGTTCACGTGGCCGGTGGCCTTAAAACGGTTATCCAGCGCTTTTTGAATGTTTTCCCACAAGGCCCAGCCGTATGGACGCACGACCATGCAGCCGCGTACCGGCGCGTAGTCGGCCATTTCGGAGCGCAGCACCAGCTGGTTGTACCATTCAGAATAGTTTTCCTGTCGGGAGGGGAGTTTCTTTTCTTCCATGTTTATCTCACAATTCCAATGATTTATTCAATAACGCGCTGACCTCTTCCGGTGAGTTCGCGAAATGTACCAATTCACGCGCGCTGGAGGGTACAAACCCGTCGTTCGCGTTGAAAAAAGCGTCAAAAGTGGCCCGCCACGCCGGGCCAATTAAAATCATGGTCCGGGCGTTGACGGCCCCAATCACCATTAGGTTGAGAGAGAGCATCACTTCGCACAGGGTGCCAATGCCACCAGGCAGCGCCACGCAGGCATCAGCCTGCCTGGTGAGCAAGTCCAGCCGTTGGGTCAGGGTTTGGGTGGGCATTTCCTGCCGAACCCAGGGATTGGCTCCCGTGGGACGGTAGGTTTCGATTTCTGCGCAGGTGACGCCGATGGTGTGAGCGCCCGCTTCAACGGCGCCGCGGCTGGCGGCTTCCATCGTGCCGCAATAGCCACCGGTCATGATGGTGTGACCCGCGCTACCGAGCAGCCGGCCAAGCTGCCTGGCTGATTCGTACAGGGGGTCGCCTTCCACCCCGTAGGCACTTCCAAAAACCGCGATAATCATGCTTCGCCCTTTCGCGCGGCGTCTTCAGGCCAAACCCGCGTGTAGTTGCTCTTTATCTTGTTCAAAATGGCCTGCTCAAGGTCGATATCGCACACGCTAGCCAGCTGCAGTAGGTAAAGCGCCACATCAGCCAGCTCACCAGAGAGGCCGTCCGGGTCCGAGGTCTGTTCAGACCATTGGAAATGTTCCAACACTTCCGAAGCCTCCAGGCTCAATGAAATGGCCAGGTTGCGCGGGAGCTGCTGTTTAGGTGACCCGGAATCGTACCAGCCGTGGTGGCGGACGAGGTCGTGCATGGCCTGGGTAAGTTCTTTAATGTCCATAACTGGAAAATTATACCTGAGATAAGCAGGTGCGCGGGAAATCAAACGTTGAATAGGAGAAAAAGCGCCGAAAACTGCCGGAAATCAGTTGCCCCCGAACAGCAACTCTTTCCAAATCTGCATATTGGAAAGCATAACCTTGGCTGTTACGGGCCTTGGGGTGGGGGTGGGGATCTGGCCGGATGGCGCCATGATGATGATTGGGTAATCGCCTTCGTTCACCAGGCGGTTTTCTTCGCGCGCCCATTGCTCCACCGCGGCATCAGACGTGGCGTAAGCGATTTGCGCCTCAATCTTAACCTTGGTTTGTTGCAAGGCGGCCACCTGGGTGTTCAGTTGCTTTTCCTGGCGACCCAGCTGCAGCATGTTGACCATACGGTTATTGAAATCCATCATCAGGAGCACCAAAACCACGATGACCACCACCATAATAATACGGCGGTCCGCCCAATGGATGGATTTGATTTTTTCCAGGATGGTCTTCATTGTCTCTCCAAGCTGCAATTATTGTACCATTTGGACGCCCTAATGTGAATATTAAAGCAACAACGCGGTCCTTTGAAGACCGCGTTGCCTTGCCGAAGGAGAGATTTGAACTCTCACGAGCACTATGCTCACTACGCCCTGAACGTAGCGCGTCTGCCAGTTCCGCCACTCCGGCGTGAGTTATTATTTTACGCGTTCCTCTGGATTTGTCAATCCAAAAGAGCCTGGAAGGGCAGTTCTGCCCTTGAGTCCTGCCTGGCCATGTGCCAGTGGCTTGAAACATGGACAATTACAAAGAGGCTGGCCAAAACGACCAGCCTCATCTTGTAAATTTTTTCTATGCTTAAGCTTTTGGCGCGGCTTTATCAGCCTCACCTGGGACCTTCTTTTCAGCCAGGCTTGCCAATATCTCGCTCTTCATTTTCTCCACCTGGGCATCAGACGTGGATGAGAGCTTGTTCGCGGTTTCAAGGTTAAGCTTGTCTGAAAGCAACAGCGTTAACAACCCTTCCATCACGTTACCACTGGTATTGCCGCCTTCGTTGCCGCCGCCGACCACAACCCTGGGGACAACATCCACACGGGATTGTTGCACAGCTTCGGCGAAGCGGTTCATCACCTGTTGGGTCACCTGGAACTGCGGACCGCCGTAGGCAGCCACTTGTTGTTCCGTGGCAATAGCCTGCGCGATACCCGTCCGGGCGATTTTCTCGGCTTCTGCTTCGGCCAGGGCCCTGATTTGGGCAGCCTGTTGAACAGCCCGGGCGTAATCCGCCTTGCCTTGGTTGGACTGGACGGTAATGCTCACTTCAGACTCAGTGACATTGCGTTGCTGCTCCGCCCTTGCCTGGGCTTCGCGCAGTTCCCGTTCTTTGGCTGCGGCCACTTGCTGGCGCTGGAAGGTTTCTATTTGTTCCACGGCGATTTGGCGCGAGCGTAGCTGGTTCAGGATGATTTCCATATTTTTGTCCTCACCAGCGGTCGTTGGAGTGCCAATCAGGACTTCTTCAAGCTCCAGGTTGTAGTGCATGAACTTGTCCTTCATCTCCTGGCTGGATTGGCGCTGGATTTCGTTACGATCATGAATCAGCTCGATGAGCGTGCGGGTTTGGCCGATGTTCTTGAAGTACGCAGAAACCATCGGGTCCAGGGTTTGTTCAACCAGCTTTTTCACATCGCCAAAGCGCTGCACCACCAATGGAGCCTTCTGGTAGTCAATGTGAATGACGACCGAGAGGGGCAGGCTGGGCTCGAAAGCGTCCTTGGTAATCAGGGACACTTCGGAAAGGTTCTCGTCCAGATTATGCGAGCCAACTTCGGACTTAATCCACTTCAGGATGATGTTAGTGGTTGGCACGAGCACCACCTTGCCGGCGTAAGTGTTAAAGGCGTACTTGCCGGGCAGAAGGGGTTCGCTCCACACACCGCGGCTGCCTTTGCTGACCAACTCCCCATGGCGGTATTCGGAGCCGGAGAGGTCCACACCGATATTGCCCGTGTAAGAAACAACCACGCCCACGAAACCGACTTCAATCACGGTCTTGTGGATCATCTCAACGGTCGCGAACAAGCGGTTGAGATAATAGGTGCCTTCCACGAGCACCTGGAGCTGGCGCCCACGCAACCCATTGGCGGCGATGAAGCGGTCCGGCATCTGGAAATTGTTATGGTAAGTCTGGGCATCGGCGGGATTTTCGCCCACCACCGGCGCGATAATTTCACCAGCGGGCAGCGAAGGACCGTCATGCACAGTCACGATGCCAATCAGGTCGTCGGAATCCTTAATCACCACGGGTGTGAAACCCTTGCGATTGTTAATAATCGCGGTCATATTCTCAATCACGCCCTGGTCATCCTTGCTCATTGAGAGGAAGTACACACGTTCTTCGGTGATGACGACGAACTGGGCCAGGTTGATGGCATAGGTGCCTTCACGCAGGATTTGGCGTTGCGGTCCGCGTTGGCCTCCATTTTTGAGGAACTCAGTCACGTTCTGGAAATTATTGGCGGTGGTATTGGAAGCCAACACCTGCATCGCGCTCAAGGGTTCGCCATCCCGGGCGAAAATGTAACCAATTTTGCCCTGGGCAATTGTGACGAGGGGGGCGATGTGCACGCGGTATTGGATGGGCATCAGGAAGTGAAGGCCACCACGCAATACATCCGGCTGGAAGCCGGCCTCACCATTGAGAGCGATAAATCCGCTCTTTAGCGATCGCCTGCCAAAGCGCTTCTCAACGATACCGATACGGTTGTTGGGAATGAAGCGAATGCCTGAAAGTATAAAAAGCACCAACAGTATCCCTAATAGGATACCTAGAACTTGGTACAGGTTGTCCATATATTCTCCTCTATGTTCTGGGAAATGCCAGATGTGGTAACTATACTCTTATCGCGAGTTCCCTTACAATAGATAATATAGGCTTGTTTCCCAAATAACCTGGAGGGTCCATGGCTGAGGATGTTATTGATTTTCCGCCGACATTAAAAGGGCAGGCGAACCTGCTCAAAACCCAACAAACGGAGCTGGATAGAGCCTTGCGCGCGCCCGCTCCCTCCGGTGAGGCGCTTGAGCTTTGCAGCCAGCAGCATGCCCATTTGCATCCTGCGGAAGCATCCGGGCACACTGCGTGGAGTTTTGAGGATAACCTGCTGAGTGGGCTACAAGAGCGCCACTTGCGCATGGTGCCCACAGGGGAGGAGCATTCCATCGCCTGGTTGCTTTGGCACATGACCCGCTGTGAGGACATCACCATGAACCTGCTGGTGGTCCGGGGCAAGCAGGGATTGGTCACTGGCGGCCATCTTGGCCGGATGAAGATTGCGTGGAGAGACACCGGAAACACTATGACCCCCGATGACATCGTCAACTTCAGCGAGGCGGTTGACCTGGACGCTTTGAGGGCTTACCGCGTGGCGGTGGCACGGCAGACCAATGCGCTCATCCATCAAATGGATTCACGCGAGCTAAACCGCAAGGTGAGAGCTGAGGACATGCGGCGGGTGTGGGATGAAGGCGCACTGCTGCCAGGGGCAGAATCAATTGGCTCCTATTGGGGCAACCGCACGATTGCCGGCCTGTTGCTGATGCCTGCCACCCGGCATCAGCTGCAACACCTGATGGAAGCCCTGGCACTTATTCGAAAACTTGATAAGTGATGGAAACATGGGTCGTGGGGTTTATGTAACAAGAGAAAGTAATAAAGGAGGATGGCATGTGTGGAAGATTTAGCATGGCCCTGGAAACGGATGATGTGCGCACGGCCCTGGCGCTTGGCCAGGTGCCAGAGTCTTGGAAACCGCGCTACAACGTGGCCCCCACCCAGACGGTGGCAGCGGTCAGTGACGTCAACACGCGCGATGTGGTCATGTTGCGCTGGGGTCTGGTTCCATTTTGGGCAAAAGACCCTTCCATCGGCAGCCGGATGATTAACGCCCGTTCGGAGACCCTAACAGAAAAAACATCGTTTAAAAAATTGCTTTCCCGAAGGCGCTGCTTAATCCTGGCGGATGGTTTTTTTGAATGGCAGAAAGTCAGCGGCACCACCAAGGGGTCCATTCCTTTTTACTTCTCCCTAAAAGATGGCGAGCCTTTTGGGTTTGCCGGGCTGTGGGACCAATGGGCTGATAAAGCGAACCCAGGCGAGTCTGCACTCACCACCTGTACCATCATCACCTGCGCCGCTAACGCACTGGTGGCGGATGTGCATGAGCGTATGCCGGTCATCCTTAGCGGCGACCGTATGTGGCAGTGGCTGCAGGCTGAGTCTGAAGTGGAAGCGCTCAGTTTACTGCGCCCCGTGGATCCCACGCTGATGCGCGCCTGGCAGGTGAGCCGGCGGGTTAATGATGTCAGCAATGATGACCCCGCCATTCTTGAGACCGTGTAAGCTCCAATAAACTCAGCGCTGGCTTTCTACGGGCAGCGCGCCTGGCCGGCAACTCAGGTAAAATTATCCAGCAGGAGAGAGGATTAATTACTTCCTTTCTCACCAATTAAAACGGAGACCGAATGAAACTCACCAAGGTTCTGGGCGTTTGCCTGCTTATTGTATTTGTCTTTTTATCCGCCTGCCAGGGCGCGGGCCCGACCGCTTCTGAGAGCCCCACAACACCCGCGGCAACCTCCACACCGCCCCCGCAAACGGCGCCAATCGAACAACCGACATCGATCCCGCAGCCGGTGGTGGATTATCCTGGAATTGGGTGGTGGAATGATGTCACATTTTATGAAATCTTTGTACGCTCCTTCAAGGACAGCGATGGGGATGGCGTGGGCGATTTCCAAGGCATCATTTCACAGCTGGATTACCTCAACGATGGTGACCCCAACACCAGCACAGACCTGGGCATTGGTGGCCTTTGGCTCATGCCCATTTTTCCCTCTCCCTCGTACCACGGCTATGACGTCAGCGATTACATGTCCGTCAACCCGGATTACGGCACGATTGCTGACTTTAAGCAGCTGCTCGAAGAATGTCACCAGCGTGGCATTCATGTGATTATCGACCTCGTCATCAACCATACATCCTCAGATCATCCCTGGTTCCAGGCAGCCGTGGATGGCAACGCTGGTTACCACGACTGGTATGTCTGGTCCAAGACCAAGCCAGCAAACACCTCCGGACCGTGGGGAAATAACGCGTGGTATGAGGCCTCCAACGGGGAATATTATTACGCACCGTTCACCAAGGAAATGCCGGACTTGAACTACCATAACCCGATGGTCACCAAGGCCATGGATAATGTGACTTCTTTCTGGTTGAACCTGGGCGTGGATGGCTTCCGCGTGGATGCTGCGCGTTACCTCTTTGAAGAAAGCCCCGCGCTGCAGGATACCAAAAGCACGATTACCTGGTTCCAGGAATGGCGGAAATACTACAAGAATATTAACCCTGAGGCTTTCACGGTTGGAGAGGTGTGGACGGACCTGCAAATCACCGCGAAGTACAACGAGCCAACCAAAGGCATGGACAGCCTGTTCATGTTCGACCTGGCAGCGGACGTGCTTGGCGGGGTGTATTCACCTGACCCTTCGCGTGTCATCAAAGCTTACCAGGATGCGCTGACCTACTTCCCGGATGGCACATTCAGCACCTTCCTCACCAACCACGACCAACAGCGCGTGGCGTCCTTTTTTAGCGACAAACTTTCCAAGCAGAAAATCGCGGCGTTCACTTATCTGACCGGCCCGGGCATTCCCTTTATTTACTATGGTGAAGAAATTGGCATGACCGGGGGCAAGCCAGACCCCAACATCCGCACACCCATGCAATGGAATGAAGAAAAAAACTCCGGCTTCACAAGCGGTAAACCCTGGATGGCCGTGAACGCCAATTTCCCACAGAAAAACGTTGAGCTGTTGACAAATAACCCGGACTCGCTACTTTCCTGGTATCGAACCCTGGTCAACCTGCGTGCCAACACGCCTGAACTGCGCTTGGGGGAGTACCTGCCACTCATCTCAAGCTGCCGGTCTGTTTACGCCGTGTTGCGCACACTGCCGGATTCCACGCCGGTGCTGGCTGTGATAAACCTCGCAGTAACCAAGGCGGAAAACTGCACCATCAGCCTGGAAGCAAGCCCGGCACAGGCAGGTGACTACAATGTGCAGGACTTGTGGGGCATCAGCCACCTGGAAGCGGTCACGATTGCCACTGGGGGCGGCATCCCTGAATTTCCCCTTTCCACCACCCTTGAAGGTGGGGAGAGTTTCATTGTTCGTTTGATTAACAAGTAATAAGCCTGCACGACATCAAGGAGAGAAGATGAAGAAGATACGCACATTCCGCACGTCTGTGGTCTCAGTCCTTTTGGCATTGACGGTCCTGGCTGGCTGTGCCGGCCAACAGACTCCCATCGCTGAGACACCCCTGCCACCAGAGGTACAGCCCACACAGCCAGTGGCAACCACCGCGCCTACGGAGGAAGCCGTCCAAACGCCACCTCTGTACGTCAACCTCACCTGGCATCAACACCAGCCGATGTATTACAAGAACGCGGAGGGGGTTTATACCCGACCGTGGGTACGCGTGCATGCCACCAAGGATTACCTGGACATGGCGGAGACCGTAGCCGCGCATGAGGGTATGCGGGCCACCTTCAACATCACCCCTTCGCTCATTCGTCAGCTGGATGATTACGCCAATAATGGCGCCAAGGACCTTTACTGGGTGCTGGCGGAAGTGCCTGCCGCGGAGCTGACGACCGAGCAAAAAACTTTCATCCTCCAGCGCTTTTTTGATGCCAACTGGGACCATATCATAGCCGTACATCCCCGCTACAAGGAACTGCTGGACCTGCGCGCTGGAACAGACGACAAAGCGATTTCCAAGGCGCTTGAAACCTTCACAGAGCAGGATTTTCGCGATTTGCAAATCTGGTTTAACCTGGCCTGGGTTGACCCGGATTACCTGGCCAAAGCTCCCTTCAAAGCCCTGGTGGACAAAGGCCAGGCCTTTGCTGAAGAGGATAAGACCATCCTATTTGATGGCATACTTGACTTAATCCGCCAGGTCATCCCATACCACAAGCAACTGCAAGACGAAGGCGTGATTGAGGTCACCACCACCCCGTACGCTCATCCCATCCTGCCCCTCATCTACAATTCGGATCTGGCCCTGGTGGGCAACCCCAAGGCCATCATGCCGGATGAAACCTTCAGCTACCCCCAGGATGCCGAATACCACCTGGTGAAAAGCGTCCAGATGTACGAAGAGCACTTTGGCCGGCCTGTGCGCGGACTGTGGCCGGGCGAGGGTGCGGTGGCCCAAGACATCGTGAACCTGGTCAGTGATGCGGGCTACACCTTCATGCAAACCGGTGAGCCCGTGTTGGCAAAAAGCCTGGGCATGGAAGGCTTCAAGCGGGATGGCTCCGAAAAAGTGACCGAACCAGACTTGCTCTACCGTCCCTATTACGTTGAAGGCACCAACGGCAAGCCCGTTGCTGTTTTCTTTAGGGATTGGAACATTTCAGACAAAATCGGTTTCACTTATTCCGGCATGGCCGGCAAGGACGCCGCTGCTGACCTGGTCGGCAGGCTGGAAGCCATCCAGGCGGATTTTGTGAGCGCCAACACCACCAGTCCCCATATCGTGACCATTGTGGTCGATGGCGAAAACGCCTGGGAGAATTATGACAACGACGGCAAGGAGTTCCTGAATTCACTTTATGAGTTGCTTTCCACGAGCAAAGACCTCCAGCCGATTACGCCCAGTGAATACCTGAAGCTTTATCCCGAACAAAACGAACTGCCCGACCTATTCCCTGGGGCGTGGTTCAGCGCGAATTACGACACCTGGATTGGTGAGACTGAAGAGGCCATGGCCTGGAACCTGCTCAAGCAAGTGCGCGTTAACCTGGAAGCCTATGAAAACGGCAGCAAGACCATAGACCCGGCCGCGCTGGCCGAGGCTTTTGATTACATGTACCTTGCCGAGGGTTCGGACTGGTTCTGGTGGTATGGCACAGACCAGGACTCAGGACAGGACAGCTATTTTGATGAAGGTTTCAGGGCGCTTTTGAAAAGCGTCTATCTCTCCCTGGGCGAGGAAGTGCCAAGCGCGCTGGATGTGCCGCTCATCACGCCGCAACCGGAAAAACCCAAGACCGCGATGACCGGCGCTGGTTCGCCGGTTGTGGACGGGGTGGGCAGCGACGAGGAATGGGTAACCGCGGCGCATTACGCGGGCAAGAAGAGCGACTACTTCCGGGATTTGTATTATGTCATGGATGAGACCAACTTATCCATGCGCTTCCAACTGGGGGAGGCCCTGGCGGCCGGTCAAAGCCTGGATATCTACCTGGGTATCCCTGGTGAAAAACGCACGGTGCAGGACTTGAGTGGAAAATTCAACCTCGCCAGTCCCTCCACGCGCGCGCTGCAAATTTTGCCCGGCGCGTCCACGCTCAAGGCGTTCAGCTTTGACGGAACGAGATGGGTGGAGGGGGATTCACTTGGTCAACTCAGTTTTGGCGAGGAAGGCGAGCTGGAACTTTCCTTCCCGCTGACCCTGCTGGGAGAGTTGAGCTCCGGAGATTCCGTGCCATTCGTGGTGCTGGCGCAACCCGCTGGGACGGCTTTCCCAGCCGCTGCCCCCGGTGCCATCCAGTACATGAGTTTTGGTCCGCGGACGCAAATTTTGCTGGTGGAGGACCCCGAAGGGGATGACAAGGGACCTGGTACGTATACCTATCCCACCGACGGCGTTTTCAAACCTGGAGATTTTGACCTGACCTTCTTCCAGGTTGAAACGGATGGCGGCACGCTCATCTTCACGTTTGGCCTGAAAGCCCCCATCACCAATGGCTGGGGTTCGGGCAATGGTTTCTCAGTCCAGACCTTTGACGTTTACATCGACAAGGACCCGGGCGCTGGTTCGGGCGACAGGATGCTGCTGCCAGGCCGTAACGCCGCGCTGAGCGCTGAAAATGGATGGGAAGTGGCGGTTTGGGTCGAAGGCTGGACGCCTCAGGTGGTCATCCCTGACCCTGAAGCCGCCAATGCACCGATTAATTTCACGGAGGCCAGCAGTGCCATGCGGGTTTACGTGGACACTGGCCGAAACGCGGTGGTGGCAAGTGTCCCTGTTGAGTATTTTGGCGAGGGTGACCCAACCACGTGGGCGTACGCTGCCGTGGTGCTCGGGCAGGAAGGTTACCCGGCTGAAGGCGTCTGGCGTGTGAGGGACGTGAGCACGCAGGCAGCCCAATACAAGTTTGGCGGTGCCGCAGCGGATAACAACCACACCCGCATAATCGACATCGCGTTGCCCGCGGGTTTCACGCCTGACCAGGCTACCTCGCTGGGCACTTACGCTTCCTCCACGAAGCCACTTGAACAACTGACTCCGGATGATTACGCGATTGTTCCGCTCAACAGCGCCACGCGATAAGCTGGATGAGCCTGGATAAGAAAGAGTGTTCATGAATCAAGAAGATTTTTACATTAGCGACCACCCGCGTTCCACGGTGCAATTGCTTATGCGCGATGGGCGGGTGATTTCAGGTTTGCGCGGCGCGCTGCTTGAAAGCTTTGCCAAGGCTGTCCAAAGCCCGGAGGGGCCCATGATTGTTGGGGCAGTGCTGGCAGGTAATCTGCGGGAATTAACCTTCCCGGTCCTACAGGAAGCCGATGTGCAATGGGTGACGCTCGAAGACGCCGATGGGGCGCGCATTTACCGCCGCTCGCTCACGTTTCTGCTTGAAGTGGCGTTTAACCGCTGCTACCCGGAGGCCGTGCTCACCATTGATCATTCCGTTTCCTCCGGGGGGTACTATTGCCAGGTCACCAACCTGGAGAAGTTTGACCAGCAGGACCTGGACCGGGTGACAGCGGAAATGCAGGCGCTGGTGGCCGAGGATATCCCCTTCGTCCGGGAAGTGGTCCCACTTACGGAAGCAATCGACTATTTCAAATCAATCGGCGAGGACGACAAGGTACGCTTGTTGAAGTACAGGCAACGCAAGGACCTGGTGCTTTACCGCGCGGATGACCGCCGGGATTACCACCATGGCTACCTCGTGCCGTCTTCAGGCTACCTCAAATGGTTTGACCTGATTTTGTTGGATCACGCCTTCATCGTGCGTTTTCCCCGGCGCCAGAATCCATCGGAATTGATGCCGATGGTCAGCTACCCCAACCTGCTGAAGACTTTCCGCGAGTACTCGGATTGGCTGAACAAGCTCGGCATTCAATCAGTTGGCGCATTGAATGACGCCATCCAGGAAGGCCATATCGACGAGGTCATCCTGGTCTCGGAGGCCTTGCACGAGATGCAAATCTCATCCATCGCGGAGCAAATCTACCGCAAGCGCGAAAAGGTGGGCGCCATCCTGATTGCCGGCCCGAGCTCCTCGGGAAAAACGACCTTTTCAAAACGTCTCAGCATCCAGCTACTCGCGCGCGGCATTACACCTTACGCCCTGGAAATGGATAATTACTTCATCGACCGGGCTAAAACGCCGCTGAAAGCGGATGGCACGCCAGATTTTGAATCCCTGCGGGCACTGGACCTGGAACGCCTAAACCATGATGTGCGCAACCTCATCGCTGGCGTGGAAGTACACCTGCCCCATTACAATTTCAAGACCGGTTTGAGCGAGGAAGGCGACGTGGCCAAGTTGAACAAGGGTGACATGGTCATTTTGGAAGGTATTCATGGCCTGAACCCCGGCTTGCTCACGCACGTGGACGCGGAGGACACCTTCCGGGTATATGTTTCGTGCCTCACGCAGCTCAACCTGGACCGCCATAACCGTATCTCCACCACGGACACCCGCATGATCCGCCGGATTGTGCGCGACGCGCGCGACCGCGGTTACAGTGCGGCCGACACCATCGGGCGCTGGGAGTCTGTGCGCCAGGGTGAAAAGGACCATATCTTCCCCTACCAGGAAAACGCGGATGTCATTTTCAATTCGGCCCTGGCCAACGAGCTAACAGCCCTCAAGCCACTGGTGGAGCCGCTTTTACGCCAGGTGCCATTTGGCACACCGGAGTACATTGAGGCCAAGCGCTTATTAAAATTCCTGGAGTGGTTCCTGCCGACCGGCACAGAATACATCCCGGGCAACTCCATCCTGCGCGAATTTGTTGGCGGTTCCAGCCTCACTGATTTCTCACTCTGGAACAGGTAAAGCAGCTTTTTTCTGGTAGTAAAAGGCTGCTGTTTTTGGAAAACAGCAGCCTTTTTAGTCAAGAGGGAAAAATAACGATTCACACACAGAGGCTGAGGCTGTGGAAGAAGGCGGAGATGAGTTGTAGGCAGGCAAGCGGAAGTCCATAGACGGACCCTCTTTCAGCCTGTTTTTATTGTGTATAATCATCCGTTGGGAGAAACCATGCAACTTTACTTCATTCGCCACGGACAATCACAGAACAACGCCATCTGGGATGAAAACGCGTACGATGCAACCCGCGTATCGGACCCCACCCTCACGTCCAAAGGCATCCAGCAAGCGGAATTATTGGCGGAATTTCTCGCCCAGGGTAATCCGAGCGGTCAGTCTGGCTGGATGGACCCCCAAAACCGGGCGGGCTTCGGACTCACGCATGTTTACTGCAGCTTGATGGAGCGTGCCATCCAAACCGGCACAATTATTTCAGACCGGTTGGGCATTCCGCTGATTGCCCATAAGGACATGCACGAAGTGGGTGGCATCTACCTGGACAGGCTGGTCGATGACCAGCCGATGGTGACGATTGAACACGGGCACACGCCTGCCTATCTACAGGAACATTATCCGCGCCTGAAACTGGCGACCCCAATCGAGGAAAATGGCTGGTGGCTGGGAGGCCGTGAACAGCGCCCACGCCGCATCAGCCGGGCCAGGCGCGTGATTGAATTCCTGAAGCAGCAGCATGGAAACACGCAGGACCGCGTAGCGGTCATCACCCATGGCGCGTTTTTCAGCTATATCTTTCGTGTGCTTTTCAACCTCGACGTGGATTACCCCGGCGATCGCGGCTTGCCATACTTTATTGTTCACAATAACTGTGGGCTAACCCGGATGGAATTAGATGCCAGTAACGTGACACTTTATTATCTTAATCGCACGGATTTTCTTCCCGACGATTTGATTACTTAATCCACGCGTGCCCGTAGCGCACCTCCCGGATAAAGAGATTAGGTACTGCAGGAAATGCCAATTTACATCAATATTTTAATAATCCTGGTATTGTTTTATTTCAATGCCATCTTTGCCATGTACGAGATTGCCATGGTGGCAGCACGGAAAACCCGCCTGCAGCAAAGCAGCGAAGACGGGGTCAAGGGGGCCACTTACGCGCTGGAACTCTTGCAGGACACCAACCAGCAGTATCTCTCCACCGTGCAAATCATGATTACGCTCATCGATACGCTGGCGGGTGGCATCGGTGGTGCCTTGCTGGCGGAGCCATTGGCACGACTGTTAGGTAAGGTTTCGTGGCTAGCCGCCTCGGCAAATACCATCGCGCTCATCCTGGTGGTGGTGGCCATCACTTATTTTTCGATTGTGCTGGGAGAGCTTATCCCCAAGCGCCTGGCAGTGAGCAAACCGGAGAAGGTGGTCATCCAGCTTTCACCAACCATCCGGGTGATGACCAAGATATTCCGACCCCTCACCAAGCTCCTGGCAACCTCCACCAACCTGGGCTTGAAGGTCTTGCGTATCAACACCGACGCGGGCCCGGTCATAACCGAAGATGAAATCCAGGCTTACATCGAGCAGGGCCGGGATATCGGCGTGATTGAAGAAACGGAAAAAGACATGTTTTCAGGCATCTTCCGCCTGTCCGAGCGCCGGGTGGACGCCTTGATGACGCCCCATACCGAGGTCGTCTGGATAGATCTTGAAGATAGCCGGGAACAAATCATCCACGAGTTGACGCACAGTGAATATTCACGCATTCCGGCAGCGCGCGGTGACCTGGATGAAGTGGTTGGCATGATTAATATCAAGGAGCTGGTGGGCGTGGACCTGCACTCGCCAGATTTCCAAATCGCGGCCTATATTCGCGAGCCTCTGTTTGTGCCTGAGAACCTGCCGGCTCTGAAAGCCTTCGAAAAATTTCGGGAAACAGGCATCCACCAGGCCCTGGTGATTGACGAGTATGGTGGTGTGCAGGGCATGGTTACCCTCTATGACGTGCTGGAGGCAATTGTTGGCAGCCTGCCAGCGGATGAGTTCGACCAGGAGCAGGAAGCTGTTCAGCGGCCGGATGGGTCCTGGTCATTTGACGGCCTGATTGCGATTGATGAGCTAGTTGAAATGCTTGATTTACCCGATTTGACTGAAGAGGAAAGGGCCGGGTACCAGACCCTAAGCGGGCTGGTGATGAACCAATTGGGGAGCGTCCCAACCATCGGCGAAACCTTTACCCTGGGAAAATGGCGTTTTGAGGTAATCGACATGGATGGCCGGCGGGTTGACCGTGTGCTGGCCATGCCACTCCCTGATACGGAGCCGGACCCGAAGGCCGACAAAAAAGGCTGATTTAAGCGTTCCAGCGCGTAAACAGGGCGTGTGAGAGGATATGACCTGCGCTCTGTTCGATGGTGACTAGTTCACCACATTCAAACTGCCCGGCACTGCCCACGATTTCCTCCACGGCCTGCCTTGTGACAATCGCGGAAGCGGTGATGGCGTAAGCCGTCAGGATGATGAAATCGGCATCATTGGCCAGGATGGCGCGGCAGGCTCTCAGAAGCTCCGGCATCCGCTTGAAAAAATCCCACACTTCGCCACTTGAACCACGCCCAAACTTGGGCGGGTCCATCACGATACCATGGTAGGTATTCCCCCGGCGGGCTTCGCGCTGCACAAACTTCAGGGCGTCCTCCGCAATCCACCGCACCGGTTTGTCTTCCAGGCCAGAGAGGCGCATGTTGTAATTCGCCCAGCTGATGGCATGCTTGGAGGAGTCCACGTGGGTTACTTCGGCACCAGCGCTCGCTGCAGCGAGCGTGGCCAGACCGGAATAGCCAAACAGGTTCAGCAAGCGGAAAGGCTTTTTGCCGGCGTTTTGAATACGACCCATCAGCCAATCCCAATGGCTCGCCTGCTCCGGAAAGACGCCCACATGCCGGGAGGAGGAAAGTTGCGCCTCGAAGCGCAATTTGCGATAGCGCATCTCCCAGGCCTTTTCCATCGGTTTGAGCATGGTCCAGCGGCCACCGTATTCCTGCTTTTCTTCAACCAGCACAGCGTGGGCTTCATTCCAGGCGTCCTTTGGCAAGCTGGGCTGCCAGATGGCCTGGGGGCGTGGGCGGATGAGAACGTAAGGGCCGAACCTTTCCAGCGTTTTGCCCCCGCCACTATCCAGCAGGGCGTAATCTTTCCAGTCTGGGGAAGGTTCAAGCAATAGTTGGGGAAGGGATGTTTTGTTATTCATAATTACCGCTGGAAGAGGCTGAGCAAAACCGGCATGAGGAAATGAACCAGCAGCGCCAGGGCGGCGGCTTTTTCCAGCGGTTTTTGCATGGGTGTTTGGATTTCCATGGAGGTCTGGCCTCCGCGAAACTTAAGCAGAATTGGCAGCACCTGGATGAACGCGAGCAGGGCCATCAGGATTATCACCCATAGAGGGAAGAGCTCCAGGAAGAAAAAAGTAATCACACCACAAAGCACGCCGATGCCCAGGATGACCAGCATCAGCAAATGCGCCCATTTCTCACCCAGCATGATGGCTGTATGGCGTAAACCAGCTTTGCGGTCGCCTTCAAGGTCCCGCAGCTCGTTGAAAAGTTCGCCATAAAGGCTGACGCAGAGCACAAAAGCCAGCGGAAAAATCATGCGGGGGGTGCCGAGCCGCGCGAAGGCGTAGTAACCGGTAAGGAACTGCAGCCCGGCCAACAACCAACAATGCGAGGCCAGATCCAGGATGGCGATTTTCTTAAGGCGGATGCCATGATAGGAATACACCAGGCCCAGGAAGAGGCTGATGGCGCCGTAAACGAAAACCTTCCATCCCAGCAAGGCGAAGCACGCGAGCGCAAGGAAAGCAACAATGAAGGAGATGACGCGCGCCTGCGTTGGGGTAAGCAGGCCGGCGGAAACGGGGTTGCGCTGCACTTTTTCTGGGTTTAACGCGTCGTCTGGCGCGTCTTCAACGTCGTTAATCATGAAGGCGAAGCCGACCGTCAGCCAGTTGGCTACCAACACCAAAAGCATCCTCCAACCTGCCGGGCCGCCAGCTGTCGCGACGCCCAGCAGAGTGGTAATGAGGACAAAATAGACATATTCATTGAACCGGGTGAGTTTTAGGTACCCGCGGTATTTATCATTCATCTTGTTTGTGCACCTTATGGGACGAGTATACCAAAGAAGCCAAGCGCTTAGTGCGCAATCTTTATCCAAAGCCGGGTTTCTCCGGTACAATCAAGCGGTTGATTAAGGAGCTAACCCATGAATTTTGATGAGATGATTGACCGGCAAAGTACGGAAAGCGTCAAGTGGAATTGGTTTGAAAAGGATGTGCTGCCCATGTGGGTGGCAGACATGGACTTTCGGAGCCCCCCTGGCGTATTGCAGGCCTTGCGTGAGCGGGTGGAGCACGGCATCTTTGGCTATGGCTTTCCGCCCAAGGGGCTGGGAGAGGTCATCTCCAATCGGCTTGCCACGTTGTATGGCTGGCAGGCGAGCACGAAAGAAATCTCGTACGTTCCCGGGATTGTGACCGGCTTCAACCTTGGGTTGCGGGCTGTGTGTGAGCCAGGTGACGCGGTAATTTTCAACACGCCGGCTTATCCGCCATTTTTCAAGGCTCCGCTTTCCTTCGCCTTAAAATCCGTTGAAAACCCGCTCGCCCGGGACGTCGATGGACAGTACCAGGTGGATTTTGAGCGCTTTGAAGCGCAAATCAGGGAAAACAAGGTGAAGGCCTTTATCCTTTGCAATCCCCAAAACCCCACCGGCCGGGTGTTTACCCGCCAGGAGCTTGAGCAGTTCGCGGCCATCTGCCTGCGCCACCAGGTCACCATCCTCTCTGACGAAATCCATTGCGACATCATTTACGATGGCAGAAAGCACACGCCAATCGCCTCACTGGACGCTGAAACGGCTAAAATCTGCATGACATTCATGGCCCCCAGCAAAACCTTCAACATCGCCGGCTTGCACGCTTCGGAGGTGATAATCCAAGACCCGGAATTAACCAAGCGATTTTGCGCGGCACGGCGGGGCATTGTTGAAGACCCTGGTCTGCTGGCGTTGGTCGCGGCCAAGGCAGCGTATGAGACTGGCGGCGAATGGTTGGCCGAGGTGCTGACCTACCTGCAGGCCAACCGCGACTGGCTGATAGCCGCGCTCGCTGAAAAAATTCCGGCGGTCAAGGTCTCAAAACCGGAGGGGACCTTTTTGGCCTGGCTGGATTGTTCTGGTTTGGAGCTGAAGGAATCCCCCCATCAGTTCTTCCTCAGGGAGGCCAGGGTTGGTCTAAATGAGGGGGCTGATTTTGGAGCGGAGGGGAAAGACCACGTCCGCCTGAACTTTGGCACACCGCGTGCCAACCTGGAGACCGCCCTCGCGCGCATGTCCGCGGCCCTGGCAAAGATTTAGATAATTGTTTGGAGAAATCAAACAGGCCGGTGAAAACCGGCCTGTTTTGCATTTTTTAAGATTGGGCTTAGCCTTCGATGATAACCACGTTGGCTGCCTGCCGACCCTTGGGACCTTCTTCGATGTCAAATTCCACTTTCTGGCCTTCCTTAAGACGCCTGTAACCGTCCATCTGGATGACAGAGAAATGCACGAAGACATCTTCGCCATTTTCCTGGCCGATAAAACCATAGCCTTTGGGGGCGCTGAACCACTTGATTGTACCTACACAACGTTCTGACATGCTAACTTACTCCACTTTCTCTTTCTCATTTGTTCTTATGTCAATTGACACAAGCAGATAATTTATCACCTTCACCCTGAAACGTCAAGTTGAGCGGATGGCAGGCGCCAGTAATTGTCTCCCACGCGCGTAAAGGTATTTCTTGTTAGCGGTCATAAGGCAACCATGTATTCGTTGCTTGTGTGGCCGTAGGCAGGGCCCCGCTCGGCCCCAGTTGGTATAATGGAAATCCAAGGGAGAAGAGGCCCATTTTTTATGAAAGATTCCCACCCGCTGAATAATGACCCCGTTTACTTGCGTAAGTATCAGTACCAGGACGCTGCCAACCTGGAAGCGCGTATCGCCATCCACAAGCGTTTCAGCACCGGCAAAAGCGAGTGGAACGATTTTGTTTTTGACTTGCTGGAATTGCGCGAGGGGATGCGTGTGCTTGAGCTGGGCAGTGGCAGCGGCGCGCTCTGGCGCGTCATCCTGGGCCGCCTGCCAGACGAGCTCACCATTTTTCTTTCGGATTTCAGCCTGGGTATGGCCACCCAAGCCGTTGCAGGCCTCACTCCGGACCCGCGTTTCCACGTCCTGTGCCAGGATGCCATGGCCCTGGCCTTCCCGCCGCGAAGTGTGGATTTGGTTATCGCCAACCACATGCTTTACCACGTCGCGTCCCGCGGTTTAGCGATTGCCAATATCAGCAGGGTGCTTTGCTCCGGGGGACGCCTGGTTTGCGCGACGAACGGACCCGGGCATATGCGTGACCTGGATGAGCTGCTAGCAGAGTTTGAACCTGCTTACCGTGGAATGCATGCCATGTCTTCCAGCTTTAACCTCGAAAACGGGGAGGAGCAATTGCGCCCGCATTTCGCCTTGGTTGAGCTGGTGATGTACCCGAGTGACTTGTGGGTGACCGATGCCGCAATGTTGGCGGCTTATGCTTACTCCACGCCCCTGGTCAAAGCCACGATTTCCCGGGCCCGCCAGCAGGACATGATGGACTTCTTCCAACAACGTATCGCGCAAGATGGTGGCATTGCCATCCGCAAGCAAACGGGCCTCTTTCTCGCTTCAAAGCCTTTGGATTAATCGATTTCAGATTCCTGCAGGCAGAGCAACAACTGGCGCAAATCTTGTTCGGGCTGGCCAGCCGTGATGGCCAACACCGGTATTGCAAGCGTGATTTCATTCCCGTTGGCATCCACCACCGCGAGGGCCCTGCCAGCGCCAGGGAATTCCTGTGAAGGTAGCAGGCAAAAACTGCCGGGCGTATCCGCGACTATTTTCCGCAAGCTTTCGGCGCTCCCGGCCACCATCGTTTTCACCCCTAGTTCGCTGCCCCGCAGAAACGCGGTTCGCAGCCAGGCGGTCAGGTCATCATCCGCACCCAGGCTCACCAGCTGGATGGGCAGCCCCTCCCCTGCACTGTCCATGCCTTCAGCCCCGACATCGTCCCAGTGGGTTGTTTCGCCTGACAGGATGGTTGTTAGCTCTTGCAGGCTGAGTTGTTGCAGGGGATTACCGGGGTGCTGCAAAAACTGGACGCTCACGGAACCCGGTGAAC
>Ga0116170_10000695_pt1 | contig 35206 bp, 33 predicted proteins | sample AD_JPNHW1_MetaG_FD_89797 | JGI IMG/M metagenome (GOLD analysis project Ga0116170, IMG submission 89797) | Active sludge microbial communities of municipal wastewater-treating anaerobic digesters from Japan - AD_JPNHW1_MetaG | ecosystem: Engineered > Bioreactor > Anaerobic > Digestate | place... | reverse complement strand
GTTACAAATGAGGTTTTCACCTCAAAAAACCACTTTGTCGAAAATCAACCCAAAAACGGATAAAAACTGGTTTTATGACCGATCATTTTTCATGGTTTAATCTTCATTTTGTCGCAAGCGACCCCACAACAATAAGGTCAAAATCCATTTTCGAAGGTGTTCCAGAAAAGTTACTTTCTATCCAGCCAATTTAATACAGCGGTCACAAATGTAAGAGGATTGGGCGGACAGCCGGGGACATAAAGGTCTATTTTGTGTTTATCAAGGAATGATCTGTCAATTTCGGTCGAGTTCTGGAATATTCCGCCTGAAATCGCACATGCTCCGGTGAGGATGATTATTTTCGGATCGGGAACTGCGTCATAGCAGATCTGAGTAGCTTCAGCCATGTTTTTTGTGATAGGTCCGGTGATAACTATTCCATCTGAATGTCTTGGTGAAGCGGCGAATTCTATTCCGAATCTTCCCATGTCAAAGTTGATATTGCCGCAGGCATTGAGCTCAAGTTCACAACCACTGCATCCGCCAGCTGAGACTTGACGGAGTTTGAGCGATCTGCCGAAATATTTTCTTATTTTTTCCGAAGCTTTTTCAGGTGTTATTGAACTCATTCCGTTTTTAACAATAAGTCCGTTCCTTGTTGTTGAAGACATGATGTAGTTTCTGCTGAAAGATATCTTTTTCTGAGGACATGCTTTTTCACATTCAGGACAGAAAACACATTTGCCAAGATCAATGCTGACCGGATCAAGTGATATGGCATTCACAGGACAGATATTTGCACATTCCTTGCATCCTGCCAGGCATTTTGCGTCACTGATCAGCGGAAATCCGCGGTAAAGCGGTGAAGTTCCGTTCTTTCTGACATCGTGAACTATCGGATCGCCTTGAAGTATTCTTATTTTTAACACATCTAACATACAAACGCTCCGTTATTACAGATCATGTCCGGCATAAGACAGGTCAAAGCTCTTATTGCAAAGTGGAAAATCGGATATTGCTGTATTTCTAAGAGCCAGACTGAGTCCGTACCAGTTATTGAATGACGGATCTTTAATTTTATACTGCATGAGGTTTCCAGATTTATCAGTTATCGCAATGTGAACGATCTCACCACGGAAACCTTCAGTCATTGAAATTACAGCTTTTCCTGCTGCAAGATCACCGTGATCAACCGATATCGAACCTTCAGGAAGATTTTCAAGCTGTTCAATAACATACCGGAAAGATTCATCTATTTCGAGACTTCTGATCTTTGCTCTGGCAAATACATCGCCTGTAAGCATTGTCATCATTGAAAGATGCGAATATCTGTATGCTCCATAAGGAAAGTTGACTCGGGTATCGGTTTTTATGTCACAAGATCTTGCGGCAATTCCGACCAGTCCGGTTGAACTGGCATCTGAAAATGAAACATTCCCTGTATTTTCGAACCTTGAAAGGGCTCCTACCGATGAAAACATGAGTGCGTTTATCTGTGCAATGTCGCTTTTAACGGATCTCATATTGGCAAGAAGTGTTTTCATTGTGATTTCGTCAATGTCAAACTTCACCCCGCCGTAATTGAACAATCCTCTGCCGAACCTTGATCCGCAGATAAGCCCGAGACTGTTTATCATAATAGTTCTGATCCTGCCGTATGAATTGGCGGCAAGAGCAAAACCGACATCGTTTGCAATTCCGGAAAGACATCCGATGTGCATTGCTATTCTTTCGATCTCTTCACCGATGGAGCGGATTATCTGTGCACGAAGTCCAGGTGTAATATTGCAAAGACTTTCGATTGCATTGCAGTGGGCGCTCATATGCCCCATGACGGTATCTCCGGCGATTGATTCGTTCAGGATGATTCTTCGAATGGCATTTGCTTTTATTATCAGTTCTTCGATGCCGCGATGCTGATATCCGAGATTTATTTCAAGATTATATACGAGTTCTCCGTGACACTGGAATCTGAAATGACCCGGCTCGATAACTCCTGCATGGATAGGTCCCACTGCCACTTCATGAATTTCATCACCGGTTATCCCGAAAAATTTATATGGAGTCGATCCGTTTATTACGGTCTGTTTTCTCACCGGTCTTTGCCATGGATGGTTTAACAGAGAAAATCCGTGACTTTCAGCAAGTTCGCATTCAAAGAAATTCGTCTGCGGGAATTTGTCTGCAAAACTTTCAAGTTCATAAGGACCGTTAGCAAAATCGCATCCTGTCACAGTTATCATTGAAGTGGAACTGTCAGCAAAAACAGCTATTATTTTTGATCTGTCATTTCTGTCAACAGGACAGAGAGCTATCATCCTTTTTCCGGCTTGCAGATCTTCCGACACTGTTCTTCTGAAGTCAGCATTTTTAAGAAAAACGATATTATCGAGCTTAAAATGCTGAGTGTTGTGAATATTCAATTGACTCATGGCAGTATACCGAAATCATTGGCAATGCTTGTAATATTATCTGCAAGTACCGCAGGATTGAATACAGCGATAAGGACCATTACGATTAAAATAGAGATAGATGCAAAATGAAAAATGTCGAACTTTTCACTCTCGATCGATACTTTTTCATTTTTACCTCTTTTGTAAAGCATTTTAAAAACAGTATGACCCATATTTATGAAAATGAACAGAAGAAATATCATTGCGATAATGAGAAGATACGGTCTGTCGGAGAAAAAGACACCTTCAAAAATCCTTATTTCGCTGAAAAAGAAGCCGAAAGGTGGAATCCCTGAAACTGCAAAGAACGAAATGAAAAATATCCATCCGGTCCACGGCAGTCTGTTCAGTACCGAGAAAATGTCGGAAACATTTCTTGAGTTGTATTTTAAATGGATCTTTCCTGCACAGAGAAATAATCCGACTTTGGTCATGGAGTTGAAAACAATATGATAAAGGGCACCGATAAATGCTATTCCGCCTGTTCCGATCCCCAGGGCGATAATTCCGAGATGTTCAACGCTTGAGTAGGCGACCATTTTTTTGTAATCAGTAACTCTGAACATATAGATAAAAGCGACAAATATTGAAAAAAGTCCGCCGATAATAAGCAGTCCTTTTGCAAATTCGAATGATCCTGTCGGACGGATTATCTGGAACATTCTTAAAACACCGAGCAACGCGGTGATTCTGAGTGTGCCTGAAAAAAGTGCGGCAATAGGGCTCGGAGCGCTGCTTGTCGCATCAATGTCACCGGAATGCATGGGAGCTATACCGATCTTGGTGCTTAATCCTACAAAAATGAAAATAAAGCTTGCTTTAAGCCATATCGGACTGAGTGTCGCAGCGTTTTTCATGTATTCTGCAAAATAGAGCTGTTCTCCGTCTAGTATTGTTCCTTTCGCTGAAAGCGCAAGAAACAGTATTCCGATAAAAGCGAATGCTATACCGACAGAAACGATGAAAAGGTATTTCCACATTGCGACAAGCGATTCTTCGCTTCTGGAATAATAAACAAGCGGAGCAACGCTCAGAGTTGTCATTTCGACAGCAACCCAGTACATCCCGAAGTGATTGCTCAGAACTGCTGCTGTGTTTGCTACAAGATAGAAGTTCATCAGCATAAAATAGTATTTTTTGCCGCTTGTCGAGTCCGATTCCACCGGGAGTTTGATATATGAATATGATACAAGAACTATCCAGAAATAAGTGTTTGAAAGTACAAGTAGAAAAAGCTTGCTGAGTGCATCGAACCCGAACATGAAAGTCGTTCCGGGAGTAAAATATCCAATAAATATGCCAAACGATACTGCCAGATGGATAAGGCTTGATGAAAGTGTCAAAGCATATTGAACTTTCCAGCTTTTTAAAATGAGGCATATCAAAGCCGTGACAACCGGCAGTATTGCAAGGATAAGCAGTAATGTCATTGCTATGGATCCCTCCTTTGTATTCTGCGGTCATTTGTGAATATTGTGGAGCTGATCTTGTTAATGGCTATTCCCATAAGAAAAACAACTGCAAATATATCGAGAAGACTGCCAAGCTCTATTATAACCGGAAATTCTGATGCAACTGCAAGTCCGAAAAGGAATATTCCGTTCTCAAGTACAAGGAAACCTGCAACATGAACAAGCAGTTTTTTTCTAAAGATAATTATATAAATTCCGACTGTAACTGCCGAAAAACCTGTCGCAAAAGGAATTACTGCAATATCGGTGCTTTTTGAAAGATAGTTCGACACCAGAAATATTATTGCCATCGAAAAACAGACCAGAAGAAGAAAATTAAACTGCTGGATTGTTGATTCAATATCTCTTTTCATATTGAGATCATTCATTATTTTTGTCATGTATTGCGGAACAAGAATAACTTTTACAATAAGCATTGTCAGCGGAAGTATCAGTGCAAAAATAGAAAGGTCGGGTATAAACGGAAGTATCATAAGGATGACAAGCAGTATTCCCTGGAATCTGAGAACTGATATGTATGCTCTGACATTGGATGTTACCGTAATGTAAAAAAGGGAAAGACAGAAAAGTATGCTCAACACATTTTGCATTCTACAACTACCCTGAAAAAGTGAATATAAGCAGGTTCAATATACCTATCGCAGTGGCAAAAAGGAGATACTGCGGAATATTTTTCATTTTAAATCGTGAAGTTATGGTCTCAGTTACAGCAAGAGCAGTCGAAATAAAAAGCATTACAACAAAAAATATCAGCAGTGCAAGCCAGTAATTCTCTATACTGAATGGATAGAAGAACGATGTAAGAATAACCGAATATATGAAAAGTTTGATGTAGCTTGAAAGCTGATAGAAAAAGAGGTCTATTCCGGAATTGTCGAGTATCATCACCTCATGTATCATTGTAAGTTCCAGATGAGTATTGGGATCATCAATAGGCATTCTGGAGCATTCGGTCACCGCAAGTATGAAAGAAGATATCGAACATACTACGACAAATACAATGACTGTGATATTATCAAGCCGTACAGAGTGGAATATATCATTTATAGAAGTATGTCCGCTTACAAAGGCGATACTGCCGACCGTGAAAAAGAAAATCGGCTCAGCAAATATTGCAAAAAGGGCTTCACGGCTTGCGCCCATTCCTTCAAAAGAGCTTCCAATGTCCATTGCGGCAAGTATCTGGAAAAATCTTGCAAGTCCCAGAAGATACGCAAAAAGGATTATGTCACCATCAAAACTTATGAGCGGTTTCCAGAATCCGATCGGAAGTACAGCGGCGGCGATAATGACTGTGGCAAAATTTATCAGAGGAGAAAATACGCTGATAAATGATGAAGAGTCGGCATTTATTGTCTCTTTTTTAAACAGTTTAATGAGTTCGTAGTAAGGCTGAAGCACAGGAGCACCAACTTTACCGACAAAAATGGCTTTCTGCTTGTTCACAATACCGGCAAACAGCGGTGAAAATGCAAATATGAAAAGCAGGGATATAAAACCCTGTATCAGTTCATTCAGCTCCATAAATAGGCCACCATTCCGTAAAAGGCGATCGTTAATAATATAAAGAATACATAATATCTGACATCAGATTTGCTGAAATAATCGAGTTTGAGCATTGCGCTTCTGAATTTTCTGAATCCAGGCATTACCATATTCCTGTCCACAAAATCCTCTGAATGAGATTCAAAATGTGTTTTTTCAGGATAGACGGTTTTTGCCTGTTTAATGTGTTTTCGGTAAACAAGCAGTGCTCTGGGGATTGTGTTAAGTTCATCGGCATATGATGAGGCTGAATACTGCATTCTTGAAGTAATGTCACTGTATCCGCAGCCCCATGCCGGAGATTTGCGGATGCCGTATCTTTTCTTAACAGCCAGCCGCAGAAGGTAAAGCAGAGCAACTCCTGCGATAATTGCCAGCGAAACAAGATTTATATAAATCCATTTTATTGAAAAAAGTGTTTCTGAAAATTCAGGAACAAACCTGTCTGCAAGAACATTGTTGAGGATTGCAAGAACCGGCTGAGGATAAAATCCGATAAAGATGCATATTCCGGCAAAAATCCATAGTGACAGATATTCAGTTTTTGAAACTTTAAACGATTCAATTTTTGTCCTTTCAGCGCCAAGCAGCATGATGGAGTTGATTTTTGTAAAACACGCAACGGCAAGACCGCCCACAAATGCAAGTCCGACAACACAAAGAAGCATTACAAGTGAATAATTGTTCTTGAGTTCGTTAGAGATAGTGAAAAAACCGTTGAAAATAATAAATTCTGAAACAAATCCGTTCAACGGAGGTATTCCGCTTATTGCAACACTTCCAATTATAAAAAGAAGTGAAAAAATTCTTGAGTGGTGGATTATTCCGCCCATAGATTCGATGTTTCTTGTGCCGAGATTCTGATAAATCACACCGCTTCCGGTAAAAAGAAGGCTTTTAAAGACAGCATGATTCAAAGTATGAAGAAGCGCACCGCCGTACCCGAGTATCATAATTGCATTCGAATTATTTGCAGAACCGATGAGACCTATACCTATGCCAAGTCCGATAATTCCGATATTTTCAACAGAATGATACGCAAGAAGCTTTTTTATATCGTGCTGGGCAAGAGCGTACCAGACTCCGAAAATAGCACTTATCATGCTTACTGAAAGCACAAGCCATCCCATCCATTCTGAAACTGACGGAAGGAATAGTATTGTTCTCATTATTCCGTAAATACCGAGTTTGATTATTACTCCGGAAAGAAATGCGCTCAGCGGAGTAGGAGCTATCGGATGAGCCTGCGGAAGCCAGAAGTGAAACGGTATAAAGCCGGCTTTTATTCCGAAAGAGGTGAAAGAGAGAAGAAATATTGCACTTACGATATATTTATCTGTGTTCGACAGGTCGAAGTCGGTGAAAAACCAGCTGCCTGATTCGTGATGCAGAAGAAAAAAAGCTATATACATGATAAATATAAGTGCATGTGATGCTGCAAGATAATAAAAACTCCCAGTTTGAACCTCTTCTTTTTCCTTTTCCAGCATCATTCCGGCATATCCTGAAATGCTCATGATCTCCCAGCTGACAAGGAAAAGTATCGCATGGTTGGCTATCACTATGACCTGAGATGAAACAAGCATGATGATATAAAAGATCAGAAAATTTCTAACAGGTTTTTTTTCTTCAATGTAATGCCTGAAATACGATAAATTATAGATAGTTGTCGGAATTGCAACGAGCTGCATCACAAACAGGAAATAATTGGCAAGTCCGTCAAAATGGAACAATCCTCCAAAACGGGTATCAAAATCTGAAATATTTAAGAACAGCAGGATGAGTGTAGGAACTATTGATATCAAAAGTCCGGCAATAAGAAAGCCTTGAGAAATGACCAGAGCTTTTTTAGGGTTTTTTATAACTGCCGGAAAAATGATGGCTGAAATTTGAACTGCAAGTCCTGCAAAAAATAAAATATTCATCTTGAGATCAATGTCCTGTCAGTTTTTCTTTTTCGATGCTGTTTATTGTCTGAATTATCTCGTCATAACTTTTGCGGTTTTCGATAGCATCATAAAAAGACTGTTTTGATAGAAGAAAACTTATGTGGGCAAGCAGACTGAGGTGCTGGTTTATGGTCTGGGAGATGAGAAGTATGATGGTGTGAACCGGTTTGCCGTCCACAGAGTTGAGGTTCAGCGGCTTATTAAGGAAAAATATATTTATCAGAGGTCTGTCATGTCCCACCATTAACGGGACTCTGGGATGCGGAAGCCCTATTCCGTTGCCGATAGCTGTGCTCATCATCTTTTCTCTGCTTTTAAGAAGCTGTACTATAATGTCGCGGTCGACATGTTTTTCAAGATCTATCATTGAGATCATTTTTTCGATATAAGTTTCCGGATCGAATTCGCAGTTGTAGAAAAAAGAACCGCTGTTGATAAGTGAACCGAGATTTTTAATATGGTATTCAGTAAGCTTATCGGTACCTGAAATGTTCATAGGCATATTGTGTTCAAGAGCCCATTCAATGATGTGGTGCTTGTTGAAAATGATACGGTCGGAAACGATATTGAAAGGAATCTCTTTTTTTCTCACATATTGAAGAATATCCTTCTCGGGTTTGAGAAGAAGTCTTGAAATGTCCGAAATGTTCAAATCCATGAAAAACCCCGTAAAAACAAAGACTCATTCCTTCACAGCGACGGCAATATAGCACTTTAAAATGAATTTTCAAGGAAAACCATTGTGAAAAAAACTTTTACTGATGATTTCTGCAGATTCGACCTTCACAGCCTTTGAAAACTCACTGAACTAGACTTCCTTGTTTTTCCGGACAGTAAGTTAGGCACATTCTCCTAATTTTCCATAATGGTAGCTTTTTCGAACTGTTCCTATTAGAATAGTTCAAATAAGAATGCAATCATTTTCTAAAAAACAAAGGATTCGATGAGAGTATTTCTGTTTCGGTATTTAAAAAATCACGATCATTTGTTACCAGAATGAAGTTGTTTTCTCTGCAAATGGCATAAATTCCTTTGTCGTTAAAATCGAGTGAGTCATTATTAAGGAACTTTGTTATTTCATCTTTAGTAAAAGCTTTTTCTGCTACAGAAAAAACAGAGAAAATCTGACTTTTAACAGTATTGTAAATTTCATTTAACGCCTGTTGTCCATCGGCGTTATTACGAAAAGTCTTAAAATTTAAGTTGTCTTTTGTAATGTTGTTTGCATTTAAATATTTTTCATACTCTATTCTTAAAACACGATTAATAACCTCCGATATCACAAGAAAGTCAACATGCATTTTGTTTTTCTGTTTTAATAAGTTGTTGAATATTGACGAGTATTCCCGTTCTTTAAGTAGTGACGCTGATGGCCAGAAAACATAAATTAAAGCATTGGCATCAAAAAGAAATTCTCTGCCGGATAAGGCTTTAATATCAGATGGGTTATAAAATTTTTTCATGATTATTCCCCAAGAACTTCTTTGATTGAGTTTTCAAGTTTTTCAGGGTTTTTGTAATACAATTTAGCTGTATCTGTTACTCGTTTAAATCGTACCATATCATCATTTGAAAGGTGCTCAACTCGTAGACTGTTTTTAATTGTGTTTTCGTCGAAATCACGGTAAAGCTGACCAATTGCAGTGTTAAGAAAAGCTGTCGTAATAAACTCTACATTTTGGAATGAAAGAAGGATTTTCTGTCCCTTTCTTAATCCTTCCTTGATAAGATCGAACACTTTCTGTCCATCATCTGCTGCTACACAGGAAGAGCTACCCACAGTGTTAAAGATTTTGATAGTGATTTCTTTCATATTTTCCTCCACAATTAAAATAAATCTTCAGGAATAATCTCGTTTGAAAGGCTATAAGAGGATTCATCATCTGTGCAGAACTGCATGTTAATTACAGTGCCTGGAAATGAACCATTAAATAATCTGGTTGTTTCACCACTTAAATCAAACTGGTAAAATCCGTCATTGCTCACTATTTGAAATTTTCCATGATTCATAACAATAAATTCTTTTAAAATGGCTAGACCTATTCCACCTGGAATTCCTTGTTTGGTCGAATTCCCATCTGCGACAGCCCATTTTATTGCCTGAACAGATGAAAGATTTGACTTGAATCGCTTATTTATACAATTTTTAAATCCAATCCCAGTATCAGTTATTGTAAATTCAATTCTATGCCTGTTCGGGAAAAACTGTCCAGCGGTATAAATGAAATCAGTTTCACTGTGAGTCTGAGCATTAACGAACATTTCATATATTGACTCAGTAATTTTCTTTTTCAATTCAGCAGTCATTTCAGGTAATTCCTGACGATTTAAAAGTTCTGAAAAAACATACTGCTGAAAATATCTGCCATCTGATTTTTTCAATTTAAGATATTCTACTGTAGTTCTATTTATATCTATGATTTTCTCAAATCCGTAATGAGATAAGAATCCGTTTTTTTGAATAATGGTTTTTATTTCAGGTTTAATATAATTAAAGTTAATATCATTCAATCCGAATTGAAGAGAGTCTAGTATTCCTCCAAAAGCAGAGCATAGGTTGGCATCAAACCACTGATCCAAAGAAATATCGATTGTTTCTAAAAGCAACCCCTTTTTTTCGTTGTAAAGAGATATAAGTTGTTGGTAACTATCATAAGTAGACTTAATGTTGTTTAAAGTAACGCCCCTCATTTAACCTTCAAGAAGAACACAATTCCAATTTTTCTAAGTCTACAGATTTGGTAATAATATGCAAATCGGCACCAGAAAGCAATTTCCGAATAGCTTTCGCTGAAAAAGAATTCAAAAATATAAGTTGCAGGGGTTCCAAGTCATAGGTCTATAGTCGCATTTACCAGTGATAAGACTTTATTCCGAAAATATCTTTTTTCTACATTCATTGAAGTCGCTTTTTCCGCTGAGCATCATGGATGTGAGCGGTGCCGCTTTTTCTGCAAGAACTTTCATTTCTCTGGCAGTTTCTCTGATATCCCACTGTGCGTGCTCATCATCTCTGAGGCTGATGAAGTGATAGAGCTCTCTGGCGTTGAGTTTCATCAGGACTCTTCTGCGATGGGCATTTGTGAGAGCATAATTTTTGACTGACGGATAGTTTTTTTCCACAAGATAATATAAATCTTCACTTCTTTTCATTATTTCGGAAAAAAGTCTTGTCTGTCCGGTTTCAATAATGGATGACGGTATCGTATATCCGAGTTCGGTGTCATAATCCTGCATAAGCTGGGAGCTCATTCTGTGTCTTTTCAGCTGGGCGTAATTTGTTGCACTCACTATAAGTTCAAACACGAATTCCACAGTTTCAAAAGCTCTTTCAACTTTGTCATAACAGTCTCTTGAACAAAGAGATGCCTTTATCAGATCTTTTTTCTGATTTGCAGTCAGAGATTTTGCTGATTCGTAGCAGGATGAAAAATCCGATCCTGAATAATTGTAGATCAGAGAAGCGCATAGAACTGTATCAGGATTTTTTGTAACATGGTGAAGTTTCACAGGAATCTGGTCGTAATTGGATGAAAGCAGTTTCTTTTCATATTTTGAAAGTGTTTCACGGATCATTTTTTCTCTTTCTGTGTCATAAGGAGTAGCTTCGGTATATTTTATTATTGAAGGAGAAAGCGGATGAACAGTTTTGTAAAGCAGTTCTCCGAGTTTTCTGATTTCTGTAAGTTCCGAAGATTTGAACCTTCTGAGCATGTGTTCAAGAGTTCTTGCATTTACCGTCATTCCGAATTGTGTGACAGTTGCAAGTGAAACCACATATCTTGCGTCTTCTTTTGCCCAGCCTTCGACAGTGGTTTTACCCTGTTTTGTCGTGATCCTTGAAGGGAATTTTCTGAAAAAATGATCGGCAAGTGTTTCGTAAAGTAAACGGTAGGCATCATTCTGGGTCTCTATCAGAGATTCCATCATTGATATGTATTCAGAATCCGTTATTTCATCCGGAATTACAAAATCTCCGTCAAGTCTGATGTAGCGCTGACTTTTTTCTGTGAAAGATGCGAGTCTGAATTTCTGGATCTCCTCCACGGCAAGTCTTGAAATACCTGTTATGTCAAAATTAAAGACCGCATGTTCCGCGACACTGGCATGTCCCAGTCCGAAAATAATCAACTCATTGGATTTTCTGGCTTTTTCAGTTGCATCTCTTGCAATCTTTCTTAATTCACTGATATCGTTGGGATCTCTGGATATTCTGGCATAAGAAGCGCTCAGGGTTTCAGGGGTCACATTATCAAGATCCCATCCGGCCTTTTTTTTGAGTTCTTCAATTATATCGGCATCAATATTGTATCCGGCAAGAACTACTTTCATGATTTCCCCTCAGAAAATTAATCAATGCATTATAGAAAATCGGACAAATTTGTAAAAGATTTTCAAATGAGTAAATTAAAAGCGGCTAAATTTGTCGAGGTTGGAGTTTTATGAACAAGGTCAGAAGCCATGAGTCTGTGCTTTCACACGGAGCAAAGAATGAGATAATAGAAAAGGTGCTGGTTCTTGTTTCCAGAAAAGGCGGATGGGATATCACGGTGACAGAGATAGCAGAAGAATGCTGTATGACACCGGCATCGCTTTATTCATATTTTTCATCCAAGGCTGATATAATTCAGTCTGCAATTGCTGAAATGGAAAAAAGGTTTGTTACGATAGCCAATCTGCCGATTCCCGATAAGATCCCTGAAGATATGAAAATAAAGATGATCTCTTTTTATGTGTTTGATTTTGTTGCTAAAAACAAATGGGCTGCTGAGTTTGTAGATCCTTTTTCAAAATATGAATCGACAGTAAAGCTTATAGAAAGAATAACTTTATTTGTGAAAAAGGAAGGCAGACCGAGAAAAGATCTTGATTACAGGGTTTACAGATTTCTTGCCGGAATAAGCTTTAAGATAAAATACAGGTTTATGAGAAATGAAGTTCCGACAGAGCTGGATATTGACGATCTTTCAAAATTCATGTCATATACCGACGATTAATATGAAATCAGTTGTTTTCCTACTTGTTTTCATTTCGTTTTTTTCAGTCTATGCACAGACTGATACAATCGGCTCAATGATATCGAAATATTCTAAAATTTATGAGTCAAATAACGGAATATTAAGTCTGCGGACCGTCAAAGCGGTTTCAAAAGATCCCGAAACAGGCAAAGAGTTGAAAAGATTCGAAGTCACGATAGAAAGGCACGACTATTTTTATAAAACCCCGGAAATAAAAGCTCTGAAGTATGTTGAAAACGGTGTTGAGACCGAAACAAAAAAATATGACACAAGGGAGATCGAACCATTTTTTCCTCTGTTTGATAAAAAAGCGAAAGAGAATTACAAGTTCGAATATGCCGGAAAAGAAACGGCAGAAGGGCGCAACTGCCTGAAAATAAATGTTATTCCTCAAGAAAACACAGCAAGACATTTCAAAGGTGTGATATTCATTGATCCGGAAAAACTTGAACTTGTTAAACTGAAAGGGACTTTGGCAAAACCTCACTGGGCAATGAAACAGTATGATTTTGAGTTCATTTACACCAATCTTGGCGGATTTCCGGTTCTCAAAAAAGGGAAAGTGACTGCCAGAGTTAAGGTTTTTATGATAATATCTGATAACATAACTGATTACGAGATAACACCTGTCTCGAATAAATTTTTCTGATTAGCAGGAATAACCATGATTTTAAATATATTGCAGTATCCGATGCGGCAGATAAGCCTGTACTCGGGACTGCCCCGTTCAATTTATATTCTGTTCATTGTCAGAATCGTAAATGTCATGGGAAACTTTGTTTACCCGTTTCTGACACTGTTTCTTACCGACAGAATGGGGATGAGTGCAACCGGAGCCGGCACATATTTTATTTTCAGTGCAATATCTCAGGCAATTGGTGCACTTATCGGCGGAAAGCTCACAGATCATTTCGGACGGAAAAAACTTATAATCATTTTTCAGGGACTTGCCGCAGTATGTTTTGTGCCTTGTGCTTTTCTGGGGAATTCTATTCTGGTTCCGGTGCTTTTAATATTATGCGGACTTTTTTCAGGAGCCGCACAGCCTGCCAATTCTGCAATGGTGACCGATCTTACAGATAAAGAAAACCGCGCTAAAGCTTTTTCACTGCTTTATCTCGGAATAAATATAGGCTTTTCCATCGGTCCGATGATCGCCGGTTTTATGTATAGGAATTACACCAGATGGATATTTTTCGGAAATGCGGCATCAATTCTAATATCTCTGATACTTCTGTTTATTTTTGTCGAAGAGACAATGCCTGATAAGGAAAAAATAGAAAAAGCCTTTTCAATTAACGATGCTGAGGCACCGGAAGCAGGAGGTTTGATCCGGGCACTGTTTAAAAGGCCGGTTCTACTGATGTTTATTTTAGTAAGAATGATCAATCAGCTCATATATTCCACTATCGGTTTTTCTATTCCATTACAACTTACAAATGTATTCGGCAACGATTCAGGTCCGGCGTATTTCGGGATTATTATGTCATTCACGGGAATAATTGTCGTGCTGTTTACGATTCCTGTCACAAAATTGACAATGAAGGTCAGACCTATAATTAATATGGCTGTTGCCGGGATGCTGTATGGAATAGGGTTCGGAATGATGTTCTATATGGATTTTTTATGGCTTTATTTTGTTGCGGCCTTTATTTTTACTCTGGGTGAAATACTGGATGTGACGAATTCAGGCGTTTATGTCGCCAATAATTCTCCGGTAACTCACAGAGGAAGATTCAATTCGATTATTACTCTGGTGGCAACTGCCGGATCTGCTTTCGGTCCGTTTGTATGGGGAATGTTCATTGATTCTTTCGGACTTCAGAAACAATGGATTGTATGTTTCTGGATAGGAATTCTTTCATGTGTCTTGATGCTTTTACTGAGAGTTTTCGAGATTAAATTTTTGATAAGGAGGCAAAATGAGCAGTGCAATTAACAGAAACCATTTTTTTGTCAAAGAACATGTCGGAATGTTCAAAGCGGCTAATAACTATGACATTCTTGATCCTGAAACTAAGAGCGTCATCATGGAATGCCGCGAGGAAAATCTGGGGATTTTCACCAGACTTTTAAGATTTACAGATTACAAGAGAATGACTCCGTTTGATGTCACCATCAGAACAACTGACGGGCATCAGGTTGTCAGAGTTACCAGAGGCATCTCATTTTTTGTTTCGGATGTTTCTGTTTTTGATGAAAACAACAACCTGATAGGCGGATTCAAACAGAAATTCCTTTCAATCGGTGGAAAATTCAGCGTTCTTGATAAAAATGACAGACCGGTATGTGTTCTGCAGGGAAAATGGACGAGCTGGGATTTCAGATTCGTTGACGGGAACACAGAATATGCAAGCGTTTCTAAAAAATGGGCAGGGCTTGGCAGAGAACTTTTCACCTCCGCAGATAACTATATGCTCCAGATCAACAATAATGTCCCGGACGACTCAGATATCAGAAAACTCATCCTTGCCGCAGTAATGTGCATCGATATGGTTCTGAAGGAATAGCTGCTTGAGACTTTTGCAAAGTAGACTTGACAATAACGCGATATTATTGTAAAGTCAGCTAGACAAAAGATGAAAAGGAGAAAAAACCAATGATGCAGAAACTTCTTGAAATTCATGAGATGACAGTTTCAAAAAAACAAAGGAAGATCAAACGGTATCTGTATGATATGATAAATTGGGATTTGAAAGCTATCTGCATTTTCGGTGCCAGAGGCACGGGCAAGACAACTCTGATGGTTCAGCACTATCACGAGAAATACGGAACTTCTGAAAAGGCGCTTTATATTTCCGCAGATCATGTTTTTGTCGTTTCATACGGTCTTTATGAAATCGCAGATACTTTTTTTAAAAACGGCGGTGAAACGCTCTATATCGATGAAATTCACACATATCCTGACTGGACTGTTGAACTGAAAAACATCATTGATGTCTACAGTGACAGACAGGTGATAGTTTCGGGCAGTTCCACTATTGAACTCAAAAAAAGCAAAAGCGATCTTTCAAGAAGAGTTGTTTATTACGAATTAAAGGGATTTTCATTCAGAGAGTTTCTGAATTTTGGATCAGGTGGAAAATTTAATGCCTGTTCTTTAAATGAAATATTGGAAAACCATCGTGAGATCTCTTTGCACATAAAAGAGGGAAGATCTATCCTTAAAGAATTCAGGAATTATCTTGAATATGGTTACTATCCTTTTTTTCTTGAAGGTAAAGACGAATATTTTTCAAGACTCGGGAATGTCGTTGAAAAAGTGATTTTTGAAGATATTGCAGCAAGTTTCAATCTTTCCCAGCCTAAACTGCCGGTTATTAAAAAACTTCTCTGGCTTATCGCCACATCAGAACCGTTCACACCGAATGTTGACAGAATAAGCAAAGATCTCGGGATATCCCGAGAATATGTCTATAACTACATTGAATATCTTGAAAGAGCAGGATTTGTAATAAATGTAAGAAAAAAAGGAGACGGATTCAGATCAATAAGAAAACCTGCTAAAATATTCATGCAGAACACCGGACTCATTAAAGTGCTTTCAGAAAAAACATATGAAAGAAATGCCGGAGCAATGAGGGAAACATTTTTCGCAAATCAGCTTGGAACACTATTTGAACTGACAATTCCCGAAAAAGGGGATTTTATCGTTGACGGCAGATATTTATTCGAGATAGGTGGAAAAAATAAAAATAGTGACCAGATAAAAGGAATTAGTAATTCATTCCTCGCACTGGATGAAATTGAAACAGGATTCAAAAACACAATTCCGCTCTATATGTTTGGATTTTTATATTAAATTGATCCTTTTTAAGCTTTTTTGATCGCTATACTATGGCAAAGTATATCAGCTAAAAGACCTCGGAAATAAATTCCCCGTAAATTTCAACTCTTTTTTCATCGGATTTTTTTGAAATAAAGATAGTGCCAAGCCTGTTTTTTTGGTATGTTAAATAATTCAAAAATTCACTTGAAAATGAGTATATAAATGATAGTATCCAGAAGTAATCAATCTGATGGAGATTCATAAATGAAAATTACAATTATCCTGCTGATACTGATGATCATGTCAGTTTCATGTATTGAAGATGAAAATGCAATGAACAATTCCGGATGGGAAAAAGAATGGGAAGGGGGGGGCTTAGATGCTTTGGCGTTAAGCGCCGACAACACTCTTTTCGTTGGAGGTGGAGTTCCGGTTAAAGATGCTTTTTATACCCTTAATGCATTTAATCTGAATGGAGAACAGAAATTTGAAAAATTTGGAGAAAGTAATGGTGGAAGAATTTTTTCACTGATTACAGATTCAGATGGGAATCTATATGCTGGAGGAGTAGGTAATTCGCAAGCTTTACTAATTAAGTTTTCAGCAAACGGTGATATAATATGGACGAATTATTTAAACGAAAAAGAATCAAATTCGGGAACATATGCTTTAGCTTTGGACAAAGACAATAATATTTATGCAGCCGATAATTCTGAGAGTTCCGGAATAAAAGGTAACATTACAAAATTCTCCCCTGACGGTAAAGAGTTGTGGCATCATAATATTTCAACTGAAGATGCTGAAGGGGTAATAAACGCTCTTGCTGTTGATTCAGAAGGGAATGTTTATGCCGGTGGCAGCACTTGGGGCAGTCTGTTTGGGGAAAACGCAGGAGAAACAGATGCGTTTCTTGTAAAGATAGCACCTGATAAAACTCATGTCTGGGAAAAGCAATGGGGAGGGAGTGGGGACGATAGAGTTTACTCTCTTGCGGTTGATAAAATGAATAATATATATGTGGCTGGAGGAACAAATGGAACAAATGAAATACTCCTTAAATACTCATTTGATGGAAAAAGATTATGGGGAAACGAGGGAACTGTGGTTAACTATAAAGCTTTGGCATTAGACAATGAAAACAATTTATATGTAGGAATTGGTTACAAAAAGAATTTGATTGAAAAATACACTTCTGATGGTGAGAAGATTTGGGACACTAATGATGAAGGAAAATGGGAATGGGGAGTCGAAGGCATTGCATTAGACAGCAATGGCAATCTTTATATCTGTGGCGGAAAAAACAGTAATTTCCTTAAAAAAATCCCCGCATCTGAGATGGAATAACTTTTTTCCGATGCTTTATACAATAAATTCTCCCCAAATTTCAACTCTTTATTCATCGGATTGATTTTTTCTGAAATAAAAATAGTATCAACTCTGTTTTATACTCGGAACTTGTGAATTAGGAGGAAAAACGAATGGTTTTTGCTGAACTGAATGAGAGAATAAGGAATCAGGCTCTGGCGGTAAATGCTTTAAAGACTGAGATCTCAAAAGTAATTGTCGGTCAGGAGGAAATGGTCGAAGGTCTTATAATGGGGATCATCGGCGGCGGTCACATTCTTCTGGAAGGTGTTCCGGGTCTTGCAAAAACGACTGCGGTCAAGGCATTTGCGGATGCTACTGACCTTCAGTTCCAGCGGATACAGTTCACTCCCGATCTTCTCCCGGCTGATATCATGGGAAGCAGAATTTATAATATGAGCGAACGGTCGTTTGACATAAAGAAAGGTGTAGTGTTCGCCAATGTCATTCTTGCCGATGAAATAAACCGTGCCCCCGCAAAAGTCCAGTCTGCACTTCTCGAAGCGATGCAGGAAAGGCAGGTTACGATCGGCGACACAACTTTTAAACTTCCTGATCCTTTCATAGTTCTTGCGACTCAGAACCCGCTTGAACAGGAAGGAACTTATGCGCTTCCTGAAGCTCAGGTGGACAGGTTCATGTTCAAAATACTCATCAACTATCCCACAAAAGAAGAAGAGATGAGAATAATAGAGAAGTTCGAAAAGAAAGAGCTCGACCAGAAGCTTAATAAAATTCTCGGAGCCTTAGAAGTTAAAGAGTGGCAGGAAACCGTAAAATCGATATATACCGACGAAAGGATCAAAAAATATGTTCTTTCGATCGTTTTTGAGACAAGAACTCCTAAAGACAAGTCAATTGCACAGCTTATTGATGTCGGTGCAAGTCCGAGAGCGAGCATTTATCTCATTCTGGCTGGCCGTATCAGAGCGTTCCTCGAAGGGAGAAATTTTGTAACTCCTGAAGATATTAAGGAAGTTGCATATCCGGTGCTTCGTCACAGAATTATCCCGTCATTTGAAGCCGAAGCTGAAAAAGTATCGACCGACAGGATAATTTCCGAGCTTTTGAACAAAGTGGAGGTTCCATAGTCTTTCATGCTTAACGAAGAACTGTTAAAGAAAATAAAGTATATCGAGCTCAATGTAAGAAAAAAGGTTGATGACTACCTTCAGGGCTCATATCACACACTTTTTAAAGGGCAGGGGCTCGAATTTCAGGAAGTGCGTGAATATACCGACAGCGATGATGCCAGACTTATCGACTGGAATGTCACGGCAAGGATGAATAAGCCTTACATCAAGCTTTACAGAGAGGAAAGGGAGCTGACTGTCATGATAGCGGCTGATATTTCAGGTTCAACTGCTTACGGGAGAAGTTACGGAATTCAGGAAGTTATGGCGACGATTGCGGCGGCTATTTCTTTCAGTGCGATAAAGAACTCAGATAAAGTGGGACTGCTTCTTTTTTCCGATCAGATAGAAGAATTCATCCCGCCGAGAAAAGGTAAAAATCATTTTCTGACCGTTATCAGATCCCTTCTTACTGCAACTCCGAAAGGCAAAGGTACAGATCCGGCTGTTGCTTTCAGACTTCTCAATAAAGTAATGAAAAGAAAAACGCTGGTGTTTTTTCTTTCCGATATGTATTTTGATAACATACCTGAATCATTGAAAGTTATGGCATCGAAACACGAAATAATCCCGGTCGGTGTTTATGACGACTCGACATATCTTCCATTTGTTAAAGGAGCTGTGAACACGATTGATCCCGAGACAGGAAAAATGGAAATGCTCGATTTCAAGAGTATGGAAAACCTTAAGTTCGAAAAGTTCATAAGTGGCAAAGATGATGCTTTCAAAAGGCTTGGACTAAGACCGATCTGGATCAGAAACAGAGAGAATTTTATTGATGATCTTGTAAATGGATTCAGAAAACTCAGCAGAGTGAGAAGAAAATGAAAAAGATTGCAATACTGATATGTCTGTTTATGTCGTTTTCCGCTTTTGCGGATGCCCTGAAACCGGTTGTTGAGAAAAAAAATGTCTACATCGGTGAAGAGCTTAATATAAAGGTCGAGATTCCACCAGCAAAAAACATGTCTGCAAAATTCCTTAAAGAAAACAGCGACATGGCAATAACAGGCGTGACACCTGCACCTGACGGTAAAGCTTTGACGATAAAGCTTATTACGCTGAAAGAAGGCGAACTCGAAGTCCCTGAAATAGAGCTGACTCTGGATGGTTCGATAATGAATGTCGGATCGTTCAATATCACTTCTCAAAACAGGACGCAGGAAAGCGACATGAAGCTGCGTGATATAAAAGAACCTGTTAAAATTATGGAGAAAGATTATACATTTATCTATGTTTTTGCCGGTCTTCTCATAATAATTGCGTTCTTTTTCCTGATAAGATATCTGATGAGAAAACTCCGTAAAAATAAACCGGTTCCGGTTTTTCAGATATCTCCCTTTGAAGTTGCGGCACAGTATTTAAAAGAGGCAAAAATTAAAAGAGAGAACGGTGATCTTGAATCGTTCACGGATCTTGTCACATTCGGACTTAAAACTTATATGTCTTTGAAATGTAAGGCAAATTATAGAGAAATGACAACTTATGAGATCCGCAGGGAATTGAAAAGAGACAAGCTGTTTTCAAAATTTGACAAGAGGATCATTGATCTTCTGAAAGTGGGCGACAGGTTTAAATTCGCTGATGAACAGCTTGATAACAGTGATTTTGACATGATAGTCAGTGAATTTGAGAACATTGTTAATGAAATTGAAAAAAGCGGAGTGAATTCAAATGCAGTTTCTTAGTCCATACTGGCTCCTGCTTTCAATTTTAATTATTCCGGCGGCTTATCTGCATTTGCGCCTGAAAGGTTCTTCCGGACAGATGATCTATTCAAATTTCCGTAATCTGAGAAACCGTGCGTCATGGAAGTTCCTGCTTCCGGGAATTATTGATGCAGTTGCAATACTTGTGGCGATAGTGGCGCTTGCAAGACCCGTAAGCCTTGAAAAAACGGTCACTCCTCCGATCGAAGGAAAGGATATCATTGTAGCACTGGACATTTCCGGATCGATGGAGGCACTTGATTTTCAGCCGAAGAATAGAATTGAAGCAGCAAAAAAAGTTATTGAAAGTTTTGTGAAAGGAAGGTCTTCCGACCGGCTCGGACTGGTATTCTTTGCGAAAGAGAGTTTTCTTCAGGTTCCGCTGACAACGGATTATGATGTTTTTATCGAGCTTCTTTCGAGACTTAAAACAGGTGTCATAGAAGACGGAACTGCTATAGGGAACGGTCTGGGACTTGCGTTGTCAAAACTTTCGAACAGCAAGGCGAAAAGCAGAGTGATAATCATTCTGACAGACGGCGATTCCAATGCAGGAAATCTCAGTCCTGAAACTGCTGCTGAAATGGCGGCTAAAGAAGGTGTAAAGATATACTCGATACTGATAGGAACTGACAAAGCGGTTCCATTTCCGACAGGCAAAGATTTTTTTGGAAATGACACATTTCAGAATATACAGATGAAAACCAACCCCGGTCTTTTGAAAAAAATATCAGAAAAATCGGGCGGAAAATTCTACCAGTCGATTTCCACAGATCAGTTGAAAAAGGCGTTCAAGGATATTGATGAACTTGAAAAAAGTCCAGTTCCGGCAAGAAAGCTTAAAATATACAACGAATATGCGCCGTATTTTATACTGTTTTCTATTCTGCTCCTGTGTCTTGCAAGATTTGCGGCACTCATTTTCAAACTCTATCCGGAGGTTGAAAGATGAAATTTTTTGACTGGAAATACCTTCTTGTAATACTTGTGTGGTTTCCTGTTATTATTGTCTGGATGTCGTACTCCTCGAAGAAAAGAGGAGAGTTTCTGACAGGTTTTTCAAAAAGCCAGATAGAAAAGATACAGAAATTTTCAATAAAAAAGATATGGTACAGAAGAATAGTTATTTTCCTTGTTCTGATACTGCTATCAATATCTGCTGCCAGACCGCTTATCGGCGGAGAGGATGTCAATACCAAAAGTGACGGAATAGATATCGCCGTAGTTTTTGATGTCAGCCTCAGTATGTACGCTGAAGATGAGAACGGTCCGAGGTATGAAAAGGGAAAGAAAATGATGTTCGATGTCCTGAGTTCGCTGACAGGTGACAGAGTGGCACTTATACCGTTTGCCGGAGCCGCTTTCCTGCAGATGCCTCTGACTGACGACTATGAAACCCTTGCAACTGTAGTGTCTGTTCTTGAGCCTGGTATGATAGAAAAACAGGGTACTTCTCTGGGTACAGCAGTTGAAATGGCTGTGGATACGCTTAAATCATCAGGGAGCGAATCTGACAAACTGATAGTTGTTATATCAGACGGTGAAGATCCTGACCTTGATTTCGATTCTGTCAGCAAGAAAATAAAGGAAAATAATATCCATCTTGCAATACTTCCGCTTGGAACTGAAGAAGGAGCACCTGTCAGGATCGGTGAAAGTTATCTCAAAGATGAAAATGAAAATACAGTTGTATCGAGGATAGACAAAGGCTTTTTTGAAAAATGTACTACAGCTCTGAATGCATTCGAGATAAAAAAAGGTGATACAATAAGTTCATATATCAAAGATTTTAAGAAGACGGTCAGAAACGAGGAAAGGACAGTTCACATATATATTGAAAAATTCCAGATACCGCTCCTTTTTGCGATAGTGCTTTATTTTCTTTTTATAATACTTTCAACAAATTGGAGAAAATCATGAACAAAGTGGCAGTTTTAATACTTCTGGCACTTCCTTTGTTTTCTTTTACTCCTTTTGAAAAAGAGGCATCTGAAAGTAAAAAAGGTCGTGAAAGTTATTCCAAAGGTGAAATGGATAAAGCCGGAGAAGAGTTCTCAAAAGCTTCTGTCAGGCTGAAGAACAATGCGGAAGCGTTTTATAATATGGGGAATGCGAAGCTTAAAGCAGGAGACAATGAAGGAGCTCTTGATGCGTACAGGAAATCACTTGAAACAGGCAACGCTGTCCCTGAATTGAAATCCCGTATTTTTCACAATATGGGCAATGCCATGACTTCCATGAAGAAACTTGAAGATGCTGAAAAATATTATATTCGTTCGCTTATTGAAAAACCGCAGACTGATACGGCTGAGAATCTTGAAATTGTAAGAAGAATGATCAAGCAGCAACAGCAGCAGCAACAGCAGCAGGAACAGCAGAAAAAAGATCAACAGGAACAGGATAATAAACAGGAAGAACAGAAAGATTCTCAGGATAAGCAAGAGCAGCAAGAACAGCAAGAACAGCAGAAACAGCAGGAAGATCAGGCAAAACAGGACGAAGAAAAGAAAGAAGAAAAGCAGGAAGTTGCACAAGCTGAAGAAAAGAAAGATGAAGATGAAAAAGATAAAAAAGAAGATAGAAAAGCTATTTTAAAACAGTTTGATCAAAGGAAAAATTTGCAAATATCACCTTTCATGCTAAAGAAGGAAAGTGACTCGCAAAATGGTCAGACCTGGTAGAGGAAGATGGTGGAAATGAAAAGAATTACTAAGATTTTTATAATTGCTTCGTTCATATTTTTATGTTTACCCGTTTGGAGTAGTTCTATAACTCTTTCTTCTGACAGCGATACTGTTTCTGTCGATGAAACATTAAGGATGGTTCTGACTGCCGAGGGGTCATTCGAAGAAATAACAGAACCGGATTTTAATGGTTTTTCAGTAGAGAACAGATCTGAATCGCAGTCGAATTCCGTAAGTATAATCAACGGAAAAATGGAAAGTAAAAAGAGCATCAGCTATACATATTTTCTCCGTGCTGCTAAAAATGGTGTGTTCAAGATCGGTCCTGCAAAGATAAGTCTGAAAAACGGGCAGTTTGAAAAATCCAATACACTCACTATCACAGTTACCGGGGGTGGATCAGCAGGCGGAACGGTTTCCGGCAATGTGTCTGCTGATGATTCTCAGTCTTCAGGATCAACTCTTTCCAGTTCGCTTGTTTCTCCGCTTACAAAATGGGAAAGAAAGACACCGAATTATTTTTTAAGAGCGGTTGTGGAACCTCAGGGCGATGTTTACGAGGGTGAACCAAGTACAATAAAATACTATATTTTTGTCAAGCCGGGGTCAATATCAGATCTCAATATGTATAAATCACCGTCTTTCGAAAACTGCTGGAAAGAAGAAAAACAGGAAAGCAGACTCACTTTTCAAAGAATTGCAATTGATGGCGAAGCCTATGACTACGGATTGTTGAAAACATTTGTGATTATTCCTGAAAAAGGTTTGAAATCTTTGAACGGCACACAGATGATAGTCGATGTGATGACAGGTTCTTTTTTCAATACAAAAAAAATGTCAATTTCAACTCCTGCAATGAGAATTCCGCTGATTCCGCTTCCGGAAGCAGTTCAGCACAGTGAAGGAATATACGGCGATTTTCAAGTCGAGGTCAACAAAAATTCTGTTACGATAGATAAAAACAATCTGCTCGAAACAGTTGAATACACAATAAAAGGGTGCGGTAATTTTCAGGCCGCCGAAATAAAGCCGGTTGAAAATCGTGAACTCAAGATATTCGCTCCGGAAGTTGATAACAGAATAAGCACTTTTTCAAAAGGTTACTGCGGAGAGAAAAGGTATAAATTCATGCTCAAAGGTCTTCAGACAGGTGAAACGGTTCTGAAAGCAAAGCCTTTTGAAGTCTTCAGCAAAGATAAAGGCTGGGTGTCCGTTATTGTTCCTGATATAAATGTGAATGTGAAGGATGTCACTGTTTCGGATGATACCGCCGGTGAGAAAAAACAGCAGAGTTTTGAACTGCTGAAAGAACTTCCGGCAGATATGAAGATTTACAGCACAAAAAGCATTGTCGCCAGATCATGGTTCCTGACAGCAATGGCAATACCGTTTCTTATCTCTCTGATATCATTTCTGATCTGGTTTACAGGTATCGCCATAAGAAGAAGATCAAGATCGTTCAATTCTAAACTGGAAAAATGGGAAAAATCGGTAATGTTGTCAAATGACAGCACGGAACTTCTCAATGTTTTCTATGATGCCTTGAAGGATCTCTACTCTATTGAGATCAGAGGTGCAAGAAGTCAGGCGCTCTTGAAAAAGCACGGCAATTCATTTGCTGATATAACCGAATTTATTCGTGAAATTGAATATCTGACATTCAGTGGAACCAATGTGAACAATCTGAACGCTTTGAAAGAAAAAGCTTCAGGACTCCTTAGGTTAAGAGGGAGGAAAAAATGAAGAAATATATACTTTTTATAATTCTGGTGATGCTTTCGGCAGATCTTTTTTCGGATGATGACGGTTTTTCACTTTACATAAAAAAAGATTATCAGGGCGCATACAAAGCTTTCAACGAAAAGTTCGTAAAATCAGATGCCGATCCGCTTTATTCCTATAATCTGGGAGTTACTGCAAATGCGCTCGGTCTTGAAGGCGAAGCGGTATATTTCTACCTTCAGGCACTTCAGAAGGCTCCTGATCTGACAGAAGCAAAGAACAATATGCAGGTGATAACTTCAAAGAACAATATTACAGTTCCTGCAACTCTCTTGGAACCTGAACGGTCTGTAGATTTTGTCCTGATCACTTTTTTCATTTCGATATATATTTTCTCGATACTTGTTTCGATGCTGTTCTTTTCACCTGACTGGAAAATAAAGACCGCAATGCTTCCTGTTTTTCTTGTCATGGCGGTAACAGCAGTTCTTTTTTTCACGAGCCATGATGCCAGGAGCAGCGAGAACTGGGGAGTAGTTGTCAAAAGCGCTGAACTTAAGAGCGGGCCTGATGATTCTTTAAGCGGAATAGGCAATATAAAGGAAGGGGAAATAGTAAATATAGTATTTTCAAGCGGTTCATGGTATAAAGTGAAAAGTTTTCAGGATAATGTTGAAGGCTGGGTTGATTTGAATAAGATTCGCGCAATCATGAGGGGTTATAAATAATGAACCGTTTGTCCGCAGTGATCCTTGTTTCCCTGATCTTTGGTATGTTCTCATGCAAATCCGCACCTGTTATAACCGGAGCAGAATCTGATGCTGAAGTTGTTTATAAAGAGGGTGTCTATTATCTGAGCAAAGCAAAATATGATGTTGCAGAAAAGAAGTTTATGAAAGTCATAGGCGATTTCAGTTTCAGTAAATATGAGCCTTATGCCACAGTTGCGCTGGGTGACACATATTTTTATAAAGAGGATTATCCCTCAGCTGTTGAGGTTTACAGCCGTTTTGTGAAAATGCGTCCTAAACATGAAAAGACCCCGTGGGCACAACTTCAGATTGCAAACAGCTATTTTGCACAGAAGCCCTCCGATTTCTTTCTTTTTCCGAATCCTGCGGAAAAAGATATTGATATTGTTGACAAAGCAGTTGCGCAGTACAGGTTCTATCTGAAGACCTATCCTGATGACGGCAACAAAGATAAAGGGATTGAAAAGCTTGAAAAAGCTGAACTGGTACTTATTGAGCGCGATCTCCGGGTCGCTGAATTCTATGCTATGAAAAAAAAGTGCGGCGGCGTAAGAGAAAGGCTTAAAAGCATTTCGGATAATTTTACTGTCACAACGGAAAAGAACAGAAAAAGAATAGCCAAACTCAGTTCAAAATGTCCTGAACAGCCTGCTGAGAAAAAAGATGTTAAATAAATATGTTCCTGTTTTTTTGGCTGCCTTTTCTGTTTTTATGATGTTTTTTTCTTCCTGTTCCCTTCCTGAATCGAAAATGCCCGATGTAATGAAGATCCTTGAGATAAGAGAAGCAAAGCTTAATGCCGGTGATATAAAATCTGTCGAGCTTCTGATAGCTGACAGTTTTCCGGATAGAAAGAGCTACTTGCAGCAGCTTAATCTTCAACAGCAGTATTTCCTGAAATATTCCTATTCTATGAATTCGACGAAGGTTATTTCTTCCTCAATGATCCCCGGGAAAATTGAGATGGAAGTCGATTATGATCTTTTTTACAGGGCTCCGGAAGATGTTGCGGAAACTTATATCATCGGAAAAAAGGAAACGATAAAGCTTGTGAAAGAACGGATCGGCTGGAAGATAGCTGACATCAAAGAAATAAGCGGTGCCGGGAGAAAGATAGATGCTAATATAGTGCACGACATTTTTTTTACACTCGATACAAGAAAGACCGCATTGAATAACGGCGATGTCGAACTTTTCAGCACGATCATCGACCAGTCTTATAAAGGCAGAGCTGAACTTCTTGATAACTTCAGAAAGAATGCCGAAGCGTTCATAAATGTCAATTACGGACTTAACAGCAGAGATTTTCAATACATATCACCGTCAATGGACGAAGCAAGAGTCGTTCAGCACTTTAATCTAGTCTTCAAAGTCAAAGGACTCGATAGCACCGAAAAAGTTGAAGATCAGAAAGAAATAATCTCACTCAAGAAAAGCTCAAACGGAAGCTGGACCATCACTGACGGACTGAAATAATTTTATCTCCATCCTTTAAATTTATTCACAAGTCCGTTTGTTGATGAATCATGTCCGGTGACGGGTCTTGGATCGTTAAGTTCGAGTAATATTTTCCCTGCGAGCTGTTTGCCGAGTTCGACTCCCCACTGGTCAAAGCTGAACACATTCCAGATGACTCCTTGTACAAATATTTTGTGTTCATACGCTGCGATGAGCGAGCCGAGGACTTTCGGGGTGAGTTTTTTGAATAATATTGAATTGGTGGGTCTGTTTCCTTCAAAAACTTTGAATGGAACAAGTTTTTTTATTTCTTCGTCAGTTTTTCCTGCAATTTTAAGTTCGGCGGCGGCTTCTTCAACGGTTTTTCCGTTCATGAGAGCTTCAGTCTGAGCAAAAAAGTTCGACATGAGTTTCACATGGTGGTCGCCAACAGGATTGTGCGATATTGCCGGAGCGATAAAATCACACGGAATGAGCTTTGTTCCCTGATGAATCAGCTGATAAAAAGCGTGCTGACCATTTGTTCCCGGTTCGCCCCAAATGACTTGACCGGTGTGATAACCGACTTTATTTCCCGCTCTATCTACGGACTTTCCATTTGATTCCATATCGCCCTGCTGAAGATATGCGGCAAATCTGTGCATATACTGGTCATACGGCAGAACTGCATGGCTCTGTGCATCAAAAAAGTTGTTGTACCATATTCCGAGAAGTCCAAGGATTACAGGTATATTATTCTCAAAAGGCTCACTCCTGAAATGCTCATCCATTTCAAAGGCTCCGTATAAAAGCTCTTCAAAATTTTCGAATCCGGTGACACATGCAATGCTCAGTCCGATAGCGCTCCAGAGCGAATAACGACCGCCGACCCAGTCCCAGAACTCGAACATATTTTCAGGATCTATTCCAAACGCTTCTACAGCTTTGACATTTGTCGATAGAGCTGCGAAATGTTTAGCAATATCAGCCTCTTTTCCGCCATTCCACAGAAACCAGCTTTTTGCAGAATGGGCGTTTGTCATGGTTTCCTGAGTCGTAAAAGTTTTTGATGCAATCAGAAAAAGTGTGGTTTCAGGTTTGAGCTTTTTCAAAGTTTCAGCGATGTGGGTTCCATCAACATTTGACACAAAATGAACTGACAGCCCTTTTTTCCAGTAAGGTTTGAGCGCTTCAGTCACCATGACAGGTCCGAGATCGCTTCCGCCGATGCCTATATTCACAATATCTGTAACAGGTTCACCTTTGAACCCTATCCATTTTCCCCCGCTTACCTTGTCAGCAAAAACCTTCATCTTTTTAAGCACTTCTCTGATCTGAGGCATCACATCGGTTCCATTTTCCACCACAGGTCTATCTGAAAAATTTCTCAAAGCAGTATGAAGAACTGCACGATCTTCGGTCTCATTTATCCTTTCACCGCCGAACATCGAGCTGATCGCTTCTTTAAGATCACACTCACTGGCAAGTTCAAAAAGAGTTTTCATTACTTCATCATTTATAAGGTTTTTTGAGTAATCCAGATAGATATCATTGAACTGAAGAGAGAGTTTTTCCGCTCTTGCCGGATTTTGCGCAAACATTTTTCTCAGATTAAAATCACCTGATTTTCTAATTTTTTCAAGATCTTTCCATGATTTCAGATTAACAGGGTTGATTTTATTGAGCATGAAATCCTCCTATAATGGTTTTCTATAATGGGTTTTCTGATCTTATAGCAGGGATAAAAATGTAAAAAGTTGAACCGGATCCTTCTTCAGATTCGACCTCAATTACACCGTTATGTTTGTTCATTATCGAATAGCACATTGCAAGTCCCAGCCCATGACCGCCGGTTTTGGTTGTGAAAAAAGGATCAAAAATATTAGATATGACATTCTTTGCAATGCCGGTTCCGTAATCTTTTATTGAAATCTTTACATAATTTCCGGCAGGAAGTGGAAAATGTTCTTTTTCTCCGATTATTGTGTTTTGAGCAGTTACTTCTAAATTCCCCCCATCAGGCATTGCCTGGACAGCATTTATAACAACATTATCAATGACTTGTGCTATCTGATCGCGGTCAAATTCAGCATCATGAAGATCTGCCTGTATGTCAAATACGGGTGCGATTGATGACCCGCTGAGTGCAAAACGGACGGTATCTTCAATAAATGGTGAAAAGTGCTGGATTTTTTTTATAGGAAAACCGCCTTTTGAAAATGTCAGCAGCTGTCTTGTAAGTGATCTTGCACGGTCAATTGTACTTTCTGCCTGAACAAGCATATCCTTTACAGGTTGTTCTTTTGATTCATCTTTTGCAAAACCGATGAAACCGAATACTCCTGTGAGCAGATTGTTAAAATCGTGAGCAATACCGCCGGCTAGCGTTCCTATCGCCTGAAGTTTCTGCGTCTGCTGAACGGTGTCTATCAGTTTCTGCTTTTCTGTCATATCTCTGAAAACAAGCACAACTCCGAGAATATTGCCTGCACGGTCTTTTATCGGTGCTCCACTGTCGGCAATGATCCTTTTTGTTCCGTTTCTGGCAATAAGCATGGTGTGGTTTGCAAGTTCCTGGATCATTCCTGAATTGAGGACTTTTTCAACAGGGTTTTCGCAACGCACCCCGGAAATTTCATTAATAATATTGAATACTTCAGATAACAGTTTTCCTTCTGCTTCTGATTGGTTCCAGCCTGTCAGGTTTTCAGCGACACTGTTTATTAGAACAACTTTTCCGTCAACTCCGGTTGTAATAACACCGTCTCCGATACTTTGTATGGTTACAAAAAGCTTTTCCTTTTCTGCCAGTAAAGCTTCTTCTGCAAGTCTGAGTTTTTTGATCTCTGAATACACTTTTTGCAGGGTAAGTTTTTTGATTCTGGAAATATTAAGAGCAACTATTGAAATAAAAAGCATGGCAATTGAAGTGGTTATAATGAAATCGATCAATCTTCCGTCAATTGTAATTCCGGAAAAGAATATAAAAGCTGCAAACAGCGCAAAGTTAAAAGCAGTATAAACGATTACGGCAGTCTTTCTTTCGAAAAAAACAGGTATCATCGAAAGAAGTGCAAGGACATACTCGACTGTGTTAAGTTTCATTATAAGCTCAGTTCTATCCACCCAGACCACATACCACAAACCCAGAAATGATGAAATGAAAATAATGTGAGAAGCAGTACGGTAATAACCTTTTATTATAATAATTGCGCTGAAAAGAAAGATAAGTGCGGCAAGAAATTCAACAATAATAATCGAAAAATCAACCAGTTCGTGATAATTGGAAAAAACATAAATGGAATTTATTATGATCGGGATGGTAAGTAAAAACAGCGCAAAAGAAAGATAGTAGGCAAACTGAACTTTAAGCTGTGTCCCGAAATCGGTGTTTCTATATTTTTTTAATATATCGGGAAGTATGTTATTTATTTTTTTCTCTTTCATAAGCGACTTTATCTTAAATGGATATTTTTGACAATTTTTTGTTAAAGGATAACATTTCAAGTGTTCAAAAAATGGAGTGCAGATGAATTATCAGGCATTTGCAGGTCTTGTGGGAAATGCATCAATTCTTCTTGCGCTGGCTTTGATCTATGATTTCGTTTCTGAAAAGACATTTTCATGGAAAAGGATAGCTCCTCTGATAATCGGGATTCTTATCGGAATTGTCGGTATTGTTGTTATGACATCACCATGGAGAATGTCAGAAGATGTTATTTTTGACACAAGATCCATCCTTTTAAGCACAACTGGTCTGTTTTTCGGATTTATTCCGACTGCAATAGCTGTTGTGATGACTTCCGTTTATCGTGTATATCTGGGAGGAGCAGGTGTTCTGTCCGGTGTTTTAACTATAACGACATCTTCTTTTATCGGACTTGTCTGGAGATGGTTTTCCAGAAAAAGATTTTCCGATATTTCTATTCAGGAATTATATCTGTTCGGAATTACCGTCCATCTTAACATGTTTTTATGTATGTCTGCACTCCCGGATCAGGCAAGAAGCTCTTTTTTTTCCGAGATAGCTCTGCCTGTAATAATAATTTATCCGGTTGCTTCAATGCTTCTCGGCAAACTGCTTCTTCAGCAGAAGGAAAGAGCCGGTGACAAAAAAGCGATAGAAAAAGAAAAAGAGATCCTTTCTGTTACCCTCAATAGTATCGGTGATGCGGTTATTGCAACAGATATAGAAGGAAGAATAACTGTAATTAATAAAATAGCCGAGAAGATATCGGGATGGCCGGCGAATCTGGCAACTGGTAAATTCCTGTCGGAAGTGTTTTATGTTGTGGACGAAAAAAACGGGAAGCGTCTCGAAAATCCTGTTAATGCAGTCATCAAAAGCGGTAGAACGATCAATCTGCCGAATCATACAATATTGATCAGCCGGGATGACAGAAGATACATAATTGAAGACAGTGCGTCGCCTATAAAAGATAAGGATAAAATAATAGGTGTGGTTCTGGTTTTCAGAGATGTAACGGAAAAAAGCAAATTGAGCGAGAAGCTCAGGAATGCTGAAAAACTGGAGTCTCTCGGTGTCATGGCTGGCGGGATTGCTCACGATTTCAACAATCTTCTGGCAGGTATTTATGGAAATGTGGAACTTGCCCTTGCAAAAAGTGATTCAAAAGAAGTCAACGGATATCTTCAAAGCGCATTGAATGTTTTTGTAAGAGCAAAAGAACTTACAAGGCAGCTGCTTACTTTTTCAAAAGGCGGCTCACCTGAACTGAGAGCAGGTGATCTGGAACCTGTTATAAAAGATGCGGCTCTTTTTGCGCTTAGCGGCACAAGTTCAGTTTGTGATTTTGACCTGCCGGATGATATGTGGAACGCAAAATTTGATAAAAACCAGATAAGTGATGTCATTCACAACCTTGTTCTGAATGCGGTACAGGCAATGCCTATGGGCGGGGCGATTTCAATTTCAGGACAGAATATAATGGCAGAGAAAAGTCCTGCGCTTAAACTTGCTCCCGGAAGGTATGTGAAGATCTCAGTAAAAGATTCCGGTGCAGGAATTTCAAAGGAGGACATGTCAAAAGTTTTTGATCCTTTCTTTACAACAAAAAAAGGAGGTACCGGCCTTGGACTGCCGACATGTTTTTCCATTTTGCAGAAGCATAACGGAACAATAGAAGTCGATTCAGATTTCGGGAACGGTTCCATTTTCTCGATTTTCATTCCCGCTACGAAGGGGAAAGAGATAATTGCGGATGAACAGCTGTCTCAATCTCATGCGGTTTTCGGGGACGGCAGGAAAATTCTTGTAATGGATGATGAATATTTTATCAGGGAAGTGCTGGGGTCTATGCTTGAACAGCTCGGTTTTTCGGTTGACAAGGCAAATGACGGTGCTTCGGCAATTCAGAAGATCAGGAAAATTAAAGATAAAAAAGATCAGTATTTCGCCTGTTTTCTGGATCTTACCGTTCCAGGAGGTATGGGAGGACTTGAAGCTTCAAAAATAATAAAAGATTATAATTCTGAAATTCGCCTATTTGCTTCAAGCGGATATTCGGAAGATGCCGTAATGGTCGATCCGCAGAAATTCGGGTTCTCGGGAAGCATCAGAAAACCTTTCAAAATTATGGAATTAAAGGAATTTCTGAGTCTGTTCATCAAAGACTGAACTTTTTTCCGATATTTTTTGCCTAAAAATCTGACAGGAATAGTATTGATATGTTTTCAGTTTTTTAACAATTATGGAGAATATGATGAAAGATCCGAGAGTATTGAAACTGGCACAGCTGCTTGTAAACTATTCAACTAAAGTCAAAGAGGACGACCTTGTCATGATCAGTGCAGTCGATCCTTCCGCATATCCGCTTGTTGAAGAGCTTATTGAACTTATCGGGAAAAAAGGTGCTCATCCTTTTGTTCAGCTCAATGCGCAGGTAATCCAGAGAAAGCTTTATATGCACGCAACGGACAAAGTGCTTGAATTGATGAGAGAATCCGAACTTGCAATGGCAAAGAAGATGACAGCATATATCGGGATCAGGGCGCTTGAAAACAAGTTCGAGATGAACGATGTGCCTCAGAAACAGATCATGAAAGTTACAAAAAATTACAGAAAGGATGTAAGTGACGAGATAATGAGCAAAAAATGGGTGACAATGATGTTCCCGACACCCGCTTTTGCTCAGGCTTCAAATATGTCGATGGAGGCTTTTGAGGAGTTTTTCTATAATGTGACGACTCTCGATTATGCAAAGATGTCAAAAGCGATGGATCCGATGAAGGAACTGCTTGAAAAGACAGATAAAGTTCATATCAAAGGTCCGGGCAGAACCGATATTACACTTTCAATAAAAGGACTTCCTGCAATAAAATGTGCCGGTGAATACAACATTCCTGACGGCGAGATATTCACTGCTCCTGTCAAAGATTCGATAAACGGAGTCATTGAATATAACACGCCATCGGTATATCTGGGAACAAAATTTGATAAAGTCATTCTCACTTTTGAAAATGGTAAAATTGTGAAATATGAAGGAAGCAGTCCTGAAAAACTTGAAGAGATATTCAATGCCGATGAAGGTGCAAAATTTGTCGGCGAATTTGCTTTCGGAGTCAATCCTTACATCGTTGAACCGACTGTGAACATACTTTTTGACGAGAAAATTTCGGGTTCGATACATCTCACTCCGGGAAGAGCTTACGGCGAGTGTGACAACGGAAATACTTCTTCGATTCACTGGGACCTTGTGATGATCCAGACTCCCGAGTACGGCGGCGGGGAGATATATTTTGACGGAGTTCTCGTAAGAAAAAACGGACTGTTTGTGCTTCCTGAGCTTCTGGGGCTTAATCCTGATAATCTTAAATAAAAAAGGGAGGTTTCCATGTTCGATCTTCGAGGAAAAATTGCCTGCGTGACTGGATCAAGTTCCGGAATTGGAAAGGCATGTGCCGAGTCGCTTGCAAGTGCCGGTTGTAACCTCATCCTTGTTGCAAGAAGGTTTGATAAGGTTGAAGAGCTCGGTGAATATCTCAAGGAAAAATACGGTGTTAAATATTTTGCCGGAAAGCTTGATGTCAGGCATCGTGATGAAGTCGAGAAGTTCTTTAAACAGCTTCCGAAAGATTTTGCCGAAATTGACATTCTTGTCAATAATGCGGGACTTGCAAAAGGGGCATCGCCTCTTCACACCGATAAAATTGATAACTGGGACACGATGATAGACACAAATGTCAAAGGGCTTCTCTATGTTTCGAGATCAGTTGTCCCCGGAATGGTGGAAAGAGACAAAGGTCATATAGTAAATATCGGTTCCATCGCAGGCAGAGGCACTTACCCAGGCGGAAGCGTATACTGCGCTACAAAACACGCTGTAAATGCCATAACTAACGGACTCAGGAAGGATCTTACAAACACATCTGTACGGGTTTCAACTGTCGATCCGGGTGCTACTGAAACAGAGTTCAGCATTGTGAGATTTGACGGTGACACCGAAAAGGCTAAAAAAGTGTATGACGGGTTTGAGCCGCTCGTTGCAGGCGACATCGCCGATGCAGTCCTTTTTGTTGTCACCAGACCGCCGCATGTCACAATCTCCGACATAGTCATCTACCCCACCGCACAGTCCGATTTCCATCTGGTGAATAGGAAATCTTAAAAACTCCATTAAATCCAGCATTTTGAGCTGTAAAACGGTCCGCTTTTATTAATTATTTGCATTTTTCTGGAGATTAAATACAATGAATATATCACTTTTCTGGAGATTAGACTGGGTGAATTTTACACTTTTCTGGAGATAACATGAAAAGGACCTTGATGAATGAGCTGGTAAAATGGAAAGAACGGTCAGACAGAAAGCCGCTTCTTATTCAGGGGGCAAGACAGGTTGGTAAAACATGGCTGATAAAAGAATTCGGCAGCCGTTTTTATAAAAACACTGTTTATCTTAACTTTGAGGAAACGCACGAATTACGCAAACTTTTTGAAAAATCTCTTTCTGCTGATTATTTAATCGAACAGATTTCTCTTTTTTCCGGCAAAGATATTTCAAAACAGGGAACTTTAATCGTTTTTGATGAGATTCAGACTTGTGCTGAAGCTTTGACTTCTCTAAAATATTTTGATGAACAGCGACCTGATCTCCATATTATTTCTGCCGGATCACTTCTCGGCGTTTCTTTAAGCAGGAAGACACCGTTTCCGGTTGGAAAAGTGAATTTTATGACATTGTATTCATTGTCTTTTT
>Ga0116170_10000690_pt1 | contig 35355 bp, 27 predicted proteins | sample AD_JPNHW1_MetaG_FD_89797 | JGI IMG/M metagenome (GOLD analysis project Ga0116170, IMG submission 89797) | Active sludge microbial communities of municipal wastewater-treating anaerobic digesters from Japan - AD_JPNHW1_MetaG | ecosystem: Engineered > Bioreactor > Anaerobic > Digestate | place... | reverse complement strand
TTCAAGTTCTTCCTTAAGTGTTTTTGCCACTTCTTGCTTTGATTCTTCAAGGCTTGTCCATCCGACTCTTTTCTTTTTATCAGGATTAAAACCTCTTATTCTGTCTATAAGTTCATTCAAGTAACCGTCAATACCTTGACCGCCTTCGTTGTGATGTTTGTGCCAAAGTTCTGCCATGACATCAATGTTATCGCTATTTATAAACATCTTATTAACACCGACATTTGGAAATGCCTTGTTAAGTCCAAAGCCTAACAACGAAGCTGCAACAAGTCCGTAAGTCCCTATTAAAGTGTGATTTGTCGTACCTGACATTTCGCGACGCATTGTTTCAGCACCTGCTGCAGGTCCTCTTGTAAAATCAACAAGCGTTCTTGGAAGCACCATAGCCCCTATATCTACAGCATTTGCACCCCAAGCTTTATTTGTGTCCAAAAATTTCCAGAAAACCTGAAAAGCACCGTCCACAGGCCCGCCAAATGAAACATCTCGGTGACGATAAGCGTTTCCGATTTGTTTTTGATTATTAAATTGTGTTTGGGGGATTTGTACTTTCAAATTTTTTCCTATCGATTTTTTGTTAATTAGAAGTGAAAAAGGCTTTATATATTTTTTTGCTTGAGACTTTGTTTGCACTATTCATCATAAAATTGGGGTAATATTTTTTAATTGTTGCATTATCAACACCGGCTTTTTTTAAATCCTCCCGATGTTTTTTGTCGGTTTTTCCTCTGGTATAAAAAGGAATGAATATTCCCAATAACAACAAAGAAAAACCTATATTGCTAAGCTGGCATATTGCACGGTAATTTTTTGCGCCTTCCAAAACTTCGTGTGAAGACTTTAATTTTGTATCTTTTGCCCAGTGTAAGAATTTTTTAATAAGACCTTGGCTTTTATCGGGCTTGTCACTTAAATAATTCAAAAGCTTAATACCTTTTGTTTTTTCAATTATTGTCGCTGTTATTTTTGAAGCATAGTCTCCAAGGAAGTAAAGCCCTGAAAAAGTACCGATATCCCTTACGGTAGATTCCTTAAGCTCATCTTCATTTTCCGAAGAAGCAATTCTGCTTGAAAAAGTAGAAGCTGAAATTAATCTTGCCTGATTCATTGTAGGGAAAAGACCGCTAAACTGAAACATCTGCAGACTGGGCTTTTTAAGCATTGCAAGAAGCGCAACACCTATCATGGCACCTACCGAAGCAATTTTGCCACTGAAGAGTTTCATTTTTTCTTCTGCGGTAAGTTCTTTATGCTCGGCTTCTTTGAAGTCTTTGTATATCGGAGCACCTTTTTTACCGGATATTTTAGAAGTAATCCACCTGTTTAAAGGCTGCATTGAAATTGCAAGCGGAATAATTATACTCAATCCAAGCACGCTTTTTGTGTTAACCAAACGTCTTGCGCTGTTTTTAAACCAGCTGAGATCTTTGGCTTGGGGGTTTTCAATCAACTCTTGCAATACTTTAGGAATATCACGCATCACAGAAGAAAGATTTTGACTGAAATATTTTCCGTCTTTGCTTCCTATTTTTATGTTTTCACTTATATGAGTTTGATTTGTAATGTGCCCGAAAGCCTCTTTTATAAGCTTTTTAACTGCTTTTGGATTTTTCTCGTTTACGGCTTGAGCCAAAAGTTTTACGCTTTTTTCAACTAAAGAATCATCATTAAATGACTTAAGAACTTCACCGTCTTTTCCGTGAATATCCTTTAAAAGGGTTTTTATTGTATCTTCTACTTTTGAAGTTCCTTCACCTTTTGCATTTTCCCAATAATGTGCAACCGTATTTATAGTCTCTTCGTTTGCCCAACAAGAACCCATTTTTGTTTTGTTGCCCATAGTGACTTTTTCAAAAAGTTTTGCAATACCCAAAACAATAAAACTAGGTAAAAGGCAGTTTACAATAAGCCCCGAGGACTCCCTTCTGAAGGCTTCAAAGCCTGCAAAAATATTTGTTTTTGTTTCTCTTGCCGTTCTTGGAATAATGTCTGTTGAAAGATCCAGTACCGCAACATTCACCATGGGGTTTGTTTCGCAAACCTGTATTCCTCTTAATATCGCATCGCCAAGCCCCCCGAATTGTGGGTTTTTACTTGGGGTTGATATCTTTTTATTAATGCTATTAGTGTTAATTTTTTCTATCATTTTTAAATTTTAAACCGATACACACTACAATGATAACAGTTTGATGCCTATTTTAAAAGTGCTGAATTTTAAAAATTGCCTAAAAAAGTCCTTTTGTAAAGTTTATATTAAGACAAATTTTGAATAATTTTCTAAAAATAGAACACTTTAAAAAGGTTTCTAACTTTTGAACTAAAAAACGATAAAAATAAAAAACTAAAAATACCAAATAACAGATTTTTTAATGAGCAAATTTTTGTAAATTTTTGTTAAGAGAAATAGAGCCCCCACCTGAATTCAAATAAAAACAAGGGGATTATTTGTCAATTTTTTAATAAACGGATGTATTCTTTTTTAAGAAAATCTTTTCCTGGCGGAATTTGAATAAAATCCCATGGCAAAATTTCTTCTGAATTATACTCTCTTAAAGCGTAAAAATCACTATCGGGCAATAATTTTTTCTTAACAAACTCTCTGTAAGAAGATTTAAACGCACCGATGTTGCCGCCCAGTTCATAAACTCTAACCAGATAATCTGTTAAATCTCTTGAGCCTCTGGATAAAAGCGTTTGCCAGTAATCCCATTTCGGGCTTGAAAAACGGGCTTTTATGCCGAGTTTGTGAAACTCTTTTTTAAGATAATTTATTTTTTTCTCAAGAGTTTTTGTATCATCTCTTTTGCACCATTGAAAAGGCGTATGGGGTTTAGGCACAAAAGAATTAAAACTGAAAGTCAGGTCAAATCCTTTATTTTCGGCTTTAAGTTTTTTGGCAAGATTAACGGTTTCAATCAAATCTTCTTTTGTTTCTGTCGGTAACCCTATCATTGCATATATTTTTAGACCTTTAAGCCCGTTTTGCCTTGCCGTTTTTGCTGTTTGAAGGATTTGTTCTTCACTCAGGTTTTTATTAATTACTTTCCTGAGCCTTTCACTTCCTGCTTCAATAGCGATAGTTGTATTTTTTTGACCGCATTTTACAAGGGTTTTAACGACATTCGGGGCTATCGAGTCTGCTCTGAGGGAAGAAACGCTCATTTCAATTTTTTTATCGGAGGCTTTAATTGAAATATATTCGCATATTTCCGTAAATCTTGGGTGTGCACTTATTAATGCGCCCAAAAGTGCTATTTTATCGGTATTTTCAAGCCCTAAATCGATTGTGTTAATAATTTCTTCATATTCAATGAATCTTGCGGGAAGATTTAAGTATGAGGCAAGGCAAAAACCGCATCTGTTGGAACATCCGCGGGCTATTTCTATTATAAAAGTGTTTTTGAAAAAACTTTTTTCGCTTAAAATCGGTGTAGAAATGCACTGAGAAAGTTCACAATGGGATTTTTTAACAAACTTTTGTTTTAAAGAAGGAACGTAAATCCCTTCAATTTCAGAAAGTTTTTCCAGTATTTTGGCTTTTTCAAGTGATTTATTTTCCTTGCAGACCTGAATTGCTTTTATATTCGTTTGCTCGCCGTCACCTATTATGATGAAGTCAAAAAACTCGCAAAACGGTTCAGGATTAGCACTTAAAACGGGCCCTCCGCCAAAAACCAACGGATAAGAAGAATTTCTGTCTTTTGCCTTAAAAGGAATTTTGTATTTTTGGAGTATTTTAAAAATATTCAAAAAATCCAAATCAAAAGAAAATGAAAAACCGATTAAGTTAATATCTTTTATCATTAAAGAAGTCTTTTTAGTATCTGTACAAACCATCTCCACATTAACATCTTCAACCTCGTCAATGGTTTTAAAAAGCCACATGTAACCCAAGGAGGACAGGGCAAAAGAATAAATACCGGGAAACGCCATCCATACATTAAAATTTGTTTGTTTATTTTTTAATCTGTTATATAAAAATTTTTCGCTCATTCTTGTCCGTTATTAACTGTTTTCAAGTATATTTCATCAAATAGTACGCAGATTATGGCTGCAATAGCAGGTGCCAAAATTACACCCCAAACCCCCAAAAATTGTGCTGCAACAAGCAGCGAAAAGATTATTACAAGCGGATGCAAATCCAAAAAACGCCCAAAAACAACCGGCCTTACAAGATTATTCGATACCCACTGAGCTGCCAAAAACGCAAAAATAACAAGGGCAATTCCAACCGGTCCCATTTGATAGCACATTATCAAACAAAGCCCTAACGCAATGGTAGGCCCGATAATCGGTATAATGTCTAAAACCCCTGTTATCAATCCTAAAAGCAGTGCATAATCTACTTTTATTAAAAACAATGCTACTGCGGTAATTAAACCTATTGCAATCATATTCAAAATTTGGGCTATAACATATCCGCCGACTTTATGAGAAATATTTTGTGAAATTAAATCTGCTCTTTCTTTTATCTTATCGGGGAAAATACTTATAAAACTCTTTTTAATTTCGTCTTTGTCTGCCAAAAGATAAAATACAATCATAAATATTGCAAGCAAAAAGATTATACCCTGAGTAATCCCCAACGTTAAATTTATTGACTGATTCACAACCCCGCTTGCAAAAGGCGAAGAAGATTTTACTATTGATTCAAAATTCAGAAACTCCGAAAGCTTATGTCCGTAAAATTCATGCGTCATTGTAAAATCTTCAAGTAATTTCAATTGCGCAGGTAATGCATTTACAAAGCCTTTAATTTGTTCAATCGCTACCAATACAATCGGAACAAAGCATGCAAACGAAATTATTATAGTTCCAAAAAGTACAATGCTTGTTGCTAAAGACCTTTTTATTTTCTTAGAAAGCCTGTCAACAAGCGGATTAAGAGAACATGCGATTATGTAAGATGCAAAAAATAACATTGCTATTGCTTTTATCTGCGAAATAAATGTAAGCGTAATTAAAATTAAAATAAAAAATATTACGTTTTTTGTCGTCATGTATTCCTGAAAAATCATCTGTAAACTCCTTACTGCTTAATATTTTTATCTATCTCTTCCTGAACAAACAATGCCTGATTAATATCGGTCTGTGTCACAATCTTCATTCCCAAAAGAATTTCACCAAGCTGTATATCTTCAAATTTTTGGATATCAAGTGCCATTCCCAAATGCACAAGACTTAATTTCCCACTTTGCATAAGGATTTCACCGATTTTTTGATGAATTTGAATATCAGACCATTCATTAATATCATATAAATTCTTCATGAAAATATTATAACAGAATTATTTAAAATTAATACCAAATGAAAACTTAATACTACCCAATGTTAGTATTATTTGTAAATAAATGTATAAAATAACCCTCAAAGGGGTTGTGCCGAAATAAAATAACAAGTATACTTAGTACACTTATTCTTTTCTACTACAAATGTAAAATTTCGTAAAGATGAAGGAATAACATGGCAATTAATACCCTAAGCAAACCCTTTATTTAAATATAAGCAATAGTGTGCTGTTGCCGACATGTGTAAAGATTATAGGTATCTTCGGAGAAGGTTAATTACATTAGATGAACGTTAATTCAATTAAAAATTATGATTTTAAAAATCATACTAATATTTCATTAAATGCCCCTTTAAAAAACGGTGCTTCCAAATCTAAAATTTCTTTTAAAGGCGGAGAATATAATTTGGCTAATATGATGGGTCTTATTGAAGGACTGGGTTTTTTTGGTGCCTTTTTTATCATAGATAGCCTTAGTCTGATTACACCTAGAATTGTTGTCGGTTTAAACCGAGACAAAGATAAATTAGGACACTTAAATTACAAAGCAGGAGCCGAAGAAGCCGGAAGAGAAGTTCTTTCCGGTCCCAGCATGTTTTTAATTCCTATAGGAATTTTTGAAGTCGTAAGAAGAACTGCTGCTGCTTCTAAAATCCCAAAAAATACTATGAAAGTTTTATTTGAACATACAAAACAAACTTTAAAGGGGCTTGGCGATACTTCTTTGCTGTCAAATAAAAAAGAATTCAGTGAAAAATTTGCACAACAGTTATTTGATAAAGCATTTGGTGAATTTGACTTAGGCGATAAAGCCGCTCAATTCAAAAAACGTTTTACAACAAGGCTTGTTTGGTGCGCAAATTCAACAAGCGATAAAAAAAGCTTCAAGAAAAATATGGCGGCATTTGAAAAAATAATATCTGAAATTAATAATTCAAACCGCTCTAAAACTCCGATTCACCCAAAAATAATTGATATAGGCGACAATGTAAAAGTAAGAGCAAAAGACTTATTTGAAGACTTCAGACATTATTCAAGCGATATAATTACAAAAATTTCAAAACGTAAATGGATAGATGATGCTTCTAAAAGCCTTAAAAAAGAGGCTGTTAACTGGACTGATAACATGAAAAAAATCAGGCTAAGTTTGCGCTTTGGAGCTTGTGTAGCATCCTTCTTTGCCGTAGGGGCGTTTTTAATTCACCTGCCAAAACTTTATCAAGTTAGCAAAGATTCTTCTCCGGCAGAAGAAAGTGCTAAACGCGCAAGCTTAGAAAAATCAAAAGGAGGGACTAATGCAAGTTAGAAATATCTCTCCTGAGATTATCAATAAAAATATCAACAAAACAAGCCAAAACCCAAGTTTTGGAAATATTCTGACAAAATCACGCAAAGCCGTTTTGGACTTATTCGAACCCGGAAGAGCCGGTGAAATGGGTATGAAGTTGTTTGTTATAAATGCTTACGTATTCTTGCTCAGTGGAAGACTTTTGAGTTCTCGCGACAAAAAAGGTGAAAAAACTCAGAAAGAAACTGCAATGGATTATATCCGTAACAACAACGAAAAAAGAGAAACAATCATAAGAGACGTCCCAACAATTCTTCTTGCCGTAATGGGAGTTCCTTGGATAGAAAAATTTGTCTCTAAAAGATTACAAAAATCCCAAGGTTTTGCAATACATGACATTCAAAAAGATAAGTTGGGCAATATTATTCCAAAGTATCAAGTCGGCGACTGGTATATATTTGATAAAAACTTAAAAACCGGCTTCAAAGGTTTTACCCAAAGATTAGCCGATATGGGCGGAAATTTGCACAAAATTTATTCTCATTTAGATGAAGGCATAAAAGATAAAATCAAAGGCTTTAGCTTACAAAACGATGAATTTATGAATCAACTTTTTGCAGATAAAGAGTTAACTAAAGAAGTTGAAACAGCATTTTCAAACCCCGGCAACAAAGCTTTCAGGCAAGCAGGATTTCTTAAAGCCCTTCCTAAAGTCTTCGGCTTTGTCTCAACACTGTTGCTGATAGGAATACTTATTCCAAAATTCAATATTTTTATAACAGAAATGCTTCATAAAGGCAAAAAACAAGAAGTTGCTCAAGAAAACAAAGATAACAATCAAAAGCCGGCTGAACAAAAACAAACTTCAACAAATCTGTTGGAACATGCTAAAAATAATTCAAATACATCTAATGTAAAACCAAACATATAATCTTAAGGCGGCGCAAAGATTTGCGCCGCCTCTTTTTATTTTTTAAACTATTTACTTTGTACAAAAACAGTTCAAATTTACCTGTTCTTTAAGTATTTGAGCTTTATCGGTATTTTCCCAGGGAACTTCAAAATCCATTCTGCCCATATGACCGTAGGCTGCAAGTTTTTGGTAAAACTTCCCGTTATTTTTGGCAGGAAGTCCTCTTAAGTCAAATTGATTAATGATTGCAGCAGGTCTGAGGTCAAAATTCTTACTGATAAGTTCACAGATATCATCGTCACAAATTTTTCCTGTACCAAAGGTATCAACCATTATTGAAACAGGTTCTGCGACACCTATAGCATAAGCCAACTCGATTTCGCATTTTTGTGCAAGTCCTGATGCTACTATATTTTTAGCAACCCACCTTGCGGCATAAGCTGCGGAACGGTCAACCTTTGTAGGATCTTTTCCGGAAAACGCACCGCCGCCGTGTCTTGAATATCCGCCGTAAGTGTCAACGATTATTTTTCTTCCGGTCAAGCCGGCATCGCCTTGAGGCCCACCGATTACAAACCTTCCCGAAGGATTTATAAGATATTTTGTATCAGAATCCGGTTTTAAGCTTTCGTTTTCAAATACGGGATTAATAACATATTCAATCAAATCATTTTTAATTATTTGCTGAATTTTGTGATTATCTTCTTCGCCGTTAATTACAGGGTCGTGTTGAGTTGAAAGAAGAACCGTATTAATCCTTGAAGGCTTTCCTTCTGTGTATTCAACTGTTACCTGAGACTTGCCGTCGGGTCTTAAATATTTCAACAGTCCTTGCTTTCTGACTTGTGCCAATTTAAAAGAAAGTTTGTTTGCAAGACTTATCGGAAGCGGCATTAACTCAGGGGTTTCGTCACAGGCAAAACCGAACATAATACCCTGATCTCCTGCGCCCAAGTTTTCTGTTTCCATATTTGAAGTGTCTGCATTGTCATCTCTTGTTTCAAATGCTTTGTTCACACCACCTGCGATATCACAAGACTGCTCGTCTATGCTCGTTAAAACCGCACAAGTTTTATAATCAAAACCTCCGCAATTTTCACCCTCATAGCCTATGTTTTTAATTGTATTTCTTACAACCTGAGGAATATCGACATAACAATCAGAGGTTATTTCTCCGCACACAAGTGCCATTCCTGTAGTAACCGTGGTTTCTGCTGCTACTCTGGATTTAGGGTCTTTTGTCAAAAATTCGTCCAAAATCGCGTCTGAAATTTGATCGCAAACTTTGTCAGGGTGTCCTTCAGTAACTGATTCCGAAGTGAATAAAAAATTTTTTGATGCCATTTTTTTCTCCTTAATTTTTTTACTTTGTCGGTAAGTTTTTAAATCCCAACCCGACACTATCCTTTAGATTCTATGTGTAAAATCTTTGATAAAATAGTAGCCCAAAAACATTTGAAAATCAAATTTTTGAGGTAAACAACAAAATCATTATCCGAGTTTCTTAAAGTTATTTAATAATGTTTCTTTGCGCTTCCCCTTGTGTTAAAATATTTTTAAAGCGGGGAACAAACTTGGATAGTAAAGAAAAAAGGTTTAGAGTATTTGACCAAAGGCTGGGGTGTTGGAACATCTGTTTTGCTATATTTGCAATAATCTTAATTATTTATCTTTTTTGTATTCAAGTAATCGACATAAAACAATACAGGATTAAAGCCAAAAAACAAAGAAGCTCAAAAAACTTCATTATGCGCGGAGATATTTTTGACAGAAACGGGGTAAAACTTGCCTCTGACAAGATTTATTATGATGTTTACGCTCACCCTGCAGATTATGACCATTCGCCCGAAGAATTAGCAAAAATTCTTGCCCCTTATTTAAAAATTTCGACCGCTACACTTGTCGAAAAGCTTTCCAAGCAAGATTCTGTAATAACTTTGAAAAAAGACTTGGATAGAAATGCCGCTCAAGCCATTAAAAAACTGGGATTAAGAGAAATAAGCCTGGGCAAAAAAAACACAAGGGTTTACCCTCAAGGCTCAATGGCGGCTCACGTCTTGGGGTATTACAATTTTGATGCCGATATAGCATCAGGAATTGAACTTACGGCAAAAGACCAATTAGAGCATGTCGAAAAAAATGTTCAAACCGAAAGGACACCTGACGGAAATATAATTTACAGTTTTTCAACGGATCCTGTTGCAACTTCATCCCCATTAAAAGGCAAGAGTTTAACTCTCACAATTGATTCTGCAATTCAGCACATTTGCGAACAGGAACTTCACAGAATGATTGCAAAAAGAAGTGCCCTAAGAGGTACGGTTATTGTGATGAACCCTAGAAACGGCGAAATTTTAGCCTATGCGGTTTATCCTTATTATGACCCTAATAATTACAAAAGTGCTACACAGCGACAAATAAAAAACTGGACCCTGACCGATGTTTTCCCTCCCGGCTCTACTTTTAAAACCATAACGGTAACCTCTGCTATGGCATTGGGCAAAATCAATGAACATACAACAGTTTACGATTCGGGCAAAATCAGAGTCGGCTGGTGGGAAATCAAAAACTATGACTACTCAAAAAGACCTTGTCCGGGTGTAATTAATCTTGAATATCTTTTTGAGCACTCAAGCAATGTCGGAGCGGTAAGGATTGCTCAAAAAATGACCTCGCAGGAATATTATTCAATGCTTACAAAATTCGGCATAGGCTCAAAAACAGGCATTGATTTACCCGGAGAATCAAGCGGACTTTTACCTAAATGGCAAAAATGGGATCCTTCAACACATGCTTCAATGGCATACGGTTATGCGGCATCTTTAACCCCTATTCAAATGGTTTCGGCTGTCTCTGCGCTTGCAAACGACGGAATCAGAGTTACTCCTCATGTAATAAAATATTCGCCAGAAGAAGCCGAGACAAAAATTTTCAAAACAGAAGTTATGCCGCCTGAAACCGCTCGAACAATAACTAAAATACTTACCAAAAGTATTGAAAATTCAAAATCACCGATAAAAATGGATGCATATTATATCGCGGCAAAAACAGGAACTTCAAGAAAACCGAACGAAAATGCAGCAGGTTATTCAAACAAACTCTATACCTCTATTATAGGCTACCTGCCGGCTTCAAATCCTCAGGTATTGATTTATGTACTGGTAGATTCTGCAGCAGGCGGCGAAGTCTGGGGAAGCACAATCGCAGCACCTGTTTTTAAAGAAATAGCAAGCCAAAGCGCAAGAATTTTAAATCTTAAACCGGATAAATCCAAATAAATTTATTTTTTAATATTTTCTTCCACTATCATTTTTAATATTGCCCTTAAAGACTCTTTAGAAGATGCAATAAATTCAGACTCTTTTTCTCCTTCAAATGCTTCGTCTAATTGTTTTTTAATGGTTTCCATTTTTTTTGTATATGCCCAAACTTGTGGACAACGCGATTCTCTTGCTTCTTTTGAGTTTAAAAATTTATCGTAATAAGAATCGCCTTCAGACAATATTTCTTGGAAAATATCGCAATGTTCTTGGGAATACACATAAAAAGTGTTAAGTTTTGAATTCATAGGGTGTTTAATGTTCGGATTAATAGTATTTATCACATACTCCATTGGAAAAGTATTTTCAACGGCATCTTCTAAGTATGACCAAAGAGATTGCTCCCCAACTACAGAAAAATCAGGCAAGAAATCTGATTCCAAAACTTTTTGCAATCGATTATGCCTAACAGGCTCAATTAAACTATAAACACCGTGGCGAAGAACAAATTTTTTTATTTCTTCAACCATGTTTTCTTTTATAAGCTCTCTTATATATTGCTCTTTGTTTAAAAGACTGGGCGAAATACTATTATTTGCATCATCGGTAAAACATTTTTTTGCAACGGTTACTTTGTAAATTTGTTTAAATGCGGGTTGATTTGGCTTAAATGTAGTATTTTGTATTCTCATGTTTGTGCCTTTATTCTGTCATGTTAATTTTCTATAACCCGTAAAAAAAATTTTTTGTTATTTCGTAAAAGAATTGTTACAAAAAATTTTTTTCAAATTTGTGCTATAATCGGCTTGAAATATCGGACAAAATTAGGAGTGGAGATTTTAAATGAAGCTGAGTGATTTAATATCAAATTTACAATATGAAGAGAAATTAAATTTTGAAGATGTTGAAATAAGGGGGGTTTCCTACAATTCAAAGACAACAAAACAAGGTGATATTTTTGTTTGTCTTGTGGGCGAACACTCCGACGGACACCAATATTTTAAAAACGCACAAGAAAACGGCTCAAGCGCCTTTTTGACCGAAAAAGAACTTGACACGAAACTGCCGCAAATTATCGTTGATTCAACAAGACAAAAAATAGCAGATATCGCAGATAAATTTTATGATTCGCCTTCAAAAAAACTAAATTTGATAGGAATTACCGGAACAAACGGAAAAACAACAGTAACACATTTGATTCAAAAAATATTTGAGGAAAATAAACAGCAATGTGCTCTTATCGGAACTTTAGGCTACAAATTGACCTCCGAAAGCGAATACAAAGAAGCAAAACATACAACTCCCCAAGCACCTGAGCTTCAATTTACGCTTGATTTAATCGCTGACAAAATGAAAATTCCAAACTGCGTTATGGAAGTAAGTTCGCATGCACTGGAGCAAAACCGAGTGGGCGGCTGCGTTTTTAAAGGTGCAGTTTTGACAAATTTAACTCAGGATCATTTGGATTATCACATAACAATGGATAATTACTTTGAATCCAAGGCGATTTTGTTCAAAGAGGTTGGCGAATTTGCCGTAATTAATGTCGACGATTTATATGCAAAAAGATTTCTTGAAGTAATCCCCGAAGGAGTTAAGATTTTGACTTACGGGATAGAAAACAGTGCCGATATTATGGCAAAAGATATCGAATTTTCACCAAAAGGCGCCGAATTTGCCCTTGAAGGGGGCAAATTCGGCGCCCAAAACGTCTGTTTACAAATGAACGGAATGTTTTCTGTTTATAACGTTCTTGCCGCAATTACAACAGGGCTTGCCTCAGGTTTTGAACTTAAAAGCTGCATCAACCCGCTTGAACAAACACAAGGAGTTGCGGGCAGATTTGAAGTTGTAGCGCAAAACCCGCTTGTGATAGTTGATTACGCCCACACGCCAGACGGACTTGAAAATGTCTTGAAAGCTGCAAAAGAAATAACACCCAAAGGCTCTGAGTTAATTTGTCTTTTCGGCTGCGGAGGCGACAGGGATGCGACAAAACGCCCGAAAATGGGAGCGATAGCAGAAGCACTTTCAGATAAAGTGGTTATAACTTCCGACAACCCCAGAAGCGAAGAACCTCAACAGATTATAACAGACATTCTTGCAGGACTTAGGTCTGTGACTTCCGAAAAAGTTTTTGTTGAAGCAGACCGCGGCAGGGCTATTGCGCTTTTGAAGACAATATGCAAAAATAATGACGTAATTGTTATTGCAGGAAAAGGACACGAAGATTACCAGATTTTAAAGGATAAAACAATTCACTTTGACGACAGGGAAGAAGCAAGGAAAATATTTAATGTTTGAACACTTTTATAAATCAAAACTGCTTGTGGAGCAGCATTTTCACGGAGCTTTCGGGGTAGATTTTTCCGTTTGTGAAGCCGATGAAATTCTTTTTCTTGCAAAAAAACTTTTGCAAAAAGGTATCGGCGGTTTTTATCCGACACTTGTCACAGACACGGTTGAAAACATCAAACGCCAAATCGGTCGTATAAAAACCGCCTCGCAAAAACAATCTTGCGAAGAGGCAAAAATTTTAGGAATTCACCTTGAAGGAATTTTTCTCAATCCCGAAAAAAGCGGAATTCACGACAAAAACTTATTTTTGAATCCGACTGTCGAAAACTACAAGCTCATAGAAGATGATTTTATAAAAATAGTAACCCTTGCACCTGAATTAGACAAAGACTTTGAACTTAGCAGATACTTAAAACTCAAAGGAGTTAAAGTTCAGGCAGGACATTGTGTGGGCTCAGACTTAAGCTATTGCGACGGAGCGACGCACCTTTTTAACGCAATGTCGGGTGTTAATCACCGGGAAAATTCGACCGCGCTTAGCGCACTTGATGACGACAGGATTTACACAGAAATTATCGCCGACGGAATTCATCTGAGCGAAGATATTTTGAAGTTGGTTTTCAAAACAAAACCTCATGACAAAATCATTTTGGTATCAGATTCTCTTCCGATTGCAGGAAGCGATTTAAAGGAAATGGCATTCGGAGGTAAACGAATTTTTTACGACGGCAAAAAAGCGACTTCAAAAGAAGGTACGCTTGCAGGAAGCACCGCTTTTTTGGATGAAATTGTAAGACATTTGTCACTAGAAAATCCCGAAAATTTTGAAAAATACGTAAAAATGGCAAGCGACAATCTGTATAAATATCATAATATCGAACTTGACGGATGTGTATTTTGGGATGAAAATTTCAGAATAAAGGCGGTAGAAAAAGATGGAGTCGTACTATATAAAAATAATTAAATATTATTGTCATCCCGAACTCGTTTCGGGATCTATCCCACATACTAAGCTGGAAAGATGCTGAAACAAGTTCAGCATGACAGATTAAAAAAGGGAATAAATAAAATGAAAAGCGATGAAATAAAAAAAGGTATATCAAGAGCACCTCACAGGGGCTTTTTGTACGCAACCGGCGTCAGCAAAGAAGGGCTTAAAAGACCTTTTATAGGAATCGCCAGTTCGTTTTCGGACTTAGTCCCGGGCCACATCGGAATGAGAGATTTGGAGCGCCAAATTGAAAAAGGAATCCACTCGGGCGGCGGTCAATCGTTTATTTTCGGCACCCCTGCCATCTGTGACGGTCTTGCAATGGGACATTCGGGAATGCGCTATTCGCTTCCCTCGCGCGATTTAATAGCCGACTGTGTGGAAAGCGTCGCCGCAGCCCACCAATTAGACGGAATTGTCCTCCTTTCAAATTGTGACAAAATTACACCCGGAATGATTTTGGGTGCTTTGAGACTAAATATTCCAGCCATAGTAGTAACGGCAGGGCCTATGCTCGATGGGTGCTCAAAGGGCGAAAAACTTACAATGATAAGAGGTTTTGAAGCGATAGGAAAATGCGCAAACGGAGAAATTTCTCAAGAAAGACTTTTTGAAATCGAAGAAAATGCCTGTCCATCGGCGGGCTCTTGTCAGGGGCTTTACACCGCAAATACTATGGCGTGTTTGACCGAAGTTATGGGGATGAGTCTTCCGTATTGCGCCACGGCAAGTGCTGTTTCTTCCCAAAAACGCAGAATAGCCTTCGAAAGCGGAATGGCAATTGTTGACATGGTCAAAAGCAGCGTAAAACCGCTTGATATAATAACAAAAGATTCAATCCGAAACGCTATTGTAATGGATTTGGCACTTGGCGGCTCGACAAATTCTGTCCTGCACCTTCTTGCTATTGCAAATCAAGCTGGGGTAAATATATTTTTGGATGATTTTGAAAAGTTAAGCCATGTTGTTAATCAAATAATCAAACTTGACCCTTCATCAACCACAACTATGAGCGACTTTCACATTGCAGGCGGAATTCCTGCCGCGCTAAAAACTTTGTGGGGCAAAACTCCCGAGTTAAAAAACACAAAAAATTGTGTGGGGCTTTCGGTCGAAAAAATCGCCAAAGCCGCCTGGGTTGATGAAAATGTGATAAAACCTTTTAATGCTCCTTTGACCAAAAATGCGGGACTCGGGATTTTGTACGGCAATCTTGCCACAGAAGGTGCTGTGATAAAAATTTCGGGAGTGGATGAAAGCTGTTTTGAATTTGAAGGAACAGCAATGCCCTATGACAGCGAAGAAGAAGCAATGAAAGCACTTGAAAATAACCAAATTAAAGCAGGACACGTTATCGTAATTCGCTATGAAGGGCCAAAAGGCGGGCCGGGAATGAGAGAAATGCTTGCTCCGACTTCGCTTCTTGTCGGAAAAGGTTTGGGAAAAACCGCCGCATTGATTACAGACGGAAGATTTTCCGGTGCCACAAGAGGAATCTGTGTGGGACACATTTCGCCTGAAGCGGCACTTGGCGGACCTTTGGCTTTGGTTAAAAAAGGTGATAAAATTAAGATAGATATCAACAAACGTTCAATCGAACTGCTTGTTGATGAAGCTGAACTTTTGAAAAGAAAAGCCGAGCTTAAGCCTTTTGAACTGCCTCAAAAAGGCTACCTTGCAAGGTATGCCCAAGCCGTAAAAAGCGCAAGCGTCGGCGCGATAACCGGATGATTGTCCCCTCGCCCCTTGGGGGAGAGGGTGCCCGTAGGGCGGGTGAGGGGTAAAAAATCGAATGAAAAAATTAATCGACTATAAAGAAGAAATACAAAAATGTTCCAAGTGCGGGCTTTGCCAGTCAGTATGCCCTGTTTATAAAGTTACGGGTAATGATTGCGCCGTTTCGCGCGGAAAATTCATAATGCTCGGCGGTATTATAAAGGGCGATTTGAAACTCAAAAAAAACGTTAACAAATACCTTGATATGTGTTTAAAATGTAACGCATGCAAAGACTTTTGCCCAAGCGGAATTGACGCAAGAGAAATTTTTACCTGCGCAAAGTGTGAATATTTTGAGGGGGCGAATTCAAAATTTGTTAAAATTTTGAATTCGCCCCCTGTGTTTAATTTGTTTTTAAATTCTGCAAAAATCTGTACAAACACTTACCGTTTTTTGAAGTTTGACAGGATTTTAAAATTGTTTTATCCGATTTTGCTGAAATCAAATTTCGGCAAAAGAGCAGTTTTAGCAAATGAATTTATTGCAAAAAATTCAAATATATTAACAAAATGCACCTATTCACCTATTCACCTATTCACCCATTCACCTAAAATAATTTACTTCAAAGGCTGTGTGAATGAATATTTAAACCCGAGTGTTAAAAATGCTGCAGAAAATGTGCTCAAAAAAATGGGTGTAAATGTATTAGATATTAAATTTCAGTGCTGCGGGCTGCCTTTTTTGTCTGTGGGAAATGCTGAACAGTTTAAAAAGCAGGCGGAGTTTAATTTGGCACAAATCCCCGATGATTTTGCCAATGAGTTTGATTATTTCTTAACCGACTGTGCAAGCTGTCAGGATGCTTTCAGAGAGTATAAAAAAGTAATTGATGATGAAAAATTAATGCAAAAATTGGACAAAATCCTTGAAAAATCTTTAAATATAAACGAGTTTATTGTAAAAAACACCCAAAAATTTGTATTTGACAAAAAAATCAAAATAACTTTCCACAAACCATGCCACCTTGAAAACATTGATTTTTTGCAAGAATTTTTAAGCAAAGCAGAAAATGTCGAATATATTGAGATGAAAGAATTTGACTCCTGTTGCGGGTTTGCTGGTGCTTTTGCGCTAAACAACGATAAAATTTCAAAAGAAATTTCTTCTAAAAAAGCTAAAAATGCAATCGAAACAGAAGCCGATTACATTTTAACATCCTGCCCTTCGTGTGTTTTAGGCTTAAAACAAGGACTGATAGAAAACGGAAAACTTATTCCTGTATTAAATTTTGTAGAATTTATCCAAGTCTTTATAAAATCTTTACATTAGTTAAACTATTTACATATAAATCTACTAATTGTAGTATGATATAGTTATAGAATGTAATTCTTGGAGGAATTTTGTCCGAAAAGTTCAGAATAAAAGGCGGAGTGCCCTTAAAGGGAGAAGTGTCAATCGGAGGGGCTAAAAATGCAGTCCTGAAGTTGATGGCTGCTGCAATTTTAGCAAAAGGTGAAACCAAAATTTATAACGTTCCCGACCTCACAGACGTTGAGATTATGTCAAGTGTTATTGAAGGTTTGGGCGCAAAAATCGTTTACGACAAAACAGAAAAATCAATCAGCATTGATGCCACAGACCTTTCAAGCATAACCGCAAAATACGAACTGGTAAGCAAAATGAGAGCGTCATTTATAATTTTAGGTGCGCTTGTTTCAAGGTGCAAAGAAGCAATGGTCGCGCTTCCGGGCGGCTGTGCCATAGGAGAGCGCAGAGTTGACTTTCACATAAAAGGCTTAGAAGCCCTTGGCACAAAAATAAAAATCGAAAACGGATACGTGCATGCAAAAGTTTCAAAGCTCACAGGAGCAGATGTTTACCTTGATATTCCCTCAGTCGGTGCGACAGAAAATCTTATGCTGGCTTCTGTTTTTGCAGAAGGCTCTACAAGAATTCAAAATGCGGCACAAGAGCCTGAAATAATTGATTTGGCAAACTTTCTCAACACAATGGGTGCTGATATTTCAGGTGCAGGAACCTCAGAAATTGTTATAAACGGAGTAAAAGAAAATTCCCTGAGACCCATCGAATACACCACAATTCCGGATAGAATCGAAGCGGGAACTTATATGAGCGCGATAATTGCGACAAAAGGAAAAGGGATTATAAGAAACGTTTTTCCTGCGCATTTGACTTTCTTTAACGACAAATTGCTCAAAATGGGTGCAAATATCAAATTAATCGAACCCACAGCACTTGAAGTTTCGTGCAAAAACCGCTTAAGTTCGATAAACTTTGTAACCCAGCCTTATCCGGGCTTTCCGACTGACCTTCAATCAATGGCAATGGTGCTTTTATCAACCGCCGAAGGTGTCGGAGTTATTACAGAAAGTCTTTACGAAAACAGGTTTATGCAGGTTCCCGACCTTGTAAGAATGGGTGCAGACATTCATCAGGACAGAAACCATGCTATAATAAAAGGAGTTAAAAAACTTGCAGGCACAGATGTTTCGGCAAGTGATTTAAGAGCAGGTGCTTCGCTTGCAGTAGCAGGGCTTATGGCAGAAGGGATTACGACTATCGAAAACCTTCACCACATAGACCGCGGCTACGAAAGATTTGAAGAAAAAATAAGGCTGCTTGGCGGCAAAATCGAACGCTACAACGACGAAAACCCGCCGGCAAAACTAAAAGAAGGATTGTATAATGAAACCCATTTATAAAAGATGGTACGATCATGATCCGCTGTTGCTTGAAGTCATTGAACTTCTGAGAAATTATCAGGAAGAATTGAAGGCTCAGGCAGAAGTTTTTCTAAAAAAAATCGAAGAAAAGGTCTCAAAAGATGCTATCGACAGATTTTATATGCTTGTAAAACCTGTTAACGGCAACCGCTGGTACGACCATGACCCCGTTATCTCAAAAACAGTCGAACTTTTAAGGGTTGTTCCGCCCGATGTCCAAAAAAGCTGCGCAAAACATTTTATTGATTCACTTAAAGAAATAGGGATTGAATACGCAAGTCCTAATTTAAAATAATGCTTGATTTTGATTTCGATAATAAAAATTTCTCCCGCATGAAGCGCAATCTTGCAGCTTCAAAGTCTTTTGCAATAACCGGTTTAACCTCTTTTTTGCGCCTGCTTTTAGTGCAAAAAATAAAAGAATTTTCGGACAAAAAAGTCCTTTTTATAACAGCAAGCGAACAAACCGCACTCAAATGCCAAAATGACCTTAAAAACGCTTTTGAAATTGATGCCGAAATTTTTCCGTTTCAAAGCACTTCGATGTATGAACCTGTCAGTGCAAATCTTTATGATTATGCCGCGCAGATTGAGCTGCTCAATTCAGATAAAGACCTTATTGTGCCTGTCAAAGCACTTTTGGAAAAATTCCCCGACAAAAAATTCTTTGAAAAAAATTCAATTTATTTAAAAATCGGCGATGAAATTGATACAAAAAAATTGGCGCAAAATCTTATAAATTTAGGCTACAAACGCTCAACTATGGCAAGCGATATGGGTGAATTTTCTATAAGAGGCGATATCATCGATGTTTTTTCGCTTTCACAAAACCCTTTCAGGATAGAGCTTTGGGGTGATGAAATCGTCGATTTGAGAATTTTTGACAACCAAACCCAAAAAAGTATCGAAAAAGTTAAAGAAATAACAATCAAACCTGTTTATAAATTCATATTTGATAAATCAATAAATAAACGTCATTCTGAACTTGTTTCAGAATCTCATCCGCTTTCAGAAACTAAAATAAAACTGGAAGAAGGATATTTTGAAGGAATAGAAGTTTATCAAAATTATTTCAATCCTGATTTGGTGAGTATTTTTGATTATTTTAACCCCTCACCCCTACCCTCTCCCGCAAGGGGAGAGGGAGAACAATTATCCTCTCACCCTTCACCTTTCACTTCTCACTTAATTGTATTCGACGAGATGTCAGAGATTTTTTCCAAATACGAATTTATCGCACAAAATTATCAAAACCAGCTGGGTGAAAATATTAAAACGGGGCTTATCTTTTACCCCTCACCCCTACCCCCTCTCCCGCAAGGGGAGAGGGGAAAAACAGAATGTCCAAAAAACTCAACCCTTCGCCCCTTGATGGAGGAGATAAATGTTTCCGATATTCCCCCTACCCCTCGCCCCTTGCGGGAGAGGGAAGATTTTCAATGCGAGGAACGAGCATTAGAAAATCGGGTGAGGGGTAATCTTAAAAATCATTTTGAATTGGAAGAATTTCAAAACCAAACCGCGGGTTTTGTCAAAATAGGATTTAACAATTTTATAGACTACGACTGCGGGGATTTAACCGAATTTGATTCCCAGCCCCTGAAAGGTTATTTTTCCGGAATTGACGAAATAACAGATTTCATAAGCTCCAAAAAAGGCTATAAAATTCTGGTCGCAACAGATTTTCCGGAGCGCGTGAAAGAAATTTTTGCTCAAAAAAATCTTTTTGATTTTGAAACAGCAAAAAGTCTTTCCTGTTCGGGCTGCATTATAGAAGACCTGAAGCTGATTTTGCTTACAGACAAGGAACTTTTTAACAAGCGTCCAAAAGAAATTACCGCCTCAAAGCGTGCTTATTACAAAGAAAAGCCCGAATTTATCGAAAGCATAAACGACATTAAAGAAGGCGAGTTTGTTGTTCATTCAATCCACGGGGTGGGAGTTTACAAAGGTATATCACAACAGCAGCTTGACGGGCAGTACAAAGATTATCTGACAATCGAATATGCGCTGGGCGATAAACTCCACATGCCGGCAGAACAAATTAACCTCCTTTGCAGATACAGAGGCTCAGGTACGCTTAAACCTAAACTTTCGCGCATGGGAGGAAGCGATTGGGAAAACACCAAAACAAGGGTCAAAAAAGAAGTTGAAAAAATTGCATACGACCTTTTGAGACTCTATGCAAAACGCAAAATACAAGAGGGGATAGTTTTTGAACAAGATAACCCATGGCAGTTTGAAATGGAAGAAGCCTTTGAATACACAGAAACTCCGGACCAGATGAAATCAATTCTTGAAGTAAAATCGGACATGGAAAACGAAATACCAATGGACAGGCTGATTTGCGGGGATGTGGGATTCGGCAAAACTGAAGTTGCTATAAGGGCAATATTTAAAGCGGTTACTTCAGGCTATCAGGCAGCTGTTATAGTCCCTACAACAATTCTTGCGCTTCAGCATTTTCAGACGATTCAGGAACGTTTTAAACCTTTCGGGATAAAAGTCGAGCTTTTATCGAGATTTAAAAGCGCAAAAGAGCAAAAACAAATTTTAAAAGAGCTCACTCTGGGCAGCATTGATGTGGTAATTGCCACCCACAGGCTTTTGCAGGGCGACGTCCATTTCAAGAATTTAGGACTATTGGTAATCGATGAAGAACACCGCTTCGGCGTCAGACACAAAGAAAAACTTAAATCAATCAAGGAAAACATAGACATAATAAGCATGTCTGCAACGCCAATCCCCAGAACGCTTTATATGTCGTTATCCGGCATAAAAGATATGAGCGTAATCAACACTCCGCCCAAAAACAGGCTTCCGATAAAAACTTTTGTCGGCGAATTCAATGAAAGTCAGGTTAAAAACGCCATTGTCCATGAACTGGACAGAGAAGGTCAGGTTTTCTATCTTTACAACAGGGTAGAAACCATTGAAGAATTTAAGCTTCAGCTTCAAAAAATAGTCCCCGAGGCAAAAATTCAAATAGGGCATGCGCAAATGGATGAAAAACAATTGGAAAAAGTCATGGTGGATTTTGCAAACAAAGAATTTGACATTCTTCTTTGCACCACAATAATCGAATCAGGGCTTGATATTCCAAATGCCAACACAATAATTATTCACGATTGCGACAAGTTCGGACTGGCTCAGCTTTATCAGCTTAGAGGAAGGGTTGGAAGATCTGAAAGGCAAGCTTACTGCTGGTGTTTCTACAAAAAAAGCAAGGAATTAACCCAAGAAGCAATCAAGCGGCTTAAGGCGATAAAAGAATTTACCACGCTTGGAAGCGGTTATCAGATTGCCCTGCGGGATATAGAAATCCGTGGGATTGGAAATATTTTGGGAACAAAGCAGCATGGACACATGGTTAATGTCGGATTTGATACATACTGCCAGCTTTTAGAAGAGACTATCAATGAGCTTAAAGGGGAAAGCACAGAAAAAATTCCGCCTGCTATAGTTGATATAAACGTAACCGCCTACATTCCCGACGAGTGGGTGGGCTCAAAAGAGCAAAAAATGATTGAATATAAAAGGCTTTCGGACGTTAAATCCCAAATCGAACTCGATTATATTACCCAAGAATGGCAAGACAGATTTTCCAAAGCACCCGAATCCGTGCAAAATCTTATCAAACTTATTAAAATCAGGCTTGCGGCAACCGATGCAAAAATTTCTTCGATAAGAGAAACTCACGAAAATATAAGAATTTATACCCCGTATCTTTTGCCCGAATGGAACATTATTAAAGGACATTTACCCCCAAATATTACAAAATATATAAAATTTACATCTGTCCCAAAGTCTTGTACAGAAGGCAATTCCATCATTTTGCTTGACAATTCCTGTATGAACTTTGATGAAGTATTTAACATATTGATTGATTTGTTTTATTATATTTATAAGGTTAGTAAAGGTTACACAAGTTAAGAGGAGCATATTATGAACACCAAAAAATTATTTGCAACTATTGCAATCTCTGCCTTGCTTTTAACAGGATGTTCTTTCGGCAAAAAAGACGTCATAATAAAAGTTAACGACAGAGAAATTACACAAACCCAGTACGATCAAGCTTTTGATAAAGCTGCGGGAAACTCTATGTTTGCTAAAATGGGAATAGATATTAAAAAAGACAAAAACGGCTTTTTGTATATGATGATTAAAGATAGAGTAATCAACGAACTTGTGGTGAAAGCACTCATAGACGGCGAAATAGAAAAAAGAAATATCAAAGTTACAAAAGAAGATACTGATAAAGAATTACAAAATATCATAGACAAAATAGGTTCAAAAGAAAAATTTAACGAAATTCTTAAACAAAACGGAATTTCTTCTTCACAATTTAAAAAAGACTTAACAGAAGAAGTTAAAATGAAAAAACTCGTTAATTCACTTGCCGTAATAAAAATTTCCGATGCAGATGCAAAAAAATTCTACAGACAAAATTTAAACAAATTTAAATATCCCGACAAAGTAAGAGCGTCACACATTTTAATTGCCGCAAATCCGGAAGAAATCAAAGAAAAAATAACTTCAGATAAAGCTAATAAAAACTTAAGCGAAGAAGAAGTTAAAGCAAAAATAAAACAAGAAATCAATTCTCAGCACGAAGAAGCAATGAAAATTCTTACCGAAGTTAAAAAAGATCCCAAAAGCTTTGAAAGAATCGCAAGAGAAAAATCTCAAGACACAACAAGCGCAAAACAAGGCGGGGATTTAGGCTTCTTTGCAAAACAGGAAATGGTTGAACCTTTTGCAAAAGCAGCTTTTTCACTCAGACCAAATACTGTGAGCGAAATTGTACAAACTCCTTACGGTTACCATATCATCTTAGTTACAGACAGGATGAGTGCGGGTCAGGAACCTTTTGAAAAAGTCAAAGACGAAATCAAAACTTACCTTGAAGCCCAAGAACAGGTTAAAGTGCTTGAAAACCTTATTGAATCACTTAAAAAACAGGCAAAAATCGAATATGTAAATCCTGAATATAACCCTTTGACTGTTCAGGATATATTGAAAAAACAGGCAAAATCCAACCCTGCCGCAAAAGAAGAAATGGAACCTCAAAGCGCAGCACCACCGGCTACGCCTGCAAAAGAATAAATACTCTTAAAAAGACGAGGCGGGCAAAACCCGCCTCGTCTTTTTTGTGAATAAATTAAAAAATAAAGCAGCTCATAAGCCGGGTTCTGTTCCTAGATAATCATCTGTCTGGGACGGTAATTACTTACCGCCACAAGCGGGTTTCAAAGAAGGCGGCGGACGACCTTAATCTTCTTTTCCTTGCATCCGATCGGGGTTTACCTGGCCGTATCCTCTCGAATACGCCGGTGAAGCTCTTAACTCACCGTTGCACCATCGCCTGTACTGATTGCTCAGCCATCGGCAGACTTCATTTCTGTGGCACTATCCACGCGCTCACGCGCTCCGGGGTTTCCCCGGCGATCTGTCCTTAGATGCCCGGACTTTCCTCACTTTTTGCAAAGCGCGATTATCCGGCTGCTTTATTTTGATATTTTAGCACGAAAAATTTATTATAACTCATCTTGTCCGGCTTTCACCCATACCGCCGGCTGTCCCGCAGCCGGTATGGGTTTAGCACTTCTAAGGTCGAATTTGAAAAATTAAGAAAAATTGTCATTTTTCAAATTTTTCCACATCCTCTAAAGCAAAAACATTCCTTCCCACCTATAATGGGAAGGAACCTTAATCCATTATTATTAACCGCATAGAAAGATTATTAATTAAGAGCGTAAGTCAGCGACATTTTAAACCAAACCCGCTAAAAGAAAAACTCTTATCGCAACCCCGAAAAAGTGCTTGGATGTTGCCAACTTACTTAATTATAATACAACTTTTCGCATGCCTTTTCACCATTCTTTAGAATGACATCAAATGTAAAATATAATGCTTTAGAGTTAATACTTTATAGTTATGTTTTTGTGTGTAATTTTTTATTGAAAAAAAATTTTTTTTGTATTAGACTAGAGCCTAAAGCAGTATTGAAAATTAAATATTACAAAAATATGCGGAAGTAACTCAATGCCCGTTGAATCTTTTACGAAAGTAAAAGTTCAACAAAAGTTAAATAAACTCTACCATTGAGTTATGGTGAAAATTGAATATTATCAAAATATGCGGAAGTAACTCAATGGTAGAGTACTTGCCTTCCAAGCAAGCTGTTGCGAGTTCGAGTCTCGTCTTCCGCTTTTTTAAAAAAGCGAAAGCAAATTATGATTTCACAATTTTTTTCAAAACATTTTAATGAAATATTAGAACTTTCTATTGTTTTTATAACCGTTTTGGTACTTTTTAAAGCTATAGATATCTTTAACGCAAACGCAAAAAAAAGAATTCTTGCAAAACGTCAGGATTCCACAATTTTGGGCTTTATGCCTTTGATTAACAAAGTGCTTAAATTTACAATTTTATTTTTGGCACTGGCAACGATTTTGCAAAGCCATGGCTATTCTATAACGTCCCTAATCGCGGGTTTCGGAATTACAGGACTTGCCGTAGGCTTTGGGGCACAATCAACAATTTCAAATGTGTTCGGCTCGTTCTCACTTCTTGCCGACAAAGCCTATAAAATCGGAGACTACATAGTTATAAATCAAACCGTCCACGACAAAGCAGTAGAAGGCATCGTAGAAGACATTAACCTTCGCTCCACAAAAATAAGAACAACAGACGGATTAATCATTGTACCAAACAACATAGTTGCAAACGGTGTTGTCAAAAATACATCCATAAAAGAAAAAGTTATTCCAAATGAAAATTAAAATCGTTGCACTTGGCAAAATTAAAGAAAAATTTTTAAAAGAAGGCATCGACGAATTTTTAAAAAGGCTTACTCCATACGCAAGCGTTGAAATAATTGAACTTTCTCCGCTTGAAATTAAAGACGAAAATCTTATTCAAAAAACGCTCAAACAAGAAGGCGAAAAAATTTTAGCCCAAATTAAGCCCGATTCTTATGTAATTACTTTGGAAATAGACGGGGCGAATTTTTCGTCCGAAAAATTCGCCAGAAAACTTGAAGAAATTTTTAACATGGGCATAAGCGAAATCGTTTTTATAATCGGCTCATCCCATGGGCTTTGCCCCGAAGTTTCAACCAGAGCTAATTTAAAGTTAAGTCTTTCTAAAATGACTTTTCTGCATCAATTTGCAAGACTTATTTTAATTGAGCAGATTTATCGCGCCTTCAAGATTCAAAAAGACGAAACGTATCACAAATAAAACAGTTCTTTTATTGAATACCCTTAATTCTGTCTTCGGGCTCTGTGATGCTTGTTATTCTCAAACCGAAATTATCTTCGATTACAACGACCTCACCGTGTGCGACAAGCTTTCCATTTGCATAAAGTTCAACGGGTTCACCGGCAACTTTTTCAAGTTCGATAATTGAGCCTCTTGTCAATTCCAAAACTTTTCTTATAGGAAGTTCTGTTCTACCCAGTTCAACTGTAAGCTGAAGTTTAATATCCATCAAAATATCAAGATTTTTATTGACTTCTCCCTGAGAAGGGTTTATATCTTCAAAAGAAGCAAATTTTATAGGCCTTACGGTTACAGGCTCATCTGTAGCCTGAATTTGCGAATCCTCATTATCAACTACGGTAGATTCAGCAGGCTCTCTTTTTACAATAACTTCTTCTGTCGGTTGGGCGACAACCTCTTCTTTCTCCTCTTTCACTTCAGGTGCAGGAGCTTCTTGTTTTATATCTTCTTGTTCAATTTTTTCTTCATCGGGCATAAATTTCTCCTTGATTAAATATAACCTTTAAGTGAATCGATAGTAGGATCATACCTGTCCATAATTTTAACACAGACATGGTTTTTCAAAGTTCCGGGTCGGGCGAAAAATTTCTTTTCATCGTTAACTTTAACAACTAAATCTTCGTTAGTTTTGTTGTCCATTTTAAGAATGTCCCCTTCTTTAATGTCAAGAAAATCTTCAAGGCTTATTTGACATGAACCGTACACCACGCTCAAATCGACTTTTGAAGTATTTAGTTTTTGAATCATTTTTTGACGTTCTTCGGTTGTTGCTACAATACCTTTTGTCTGGAATATATGCTGGGTACTTAAATGCCCCAAGACGGTTTCCAAAACAGGATATGGGAAACACAAACTTATAAGTCCGAAATATTTTCCCGAAATTTGTACTTCAAAAGTAATTAGTGCGACAATTTCGCCTGATGTTGCAACCTGAATCATCTGATAACTGTTATCAAGTCCCATAAGTTCAGATTGGACAGGAACTATATTGCTCCAGGCACTTTCTAAAGTTTTAATGGTTCTTTCAATGACTTTTTTTGCTAAAGCTTCTTCGATATCGGTCAATTCTCTTTGCTTATTTTCGCTTAAACCCACCCCGCCAAGCATCCTGTCAACGATACAAGAAAGCACCTCAAAGCTTATGCCTAAAAGAATTTGTCCGGGCAGCGGATTCATTTCAAAAATCCCTATAGTAATAGGTGATGGCATAGAACGCATAAATTCATCGTAAGTAAGCTGATCGGTTGATACAACATCAATTTCAATATGCATCCTTAAATATGCCGTCAAAACAAGAGAAATCTGCCTTGAAAACTCCCTATGAACATCTTGAAGTGCCCTTAAGTGATCTTTTGAAAATTTATCAGGACGCCGAAAATTGTATAATTTGTAACCTTTTTTATAGTCTTCATCAGCATTATCTCCGGAGTAAGGATTATAAATATCCTCAGCCGATGATTCAGAATTTGTTGTATTTTCATCTGCAACAGCAACTGCCGAATCTGCCTCCAAACCCGCTGCGGATTTTTCTTCAGATTTAGCTTCAGTTTCTGCTGATTGTTCTTTTTCTTCCGGAGTTTCTGGCATTGTACCTCGCTACTGAATTATAAATTGCCCGAAGCTTACTCTTATGACTTCTCTTTCACCCGAAAAGATTCCATTGACCGCTTCGGCTATTTGTTCTTTTGCAAGTTCTTTGCCTGCAACCGTTGAAAGCTCTGCCGATGTTTTACTTGAAAGAGTTGTGATAATAGCATCTCTCATAGAAGGTTTAAATTGAGCCATTTCTGCTTCCACCGGATTTACTGCTGCTGCACCTTCTCCATGCCCGCCGCCTTTTGCAGATTCTGCTTCAAGTTCCATATCTTGAGGAGATTTTGAGACTTCAAGTGCGACATTTACTTTAAGATACTTTCTAGGTGAAACGTCACTGAGATTTAAAATAAAATCTCCCAAATCTACAATAATTCCTCTTTGAACTTCATCTCCTGCCCCTTCTTCGCCTTCTGCTGCTGTTTCTTCTGTCGCAGATGTTTTTTGAGCTAATTTTGAATTCAATAAATTAGCCTGCAGAATATAATTTACACTTAAAAACAGTATGCAAATTAAAACAGTCGTTGCAAGATTAATGATAATCATTTTCATGTTTTCATCAATTTTTATTCCACCACCCTTAGGTGACGCTTCTGAAGCTCCTTCTTCACCTTCTGCCTTTGGTTTAATATCTTTTGGTTGATTCGGTTTTGCCATTTTATTTTCTCCAACTTAATTACTATCTTTTCCAAGCACTATTATATCAACTCTTCTATTCAACATTCTACCACTAATTGATGTATTGTCGGCTATCGGATAATATTCCCCATAGCCTACCGCACAAAGTCTTTTTGGCGGTATCTTACTTGTTTTTGTCAAATAGGATATTATGTTTGTTGCTCTTGCCGTTGACAATTCCCAGTTTGAAGGGAATTTAGCATTTTTTATCGGAACAGAGTCTGTGTGCCCCTCTATTATAACAGGGTTGTCGATTTTTGTTAAGACTTTTATAATTTCACCTAACGCCTTTTTCGACCGAGGTTTTATATCTGCCGAACCTTCATCAAAAAGCATTTTATCGCTGACCCTCACAATCAAGCCCCTATCGGCTTTTATCAATTTTATTGATTTTGTCTGCGAAAGGTTTTGCTCAAATAACATTTTTAAACTCTGGGTTGAATAACTTTTATCACCTTCTGTAATTTTGTGATATTTCGTAACATTTTCAATTTGAGGAGTATCTGAAAATGTTTTTTGAAGTTTTGCCTGAAGTTCCATTAATTTTTGGTTATCAAGCTGGGAAATTGCAAACATTACCATAAAAAGTGCCAAAAGCATTGTCACAAAATCCGCATAGGATACAACCCAGCGGTTTATGTAATCTTTTGAATTTGTGTAGTAGTCGTTTCTCATCTCAGTGCCATATGTTTTTTATTATGAAATCTTAAATATGCTACAAGTTTTTCTTCAATTATTGCAGGATTTTCCTGCATTTGAATTGAAATAATCCCCTGCAGGATAACTTCTTTTAAAAGAATTTTTTCTCTTGTTTTTTGTTTTAAGTTTCCTGCAATAGGAAGCAAAATCAAATTTGCAAACCCCACACCGTAAAGCGTTGCCACAAAGGCTGTTGCAATTCCGGTTCCTAAAATGTGAAGATCTTTGATATTTGACATAACCTGAATTAAGCCCATAACAGCACCGACAATCCCGAAAGTCGGAGCATATCCGCCCAGTGCCTCAAAAACTCTTGAGTTTATCAATTCTTCTTCTTCTTCGTAGGAAATCTCGGACGACAACAAATCATATAAAAGCTGCGGATTATTTAAATCAATCGCAAGCTGAATTCCGCGCGATAAAAAAGGATCTTGAACTTTGTCCAAAACTCCCTGCAAGGATAAAAGTCCGTTTTTTCTTGCAAAATAAGCCAGCTGAATTATATCGTCAACCGCCTTCATGGTTTTGTTTTCCTGATGGTAAAAAATTTCTTTTGCGTGCCTGAATGCGGTTTTTAACGTCTGCATATTAAAATTTAAAAGCGAAGCGCAGAAAGTTCCCCCGACGACAATACAAAACGCGGTCGGCTGAAAAAGTACCGAAATTGAACCCCCTTCAAATATTTGGGTGATAAATACCATTACAAAACCTAATGCAAGTGCAAAAACAGCAGTTAAATTCAATTTCCTTCTCCCTATTTCTCCCTACTTCTCCCAATCTGACAATATCATCGCATATTTTAAAGGGCTTAGCCATCATCCAGGAAAAGTATTTTTGGGTAAAGGGCTTAATAATTTTAACTTTTAAGCCCCCTATACTTATTCTTATCATTTGTACTATCTTGAAAAACATTAAAAAATATGTGATAATATAATTGCTTTACACGGGTGTTAATTTTGTTCCTTCAATTTTTATAAACGGGAGAGTTGACTCTGAAAGTATTGAAGTAAACCCGCCTTTGAATTAACTTCAAGGCAAGTTCATTTTTTGAACTGACAGCGGGAAACGGATTAAATAAGGCACTCACCCACCTGCGAGATTAAGCAGGTAACAAAATTCGCTCGTGTAAAGCATTATTTCAGCGGGGCAAAAATCTTTGATTTTTGCCCCGCTGAATCTATAAACTTATTTTAATTCATTTTCAATAAAAGTGACAAACTCTTTAACCAAATCTTGGTTCCATTTTTTGTCAGAATCTTTTTTAATTACCTCAAGTGCATCTTGAGGACTCATCGCCTGCCTATAGGCTCTTGGTTCTATCAAAGCAAAATAAGCGTCCGTTATTAAAATTATTTGAGAAGAAAGCGGTATTTTTTCGCCTGAAAATTTACCGGGATATCCTGTTCCGTCCCAGTTTTCATGGTGGTGTTCAATTATCGGAATAACATCTTGAATATCTGAAATCGGCTTAAGAATTTCTCTTGCTGCAATCAGAGGATGTTTTTTAATTTCAGCCTGCTCTTCTTCTGTAAGCGGCTCTATCTTTTGCAGAATCTCCTGAGGAAGCATAATATTTCCTATATCATAAAGCAATGTAGCAATTCTAAGTTTGTCAATTTCTTCTTTAGGAAAGTCAAAACTTTTTGCCAAATTTGAAACCATAAGAATTTTTGACTTGGTTTTTCCCTTGGCGTGTATAGGATTATAAGTAGCAGAAAGCATGTCCGCAACAGAATAAAGCATCTCTTTTGGAGTGGAGCTTTTTTCAAGAGAAGTGGCAAGTTTTTCATGCAATTCTGAGGCAACATCTTTTGGAATGGGAAGCCTTTTTCTTGAAAGTATGTCCATAAAGGTCGTAATTGCAACTTCCTGCCATGAAGTTTCACTGATTGGTTTTGCAACTTGAACGCGATTTCTGCCGTTTCTTTTTGCCATATACATTGCCTGATCGGTAATTTCAAGAAGCTCATCAATTTTATCGGAGTGTTCGAGGAAAGTTGCCAAACCTACACTTGCGGTGATTTTGCCGACTTTTCTGATTTTGCAATCGGAAATTGCTTTTCTGATTCTTTCTGCTGCGATAAGCCCGCCTTTTGAATCGACACCCGGAAGAATTATGTTAAATTCTTCTCCGCCCATTCTTGCTGCAACGTCTATTGAGCGTGCATTTTTCTTCAAAACTTCGGCAACTTCTTTAATTGCCATATCCCCATAAGAGTGCCCGTACTTGTCGTTAATTTGTTTTAAGTAGTCTAAATCAAGGCTTATAATAGTAAACGGCTGGTTCATCCGCTCTGCCCTTGTGGCTTCTTTTTTAAGAAATTCTTCAAAATGTCTCCTGTTATAAAGCCCCGTAAGAGCATCTGTTACAGCCTGATTTTTAACCGCCTGAAACAAATCGGCAATCGTTATTGCAAGTTCAATTTGTTTTGAAAAAAGATTTAAAAAATCAAGTTCAGCTTCACTGGCTTCTTCTCTTGAAGAAAAAACTATAAGCCAACCGAATTCAGTATTTCGAGTCCAAAGCGGAACAAGAATTATAGAACGGCTCTTTGCATTATTTAAAATTTTTCCCACACTGTCTTCGGACAAATCTTTTGAAACAGCTTTAATTATACTTCTCAAATCCGTTGTTTGAACAATTCGCCTATTGGTTAATGCTTCTGCAAACAGACTGTCCTCACAATAATCAAATTTTATCGTCTGAATAGGTACTCCAAATGCCAAATTTAACCTTTCAATAAGCTCGTCTTCGGCATAAGTTATTGTTTTAATGTAATTGCCCTTTTCGTCGGTTTTTTTCTGCATAATTCCGCTGTAAAGGTAACCTAAATCACCTTTTATGCTTTTTGTTATTGTTGCCAAAACATTAGAAAGCGGAGTGGAAGAATTCATCATCTCCCAAATATGCTGCAAAGTAAGCATGCGCTGATTAGCTATATCAAGCTCTTTTGTTCTTTCCGATATTTCTTTTTCAAGTTGAAGATTTCTTTCATAAATTTCAAGAAAATCTTGCTTATTTGCATATATTCTGTTTTCAACTTCCGAAATCTGTCCGGTAAACTCTTTTATCTTATCTAAAAAACCCATTTAACCCCTTGTCTGTGGTTGCTAACCCACTTTATTATACAACAGTTTAAAAAAATTGTAAGGGTTATTTTAATAATTGATTTACAATAGTTATTATTGTATTTGGCACACAAATATTCTTAAATTATCTTTACAAACTAGCAAAAACAATTTTTATGAGTTTTATTACACTAAATTGTTATTAAACAGTTAGGATTTTATAGAAAAGGGAAATAAATGTTAAGAATAAGTTCAACAATGCCAATCTATACGGCGAATGTTACCTCTAAAAACTGTATAAAATCAGTAACTTTCAAGGGCAAACAAGTGCCGGAAGAAATCGTAATTCGCCCGGGACAAGAAATTCCAGAAATTATTAAAGCAAAAAAAGTAATAATAAAAGGCGAATACCACCACTGGATAGTCGCTAAAGACACAAAAATAATCTGCGAAACATGTGAACTTGAACATGCCATGTTTAAAGAAATAAATGCTTCAAAGTCTGCAACATTATCGAAAGAGTCCAGAGTTAACGTTTTAAATACCAATGATTGGGCCTCTATTTCACTTTCAAGCGTTGGAAAAATAAATGCAAAAGGCAGGGTTTGTATGCAATGGATGGCTAGTGCAGATGAGGTAAATGCCGGTGAAATTTTGATGATAAATTCTCGGGTTAAAAGTTTAACAACAGAAAAAACGGCCGATTTAAGCGATTCTAAGGTAAAAATCCTCACCTCACCGGCTGTTAAAATGAGTAATCAATCTGAAGTGGAAAACCTGAGTGCAGATTATCTACATGCAGAAGATTCAACGGTTAAATCAGGCGTTGTCAAAAAATCAATTTATAAATGCAACAGTGCAATTAATGTAAAGTGCAATGATATCTATGACGACACATTTTCAAAATCTTTGCGTGAATTACAGGCAAGTGAATGCAACCGTTAGTAGTATAAAAATTAAAGCAATTTATTTACTACGCTTATAATTTCTTCACTTGAAGGATATTTTGTGCATTCATTTTTGCCCGCTTTATGTCTGCATCTTTTCTTGAAACAAGGCTGACAATTAAGTTTATTGCCCAATACTGAAAAATATTTTCCTTCTTGTCCGTAAGGACCGAATCTTTTTGGCGGAGTACAGGTAAAAATTGCAATAACAGCAGGAATTTGTGTTGCCCATGCCAGATGAGCACTCCCCGAATCAGGGCTTACAACAATTTTTGAGCGCGAAAACAATTCGATTAATTGTTCAACATTTGTTTTTCCGACCAAATTCAAATACTGCGGAGTTGTTTTTGTTTTGCCCAAAATCCTTTGTATTAAGTCCTCGTTGAAGTCTGTTCCTGTAAAAACAATATTGCATTTGCCCTGTATTTCATCAATTAAATTTGCCCAATTTTTTTCATCCCAATGCTTATTTTTCCAGGTCGTAGCAGGCGAAATAACGACAATCGGTTTTGAATGGTCAATTTGTGCCAATAATTCGCTGACTTTGTTTTTTACATCAGAACTTGTCGAAGGAAGCGCAAAATTTATTCCTTTTGGCTCAATCCCTAAATGTCTTGCAAAATCAAGATTTCTTTCTACTATATGATAATTTAAATCACTAAACTTTGCCTTAGGCTCAACAAATTCGTTTGCACCCAAAAAAGACAATTCACGGGCATCTTTAAAGGTTACCCGCCTTTTTGCCCCGCAAAACAACAACAAAAAAAGACTTTTGAACATTTGCTGGCAATCAAGTGCTATATCGTATTTTTCTTTTCTTATCTGTTTTATTATTTGAAAAAATTCCATAAAAGTTTTAAAAGAAAACGGCCCTTTTTTCCACTCTTTTAGAGGCACAAAGTGAACTTTATCGATTTTCGGGTTATTTTTTATAACCCCTAACCCTTTTTCTGCCACCACCCAGCCAACTGTATAATTTTCATCCTTTAAAGTACAAGCTAAAGGCAAAGTAAAAATAACATCCCCAAGAGAAGTCAATCTTATTATTAAAACTTTTTTCTGATTATCACTCACTGCTCACTGCTCACTGCTCACTGCATTATAACATGACTTTCAAAAGAATTTCATTAAATTAAAAATAACAGGTCATACGAAAGTATGATTTTCACCAAAAAAGTTGTGCAAAATAAAAGGTTTTACCGACAAAAAACACAGAAGACTTCGGTTAAAAAGGGCTTAAAATGGCTTACAACACAATAACTCCGTTAAGGCAAAAGCTTTATACGGTGCATAACAATAATTTTGTCAAACCTAAGGAAGATGAAGAATCTTCCCACCTGCCGCAGCCTGCCGAAGAACAGACAGAAGCAGAACAAAGCCCGAAACTTACGCTTGACGAACAAAAAAGAGTTTTTCCCGAGCAAGCGGAAAAAAATCAGGCTTCAATAAACTCGCTTAAAAACGCCGTTAACATAGCACAAATCTTAAAAGATTTCAGGAGCACCGCTTTAGCAATAGGCACTCCGCCTGATTTAAACCAGGAAGTGGAAACCTACCTTTTATTGGTTGACACACAGGTAAGAAAAGAAAATCCTAATATAAAAACAATTAAGTCAAACCTTAAAAATGCCTCTGCGCTTTTAGACGGATACATAACAGAAACCCTTCAAAGACCTTCAAATGTTGTTGAAAACTGGCTTGATGCATTATTTTTACAACAAGTTGATTTTAAATTCAACGAAAACGACGTCAATCCTCAATTTCTTGTCCAATTCCCCGACTCTGTTAAAACTTCTCAAACAGAAAATACGCAACAAACGGAAGAAACGTCCCAAATTGAAGAAGAAACAAATCAAAGCATTATTATTCCTCAAGACGCCCAATTAAAATCGCTTTTTATTCAAGCAAAAAAATTGGCTTACGCAGGAGAGGCTAAAAGGGCACTTGAAACCTTTGAACAGGCAAGAATCCGTGCAATTGAAGTTAAAGACAGCGAAACAGAATCTAAAGTTTTATACGAAATCGGGCAAATTTATGACAGCAAAGATTTTCTTGCCCAAGCTCTTACCAGCTATCATAAGTCTTTGGGTGCCGCCACTGATTTAAATATAAAAACCAAAGCCCACTTCTCAATGGCAAAAATCTACGACGATGTTGCCCAATTTGAACCCGCAATCAATCATTACATGAGCTCAATTTCCTTTGCCGGACAAAATGATAATTTTGCAGCCCAATCAACATCTCTGACTAAAATCGGAAATATTTTTACCGACAAATATGACAAAAAAGCTTTTGAATTTTACGACGAAGCAAAAACAATTGCAGATGAGAGCAAAACCCCAAAAATTAAAGGCTACGTTTCAGGCAACACTGCAGGTGCTTATGCCAAATTTAACAATCCTAAACTTGCGCTTCAAAACTACTCTGAGGCGATACAAGAATATCAAAATGCAAAATCTCCCGAGCAGGCTGCTGTTAATTACAAAAAAGCCTCACAATTAATGATAAAACTTCAAAATTTCAACAAAGCAAAAAGTCTTCTTCAAAAAGCCCTTGCAAATGCAAAACAAACAAATAATAC
>Ga0116170_10000689_pt1 | contig 35357 bp, 63 predicted proteins | sample AD_JPNHW1_MetaG_FD_89797 | JGI IMG/M metagenome (GOLD analysis project Ga0116170, IMG submission 89797) | Active sludge microbial communities of municipal wastewater-treating anaerobic digesters from Japan - AD_JPNHW1_MetaG | ecosystem: Engineered > Bioreactor > Anaerobic > Digestate | place... | reverse complement strand
TCAACAAGATTTGATGGACATTCTACATTCAATTTTCAATATCAATATAAGGAAAATGAAACATATGAAACTCATTGTGATTGTAATATAGATAATGAGATTTCATTTGGATTATCAGCATGGACAAAAGAAAAGGCATTGGCACATTATAGTAAAGGGAAACTATTCAAAGTACATATTAACATAGAAGATATTGGAGCAATCGTTCATAATAAAAAAATTCGATGCAGCAAACTAACGGTTGTTTCTGAAGAATCTTTTTAAATTAAATATTAAAATGAAGGTTAATTAACATAAGGCTTTTAGGGAAGTTGAGCCATAATCAATTTCCCATTCCAATTATGTATATAATTTAGATTGTGTATATAATTGCAATATGTATTGTATATATTCCTACAAGGAGATTTGATATGAGGACTTCAATTGTTCATAATAAGATTAGTTGTGTAAAATGTGGGGAAACAATTGAATCAAACAATGTGCATGATTTCAATAGGTGCAGTTGTGGAGCTGTTGCGGTAGATGGTGGAAAAGAATATTTGAAGCGTATTGGAATGAGGGAACATTGGATTGAGCAATCTGAATTTATTGAAGTGCCATCAACATATGGGGAATTGAGAGATCAATTAAACAAATTGACAGAAGAACAATTAGCTTGTGATATAGTGATATGGGATGCAGGCGCTGAAGTGATGCATTATGATGGTGTGTTGAAAGTGTATGTTAAAAAGGATGATAGTAATATTTCGGATGATTTGCTAGACGATGGTTGTCCATATATTGAAATTAATTCATAAGGATTTCGTTAAGGAAAACATGAGTAGATATCATATTGTGACAGTTACATCTCCTTGTAAACTAATTTCAATGGATGTTGAATCTAAAACAAAAAAGGAAGCTGAAAATAAGTTCAAAGAAAAATTAAGTTATATTCTTAGTCTAAACAAGTATGAAGTTCCTGACGTGATCAATTTGGATAATCCGCCTCATTGGTTTCCTCATGAATTGATTGATCGATTCAATGAGAGGTGGGAAAACGGACATATAGAATTTTTGTATTGAAAATCAAATAGGTATCGGGGTAGTTGTTCAAAGAAAAGGAATGTTCATGAAACGTGAACTGATTGAAAAAATGTTTGCTACAATTGATAAAGAGATAGCAACGCGGGAATTGGATATTAATTCAAATGCATCTTTTTCAATTCACAATGGGGAAGATAATTGCATACTGGAGTTTTATTGTTATCCAAAGGACGATGTAAAAGGAGATAAATTTGCATATTGTTTTGAATTTGATTCGATTTTTGGAGAATTGAAATCGGTAAAACAAAGAGTATATGAAGGTGGAAAAGTCAGTTATTGTACATTGTCATAAGATTTAAGAATTAGATTTGCGTAAATAAGGTTTGGCACTTTATTTACGCCTATATAATTCTTAATGAGGGGAAATGTATAGCATATTTTTATCATGGGGAATTATTTCCATAACAATAATGGTTTATGTTTATGTGTCAAAGTTTTGGAAGGAGAGTAAGTGATATGAATAAAGTTACAGAAATCGTAACACATGATGGTGAATTTCATGCTGATGATGTATTTGCTGTAGCGGTATTGAAAATGGTATTTCCTGATGCTTCTGTATTTAGAACAAGAAATCCTGAAATGACAAAACCTAAATCAAATCGAGTGATAGTAGATGTAGGTGGTCAATTTGATAAAGAAAAGAATGCATTTGATCATCATCAAAAGGTAGGTTCACCAGAGCCGAGGGAATCTGGTATAAAGTATTCTGGATTTGGATTGGTATGGAAGACATATGGACATTGTTATTTGTTCAACGTAAGTAGTTTTTCTAAAAGTTTGCATAATATAACATCTGTCCAAACAAATTATATATGGGAGGCAATTGAAAAATCTTTAGTAAGTATGATAGATGCGACGGACAATGGACAAAAGCTAACAACGACCACGAAGGAATTTGGAGAGATTTATTGTGTAGATATTATAGATCATGTAAGCAATTACAATTTGGCATATTTTGAAAATCAAAATAAAGAATCGCAAAGAAGGGCTTTTGAAATGGCGGTTGAATTTGCCGAGCAAGTATTGTTTAGGCTAATTGTAAAAAGTTATGGAATTGTTTTGGCGGAAGATACTGTGAAAGCAGCGCGAGATGGTTCACCATTGTTGGTATTGGAAAATGGTGCGCCATGGATGAATATTGTTGTGAAGGACATGCCTGAAGTGTTATTCGTAGCGTACCCAGTAGAAGATAGAACGTGGATGTTGCAGGCGGTTCCACCTGAATTGGGGTCATTTGAAAAGAGAAAAGGATTGCCTGAACATTGGGCAGGATTGAGAAATGATGAATTGAAGAAAGTAACAAGAGTGGATGATGCGATATTTTGTCATCCTAACTTGTTTATATGTGGGGCAGAAACGAAAGAAGGAATTTTGAAATTGGCTCAATTGGCGATTGGAGAATGAAATGAAGAATGTTACATTCCCCGTTTATTCTTTTGCTGAATTGATGTCTGATGAATCGGTAGAAACGACGATAAAGAACAAGCTAATACAGCAAGTAAATAATCTTATCAAAAACGATTTCAATACATTGTTCAAGAACAAGGTAGATGAAATTTTTGAAGAATATAGTTTGTCGCCAAATGATTTTGAAGTGCATTTCAAACAAATAGAAAGATCGAAACATAATAATTTTGTTACTTTAGATGCAAATAGACGAGTTGAATTAGTATATGCAATTGATTATATGTACAAACAAAATCATAAAATTGTATATAATTCTGATAACGATGAAGATAAGAAACTTCATTCTATTCTTGGTCATTCATTAACGTTTGAATTGGGGCTTGGCTTTTCAAAATTTGACATAGAGATTGATTTTGAGTATCAAAATTCTGCATTTGAAGAATCTTACTATATGGATGTTCAACAATTGTTTACTGAATTAGGATGGAAATTTTGGACAGTGGGAAATGATTTGCTTGACATGTCAGTGAAACAACTATGTGATTATACATCAACATATTATAAAGATCTTTACTTTACAAAAACTGGTGATATTTTTCTAGAATAATTTTTGAAAAGATTCAGCTACCAATTCTCAATTTCAGAAGGAGAATATCATGTCATTGACAATTCGTCAAAAGAAAATTCAAGCTCGTGTTTTGGGGCGGGCATATAAAATTCTTGAAATTGCAAAAGGTTTAGCTGAACAAGAGCAAGAAAACTTTGCAGTTTCTAATGTAATTGAGTTTATTCAATTGTATACACAATATTGTGAGAAAGGAAGGAATGTTGATTTGAAGTCGCATGTAATTGCGACAGGAAATTGGAATGAGGTAAAATGGGATAAGAAACATATCATACCAAGATTGCAACGAATTTTTGAAAAGATGGGAATTGAAATTGAGTGGTATGACAATGTTGCAGAATGTGCAAAATGTCATGGATTGATTGAGGTTGTACCGAGTAGTATATGGTGGCAGCCACAATTTAAGGTTGTGGAAAACGTTGGACATGTTTGTGCAAAATGTAAAGCATAAAAGAGAAAGCGATAGTTTATAAAAGGTTGATAATGTATATTAGTAAAATCAAATTACAAAAAGCGATGACAATGGGTAATGGGCGAGAGTCTATTTCTCGATTGGCAAAGTTTGAAGGACTAAATGAAATTGTAGAATTGGATAAACTCAGTGATGTTGAATTGATTGAGTCTATATTGTTAGTAATGGATGTTAATCTTCCAATTGGAGTTTATTCTAAAATTCAAAAAGAACGAGAAGAAGAATATAACAAGTTGTTTGAAGGAGATGAAAATGGAAATGAAAAAAACTGATGTAAAAAATATAATCACATATGTAGTAACGAAACTACAAGGGTGCAAAGGGACTGAATTAGTATGTCAACCAGAATTTATTTCAGTTTACAAGGCTGGATTTGATTTGGTTGAAATCATTGAAGAAATGATTAAAGAAAATGAATTGATTGAAATAGAATATACCATTCCTCAACTTGATTATAGAGTTAAATCATTTTACTTGCCAAAAGGAAGTAAGCTAGAATCATGGGGAGCGGTGCAAAAATGACAAAAAAAGAAGTTATTGCATTATTTCAAGAAGAAGTTAGGCCGAGTATTCCAAGAGGAGACACACCAGCTTTATTGGAAGCATGGAATAACTATACAGATAGTTTAGCTAAAGACAAACGAATTACGATGAAGCAATATGAGCAGTGGACGAATCCATTTGACAAAAGGTAATTAACAATTATTTGTTGATAATTGTTAATTTTACAATATTTTATGAATAAGTAAAAGAAAAAGCTAATATAGAGGATAGTGAAACCTTTATATTAGCTTTTGTTTAGGTTTTATAATTGTTTGAAGGAGGCTATCATGTGTGTTAGTTTTGATCATTGTTTTGGAATAAGCAAGATTGAACCGAGCAAAGATAATGTAAAAAAGATAGAGAAGATAGCGAAATAAAATAATTGTGAATTTTATGAAACGGATCGAAATAATAAATATGAATGCTGGTTTTCCACGCCAAATTATGGACATCTATCTGACAAAAAAGTAGAAGAAGATGTTTATGAAGATTTGAAAAAGGCAGGATTGATGAATGAAAATGGATATTGTTGGTAATTGAAAACATATAATAAAGGAGATAAAGTAATGGAAAAAACATGTAATGTATGGCAAGTTACATTATGGCGTTCGGTGCAAGACAATTACAATCAATTCATACAAACATCTAAACAGAAAGGGTGGCAACCTGAGGTATTAACAATTGAAGAATTTGATAAACGATTTCAAGGTTGTGATGTAGAATATATTGAGTATACAGACAAACGGATTGTATTTATGCTCATAACAAACAAGATGCATTTTCTTGTAGAAAGTGTGGATATAGAGTTTATAAAATGGTGGTATGACACTTCAAATGATTTTCCAATTATGAAATTTACAAATAAGAGTTCTGAAAGTTATTATTCTTGAAAGGATGCTATGCAATTTACTAAACAAAAAATTTGTGTTAGAGTAATTGATTTGTTAAATAATGACGAAGGTGTTTCTGAACCAGTTTACATATTTTTATGTGAGTTACTTGCTAGTTATGAAATTTATCATATTCAAAATTACGTACAACATGAAGAAAGTGAAAGAGGTATTCAATATTTCTTTTTAGATACAGATGATGCTATGAATTTGAAAGCAGAAATCAAGTCACTTTAGTAGAAAGAAGATAATAAAAATGGAAAAACCAATCGAACCACCTCGCCAATATAATTTTTATTATGATTATGGATACCAAATTGATAGTGATATACCAATGTCAGAATTACTAAAATATTATAATGAGTTTAAACTCAAAGCACTTGATAAATATGTTGAACATATTAAACAATACGATTTGCCAAACTATCGTTGTGATGTTGTAACTGATAAAAATGTAACTATGAATTATATAAATGATGATTATAATAATGAATTAAGCTTTACAATTAAGGCTTCAATTGACAATCCAAACTATAAAAAACAATATGATGAATACTTATCTAAATCAATAGAATATGATAAATATATTAACGAACTAAGAAAAAAAGAAACTGAAGAATACCAAAAGCTAAAAGAGATTGAAAAAAATAAAGAAAAAATTAAAAATAAAAAACATTTGAATAGATTGGGGAGAAAAATAAATGAAACATTAGCAGATGATAATTTGTCAGACAGTGAAAAAGTAGCAACAATTAAAAAGATAACTAAATCATTTTGTTCATTGTGTATAAAAGCAGGACTAGAATCAAACGATGAATAAAGAAATAGAGCAATTTATTGCGGCCATTAAAGAAAACGCATCAAATATATGGAATAAGCCTGATGATAAAGATTTTATAGATGGATTGATTTGTGTTGTAAAATTAAAGGATGGTTCAACATCAATTTGTGATAATTATGAACGTTTTTTTCATGCGATATATCGAATAGATGAACAAGGAAACTGGTATATTCGATATATGTATTCAGAAAAGCCAGAACGTCCTTATTCATTTGTGCAAGCGATGCGAGATGCTAAAATCATATATACAGGTTGATGAATCTAAAACAAGTAGAAAGTATTATAATGAAAAATTCTACATGGGCCACGGCAGAAAAAACTGATTCAGGATTTTATATTCAACATATTGACAGTGGACATTTTGCTTGGGTGAATATGGTAGGAGAAAATAAAGGAGCAACTTGTCAAGACAATATGTTGTATGAATTCAATGAGGAGGAAGAAAAAGAATTTTGTAAATTGACTGTCATGCAATTGGAAGCAATGTGGAATCATATAGAGGGTAAGGTATAACTCATTCTATGAATAATAAAATGTTACCTACATTGTATGAATTTCTAACGAATAACATGCGGAATTCATACTTGAATCATCCAGAATTTGACAGTTTATATGTTAGGAAAGGAGCTATTTATATTGACAAAAATTGGGTTTATGGTTTTCAAATAGCAAATATTACAGCCACAAAACCTGGAAACAAAGCATTTGAAAGATTAATAAAACAAATCTTGGAAATAAATCCAAATATTGTTATTTATGTTGAGCTTGTTCATAATGAAAGGTTTAGAGCAAAACTAACAAGAATGGGCTTTGATCAAACGGATAAAGATTCCATGTGTTATGTTTTAAATAAAGAAAAATACAAAAATAACAATGAATAAATCAATTTTAGATAACACTGAAATACAAGTTGGTGATATTGTAGATGTAATATCAAATAATGACAAATCACATAAGCATATAGGAGAAGTATGCTCATGTGATAAAAACTTCATCATCATTCGTTGCGATGTTTATAATGTTGGAAAATTTGTTAAAACACAATTTCTAACTACAACAAAGTCTACTAAAGATGGATTTTATTCTATAGGAGCTTATGTATGTTTAGAACGTAGGAACTATCATATAGTAGTTCAATTGCGTGAAAAACCATGGCGAAAACCAAAGCCTGTTCCTATTCATTTTTATGGAACACTTTTAGAAGCAAAAGATAAAGCTCAAACACTTTTGAGTGAACAAGATGGTGCAGGTTGGAAGGTGAATGTAATAACAAATAATAGTGTAATCTATTGTACATATAATTAATAATTAAACTTATCTAACAATGAATGTAACGAAATAAATTCAACTCAATTAGCAGAAGACATTGCTTCAGAATTTAGTATATATATTAATGAGAATTATGACATACATAACGAAGTATTTGAAATTGCAGGTGAAGCAGAGTATTAATAATAATCAATAGAAGTTTTTGGGGAGTTGAGCTTATCAATTCCCCGCTTTAAAAATATATAGAATGACTCTATATATTTGTAAGGCAGGAGATAACATGAGTTGTATAATGTGTGCGAACCAAGTTATTCATAAGATTATTCGTCCATTAGTTGCACCAAAAATCAATTTGTTAAATATGTTAGATTCTGAATTGTATTATACTAAGATGGGTATAATTGGAACTTTCTATAATTATAATAGAGAAAACGCTCTTGGAAAAAAACTATTAGAATTAAATTCAAAAGCATTTGCAAATGTTTATCCACATAAGGAAAATGAAGTTAAACGAACTTTAATACAAGTACAAAATTATTGGTATGAAACCAAAACAGGTATTAATGTTCCACAAATTGATACAATTGTTAAAGCGTATTCCTCGTTGAAATTTTGGATGTATCAAGCATCTGATTGTCCTGAAATTGAAAAAAGTGATATTTGGAAAGTTCTATTAGAGTACAAGATGGAACTAGCAGATATCATTATTAATGAAGTTATATCAAAATATAATAAAGAAAATAAATCAAATATTAAAGAAAAAGGAGCAGCAGATGATGAAGATGATGAAGATGATGAAGATGATGATATTGTTTATTTGATTATAGATCAAAAGGCAAATGGTATAGATAGTAAAATTAAAGATTTTTGTTATAATTACAGAAATATTCATACTCAACATAGTAAGATGCAAGATAGGTATCCAGGAAAACAATTTTATATTTTACATTATGCTTATCTTGTGAATAAGTTGAAAGATAATAATAAGTTTAGTGATCCACTCTATGTAGTTGCTTACATAGATGAAAACACAAAAGAGATTAATGGATATTATAATATATCAAATAAAATTGCATTGTTCACAAAACCTGAATATGCACTTTATGAAAATGAATTGAGAGGGTGGACAGGATATGTAAGAAAGGTTATAGGTGCAAATATCAGTTCTTGTAATTATCAACCACCCATTCAAAAAAAGGAAGATTGGCGAGTTTGGTAAAATGATTAGAAAAACATTATCAGAATTTGTTCGATATATTAAACATCATAAATTTATTTGGTATATCAAACATCATACTACGCATCAATATCACAAACTCAATTTGAGTCAGTCTGACGATAGAAACGATACAATTGACCATTATAAATATGGTTGGATAGATGCCGATTCGAAATTACGTTTTGCAATGTTTAATATATTGCGAAATTTTGTAGAAAAAGAAATCAAATTCAATTATGGGTTTGTTGGAATTTCAAAAGAAGTTGAAAATGAAGTCAAAGAAATTTATGATTGGTGGACAATCAAACGTGTAAGAGATGTTAAACGACTTGCACAGTTGGAACATTATTGTCATACCAATGAAGATTTTTTAGAGCTTGTCAATTTCACTCATGAAATAGAGCAAGATGAAGAAAATATGATGATTCGATTGATTAAAATCCGCAGTTGTTTGTGGACTTGAAAGGAAAAATCAATGAGCAATCATAATCATTTCGAAGTATCTATTACTATTAATAACAAAGCAGAACATGATTGGTTTGAAAATCTTTTAAAATATCGCAAAGTACCGAGTGATTCAACTGATTTTTCTAAACTGTATGAAAAGATATCACTTGATGAAGATACACTAGATGATATTAAATGTATATTGAGAGAGAAACATTGTTTGTGTTACTCAATAGATTTTGGAGAACCAGAAATTTTGGCTAGATTGACTTGTGCGTTCCTTCAACAATTCAATCGAGATGATGAAATTGAATTGTTATGGTCACGTACAGGAGATGAATATGGTGGAGGAACATATATAATTACAAAAAACGGTTATGGAAGTTGCAATCAAGTTGAACAATATAAATACGCTAAAGAACATATGATAACAATTAAATTTTGAGGAGAACAACAATGCATAAATCATCTATATCCATTGCTGAACAAATTGAAAGAGATGATTTAGCTCAAACAGTAAAAGAAACTCCTCATCTATCTCGCAAAGATATAATTGAATCTATACGAGAAATTGTTAGAACAAAACAAGTATCTCGTGTAAGCGGTTCTTTAGTAGACATCATGACTGCCCAGGTAATTATTCAAATCTATGATGCAGTAAATGATGTGAATAAAGAAAAGCTTAAAAATATGCCCTTGAAAAAAATGGCAAACATTTGTTGGATAGTGTTTAATAAACATAAAAAGATTGAATGACACAAACCAAACTTATCCTTACAAAATATGATAGCTTTGACTTTAGACAACTAAAAAGAATTAAAATAAATTCATGGAACGGTTTCCCTCATTTAGTAATTGGTAAATACCGTTTATCACTTCAAGGAGGTTGTACACACAATTGCACTCCAATTGGAAAATATCCCTATATAGGGCAGTATAACAAAATTGAAATAGGACTCTTGGATGCTACTACACAACGTCCAATTCCAAATAAATATAATCCACTAAGTATGAAATTAAAAAAACTATTTAGTGATGGATATGCAGATTACATTTCGTTAGAAATTGTTGATAAGATTATTGATGAATTGAAAGTTTTTGAAACAACAAAATGGGATTAAAATGAATAAAGCATTCAATCAACTTAGCGAAAAGATTTTTAATTATAGAAATGCGATTGAATATAAGGATGATGAACAATGGGCTGAACCAATTATTGAAACATTTTCAACACAAGATGATTGTTTTTCAATTGAGAGTCAATATGTATTCATAACAATGATGACAGAAAAAGCTAATAACAAATTGATTATTAGATTTACTTTCAAAAAAACAGATAACAAATATATTATACAATTTGAAAATGTGAAAGTAAGTGATACAACAGGTAATTATTTAGAAGAAGATGATTACATGCAATGTGTGTGTAAAACTCTTGAATATATGTATTGAAAAATATTGTATTTTTTAGTTAGATAAATTACAAAGGAGAAAGACATGACAGCATATACTGAAGAACAATTGTCATCTTGTAAATATTTAGACGAAGCTGCAAAGCTCGTAAGCAATTGGAAGAAGTTTGAAAGTTTTGGATGGAGCCGACATAATGAAGAAGGTATAGACAATTACTTTATTTACTATACTCACACAAGAGATAGTAAATTGGTTGAAGAATCCAATCATAAATCCATTGTAAAAATGATGGAAGAAACTAAAACAATGCCTTTTACCAATGAAGAGGAGGGTGATTATGACATTGAAAGTCACAATCATTGGGGATGTGGATGGATAGAAGGTGTTGTAGTTAGAGTGTATCAAGATTATAGTAAACGAGATAAGGTAACGCCCGCGTTTGCTCAGATAGTTGATATCATAAATTCTTTAGATGAATATCCACTTTTGGATGAAGATGATTATATAGCAATGGAACATGAACAAACAATTAAAAACACAATTGATAACGCAAATTGTTGGATGCGTCGTCATGATTTTGATTTGAAAGAATCTTTGCAAAAAGATAATAAATGGGAAGGAGAATTGACAATTTGGTTGTGGGACAATGAGCCTGATGAAATGGAAAACAGGGATGATAATGGTGGTTGGCCAAGTGACGACGCCATTGAAAAAGGCTTGAAAGCAATTAATGAAGTAGCTAAGTAATATTCTTTTTTATATGGCAAGCACAGCTATTGTGGTTGTGCTTGCTTTTTTTTCAAGTTTATGAAAGGAATATTATATTGAAACCTACATTTATTGCTATTGATTCTAGTGAACCACCTCTTCCTAAAGGAAGAGGCTTCTAAAACAGCGGCTTTGCCGCCATCATAAGGGCCGTTCCGGCCCGTTTTATATTTATAGCTGCATTTTGATCTCTATCCATTTCGAAGCCACAGGCTTCGCATCAAAAGATACCAAAATTGATATTATTGTCAAAGGAAATGCAACATTCACCTATTGGAAATTGTTAGAAAAAACGTGTCCTAAAACTTTTAGTTTGTGTGAAAGATATCACTATTATATTTTGTAAACAATCAACACACTCAAATATTTTTAGAAAGGCAGGTTGTTAAATGATAATTGAAATGACAGCGGAAGAATATCTAGTCAAGTTAGATAATTATAATGGGTTTTGTTTGAGTTGTGGATTTGAAGTAGAAGGAATTGACCCTGACGCTAAAAATTATGTATGTCCTAAATGTGGTGCAAGTAATGTTTCTGGTATGGCAACATTATTGATTGAAAGTTCTGTTGAATTTAAGTAAACAATGAAACTAACAGATATAGAAGGTATTGATCAAGTTAAACATTTTTTTGATTGCAAGATTGAAAAAGAACAAAATGACATAGGAGATTTTACATTTTTTAGTGTATGTACAACATATTATGGTTTAGAAAGATATATTTTTGATACCAACTATTGCAAATCTTCTAATGGTTGGAAACAATATGATACTCATCAAGATGCTTCATATTTTGGAGTGTGGATTAATCTTGACAAGAGGTTGATTATAACCTATTGTGAGGGTGATATTTCAATTTCATATAGTCCAACAAAAGAAATTCTAAAAACAAAGTTAGATAAAATGAATGAATTTTATGGCCCACCACCTCCAGCTTTTACTTGTTTTGAACAAAATTCATTAAATCAATGGACACGGACAGAAATTTTTAATGAAAGGCCGCAAGTAAAATGAAAAGCAAAACATATTATCAAACATATGGAAGTGTTAGAGGTTGTTGTGATCATCATCATAGAACAATTAGTGGTGCAGCAAGATGCTTTCTTGATGATTGCAGTGGTTGTAAAAAGCAAGGAGGATATTCAGATAGAGGTTTGATTAAGTTTGTTGATAATAAACAAGTAGAGGTATCAGAAAATGAATATGATGAATTTATGATATGTGTAAATAACGAATAATAAATAATTGTACATTGGAGATACATTGGAGATACATTGGAGATACATTGGAGATACATTGGAGATACAATGAGAATAATTTCAAAATTCAAAGATTATTATGACAACGCAACAAAATCATTTACTTACGAAATTGATCCAAAACTAATCTATGTTCGTGAAACAAAAATAGAAAATACTATTGAAACAACTGAACTAAATAAACAATTTATAGAAAGACTTAATTTATCAAAAGATTTTGTTGATAGATGGGAAAATAAACGAGCTTTTTTAAATTCACTTAGATTTATTGTAATAGGATTTTGTGGCAAGTTATATCATGCATATCAATTAAGTGAAGAATGGCGTTATTGTACTAAGAAATACATGTATAACTTTGATGATTTTTATAACTATTTCAAAACAGATGGAATATTTGTTAATGATTATGTAAAATATCTTAATAGTATACCTAAAAATTCTGCTCCAAAAAACATTGATTTAGTTGTAGAAACTGAAAGGAAAAAATATACTAATCAATTAGATATTTGCAATTCTTATTTTACAAAAACATCAAAGCATAAACTAATAAAATCGTTTGATGAATTGGATAAGTTGAATGGTCAAACAATTTCGGATGATATGTTTATTCATTATAACTCACCAGTCTTATATTTTTCGCGTCATCATCTTGCTTCAATAAGATTGGAAATCAATCCGAATTTGAGTCTATATAATTTTGCAACAAAAGTTGATCCTTTTGCAGCTTTCCAAGAAATATCAATGTATCTTGGAAATAACCTAGCTAAGCAAATTGATCCAACAGTTAATTTTACAGACGAAATGAAACGTGACATTGCTGGTTTTGACAATTGGAGTTTCAAAAAGCAAAGCAAGAATAGTAAAATATAGGAGGGGATATGAATTTTGTCACACAATTATTGTTAAAAGATATTGAGCCTATTCGATTTAATATTGAACGATGCACTCAAAAGAAAGTATATTACAATATCGACAGTGACACGTTTTTAATGTATTACCAAGTAACAAATGAATTGATTTTCATAATTGGTATAGATGGTTCTGTTTATGGTGATGTAGGATTGGTAAGTCCAACAGAAAGAGATACAATTATTGAAACTTTGAAACAAGTCAAAAAATCAAAGTAAATCACAATTTCATTTCTCAAACATTCTAAGGAATATCTGCCATGCTAAAAGTTTATAATGATGAACTTAATCGTAAGTATTTTGTTGAAGTATTAAAGTTTGCTCGTACATCAGGTAGGTATAAGAATTTTCTAGATAAATTGAATTACCTACATGAGTATTCTAAAGATTCTAAATGCATTTTGTATAAAGATTTTGCGCCAATGAGTTTTGGATTTACAATGTTTAAGAAAACTGAGAATGGAGAATGGAAACGTTGGTTTTGTGGTGGTTTGATTTTTCATGGTAGTTTTGATGGTTATGGTTCAGGAAGTGGACCAACATTTTCTGTAACATTGACTAAGACAGATGGTTGGGCAATTCATACTTGATTTGTCTAAAATGGTTAGTTGAATGCTAAAGTTAAAATGCTCAATAAATTTGTTTAGTTTATTGAGCACATTCATTTTACAGAGGAGTTAAAAATGAGGTAACTGAATTAGTTAAACAAAACTATATAATCCTATTGATATTTTAGAATTCAATAGGATTTTTTTATAAGTGTTATACATAGTGTATAGCGCTTTTATATATTTGCGGTCAAATATGGAGATTGTCATGACTATCAATTCTAACCTTTTCAATGTTTCTTCTAGCACTCTTTCCACTCTTGCTTCTACCGTTTGTGAAGAAAAGATTATTGCTCGTGAAGAATTGAACAATCGTCGCGCACCACAAACACCAGAAATGCTTGAGCGTACGTTTGCTGGACTTAGTATGTATTTGGATGAAATTATTGTAACAAAGTTTGTTTCGGCTGGAATTGTGGATGGATTTCAATACCTAACGAAGGAAGGAGTTTCAACGAATGATGCCGAGTTGGGAGAACAAACAAATCCCAATTTTATGAAAGTTGTGGCAGATGGACGACGCGCATGGAAGGCTCTTGAACTAATCAATTTCGAGCTATTTCAACTCACGAATAGCATTTGGAACTCCAAGGAAAAAACAGGTTCTTTGACTCTGTTGGGTTTCAATGATAATTCAAATGGTGCAGCATATATTAATAAGAAATTTACAGTAACAGAAGCTGGCGCATTGGCGACGCTTTTGTTTGGCAGAAAGGAAAATCGAGCAACTGGACTATTTTTCAGAAACTTTATTGTACAGCAAATCACAAATGATCATGAAAAGTATATGAAGAGTCCGCTTTGTCAAAAGCGAATGGAAGCTGCTCGTGCAAGGACTGTTCAACAATCCAATTTCGTTCAATTTCAAACGGTAGAAAACGCACAATCACAAGAACTTTCAAATCCCGTTATTCCTCAAGATAGCGGTTTGAAGGTTGATAAGAATGGCCGTCTTCGTAAGCATGGAAAGTTTGTAGGAAAGAATAACTCTATCGTTTGATTCTATAAGGTAATAATAAGTCGGATAAAGCCGAGCCTATAATTCTATAGGAATGAGGTGCAAATCCTCTATTATCTTCCAAGAAAGGAAAAGAAAATGTAATATATAATGTCAACCAAAATGAAAATAAATATATCATATAAAGTTTGATGGAGAATTATTATGAATAACGTGCAAAACTATATCAAGCTAGGTCTCATTGGATTGTTTGTTGTATGCAGTGCAATTTATATGTTTGTATTTGGTCCAAAATATTTGTCAGCAAAAGATGCTCGACAAGATTATCTAGCAGATAGATCATTTTTTATGGACCAACGAAAGGTCGCAATGACAAATTTGAAAACATGTTATGTTGAAGCTCAAAAGAATTATGATAATTTTTGGGCGCGTTCTTGCAAATCAATTAATGAAAAACAAATTGAAAATTGTGTAAATCAAAATGTTCCTGAATCAGCTTGTAAAGGTAGATTTCAATATTCATCTTCTTGTGAGCTTCCTACTTTTCAAGCAAATGCAGTTCAATCTTATCTAACTGAACAAAAGAATGAATGCAATACAATTTACAAATATGAGTCAACTCCTATTCAAGATAAGTGAATAAGCATATAAAAAAAATTATAAATCTATTGTTTGTATTTTATTGTTTTTCAATATATGCTTGTGCGCAAATTGGTCCAAATACATATGGATTATGGTTTGATCCTCGTGTAGAAGAATGGAAACAAAAGAAAGAGCAAAAGAAAGTTTCTATAGAATCTCAGAAAAAACTAGTTGAGCAAGAACAAAAATATGCTGAAGAAAAAGTTCAAACGGAAAAACTTGAACGAGAACGACGAAATCAATTGTATGAACAAGAACTAGCAGATAGAAAAGAGCAAAAAGAACAAAGGGAAGAAGCTGTTAGACAACGACAAGAAGAATATAGAAAACATCAACAAGCTGTAGAAGAGGCTAGGAAAAAGCAATTAGAATGCGTTACATATGAACAACAAAATTGTAGGGATGTAACAAAAAGAAATTGCAGTCCAGGTCAAACATGTAAAATTGTAAATGGTTCTAGAGTTTGTTGGGATGAAGAAAAATGTTCCAACACAACAAATAGAGTTTGTTCTGATAAACGTCCTGAAGGTTGTTAGAAAGGATTTGAAAAAATGATTACAAAACAAGAACTAGAAAATATTTATTATAGTAACAATAGTTCAGTTATTGATATTTTGAATAAATTGGCTCAAGAATCAAAACAATCAACCACTTATAAAGAATGTATTGATGAAGAAAAATATAAAAACATTATTAATATGTTACTTAAAAATGAAAACATGGTACGAAATATTGTAGAATATGCAATAGATCATTGTGAAGAATTTGGTATTGAACAAGAATATCGAGTGAAAATTATTGAAAGACATGTTGGTTATGTTGTAGTAAGCGCTGCAAATGCAGAAGATGCAGTAAAAAAAGCATATGACGCTATCACTGATACTGAACTTAAAGTTAAATATCTTGAAACAGAAGATATATCACAAGATGACGTAGAGCAAGTTTAATAAATACAACTTGAAAGCGGGCAGGATTTTCCTGCCCGCAAAGGATAATGAAATGACTTTTCCTAGTAAACTAGGAGATAAAGAAAATGTTACATTAGAAGTTTTAAACGGATATGAAATTTGGTTGAAAGATCATGGAAAAGAATTTTATCTGCGTTCATGTTTGACATACGAAACGGCAAAAAAAATACTTGATAACACCAGTGAACATGCTACAATCAAACCAGCGATAGTTATAAAGATAACTTCAATTACCACTCCAGAGATATATTATATTGTTTCAAGTAGTCACATATGGATGGATTAAATGAATAAACAGATTCTGTTCGCAATTGTATGTGCCACGATTGTTTTGATTATTGTCAAAACATATGAATATATCAAAACAAAAGAAAAGAAAACTGCAATACATGTATTGAATAATAAAATTGATAAAATTATCAATTTTGTTGAAGTTCAAAAAATCGATATATTTCATGATAATGAATTGTCAATGTTCTGTTCACATCTAATAAAACTTAAAGAGGTACAAAAAGATAAATATTATTCAGTAAAAAATTTGAAATTAAAAGATCTTGTCATCATGATTGATGATTTGGAACAATTGATTATTAGAATAGAAGTTTATCAAGACATTCTTCATTTTGAAGAAGTTGTTATTACAGTTCCTGATCATATTAAAACAACATATGAATACACAAATGTTATAGATAAAGTTAGCCTTGCAAAGAAAGATATATGTAATCCAAATAAATCAATTGATATACTAGAAACCAAATCACTTCAAATTAAACTACGCGAATTAAATGAATATATAAAGCAATGGAAAAGTGTGTGATATATGAAACCTAGTCTAATCAATATTCAAAATTGAAATAATATGACATTATGTCCAATATGTAATAAAAAACTATCAAACGATCATATGTATGATTATGATTGTTTTATTAAACGAGTAATTGAACGAGAGTTTGCAAATACATTCAAAAAAGATTATTTAGAAGAACAACAACATGAACATGGTAATCACCCCGATTTTAAATTCCAAGTTCTTGTTATAAATAAAGAAACTGGTATTAATGAATATCATGCACTAATTTATACAGATGGTTATATTGCTGTAACCATGTATGAATATTGTTATGCGGTATGGTATATAAATAAAAATGAATTGTTAGGAGGTAGTTTGTGGCATAAAAATACATGCAAAATTTCAGAAGATAGTTTGTTTGATATTAAAAACTATATAATCAAACACGAAATGTTGAGGTAATTATGGATAAAATTAATATTCCTAGTCCTGATGAACAAAGAGTTCTTCGAAATGTTATGGTTGATGGTTATCGTTTGATGACTTGGGAAACAGGAAGGAGATATTCTACGGGTCAAGAAAAAATTGGATATGCATTTTGGGAGCCTGGAATTGAAGAACCATTATTTATTGGTGAAGATTATGGATGTTCACCATGTGATTGTGTAGATTCGAATGAATGTCTTCGTGGAATTATGAGTTTTCTAACGCTAAGGAAAGGAGATACAGACAAAGAATATTTTGATAATTATACGGAACGTCAATTGGCTTGGTCTGAAGAACACGCTGAAGAAATGAGTATTTGGGGAATTGATGATAATGAGTTAAGTGATGATGAAGTTGCTACAGAATTTATAAATTTGCCTTTGGCAAAATTTCATTACGAACAAAATAAGAAAGCACCTAGATTCAAAGATATTGAAGAATAGAATATTTTATCTATAGATCATTTTGAAGATTGCATAATCAGGAGAAATGTTATGGAATATACATCACTTCAAGAATGTGCTAAGGTTGCTAATGAAGTTCAAAACGCTTGCAATTTGAGTGGGGTTGCAATTACATTTGTCAATGTATTGACTTATTTGTGGAAATATGCACATGAAAATAGTAAAGGAACTGATTGGGTAAATACTCATCCAATTGTAATTGTATTTTTGGATAAGATGAGTTCACTTGCTGGCATTCAAGAACTTGGTAATTCAAAAGTATTTCGAGCTTTTGATGAAGTTGATAAACTAGAAAAAGGCGAGTAGATATATCAATGAATGGGTGAAGTAAAATCATGGAAGATTATGAAATAAAATGTGATAAATGCGGTAAAATAGAAGATTTAAGAAACGGCAGAACATTTTATTCTGGACCACATAATGATTATTGTGAAGAATGTGTGCCTAGAAACATTTGTTCTTGTAATTCGTTTTCTACAAAAGAAGAGGCTTTAGAATATGAAAACGAAGAACATATAAAATTTCAAGATGGTGTTTGGGTTATTATAGATGATAAAGGACTTTTGATTCCTTGTGCAGATTGGATTTGAATACATATTGAGTAAGAGGTTATAAATGAAGATGGGTCAACATTTTGTTGGCCCATTTTCGTTGAAAGGAAAAGTAATATATATTTTTCACAATGAAGATTGTATAAGTTATTAATAGATTTTTATGTCGAATAAAGCAAATGAATTTTATAACAAACGGATAAGAAAGTGAGACAATCATGAATAGATATATGATTTATATGACAATGGTTTTGTCGCTTGTTGGATGTTCATCTAATGATAGTGCTGAGATTTATGATGTTGAAACAGATTCATCAACTGATGTTGTAGTTGAATCACAAGTCGATTCAGGAACTGATATTAACACAAACGATACCAATACAAGTGATACTAATACAAGTGATGTTGTAGTTGAAATTGATGCAATTGTAGTTGATAGTAATGTAAATGATGTAGTTGTGGATAGCAATGCAGTTGATTCATCAAATGATACAATTGATTCGAATGTGCCAGATACTAATTTTGTTGATTCATCTACTGACACAATTGTTGTTGATTCATCCTTTGATGCGAATACACCTGATACAAATCCAATTGATTCATCAACTGATGTTGTAATTGATATTCCCGCTGATGTAGTTGCTGATGTGCCTGTTGATATGACAATTGATACGCCAGTTCCATTTTGTGGAGATGGCATTGTAAATCAAGCAACAGAACAATGTGATGACGGTAATCCAACTGCTTGTGATGGTTGTGAGAATTGTCAAAGAAAAGGCTACCTTGAAATTCCTTCAAATGGTGAAGTTGTTGTTCAGGATAAAAAACTGTTCAATAACACACAACATGTTAGTTTTTGGTATAAGCTAAGTGAAAGAGACAAAACAGCACATTGTAAAAATGGAATTATGAGTTCTTGGGCTCCATATCCCGAACTTCATATTCTTTATGATACAGGTGATGCTTATAGTAATTATAAAGCTATAAGGTGGAATATTGATGTTGGTACAAAAGGCGGTGATACTGCATATACAATAACACTAACATATGGAAATGTTAACAATGCGATTACTCTAGAATATAAAATTCCAGATGATAAAGTAACAGGTTGGCACCAAATTAAACTTGTAACTTATTATCAAATATATTTTAATACAAATATGGAATATCACCATTTCAATATCTTTTTTGATGGACAAAAAGCATTTGAATATGATAGATCTAAACAACCTCTAATAACTGGAACTATTTACAACGACCCGAATTATAGACTAAGAATTACAGGTTCTTCCATTAAATGTAATTCTGGTGAAAAAATTCCTTCTACACCTGCGTATATTGATGAATTGAAGATTGTTGGTAGTCATGATCAATTTGATTATACAATTCCATTTATTCCAACACGAACAGAAACAATGGGGCTTTATGAAGTAGGAGGTTTGTGGCATTTTGATGAAACTCAAAGTCCATATATTGACTCATCAAATCTTCATATGAATGCTACAACGACCAAAGTAACAAATCAAAAAGATAATTGTTACGACCATCTATTTAGCAATTAGAAATTCATATATATTTCATCTATAAATAATTCTAACAATTTACATATCGAGGTTGATTATGAAGAGCAATCTTTGTGCTATGATTATTTTTGCTGGTATTTCTATTGCAGCTAATGCTTGGGCTTTCAATAGAAATCTAACAGGTCATTGGACAACACCAAGTGGTGATAGTTGGGTAATTACTCATCTTGGTTCACAAGCAAAATTCAATACAGTAGCATATACAGAAGAAACTGGACGATTGTCATTTGAATTTACTGGACCTGTATCAGGGGTAGAAGATGGGGAAGATTCATTTCAATATCAAGGTGTTGGAGCTGTGAAGAATTTTAGAATTAGTGGTGTACGATGTAGAATGACATCTAGAATGGGAGCATCAGGATATATGAATGGTGATATTGGCGGCAGAGTAATTCATATGAATGCATGTTCTATTTCTATGAATGTTGTTTGTGAGGGGCTTGATCCTATTATGAATAGTATGAATTGTTCAGGTATTTGGAAGTGATTTCTAAATAATCAATTCAATTTGCATGGCAGCAAAACTGCCATGCAAATTTCCTAACCAACATATATCATAACAATTTTTGGAGGATTTTAGGAAGAATTTTCAATGTGCATGGTAATTGATTTTGTTTTGGAAAAGGGGAAGCTGAACCAACTGTTTGTGAATACTGTCAAGAATTATATTTTTGACGGTCAAGATGTTCGATGTTGTTTTTGTAATCGGTTACTAACCCGAAAAACAGCAACGATTGAGCATATTATTCCAAAGTGTATGCTTGATTATTGTGATCGAAACAACATTAATAATTTGGCTATTTCTTGTGAGGAGTGCAATGCAAATCGCAAAGTAGCTGATTTTGAAGAGTATCGTCAATACGCTCAAAAAAAGCGTGAAGAACTTCCTGAAGGTTCACGACAAAGAATTGTAAATGCAATTCATCCAACAATCAAAAATGAAATTGTTTATGCTTTTTCAAATGGAATTTCAATTTCAGATTTGCAATCACAATATAATGTAAGTAAGCGAACCATCACACAAATTTTGAAAAAAGCAGGATATGATTGGACTGTCATTCAATATGCAAAACGTGCAATTTGACATTGCCAATCAATTGTGATATAATCGAGGTCGATGAACATTTATCTGGACAATGAAAAGAAAAATGTTCCTGGTGATTGGCATCATTGTACGAATGTATCTGAAACAATTTCGTTATTGATGCAATCACCAGGTTCTACAATTTCAATTGATTATGATAATGGAATCATCTTTTTGAAATGGTTATATGCCCAACTAAAATCAAATATTCATTTTGTTTCACCAAATGTATATATTCACATTATAGATAAATTAAAACAAAAAGAATTGCTTAATCTAATTTGGAATTGTTTTGAACAAGAATGTCGCAACAATCAAATAAAAACAAATTATTACGATTCATTATTTATGCTTAGTATGAATGTAATATTGCTGATAGCTGCATGTATTATTTGTATAACGTTTTTGCCAACTCCTACAATAATTATATTGTTAGGAATTTCCTACTTACATTTGAAAACATACTATGATAGATGGATTAAAATGTATAGACAAATTCACAAGGAAGTTTTCAATGTTCCAAATCCCCAAACATATTGATTCATATAAACATCAATTTCACATTAGATGTTTTGCTCTTTTACTTTGTATCATTTGTATTATAAAGTATTTGATTTATCTTGAATATATTTCATTGTTTGTAGGTTTATTTGCATTATTTGCATTTGGTTTAATAACATATTGTCAAAATATAAGGCCAGTGAAATTATGAAAAATGTTTATTATATAAAAAATTATGTAACATTTTTTATAACTATATCTTTGTTTGTAAGCAATATTATAGTTATAGTAGAATGTATTAAATATAAAAGATTTTTTGATGTCATTGAATTGATAGCAGCAAGTATAATGTTAGTAGATTGTTTTCTTTATGTTAGCATAAAGAAATATCAAATAACAGAATAATTTTACATCTTTTTATGGGAACTTTTAGCACATTCAAACAAACAGATGATGATATATTTGACACGATGTATAAATTGCTAAGAAATGCAAACAATACATTACCACAAGAACCATTAGATCCAAATGCTTTAAAAAGTCCACAAGAAGATGAACAAGCATTTTCAGGGATTATCAATGATCGAGAACAGGCATTGAAAATGCTAAACTGGATTGTTAGGTCATCTCCTGTAGAGTATGGAAAATCAGAAGCTAAACGATTGGCAGATTTTCTAACAGCGCTTAATAATCCTGGATTTGATCGTAGCTTAATAAATAAAAAAGTATTTATACCAACTCTATATGAATTAGATAGGGTAGCAGCCAGTTTATGTTTATATAGAAGCAAGAGTGGTATGAACTTAAATCACAATTTATTGGTACAAGATTTTGCAATGCTTATAAAGGCGTTGAGAGATTATAAAAACGATTTTGCTCAAATAACTCCAGAAGAAACAATAACACGTTGGGAGAATGCTATTGCAGTAGCAAAAGCAGGAAAGAGTTTAAATACAAATCCTGAGCTTCAAGTTGCAATTCAACAAACACTTCAGACAGAACAGTCAAACAAAGCAGTTTAGTAATAATGCCCAATTATCAAATTGAAATGTTATGGGTTTGCAATAGTTGCAAACACAATAATCGTGGTCGTGACAAAAAATGTAAAGGTTGTGGAAAGGCAATTGAAAATGAAGAATATTTGATGCCTGATGATCAGTCATTAAATAATGCAGTAACTGATTCAGAAATGTTAAAAGATGCTATAGCAGGAGCTGATTGGCATTGTATATATTGTAATTCATCTCAAAAGAAAAGAAATGGTTGTTGTGCTGAATGTGGGGCAGCACAAGATAAATCATTGTCTGTACCAAAATCTTCAAATAATATATCAAAACAAATAACTTTTGATAATAATTATAATATTGCAGATGATGAATATTATAAAAAACTTAGCAACAAAAAATCATACTTAAAACATATATTTATTTTTGCTTCTATAGTTTTTGTATTGTTGCTTGGTGGATATTTCATATTTAGAACAAGAATATATGAAGCTCAAATTGATTCAGTTGAATGGAAACATTCAGTCAATATTGAGCGATATCAAATTTGGAATAAAGAAGGATGGATAGTTCCACCTAATGCCATTCAAATTCAACCTTTGGGGCAAAGAATATCCCATTACAATCATGTATTAGATCATTATAATACTGTACCATATACAGTACAAGTTGCATGTGGACAAACTTGCACGCAAATACCACAAACATGTTATACAACATCAAGAATATGCACATCAAGTAAAAATGGATATGCATCTTGTTCAGGTGGTGATAGAGTATGTTCAGGTGGTGGACAATCATGTACGACTAGATATTGTTCTGAATCAAGAACACGTCAAGAAGCTGTATATAGAGAAGACCCTATATACGAAATGTGGTATGCTTATAAAATTTGGGATTGGGGTTTTAATCGTACAGCAGAAAAAGCTGGTTATACTCTTGAAACAATTTGGCCTAACAATGAAGAATTGCATATTGGAAAAAATTTAAATGCAGGAGAACAAGAAAGAGAAAGCAATAGAAAAGAAATTTATATTGTCAATTTTAAATACAAAGATAAAAACTTTAAATACGAACCAACATCAGAAACTGAATTCAAAACTTATACACGTAATAAAATATATAAAATTAAATATTCAATAGCAGGTGGAGTAACAATCATAAGGTGAAATGTTATGGCCAATAAAGATATACGTACACAAAAAAGAAAAGAAGCTTTAAAAGAAATTCGTAGAAAAATAAAGACACAAAAATTTATAGAATCAAAACATAAGATATGTAAATATGATAGAGATTTTCCATATGACAACAATGATATATGGCATAGAAAAGCAGTGTGTAAGCGATGTCATTGTGTGTTAAATGATTGTGAGCCAAGTACATTCCATGGAGAATTTTGGCATCCAAGTAAAGATAAAGAAGGCAAACCTCATTGGTGTAAAAATGCAGGAAAACGTTTCTCAACTCAAGATATTGAGCTAGAACCTTTTCTAAAGAAAAGTATAAGGCGCTATAACAAACGCAATAACATCAGACCTTGAACAAATCAAAACAAAAACAATGATTGTAATTTTAATAATATTAGCTATTCATTTTATATGCGTAGCAATAGCATATTCATTTGTATTTGGAGAGATTTATCTTTCATACGGTTCTTATGAAAATTTTGATTTATCAGTTAAATATAACCAAGAAATATTATCAAAATACAAAAGAGCATTCATATTATTGTTTTTTTGGGAATATACATTATTGTACTATTCAATAAAATATTCATATATTTCAATTGTTGAAGTTTATAAAATTGCAAATTTGTTTTTCAAAACAAAAACAAAAAAACTTGTAAAAGAATGTGATAATAAAGATATTTCAGTTATTCAAAGCGAATCCACATATCGTGAACCAAGTAAACAACTATGTCCTCATTGCAATAAAGAGATTAAATTATGAAATACAATAATGAATTATTAATAAAAATTGCACAAGGAGATGCCTTTGGATTAGGAGTGGAATATGTAAAAAAGCCGCATTCTAATTATAATAATTTGTTATTGTTTAATCATTATTATCCACATCCAAGAGGTGGGATTATATCTGGATCTTATACAGATGACACTCAAATGTCAATAGCTGTAGCAGAAGTAATAATTGATGGTCCGCCATATACAGAAGAAAAATTTGGCAAAGCATTTTTCAACGCTTATAAAAGAGATCCTGTAAAAGGATATTCTAGTGGATTGCAAAATCTATTAGATACAAATGATGATTACGAATCTTTTATGAGTAAACTAATTCCAAAATCCATACAAAATGGAGCAGCCATGAGAGCTGTTCCAATTGGAGTTTTGAATGATCCAAAAGATATTCTTGAAGTCGCTAAAATTCAAGCAAGTGTCACACACAACACCCCAGTTGGAATTTTATCAGCACAAGCAATTGCGCTTGCCAGTCATTATTCCCTATATAATTGCGGTGCATTTACGCAAAAAGATATGTCAGAATGGTTTGTCAAATACTTGCCAAGTGCATATATTTTCTTTAACAAAACGCCTATGACATTTCCAGTTGAAGATCCATATGTTAGTTTGAAAACCGTTCAAGCTGTATTTGATGCTCTTATGACTCAAAATAATTTACTTGACATTCTACGTTATTTAGTTTTATTAGGTGGAGATACTGATTCAACTTGCTCAATTGCCCTAGGAATTGCAAGTAGTAAATTGACAGATAAACTTCCTGATTTTTTTGAAACAGAACTCGCACCTAATAATAAATGTAATATAAGTTTTCTTAGAACATTAAGTGAAAAACTTATATTACCTTGGTATGAAAAAGATTTAAGATAGATGAAAACGCAATGTTACAAACAATTGCACTGTTAATCATTATACATATTGTTGGTGTTATATGTACTGGAATTTGTTATTGCATTGAATATAAAATAACAACAATAGAAAAATTGTATGATAAAAAAGGTTTGATTTGTGGTGAAACCACATATGCACATTCAGAAATAATACCATTTATAGTAATTTGGGAAATTTTCGTTATATGTCATATAAGTGAATATATAACAAAAAAAACTATAAGTGCAGTTATATACATAATTTTAGCTTGTACTAATAAAATTTTAAAAGAAAAGAAATTTACAACAAAAGAAATACCAACTAAATCTAATGCAATACTGGGCGAATCTGATAATTATAGACAACCAAGCCCTATATTATGTTCAAAATGTCATAAGAAAGTTACATTATGATTTGCCCATTTTGTTCAAAACAAATAGACCCATATAGAAGTCCATTTACAGATGAAATTCCAAAACCAAAAGAAGTTGATTTTATTTTTGAATGAGTTGTAAAACCCAACCAATCATTCAAAAATAAAATCAACAAACAAACTTTCATATCAATAGGTATTTGGATGGTAAATTCATTAGAAAAACTATTTAAAACAATGACGTATCTTCTTATTACAATAGCTGCAATAGGAGCTATTTATGGATTAATTGGATATCCTATATATAAAAATTACACATCAGATGAAAAAGTAATTTTCTGCAAAATTTACGCTAATAACAATGGGTTTTATTTATATGGGTATACCCCATGGCGCATAGGTGAAAGATTAATTGGAAATTTCAATACATTAGAAGATACTAAAAAAGCAGCTGATTTGTTAAACTGTCCTATTCATTAATACATGAAAAGGGAGGGTAGAAATGAATGTACCAAATTCACCCAAAGAAATATGGGTATTTACAGAATTGCCACAAAAAGTTAACAATTTATTTTATTGGCAAACTTCAAAACAATTAGCAGATGAATATATTAATCATCTAATTAATTTATACAAACAAACGATACAAGATCCATACAAATTAACAAGACATAAAACGGATAAAGAATGTGTATGGATATTAATTGATTGTTGTAATGGAAATTGCACATCAAAATATTATCTATGGATGTTTTCGTCAAAAAAACGAAGCAATGAAAAAGTTTCAATTTCATAAACAAAACCATGGATTTGTTGAACTAACATATCCTAAAAGATACTATAAAGAATAGGTTAAAGAAATATCATGTTTAAAAGAAATGGACAAGAAATTAAAAATGCTTTTACATATCAACCTCAAGCAGAAACTGGAGTTGAAAAAGAAACTCTAAATATTTTACATAACAAACAATATATGAATCTTAGAGGAGAATTGGTTGATATTTCTAAACAATTAGATTATGCTATTGAACATACTAAAATTCTTTCACCAGAAGAATTAGATATGTCAGCAGAGATTCTAAATTCAACAGATAATGAATCACCATCAATTAATACAACCATTGAAGTTGTAAATGAAAAAACAAATCAAGCCGCTAAACGATTGTTAGATAATGGTAAAAACAATATTGTTATATTAAATTTTGCAAATGGACATACTCCTGGAGGTGGATTTCTAGGAGGAGCGACAGCACAAGAAGAAACATTGTGTAAGTGTTCTGGGCTATATGAGTGTTTACGTAATAAACCAAAATACTATTGCACAAATATTGTTGAATATCCAGAGTATTGCAATCACGATATTATATATTCACCAAATGTTCCATTCTTTCGAACAGATGATATGAAACTAGTTGATCAACCATACTTGTTATCTGTTATATCAAGTCCAGCTCCAAACTTGTTTAGAATTAAAAATCCAGATTATAGACTAATTCATAAACTTATTCAACAACGAATTGAATATATATTACTAACAGCACATGTAAACAATCATAAAAACATTATACTAGGTGCTTGGGGATGTGGAGCATTTGGAAATAATGCTCAACAAATTGCTAATATCTTTAAACGAACTATAGAAGATATGAATTGGTTTAAACATGTTTGTTATGCTGTATATGACCAACGTGTAGATCAAACAATTTATAACACATTCAAACAATTCGCACAGTAATATTCATCACAACTAAACAGGAGATTATTCAATGGAAACTTTGAAGAAGTTTAGAGTTGTTGATCTTGATGAAACTTGTTATTGGAAAGAAGGTTTGTTTAAAGGTGAAGATACTAAAGTTCTAAGTAGATATTTATACGATCCTGAATCACATACTTATTGTTGTTCATTAACTCCAACATATGAAATGCATTTTATGAAGAGTTCTTTAAATAGAGAAGAAACAGATAGGGAGAGTTGTATATTAATGGATGGAGATAGTCAACAAGAACAAGTTTGTTATATGGAAATTTATAGTATAAAATGTTTGCCTTATGGAATAATTGAAGCAGAATCAATTGAAGATGCGATTGAATATGCACTAGGCAATTATATAGAGTGCGATAAGAAAGATTAAAATATAAATAAGATTGCAATCAATTATGCAATTATAATAAAGAATGTATGTTAATTTGCAAATTGAATGGATATATTATTCTTTATGAGACATATAATTATTGGAGATGTGCATGGTTGCATCAATGAGTTTTCAACTCTTCTAAACAAACTTCAAATAACAAATGAAGATAAATTATTTAGTGTTGGTGATCTGGTAGATAAAGGACCTGATCCAATTGGTTGTATTCGTTTAGCTAAAGAAATGAATATAACTACTGTTCGAGGGAATCATGAAGATAAACCTATTAGATGGTTGCTTCATGAACAACGATGTAAAATAACTAAAAAGAAAAATCCAATGTCCTCTGTTTCAGAAGAGGAAAAAGAAATATATTCTAAATTAAACGAAGATGATGTTAATTGGTTATGTAGTTTACCAACTGCATATAAATTAGAAGAATTAAATACAATCATTGTTCATGGTGGTTTTTTTCCTGGGGTAGATATTGATTTTCAAATAAAAAATCGTATACGTGAAGTTATACGTTTACGGTTTGTTGATGAACATACTGGCAACTTTGTTTCAGTATCAAATGCTGATCAACCTCCAAACACTTTGCTATGGTCAAAGGTATATGATGGTTCATATAATATTGTATATGGACACATTACACATGACTTAAAACAACCAAGAGTTGATGTAAGAGAACGTGATAAGATTGAATGTGTTGGAATTGATACAGGATGTGTTACGGGAGGAATGTTGACTGCTTATATACTTGAATCAAAATCGTTTGTTCAAGTACCCGCCACAAAACAATATTGCAAATGTTGTTGGTCTGAATAAACAATTCACAATATAATATTAATTGAATGCTGATAATCTTTTATGAAGATTATGATGCATGATTATATCTTATTGGGCAAGCATAGAAAGGATAATATCGTGAATAATCAAGTTGTTGATCTCGGTTCGATTGATATGCCTTTGTTGCACCAAGTTACAAACACTATGACATCGCTCGACATTGACGAAAAAATGTTGGAACGTGTTTTAGAAGCTGTAACAGAAGGCGCTAAAGAAAAGAATCAACCTGTCGTAAACAATCAAACAATGCCATCACAACCACAACAACACAAAAGTTTGAAAGGAAAGGGGACATTCAAAAGATTTAGTCCAAAATCGTTTGCACAAGTGGTAGAAAGTGAAGATGGTTCACTTGCTGTCACGATTGAGACACGAGACTGGGAGATGAGGGGACAGTCAGGGACATCAACCAAGATTCATGTTCGCACCAAATACCTTGATAAACAAGGTCAAATCGTTTATGGGAATGATATTGCAAGCTTTAAAAACGTTGAAAACGTACAAGCTGTTTTGAAACTACTACAAAAATCACTACAAACATTAAAATGACATTGATGTAGAAAAAAAATTGACTTTCAAAAAAAATGCATTATAAACATGTCTAGGGAGAGAAAAATCATGGCTACTACATCTATCAAGAGCGACGTACTTTCAGCTGCTACCGCTATTATGACTTCGACGAAGAAACTCGATGAAAACTTGGCAATGTTTGGGAAATTCTTTCCTAACCTTAATGAGGATGAACTCAAGCAAATGGCTGCCGCAATGACGAATGTAAAGCCAAGCGTAGTCACTGTTTCAGAACCTGTCGCTGCTGCCATGCCTGTTGCCGTTGCCAAGCCTGTTGCTGTTGCCAAGCCCGTTGCCAAGCCTGTGACAGAAGAAATCAACGAAGCGACCCCAATTGAAGCTGTTGAGTGCGTTATCGATCCAAAAGAATTGCTGGAAGCAATTGCAGTACCAGTTGAAGCTACCATTGTTGGAGTAGAAAAGCAAAAGAAGACTTCGAAAAAAGTTGAGACAAGAAAGGTTGGACGGCCAACGCTTCTAAAGGTAACGACTCCAGAAGGACAAGAATATGAGTTGGTAGAAGCAATCCAAAAGATTATTGGAAATAGAGCGCTGTCTATGCCTGAGGTTATGGAAGCCTTCACGAAGAAGGGTTGGAAAACAAATTCACATTCTGATAACTTTAGTCAGAGTATTTACTTGATTCTAAATAAGAAAACTGATTTGTTCACAAAGAATGTTGACTTGGCAAATCGTCGCAACACAACATATCAACGAACAAATGTAAAGCATGTAACACCAAAGGCACAGACACAAGTTGCACCAGTTGTCGTCAAGGAAGCTGGGAAAGCACCATCAGGAGAAGAAATTCTTAAGGTAATTCGAAAGCAGTTTGCAGAGACGGATTTTGCAGTTCGTGATATTGCTCGAATCCTTGGAGTTGAAGCGCGAGCTATTGCGGTGAATACGCGAGTTTTGAAAGAACAGAACATTATTAAGACTGTTGGACAAAAGAAAGTCAATGGTACTGGACCCGAAGTAATGTATTACACTTTGGCATAAATAGATTTTGTGGTGCCCTCTGAAAAGGGGGCACCATAATCAATTCGAAACTTTTGTTTGTTTCTAACTATGGAGAATGTAATATCATGGCTAACAATAACGTAGGTTCTATTTCGAGTGACGACCTTCTTGCTGAAGTTGAGAGCTTGGTGAAGACGACCACTAATACTACAACACCAAAGAAATCCACTAAAGAAGCTCAGAAGCAAGTCGTAAAGGCAGTTGTAGCAACCGTGTCAACCGTTCCAGTTACCACGAAGCCTAGTATTGCAAAAGTCACGCTCACCAAGGCTGCACCAAAAGTAGAAGAAGTAAAGGAAGAGGAAGAGGAAGAGGAAGAGGATGATAGTGATTTGCTAGGAGATGAGGAAGAGGAAGAAGAGGACGACGAGGAAGAGGAAGAAGAGGACGACGAGGAAGAGGAAGAAGAGGACGACGAGGAAGAGGAAGAAGAAGAGGAAGAAGAAGAAGAAGAAGAAGAAGAAGAAGAAGAAGAAGAAGAACCCAAGGTAGAGGAACACAAGGTAGAGGAACACAAGGTAGAAGAACACAAGACTGAGGAGAAGAAGCCCATGGAACAAATTCAAACACAAGCTCACGTTGCTGTAAATAGTGTTTACCCTAAGGGTACTCCACAAGTCATTATGGATATTCTAGACGAGGACCGCAATACGGCCAATAAGATCAATGCAGCTATTAAAATTGCTACTCACAATAAAGAAGTTCAAATGTGGGCAGCAACGGTTGGCGTGCGAGGAGCGGCACCAAAGGAATTGGTTGAATATGCTCAAATCAAACGAGCTGTAAAAGAACACCTTGGAATCAAGCCAAACCAAATGATTCATCCTACAAGTGTAACGCAACTAACTCCGGCAACGGCATCTGTTACTTCGTCAAACGTGCAAGTAAAGAAGTCTGTTACAATTGTAAAGGATGAGTCTAATCTTCTTGAAAGTCTGACACCGAAGCAAGTTCCTCTTATGAAGTTTGTAAATCAGCGTACTGGACAAGTCTTCTTGATGTGGACAGACGTATTGATTTCCACTTGTAAGGATTATGAATTGCATCTTCGTAAGTTCACACAGGGTGAAAATTCGAAGCCTGAGAATGCAGTTCCAAACGTTTATCTGATGAAGGGCGAACAAGTTCTTCTTACATTGAATATGAATGAATTTATTGTTTTGATCAACATGATCAAGCAATTGCATTCTGACAATAAGATGAACGAAGTTTTTGAAGCTATTGTAACATTGAAGAACGTCTGATTCCAAAGTTAGTTAGATAAAGGCTCCGCATGGAATATAATTCCATGCGGAGCTTTTTCTTTTGGAGGTTTCATGAATAATCAACCAACTCCTTGTGATAGTTATATATATAATAATGGTAATGAAATTTGTTTTGTTACAGGACGAAGTTTTGTTATTGAAAATTGGATAGTTCAAATTAGAAAATTGTCGGGCCAACAAGTTGATTGGCATTATGTAGGTGGACGAGGAAGAATTTTATATATTGGTGATTACGATAAAATTCTTAAAGCAATCAACACAATTGAACATGATGGTGTAAACATTTACCATCTTTGTTCAGAAGAATAATTTCAAAGAGAGTACAATGGCAAAAATCTATTTTCGATACGCAGCAATGAATGCGGGAAAGAGCACGCAGCTTCTTCAAGTTTGTTATAATTATCGCGAACGAAATCAAAAAACATTTCTATTAAAACCGCGTATTGATAATAGAGATAGTGAAGATTGGATCAAACCTCGGATTGGAAGTATATCAGCCAAGGTTGATTTTATAATAGAACCAAATACAAATCTATATGATCTAGTTAAAGAAAAACAATTTGATTGTATTGTTATTGATGAGGCTCAATTTCTTTCACGTGAGCAAGTAATACAATTATGTCAAATTGCAGATTATAAAGACATACCTATTATGTGTTATGGTTTACGATCAGATTTTCGAGCGGAATTATTTCCTGGTTCAGCAGCTTTATTAGCGTTAGCTGACGACATTGAGGAATTGAAAACGATTTGTTGGTGTGGTAAGAAGGCGACGATCAATGCGCGTATGATTGATGGTAAAATTACAATGGAAGGTCCACAAGTTTTAATTGGTGGAAATGAAAGATATATTTCTGTATGTAGAAAACATTGGTTTTTAAAGCAGCCACAAAATCCTGGAACAAAATGAATACAAAAATTTTATATAGAGAATTAGATTTCAAACATGAATTTGAAGATGCTTCAAAATATTTTGAATGCATTAATCGTCGTTCTAAAATTCAAAAAGATGAATTGATTATTGGACGATATTCTGTATTACCTTATTATAATGAATTACAAGATGATGTTGATTATATTGGGGCAAAATTAATTAACACATATAAGCAACATAGATTTGTTGCAGATCTTTGGAATTGGTATTATTGGTTAAGTGAATACACACCTAAAACATATAATAGATTAGAAGATGTACCTGATACAACAACTTGTGGGTATGTAGTAAAGGGTGAAACAAATTCTAAAAAGAATTTATGGGACACACATATGTTTGCGGCATCGAAAAAAGATGCTATAAATATATATTGTGATTTGCAGAATGATGGATTGCTTGGTCATCAACAAATTTATATACGAGAATATGTTCCTCTTGAAACATATTTGATTGGATTGCGTGGACTTCCAATTACGAAAGAATTTAGAGTATTTGTTTGTAATGGTCAAGTTATTTCGAAAGCGTTTTATTGGTCAAATTATGTAGAAGACATTCCTGGTGGTGAACCAAGTGCTGATGAAATTCCTAATAGTTTTCTATATAAGATAATTGACCGTATAGGAAAAAATATTGATTTTTATGTAATTGATGTTGCTAAAACTCAATCAGGCAAATGGATTGTCATTGAATTAAATGATGGTCAAATGTCAGGATTGAGTTGTAACAAACCTGAAATTCTTTATAAGAATTTGTTTAAAGCGGCAAGTGAAATTTCTATTTAGGATAAGATATAATGTCAAGCGAAGCAGATTGTTATATTGGGCTATCTAAAAAAGATTCACAAAACAAAGCGGATCATTTGAATCATATTTTTAGATTGATTCGAATAGATGACAAGCCAATGTTTTCATATCCAGAAGATATAAGAACAGATAGAGTTTGTATAGAAATTGAAAATGGTTTAGTTGTGAAGGCAGTGATTCAGTGAATTCTTAAAGATCATATTTCAATAAAAACTCTGGACTAATCACTTTAAAACTTGCTCGACCAGTATATTCATCAGAAGAATTATCAATTGGTCTACAGACAATTCCTTCTCTTAATGTATTTGGATTTAAAACGCTTGGACTTGTAGATAGGTTTACAAGTTCATCGACAGAATGATTTAATTCAAATTCTTTTAATATTGGAACAGTATTTAGATTTAATGCTCGTGCGACTTCTTGTAATTTAGATAATGGTAAATATCTTTGAGTAACGACATCATAAGCATTGAATAAATAAATTTGAAAATCTTCTAATTTATATTTATTCTTTTGAATTCCTGGACCAATCAATTCTCCTTGAATACAAATATTTTGATTGTATTCACGAAGTTTTTCTTCGATATTATATTTAATAACAGCATTCCAAAATGCACTTACTTTTTCTTCACCTTCAGGTTTAGCAAATTCTATATTACGAGAACACATTCCAAAAGTTCCAGCGGGCTTACCATACATTTCATCTTTCAGATAATATAATGTAATAGAACTTCCATCAAGTTTTTCTGACATATAGAATGTTTTATTACGATGTCGGTCAATAAAACTTGGCATTGCTTGAATGCGAATTTCATCTGTTTTTCGTAAGAAATTTGGAAATGTGCTTTTATGTCGGCCACCAAGAAAAGCTCCACCAACACCATCTTCAGGTGGCTCATATTTCTTAATTCCTAAAAGGTCAGTTACATCGTCATCTTCTTTGCAATTGGATAAATCTGCATATGTAATTTCATTAATTGCTAAAAACAATCCTTGTGAGATTTGTTTTTTTAATTTGATTGTTTTAATTCTTCCACGTTTACTTTCTAAAAAAGCAAATTCGGGTTTATTTGTTGGAAGAATGCTATCAACTTCAAAATAAATTCCAATATCACCTAGTTTAAATTGACCTTTTTTTACAACACATTTCCATCCAAGAACGGTACAGACTTCAATTTTATCTGCCCCTTCAATAGAATTTAGTTCAGTAACCTTTTGAATACTTGCTAATTTGCGTTCCATTTATATACCTCTTTGTTGCAAATATATATCGTGCAAATGTAACGAAAGCCATATTAAACTTTGAAAAAGTCAAACAGTTGTGCTAGAGTAGGTGGGCATTGTCTATGGAGTTCAAAATGAATAATCAAGTTTTCGAAGAAATGAAATCAATTGCAAAAAATTATAATGTTAATTTTTCGGATGAAAATGATATTGAAAAATGCAAACAAGAATTTACTGATAAAATAAATTGGGAATATATTTCAATATATCAAAAACTATCAGAAGAATTTATTCGAGAATTTTCTGATAAAATAAATTGGTGTTATATTTCAATGTATCAAAAACTATCAGAAGGATTTATTCGAGAATTTACTGATAAAGTATATTGGGAATATATTTCAAAATATCAAAAACTATCAGAAGAATTTATTAAAGAATTTTCTGATAAAGTAGATTGGAATGATATTTCAAAATATCAAAAACTATCAGAAGAATTTATTAAAGAATTTTCTGATAAAGTAGATTGGTTTCATATTTCAATTAATCAAAAGTTATC
>Ga0116170_10000688_pt1 | contig 35372 bp, 30 predicted proteins | sample AD_JPNHW1_MetaG_FD_89797 | JGI IMG/M metagenome (GOLD analysis project Ga0116170, IMG submission 89797) | Active sludge microbial communities of municipal wastewater-treating anaerobic digesters from Japan - AD_JPNHW1_MetaG | ecosystem: Engineered > Bioreactor > Anaerobic > Digestate | place... | reverse complement strand
GACTGTTCCCTTATACTGCCCGGCATAGGCATTGGCCAATTCCTGCCCCTGGGGTAGGGCGGCTACGGTTTCACCAGCGGGCGCTTCGGCCGCAGGGGCCTCAGCAGTCTTCCCGCAGGCTGCCAGAACCAGGCTGGCGACAAGCAAAATCGCGATGCTTGCCCAAATCATTTGCTTTTTCGATCTCATCGTTTCTCCTTTTGAAATTAGTGTTTCAAACTACGTGAAATGGACGAATTTCTCTCCTTGCTGATGTTTGTGGCTCCTTTCTATCTCACACGTGGATTGGCGGGAGATGAGTTCAGTGGGTAACATGATAGAAGTGCTTGCGGGCGCTTCGCCTTTCATCAAATGCATGAGAAGGTAGCAGCTCTGCCTGGCAATTTCATTCGCCGGTACGCGTACCGACGTTAATCCCGGGTAGTAAAATGCAGCTTCGGGGATGTCATCAAAGCCTACGATTGAAATATCCCCGGGGATCGTAAGCCCTGCTTCCTGGATCGCTGCCATCGCGCCCAGAGCAACGGTGTCACTGCCGGCAAAAAGCGCCGTGAAATTGCTGCCGCTGCTCAAAAGGCTCCGCATGGCTGTATATCCGCTGGCGGAGTCAAAATCTGCTTCCCGGATCAGTTTCTCATCCATATCCAGGCCGGCGTCCACCAGAGCCTGGCGGTAGCCCAGCAGCCGCTGGCTGGCCGAGGAGTAGCTGAGCCTGGCGTTGGTGATGCAGGCAATGCGCGAATGTCCAAGCTCAATCAGATGGTTGACAGCCACATGTGCCGCCGCGCAATTGTCAATGTCCACGAAAGCCAGATTGGAACCGGGCACCTGCCCCATAATGACGCAAGGTATTCCCAGCTGTTCCAGTGCCTTCAACCCCGGGTCGTCAAAGCGGGGCGTGAGCAAAATCATCCCGTCAATGTGCTTTGCCTGAGTCAGGCTCAGGTAGGTGTGCGTTTGCTCGCCGGGCTCCACCCACTCAATTAGCAGGCTGATTTGTTTCTCTTTGACCACGTCTAACAGTCCGCCGATAATTTGGGGGAGGAAGTTATCCGCCGCAATGTAGTGGGGGTCGCGCGTCATGATCAGGCCGATAGCTTTTGCCTGATTGGAAGCCAATGCCCGCGCGGAAGCATTCGGATAATAACTCAGCTTGCGGGCAGCCTCTCTGACCTTTTGGCGGGTCTCCGGCCGGACAAAATACTGTTTGTCGTCATTGAATACGAACGAAACAGTCGTCCGGGATACTCCCGCCAGCTCAGCCACGTCATGACTTGTGACCCTTTTCTCCATGCATCACCCAGGTAAAGAATCTATTAACGCGTGTTAATGAAGCTTTAATGAGTATAGCACATCTGGGTAGCTTGTCAATAAATCAAAGAAAAAAAGGGGGGCGGCGCAATCTCGCGCTGCCTCGAAGTGTTTGCGGGGGCTTTTTCAGGCCAGCACCCGGATGCCGGGCTCAGACTCGGCGGTGCCAATCTCCCATACGGGCAGGGCGGCGGCCTGCGCGTTCTGTTGGAATGCGCTCAGTTTGTCTTTCGGCACCGCGAGCAGAAGCCCGCCGCTGGTTTGGGGGTCGAATAGGAGCATACGCTCGTGTTCCGGAATCTCCCCGGCGAAATGAACCCCGGGCTCAAAGTAAAGCCGGTTATCGCTGGCGCCGCCCGGGAAGGTGTAGGCCTGCGCGTATTTCAGCGCACAGGAGACCAAAGGCACGGCGCTCATGCGCAGGGTTGCGCCGCATCCGGAGGCCTTGGTCATCTCCGAAAGGTGCCCGAGCAAGCCAAAGCCGGTGATATCCGTGGCCGAGTGCAGTCCGCTCAACACGGCAAGCTCTCCCGCAGCCCGGTTCAGGGTTTTCATCCAGCCGACGACCTCCGCGAGTTCGTCTTCTGAGAGCAGCCCGCGTTTATGGGCGGTGGTAGCCACCCCGAAGCCGAGCGGCTTGGTGAGGAACAAATGGTCTCCGGCTTGCAGGCCGCCTTTTTTTAGCAAAGCATCGGTTTGGAGCATGCCAAGCACTGCCAGACCGAACTTGGGTTCCTTATCCTGGATGGTGTGCCCGCCGGCGATGACCACGCCCGCTTCGCGGGATTTTTCGGCTGCGCCGCGCATAATTTCTGTGCTCACTTCCACAGGCAGGTCCGGGGGCAGAGCGGCAATATTCAACGCCAGGAATGGTTTCCCGCCCATGGCGTAGACATCCGAGAGGCTGTTGGCTGCAGAAATGGCGCCGTAGTCGTAGGGGTCATCCACTACCGGGGTGAAGAAGTCTGTGGTAAGCACCAGCGCGCGGGTTTCATCCAGCTTCCACACCGCCGCGTCATCCGCGGAATCCAAACCGACCAGCAAATCAGGATAATCTGCCGTTGGAAAAACCGTGCTCAGGGGGCGCAGCACCTGCGCCAGCGTTTCCGCGTTCAGCTTCGAAGCTCAGCCAGCGCAGCTGGAGAGCGAAGTGAGGCGGATTTTCTTCCCTGAATTGGGAATGTCAGTCGCGTCCATAACCTGATTCTACCCTAATGCTGGTCGCCGCGCGCCTGTGAGGCGCGCATTTGCGTTCTTTGGGCTGCTCCCTTACGCGGCAGCTTCCGGACGCGCCGGGTAAAAGTGCCGCAGAAAGTGCGTAATCTGGCTCTGCCAGAAGAACCAGTCGTGAATTCCGTCTTCCTCCACGTAGGTCAGGGGGAAGCCCAGGCTTTGCGCGCGCTGTTGGAAGAATTGGTTGATGGGCAGCAGGGGGTCTTGCCTTCCGCAGGAGGCATACAGACGGGGGAAGGCGCCTGGGTTTTTGGCGGCGTTCTCCAGCCAGACCAGCGGGTCGTCGGGGCTGCCTGACGCGCGGTTCAGGTCGCCAAAAAGCTGGGTAAATTCCTGGCGCAAGTCGATATCATCAATCAAGGAAAGCAATTGTAAGCCCAGCAGCCCTGAAAAGCTGCCTGCCGCGCAATACAGCTCCGGACGCAGCAGCGCGGCTTTGAAAGCGCCGTATCCGCCCATGGAGAGCCCCGCGATGGCAGTATTCTCGCGCGTCAGGTTCAGGCGGTAAAGCTTCCGGAGGTATTCCGGCAGTTCTTCAGTCAGATAGCTGAAATAAGCCTGCCCATTGTTCATATCGGTGTACATGCTGCGCCCGCCTGTGGGCATCACCACTGCCAGGTCCTGCTCCCGCGCCAGGATTTCGATATTGGTATAGCGCTGCCAGGCGCTCGCGTCATCGGAGAGGCCGTGCAGCAGGTAAAGGACCCGGAAATCCGCCAGGGACTTATCTTTCAGGCTGGCCGGGCTGGGGAGGATTATGTAAAGCGGAAGATTGACCTTAACGCATACAGAGGAATGGTCAATACGGAGAAGAGCCATTTGTCACCTGACCTTTTTTGAATGGATGATGTAAGGTTTTGAGGGCATCCATTTGCATCGATTATACCCAAAGCAAACCAGGAAGCAGCTTTCACACGCCGCGCCAGAAACCTAAAAAAGCGATATGATACATTCACTGGCTGAACAAGAAAGGAAAAGAAAATGCCAATTGCTGATGATCTTTCCCATTACGCGTCGATTGTCTCATGGAAGGTTAAACAACAGACACAAATCCTGCATGTCCAGGCGCAGATTCACGAGCTGGAAAGCCAGATTGGCATCCAGAAAACCGTGCTGGGTGAACAAACCTATGACTTGTTCTCCCAGGGCGCCCTTACCGAAGAACCGATCCGCCAAATCTGCGAAAAAATCACCGAACTGATGGCCCAAAAAGCCGAACGCCAAAAAGAGTTGGAACTGCTCCGTTCGCAGACTCCGCCGGATAAGCCGCAAAGCGCCGCCCCGGAAGAAGCCGCGCCCGCGCAGCCGCAGGAAGGTGCTGGCGAGTGGGTCGCACCGGAGAATGTGAGCGAGCCTGCCCCGCCAGCCGAGCCTGGGGAACAGAGCGGGGAGTGGGTGGAACCCGGCATCAACACAGCCCCTCCGACAGCTCCGACAGAAGAATAGCGCCTCGCGCGAGAGGAGCCTAAACAACCACGCCCGTAAACCGCGGGCGCTGTTGTTCATTAAGACTTTTCCCTGCAAACGACCCAGGGTCGGATCTGATCCTTTGCCTGGAAGTACGCTCGGACAGGCCAGTCGGGCAGGGAATCCGCGGGAAAATCAGGAAAAGACGGCGTGCCGCGCCTATTTCAAACGCGTTTCACATCAATGTCAAAGCCTGGGATTTTGGTCTTGCGTTCCAGCCACTTTAACAGCGCGTTCAGGGCGAATACCATCAGCAAGTACACCGCTGCCACCGCCAGGTAGCTGGCAATCGGGTTGTAGGTGATGGTCGCGGCGCGCTTGGCTTTCGCCATCAAATCCTGCACGGCAATCAGGAATACCACCGCGGTGGTCTTGAGCAGCGAAATAGGCTCATTCGACCAGGAAGGCAGCGCCAGCCTGAGCGCTTGCGGCAGAATGATGAAGCGAATGGTCTGCCAGCGCGAGAGGCCTATGGAGCGGCCGGCCATCATTTGCGATGGACCGATGGCCTGGATGGCTCCGCGCAGGTATTCCGCCTGGTATGCCGCGCTGTTCAATCCCAGCGCGAGATACGCGGAGAGCGTCTGGGAAAGGGTGATACCCAGGGAGGGCAGGCCGTAATAAATCAGGAAGAGCTGGACCAGCAGGGGGGTGCCGCGGAAAACCTCAATATAGGCTGTGGCGATGGCGCTCAACCAGCGCGGGGCATAAATCTTTGCCAGCGCCAGGACCAACCCGAGCACGAAGCCCAGCGTGAGCCCGACCGCCGTCAATTCCAACGTTACGCCGGCGCCGCGCACAAAATCGCTAAAAAACCTCTGCAGGAGCTGCAGCCATTCCATCAGGCTTGTGCTTCTTTCTTCCCGTAGAGTTCGGTGATTTTCCACAGGAACTCACGGGTGCGTTCAAATTTCGGGTGATAGAACAGCGCGTCGGGCGAGCCTTCTTCGACAATGCTCCCTTTTTCCATAAAGATGATGCGGTCCGCCACCTCGCGCGCGAAGCCCATCTCGTGGGTTACCACCACCATAGTCATGCCTTCCAGCGCCAGCTTACGCATTACTTCCAACACCTCGCCAATTAGTTCGGGGTCCAGCGCTGAAGTAGGTTCGTCGAAGAGCATTACGCGCGGGTCCATCGCCAGGGCGCGGGCGATTCCCACGCGCTGCTGCTGACCGCCGGAGAGCTGCCCGGGATAATGCCCCGCCCGGTCTGCCAGGCCGACCCGCGCGAGTTCCTCCAGCGCTTTGGTTTCCGCTTCTTTTTCGGGCATGTGCTTCACGCGCACGAGGCCCAGTTTGACGTTTTCCAGGGCGGTCAGGTGGTTGAAAAGCAAAAAGTTCTGGAAGACCATGCCGATATGTTGGCGCACATGGTCTTCATCCGTGCCCTTGGCGGTGATTTCCTGGTCATCCAACCAGATTTGCCCGCCGTCCGGTTTGGTCAGCAAGTTCAGGCAGCGCAGCAGGGTGCTCTTTCCGGTTCCGCTGGGACCGATGATGACGATGGTGTCGCCTTCGTTGACGGTCAGGTCGATGTTCTCGAAAACAGTGTTGCTGCCGTAGCGTTTTGTCAGCTGCTTGACAGTGAGTATGGGTTTGCTCATCGGAGGCTCCGGGGGTTAAGGATTGGCGGGAATGGTCAGCTTGCGTTCCACCCGCCCCAAAACGCGGTTGGTAATGAATACCAGCGCGAAGTAAATCAGCGCGGCGGTGATATATGCCAGGAAAGGTTCCTGGGTGCTGGCGCTGATGAGCTGCGCCCGGCGTAGAATCTCGGGCACGCCAATCGCATAGACCAGGGACGAGTCTTTGATAACAATCGCTGCTTCGTTCGACCAGGAGGGAATTGCCAGCCGGATCATCTGGGGAAGCACCACATAGCGGATAGCCTGTATTTTGGACATACCTACCGCGCGGGCAGCCATCATTTGTTCTCCGCTGACCGAGAGAATCGCGCCGCGGAAAATCTCCAGTTGGTAGGCGCTGCTGATGATGCCGAGCGAAATGGAACCTGCCCAGAATGGCGAGAGGTTTATCGCGCCGGACATCATGAAATAGAGGATGAAAAGCAGCACAATTGGGGGAATACCGCGCAGGACCGTGCTGTAAACGTCCATGATTTTGCCTGCCAGTTTGCCCCCGTAAACCGCCACGAAAGCCAGCACCAAACCAATCAGCAGGCCGGATGGAAGCGCGATGAGCGTAACGCCGAGGGTATAGGCAGTGCCTGAGGCGATGTACTGAATAAACCGACTAAAATCCACCGGCTGAGAACCTCCGGGTCCGGGCTTTTACCGAAAGGTAAGCAAAGGGGATACCCGCGCTGGATATCCCCTTTTTGAATGTGCTTACTCGCTAAAGTACTTTACAGCCAGAGCGTCGATGAATCCTTCATCCTGGAGCTCTTTGATAATCCGGTTGACTTCAGCCTGCAGGGCGGTATCCCCATCAGGGAGGACAATGTTGATGGGGCCGGTATAGAGCATGCCCTCGTAAACGATTTTGAGGCCGGCTTGCTGCTGCATAATTGCCTTTGCGGGCACCGAATCGGCCACCAGCACGTCGATGCGGCCGGCCTGCAAGTCAAGGGCGGCTTGGTCCACGCGCTCGTAACGCGAAAGGTTGCTTTCGGGCATCAGGCCGGTGTCCACCAGTTCCGTGGTAACCCAGTCGTCCTGTACCGTGCCGGATTGTACGCCAATCTTGTATTGCGCCACTTCCAGCGGGTCGGCAATCGTGCCGGCAAAGGCTTCGGTCACCAGGAAGGCGTCCTCCGAGGTGTAATAAGCGTCCGAGAAGTCCACCTGGGCGTCGCGTTCTTCGGAGTAGTTGAAGCAGGAGATGGACATGTCAATCTTGCCTTCCTGCACCGCGGCGATCAGGCTGTCGAAGGGCATGTCGGTCCATTCCAGCTCCACGCCCATCCGCTTGGCGATTTCGGTCATCAATTCGATGTCAAAGCCGGTAAAATTCCCCGCTTCATCAACATATTCATAAGGTTCATAATCAGCGGAGGTGCCGACAACCACCTTACCGGCGGTTTTAATCTTGTCAAGCACGGATTCTGCTTTTTGCCCCGCGCAGCCAGCGACCAAGGCAGCTGTCAGGACAACCAGCACCAGAAAAACCAGACTCTTCTTCATGCGCTTCCTCCTAGAAGTGATATGGGGATGAAAAGGTAAAGCAATTATACCTGTGAAACGCTGAAAACATCATTTTTCCTAAGAGATTTTCGGGGATTGCGCGGCATCGAGGGAAAGCGCTGGGTTCGCTAACCACGGACGCCCATTTCTTTCTCGTGCTTATCTTAAGGAGCGCAGATTTTGGCGCAAAAAAGGGGCAAGGCGCTTAGAGGCCGCCCGAATCCAGGTCGGCGGCATCTCTGCGCAGGAACGCGCGGTATGCCGCAAGCTCTTCCGGGCTGAGCAGGTCGCGCAGCTCCGCCTCGCTCAGGCCGAGCATGTTCAGGGTCAGAAAGTCCATGCTGCCCATCGCATCCGGCTGCGGGGCTTCGTTTTTGGGGCGGGTGTTATCATCCACGGCGGCTCAATCCTCTTCGTCATTTTCAATCTGCCGCTGGACCATTTCAATCTCTCGCAGCACGTCTTTTTGCGAGATGTAGTCCTTCAGGTACTGCGGCATGGTCTCTCACCAGCATGTATGCTGATTATAACGGAATGGAGGTGGGGCGAGTTGGCGCGGAGCAGGCAGGCGTTCGCGTCTGGACGTTTCAATTCCGCGGCTTTCTTTTGGGTACTCCGACGATCTAAAACCCGTTCCACTGCGGTTTTGCGGGCTAGTTCTTTACTGCTCATTGCGATGGTCCATGTCATAGCTCCTAATTTTAATCAGGACATTTCTATTTTGCTACTTTAGGACATTATCATGTTGCTCTTACACATCACCTCCATTGCCCCTTGCCAGCGCGGGAAATGTGATATACTCTGGCGGCTCTCATGGTGAGAGCTTTTCTTTGGGTGTGTTTTGGACGTTCCAATTTCAGCCCTGGGTTAGCCCCGGGCATTTTGTTGGGAGGCGCGGCACCGCGAGGAGCCGCCCGGCTGTAATAAAACGTTTTGCGGAATCATCAAGACATCCCCCTGAGTGAAAATGAATTTGCGGTAATCAGCCCCTGGGTTTCAGGGCGCTCTTCACCGCGCAAGCAGGAACAGGAGTTTTGATGACCGAAGCGTACAGCATAAACGATAATTTTGATGAATTAAATCTGCGCCCCGAATTGGCGCAGGCAGTTAACACCCTCGGTTATACCCAACCGACGCCCATTCAGCGCGGGATTATCCCCCTGATGATGGCCGGGTATGACGTCACCGGGCAAGCCCAAACCGGCACCGGCAAGACCGCCGCGTTTGCCATTCCCATCCTGCAGCGCCTTGACCCGGCCGCCAGGCTGCCGCAGGCACTGGTCGTCGCGCCGACTCGCGAACTGGCTTTGCAGGTGGCAGAAATGACCCAGGCTCTGGGTCAATACCTTGAGGTGAAAGTACTCGCCATTTACGGCGGCACCGCCTACAGCGAGCAGTTGGCTGGTTTGCGCAGGGGTGCGCAAATTGTGGTCGGGACGCCCGGGCGCCTGTTGGACCTGGCAAAGCGCGGACGCCTGGACCTGAGCGCCGTGCGTTTTGTGGTTCTGGACGAGGCTGACGAAATGCTCTCGATGGGCTTCATCGAGGACGTGGAAACTTTGCTGGCGCAAACCCCGGGTGAACGTCAGACAGCCCTCTTTTCCGCCACGCTGCCCAAACGCATCCTGCAATTGGCCGAAAACTACCTGCGCGAGCCCAAAACTGTGCGCATCGAAGCCGAGCAGGTGACCGTATCCGCGACGGAACAGCGCTTTTACCTCGTGAACGAGTTCGACAAGCTGGCGGTGCTCACGCGGCTTTTTGAAGTCGAGAATATCAGCACCGCGCTGATTTTCACGCGCACCCGCGCCCGCACCGGCGAGCTGGTGAACGAGCTGAACCTGCGCGGCTTCCCAGCGGAAGCGCTCAGCGGTGATATGAGCCAGGACGCGCGCGAGCGCACTATGGCACGCTTTCGCAGCGGGAATGTCAAAGTCCTTGTGGCGACAGACGTTGCCGCGCGCGGGCTGGACGTGGAAGGCATCTCGCACGTCTTCAACTTTGACCTGCCGGATGAAGCCGAGCTGTTCGTGCACCGCGTGGGCAGGACCGGCAGAGCCGGGCGCACAGGCACCGCGATTTCGCTGGTGACCCCCTCCGAACGCCGCCTGCTGCGGGAAATTGAACACTTCACCAAGCAAGAAATGCGGGCTTGCAGCATCCCGACTCCGGAAGAAATACAGGCAAAACGTCTGAACGACTTGATGACCAAAATCATGATGTGGCTCAAGCGCGGCAGAGCCAAGGAAGAACGCGCGCTGGTGGACGGCCTGGTCGCCAACGGCGCAGACCCGCTGGAGCTGGCCGCCGTGGCGCTGAAGATCGCCCGTGCGGAAGAAAAGCAGCGCCCGATTGCTTCCGTCAGCCCACTGCCCGAAAAAGCGGTTCGACCGGAGCGCCGCCCGCGCGCCGGGGCTGGATTCGCGGGCAAGAATGCCGAAGACAGAAGCTCTGCGCCGCGCCGCACGCACGAAGAGCGCTCTGCGAGAGAACCGCGGCGGGACAGCGCAGACCATCCGCGCGAAGCCGGGATGGTGCGCATGGTGCTTGGCCTGGGACGTCAGGACGGCATCCGACCCGGCGATGTGGTTGGGGCGATTGCTTTCCACGCGGATATCCCCGGCTCCAGCCTGGGGAAAATCATCATCCAGAGCGACCGCACCATGGTCGATGTCCCCGAGGAGTACGTCGGCAAAGTGCTGGCTGGCAATGGGCGTTACATCATACGCAAACAGGAATTTAACCTGCTGGCGATGAATTGATTTTCTGAGAGCGGAAGGAGCGCGGACCCGACTGGTCCGCGCTTTTTTCAACTGTTTACCCGGTCATGCTCACGTGATTAGCGGCGGCGAATTCCGCGGCGTAGTCCCTGTTCGTGAAAGTGAAATCCAGTGAATTGATCGCATACATGCTGGTTTTCATATTCACGGTTAAGCCCAGTCCGCCTTCTTCGGTCACGAACGGAATTTGTCGGAATTTGGGTTCGAACAGAAGCAGCAGGAGATGCACAAGAATGAACGCCAGGAAACCGAGGATCAGGTTTCCGATGCAAGGGATAATTAGCGGGATGAGCAGGAAGTTCAGCCCGGACGGGAGCGTGTTCCCGAATGCCGTCAGCGGCTTGAAGAGAAAGAACCAACCGATAAAGACGATCAGGAAGACGGGTAGTCCGATCGCGCCGAGCAGATTTTTATATCTGCTGAACACGATCGAATGGTCAAGGCAGTAGGGCACGTGCAGTTGGGCGGAAAACGAGGCAGTACGTTTGCCAACGGTTTTTCCACCCGAGAGATCGATAACCTGGTATGTTTCCACGGGCTTGTTGCAATAGACACAGTGCTGGGGGAAGTTTACCTGCAAGCTTTGCCTGCCGGTCTCGAATGCTTGCAGGTTTGGGTTCATAGGGACAACGACTTTATATTTCATGGGGACCTCCTTTCATGAAATCAGGTGTTGGTGAGGCATCTCGCGCGCAAGTCGGGAGACCCCGTCATCTTGATGCCCTAAAGCCGTGGGCGAGAAGCAAGGATACTGGGAGCCTCAGCGATTGCCGTATGGAAAATTGGATTGGACACTTCCATTATGTGTTTTTTTGAGTCCAACGTCAACCTGGCTTCCGAGCCTGGCGTGGGGTAGGGCGCTTTGCGTTGTATAATCGGGTTATGGAGATTGCGGTTATCGGAGCAGGGGCGTCGGGGATATTCGCGGCATTGGCAGCGGCACAACCCGGTAAGCGCGTCACGCTTTTCGACCATAACCCTGAAATCGGGAAAAAGCTGCTGGTCACCGGCAGCAGCCGCTGCAACATCAGCAACACGATGGTAAGCCCGGAGCGGTATGCTTGCGCCGATGAGGGTTGGATGCGCGCTTTTTTCCAGGCCTACCCGCCCGCGCGTCTGCTGAACCTGCTGGACGAGCTCGGCATCCCGACCTACCGCACCGCGGATGGCTGGTATTATCCGCTCTCCAATTCAGCACACTCTGTGGTGGAAATTCTGCGCGCCAACCTGCTCGCCCGTGAGGTGGAAGATTCGCTTTCTACGCAGGTGGTCGATTTGCGCCGCGCGGGGGGCGGCTTCGCGCTGCGGTTTCCCTCCGGCGAGCCGGCCAGAGAGCGTTTCTTCGACAAGGTTGTGCTGGCGGCCGGCGGCAAAGCCTACCCGGCTTTGGGTTCGCGCGGTGAATTGTTTCCAGCGCTCACGCGCCTTGGACACCGTGTGGTTCCGCTCGTCCCCGCGCTGGGGCCGCTGGTGGTAGCGTCTGGCAAATTCCAGGCTCTGCAGGGGCTGCGCTTTGATGTGGGTACGGCTGTCTATCAAGGCGGCCAGCGCCTGGGCTCCTCGTTCGGCAATGTGATTTTCACCGCTAAGGGCCTGAACGGCCCGGGTGTGATGAACATCTCGCATCTGGCAGCGCGCGGCGGGGAAGGTCTGCGTCTGGAGTTGGATTTTCTCGCCCCATTCCATGCGGAACTTTCTGAGGACGCGCTCCGCCGCACCAACAGCCTGGGCCCGCTGGTCTTCCTGAACCGCTTTTTTCCGCCCAAAGCCAGCCGCTTCTTTCTGGACTACGCCGGTATCGGGGCGGGGGATCCGGACGGGCTGCAAAAGTTGTTGGCCGCGCTGCGCAGTGTCTCGCTGCCAATCCTGGGAACCAGAAGCTTTGACGAGAGTCAGTTGAGCGCGGGCGGGGTGCCTGTGACGGAAGCCTCCCCGGAGACCTGTGAGTCCGCCCGGGTCCCCGGTTTATATCTGGTCGGGGAGACACTGGACGTCGTCGGGCCCTGCGGCGGCTACAACCTGCACTTTGCGTTTACTTCCGGCACGCTGGCGGGCCTTCATCTTGCCGGACTGGCTGAGAGGACTTAATGCCCTGTTGAGCGCGCTTGGCAGATGTGCTGTCTACGCGTGCTTTGCAAGCAAACCGAATGACTTAAAGGAGAGACCATGCCCATCCCGTTTATCGAACCATTTCGTATCAAAGTTGTTGAGAAGTTGAAGGTTACTACCCCTGAGGAGCGCGCGGACGCGCTGGCGAAAGCGCACAACAACCTGTTCGCCGTGCCAGCGGAAGACGTGTTCGTGGACTTGTTGACCGACAGCGGCACCGGCGCGATGAGTGATGCGCAGTGGGCGGGAATAATGCGCGGGGATGAGTCTTATGCCGGCGCGCGCAGCTTCGCGCATTTTGAAAGCGCGGTGCAGGAAGTGCTCGGCTTTCCTTACGTCTTGCCAGCCCATCAAGGCCGGGCGGCGGAAGGCATGCTGTTCCAGACGCTGGTCAAAGCCGGCCAGATAGTGCCTAACAACCGCCATTTTGACACGACCCAGGCGAACCTGCTCGTGCTTGGCGCGGATCCGGTTGACTTGACCGTCCCTGAAGGCGATGACCCCCAAGCCGACCTGCCTTTCAAGGGCAACATGGACCTGGAAAGGCTGGAGGACCTCATCCGGCGGGTTGGAGCGGACCGCATCCCGCTCGGAATGACCACCATCACCAACAATTCCGCCGCCGGGCAGCCCGTCTCGATGGAGAATATCCGCCGGACCAGCGAGATCTATCACCGCTACGGGATTCCATTCTTTATCGACGCGTGCCGCTTCGCGGAAAACGCCTGGTTTATCAAGCTGCGCGACCCGCAGTATCGTGAAGTTCCCGTGACGCAAATCGTCAAGGAAATTTTCTCGTACGCGGACGGATGCACGATGAGCGCCAAGAAAGACGCGATTGTCAACATCGGAGGATTCATTGCCTTCCGGGACCCAGGCCTAAAGCAGCGTATCGCCGAACACCTGATTGTGCACGAAGGTTTTGTTACCTACGGTGGGTTGGCAGGGCGCGACCTGGAAGCCCTGGCGGTCGGTTTGTACGAGGGCATTGACGAAGAATATCTGGCTTACCGCGAAAGCCATACGCGCTACCTGGGCAAGGTGTTAAGCGAAGCCGGGCTGCCGGTTTACCTGCCCACCGGCGGGCACGCCGTATACGTGGATGCCGGCAAAGCGCTGCCGCAAATTCCCGCGGCACAATTCCCCGGGGTCGCGCTGGCAAACGCGCTGTACCTGGAAGGTGGTGTGCGCACCACTGAAATCGGCAGCCTGATGTTTTCCCGCCCTGACCCCGAGAGCGGCAAAATGATATACGCGCCCATGGAGCTGGTCCGTTTCGCCATCCCCAGGCGGGTATACACCCGCAGCCATCTGGATTACGTGGGGGAGGCCGCCGCGGCGCTGGTGCGCAGGGCGGGGAACTTGCGCGGGCTGCGCATAAGCTGGGCGCCTCCGGTGCTGCGGCACTTCACCGCCCATCTGGAAGAAACGCTGGAATGAAATCCTAACCTGAACTGGAAAGAACAAGCGTTCTATTATGCCGGGCTGTGGGTTGGTTGGTTCAGTTACTCCCGGGAATGCTCGAACGGGGTGGGGGGTACGGCTCGTGGGCTCTCCCGGGGCTGAACCAATCCGCGGTCTTGGAGTAAAATCACATCGACAATCGTGAAATCAGCGATTGATCAGCGTAATGCGTAAAGGAGCTTTGGAATGCGTGTTCTCATCATTGGCACCGGGTATGTGGGTTTAAATACGGGGGTAGTCCTCAGCTATATTGGTCATTCCGTGACCTGCCTGGATACCAACGCTGAAAAAATTAATCTGCTGCGCAGCGGGAAGACCCCGTTTTACGAACCGCATCTGGATGAGATGCTGGCGGAAGTCGGTCCGAAAATGCGCTTCACGACCAGCTACGCGGAAGCTGACCTTTCGACCATGGATGTTGTGTTCATCGCGGTGGGCACGCCCTCTCTTCCCGACGGCAACGCTGACCTGAGCTATGTTCGCCAGGCTGTGGAGGAAATCGCGCAGGAGATGGACGACCACTTTTTGGTGGTGGTGAACAAGTCCACTGTCCCGATTGGTTCGGGGAACTGGGTGGGTTCGCTCATTAAGGAGAGCTACGAGAAGCGGGTCGGCGCGAAAGCGGACGGACGCTTCAGCGTGGTTTCCAATCCTGAATTTCTGCGCCAGGGCGCGGCGCTCTATGATTCCTTCTACCCGGACCGCGTGGTGGTGGGGTCCGAGAACTCCCACGGCATCCAACGCCTGAGCGAACTCTTCGCGCCCATCCTGGAACAAAACTTTCGCGCGCCGACCTGCCTGCCCAGGCCTGAAGGGCTGAAACAGGTGCCGCTGCTGGTCTGCGACCTGACCAGCGCTGAAGTGATTAAGTACGCCGCCAATGCTTTCCTGGCGCTTAAAATTTCGTACATCAATGAGATTGCCCGACTGGCGCAGCGGGTGGGGGCGGATGCCACCCTGATTGCGCGCGGAATCGGTCTCGACAGCCGCATCGGGCCGCGCTTTTTGAACCCCGGCATTGGCTGGGGCGGTTCCTGCTTTGGCAAGGACACGGCTGCGCTGGTGGCAACCGCGCGCGACTACCAGTTGGAGATGCCCATTGTTCAGGCTGCCCGGGATGTGAACTACCGCCAACGCGCCTGGGTGGTGGACGCGCTGCAGGAAGGCCTGAAGATTCTGAAGGGCAGGCATGTCACGCTGCTGGGATTCAGCTTCAAACCGGATACCGACGACCTGCGCGACGCGCCTTCGCTGGATATCGCGCGACTGCTGGTGCAGCGCGGCGCCATTGTGCGCGCGCATGACCCGGTGGCGCTGAAGAACGCCGAGCGCTTGTACCCAGAGCTTGGGGTAAGATACTGCCAGGACGTGTATGAAGCCTTGCATGGGGCTGAGGCAATCGTGCTGGTGACCGAATGGCCGTTGTACCGCGAGCTGGATTGGGAGAAAATTCCGCCCGTGCTGGTGGTGGACGGGCGCAACTTTTTGGATCGCGAAAAGCTGAAGAACCTCGGCTTTCGCGTGCTTGGAGTTGGCCGCTAGGTAAAGAAATTCGCCCGGCGAGTCAACGCGCGCTTGCGCATAGCCATAATTTACACCCCACAACCTGAATCCATAGTTTGAGCCACCCATGTGGAAAGCGTGCTTAACGCGCCGCGTGGAACGGAGTAGGCGCCCTGGATTTCACAATCTGCGTATAATGGTGTCTGCTTAAAATAATACAATCTCAGGAGGAATTCATGCCAGAAATGTTTTGCTACCAATGCCAGGAAACATTACAAAATACCGGCTGCGTCCGGCGGGGTGGGGTGTGCGGCAAATCAGCGGAGGTCTCGAACCTGCAGGATTTACTAATCTACCTGCTGAAGGGGATTTCCTTCTGGGGCACGCGCGGACGCGACATGGGCGTAGTCAACGAAGAGGCTGACTTGTTCGTCGCTCAGGCGCTGTTCGCGACCATTACCAACGCGAACTTTGACCCACAGCGCTTTGTGGAGTTAATCAAAAAAGCCATTCTCTTGCGCGATGACCTGCGCCAACGCGCGCAGGCGGCTTGTTACGAGCAGCACGGCGGCGACCCATGCCGCAGCAGCGGACCCGATTGGGCTGGCTGGCATCCGGCAGATTACACGCTGGAAACCCTGCTGGAAAAAGCCCGCACCGTTGGCATCCTGGCTGACGCGGAGCTCGATCCTGATGTGCGTTCCCTGCGGGAACTCATCGTCTACGGGCTTAAGGGCATGGCTGCTTACGCGGACCACGCCTATGTTGCCGGCGGTCGGGATGGTTCGGTGCTGGCATCTCTACAGGAAGCCCTGGAAGCGACCACCCGTAAGGATATGGGCGTGAATGAGCTGCTGGCTGTGGTACAGCGCACGGGAGAGTTTGGCTTGAAGGCCATGGCGCTCCTGGACAGCGCCAACACCAACCGCTACGGTCACCCGGAACCCACGCTGGTCAACCTTGGCGTGCGCCCGGGGCCTGGCATTCTTGTGAGCGGGCACGACCTGGTGGACCTGGATGAGCTCCTGCAGCAGACCGAGGGAACCGGCATTAATGTGTACACGCACGGCGAGATGCTGGCCACCAACGCCTATCCGGGCTTGAAGAAATATGCTCATTTGGCTGGCAATTACGGCGGCTCCTGGTGGAAGCAGTCCAGGGAGTTCGAAAGCTTTAACGGCGCCATCCTGATGACCACCAACTGCATCACCCCGGTGCGTGACTCGTACCGCGACCGCATTTTCACCACGGGCATGGCTGGCTTTTCCGGCGTTCCACACATCGCGGACCGCGAACCAGGCCGGCAGAAAGATTTCTCTGCCCTGATTGCCCGTGCGAGAAATTGCGAAAGCCCGCTGGAACTGGAGAACGGAACCATCCCGATTGGCTTTGCTCATCACACAGTGCTAAGTGTGGCAGACAAAGTCATCGAAGCCGTCAAAAGCGGCGCCATCCGGCGCTTTGTCGTGATGGGCGGCTGCGACGGGCGCCAGAAGGAGCGCGACTACTTTTCACAGGTCGCACAGAAATTACCGAAGGATACCATCATCCTGACTGCCGGCTGCGCGAAGTACCGCTACAATAAGCTGGGGCTGGGCGAGATTGCGGGCATCCCGCGCGTATTGGACGCGGGGCAGTGCAATGACTCGTACTCTTTGATTGTGATCGCGCAGGCGCTGGCACAGGCGTTTAAGGTTTCGGTCAATGAGCTGCCGCTTTCCTTTGATATCGCCTGGTACGAACAGAAGGCTGTAATCGTGCTGCTGGCGCTGCTGGCCTTGGGTGTCCGCAAGATCCGGCTTGGACCGACGCTGCCGGCTTTCCTCTCCCAGAATGTGGTCGATGTGCTGGTGAAAGCCTATGAGCTCCAACCGATTGCAGACGCGCAAGAGGATGTCCAGGCAATACTGGCTGGTCATTAGTAAAGGGATTGAGCGAAGCTTGAAGGAGGCGCATAACGAATGGTATGCGCCTCTTTCTTTCCATCAATCGAAGCAGGCAGGATTTCGCAGTCCATAAGCGCCGGACAAGAGGGGCCAAATCACAGGCACGCGCTGGTTTCCGCGCCAACATGTCGTGAGCGTGTTTTCCGGCGATTTGTGGCAAATTCGCGGGTCTGAGGCAGCAGCAAAAGGCGGACTTTCAAACTGAAAGTCGCTGAACCCGGTTCTATCAAACCCGGACGGCGCAATAACCTGCTTCACGCTGCCGGCGCTTGGCATGTTCCTGCGGCGCAGAGTTTCTTCCTTGGACAGGCTTTTTTCGTAATCAGGCCGGCAGCATGGCAGTCTTCATTTTCCAGCCGGATTTTCCGCAGGGTGAGGTGCAGCGCGGCGAAAAGAAAAGAAAAATTATTACTTAAGAGAATAACACTTCTCGATAGTAATAACATAGAAAACAACGCAGTCGCGCCAGTCAGAGCGCCTTTATCAGGTTTCCTGCTCCTGCAGCCAAGACAGGCGCTTCAACGCAGTGAGGATTACGACGCGCGATAGTGCAGCGCGTTTTTAGGCTGCCAATCTTGAGCGCTCTTCCAGCACCAGGCGCAGGTGCGGCCGCCAGATGGGAAAGTATTCCTGTATTGTTTGCGGATTTGACTCGAAAGTGCCGCCGAAAGAAAGCTGCGGTCTGGCCTGCCCAGGCGCGCAGTCTTAGCACTTTGAGACATAACTCTAAAGCAAGCGGGCCGACAGGTGAGGAACGCAAGCTTGCGGGCAGCCCCAACCAGAAGGCGTTCCAGGCGGCCTTCCGCCCTCTTTTTGCGATAAAATAAGCTACGCGCAGGGCTGGAGCCGCTGTAGAGCCCGCTGTTAAAAACAGGCGCAATGCGAGCACCAATTGCGGCCCGAACGCCCCTCCAGACTCGCGCGAGTATCTCAATTTTTCTTTTTCCCAGGCCCGAATGCTGTGCCCACGCGCACAAGGCAGCCTCCGGGCTCCCCCACCCCGCGCTTTCCAGGCGCTGGTACAATTACTTATGAGAATGCAGTCCAAAAGGAGCGCTTATGGCAGGCAAATCCAAATCCAGATCCCCGCTGAACCTCCCCGACCTGAAAACCCTTAAGCCGCGCGACCCCGCTGCTCCCTCCCCCGCGCAGGCGTACCTGAACGCGCTCAGTCCATCGGGCAGGCGCTCGCAGCATACAGCGCTGAACAACCTCGCCTACATCCTTTCTGGCGGGGCGCTGAACGATGCACTGACTTTCCCCTGGGAGCTTTTGCGCTACGAGCATACCAGCGGCCTGGCAGCGTACATGGTGGATATCGGTTACGCCAGGTCTTCCGTGAATAAGCACCTGGTCGCGCTGCGGCGCGTTTTGGCGGAAAGTTATCAGCTTGGGCTCTATGCCGATCACAACGATTACTACCGCGCCGCCGGGGTTAAATCTTTGCGCTCGGAAACGCTGCCGCGCGGACGCACCCTCAGAATGGAAGAACTGCGCGCGCTGATTCAGACCTGCCTGAAAGACGCGAAAAACCCGACTCTGGGCGTGCGCGATGCGGCGGTGATTACGGTCCTCTACGCCGCGGCGGTGCGCCGGCAGGAAATTGTGGACCTGAACCTGGCTGACCTTGACCTCAAGGAGGGCAAGCTGCGTATCCCTGGGAAAGGCAGCAAAAAACGCCAGGTGTACCTGCAGGCGGATGCGGTCAGAGCGCTGCAGAACTGGTTGGCGCTGCGCGGCAGGCAGCTCGGGCCGCTTTTCACGCGCGTGACAAAATCCGGCCGGATTCTGCTGAAACGCCTGACGCCCCAGGCGGTGTATTACCTGCTGAAGCACCGCCAGGCTCAGGCCGGTTTGGACGACTTCACCCCGCACGACCTGCGCCGTACCTCCATCACCGACCTGCTCAGCGCCCAGGTAGACGTGCTTACGGTCTCCGCGATTGCCGGGCACGCCAGTGCGGATACCACCAGGCGCTACGACCGCCGCAGCGATGAAAACAAAAAAGCTGCCGCGCAGAAGCTGCCTTCGCCCTTTGCTGACCCCCCCTCCCCTACGGAAAACCCGCAGCAGGAAAAGGGCGTGCATCCCTCAGACGGGAATCCGCAGGAATAAAAAAAACCGCCGTGGAGACTCCACGGCGGCTGCGCAGCTTGAGGAGGAAGTTTAACGGCTGACCAGCCAGCCGATAATGAGCTGCTTTTCTTGCGCGTTAATCTTTGCGCCGTACCCGATCATGCGGTCAAGGATTTTGGACCATTCGTCCGCCGTACGCTTCTGACCGAGAATAAAGGGCAGGACGTGCGGGCTGCCCTGCAGCTTTTGCTGAATCAAAGCTTCCATTTCCGCGTCCGAGAGTGTGGATGGGGTTTGAGCGGCTTCCCCGGACGCGGGTTGGCTGGTTTCCACGGCAGGTCGGGTTCCTTTCGGAGCACCCTTGGGCGTTCCGGCGCTGCTGGCAAAGGCTGTAGGGATCATAAGCACCAGAGACCCTGCAATAACGCTTAATATGTTTCGTTTAAACATAGCAACCTCGATTGTTATCTGTATACCGGAATACCCGGCGTATTGTTACTATTATTGTATTAATTGACACGTTGAAATTCAAGCCTCGCGGCTGGAATCCCTATACAAACCATCCAACTGAGGGGGGTTTTAGTAAAGCAGGGAAAGCAGCTCCGCCAGAGAAAAGCCCGCGAAGTATTGGTTGACCTCGAAGGCTGTCAGACGCTCCCCCAGCGCATCTGGCAGGTATGGGCAGCCAGCCAGGCGCTCCTCCAATTCAGCCACGTCGCGCTGGCCGAAAAAGTCGCCAATGAATTTAATCGAGTGCAGCATGCCTTTCTGGACGACCAGGTACACTTCAATTTCACCGCCGGCATAGCGCACCGAGCGCCGCAAATTGAATGCGGGCGAGGAACCATAGTTCCAATCCCAGGACTGGTAGCGTTCGCGAGCGAGCTGCCGCACAGCTTCCCAATCCGCCGGCGTAAGTTGATACTCCGGGATATCTGCGGCAGTTTGCTGCGCAAAAACTCCCGACAGAATTTGCCGGCGGAAGCTGAGGATGTCCACCGGCTCGCTCAGGAACTCAGTAATGTTGGCAACACGGCTGCGCACGGACTTGATTCCCTTGGACTCAATTTTGGAAGCTTTTACGCGCAGCGCCTTGCCAATGGCCTCCAGGTCCGAGTTATACAACAGTGTGCCGTGGCTGACCATGCGCGCGCCGGAAACATACTGCGCGTTTCCGGAGATTTTGCGCCCTTCCGCCAGGATATCGTTGCGCCCGCTCAGTTCAGCCTGCACCCCCAAATCCCGCAAGACCTGGATGACCGGCGCGGTGAACTTCTGGAAATTTGCAAAGCTCCCGCCCAGGTTAGGCGCGATAAAGCTGAAATTCAGATTACCCAGGTCATGATAGACCGCGCCGCCGCCCGAAAGCCGCCGTACCACATCCAGCCCCTGCTCCCGGACGTACTCCACGTTGATTTCCGCGAATGTGTTTTGGTGCCTGCCGATGATGATGGAAGGTTCGTTGATATAGAACAGCAGGAGTTCCTCTAGCGGGGCGATGTTCCGAATCAGATATTCTTCCAGGGCAAGGTTCAGCGCCGGATCGTGCAGATTTTGGTTATCGACGAAAAGCATAGTCACCTTCTGCCAAACATGGACATATGCTGGATTGGGAATGCGTGAAATTTTGCAATCCAGGAAATTGATTATATCCGAAAGCTGGTCCGGAAAATTCGGCTGTTCCGTCGTGGGAAGAGCCCCCCTAACCGAAAGGCAATTGTTCCGCTTTTCACATTCTGTGGTATATTTCATCCGTTTATGCGGATGAATAAACGGATATGAGCCTCGAAAACGAAACTATCTCTAGTATTCCCCACGGCAGCGTCACGGAAGCTGAAATTCTGCTGCTTCACCAGCAAGTGTGCTACGCCCTGGGCGATCCAACGCGCATTATGCTGCTCTACCTCCTGCGGGAAGGTCCGCAATCCGTCGGGGAACTGACCGAACGGATGAAGCTCCCACAGTCCACCGTTTCCAGACACTTACGGGTGCTGAGAGAGCGCTCTCTGGTTCTCGTGGAAAAGCGCGGCACTTCCAACCTGTACACAATCACCGACACGCGCATTACCGACGCGCTGGATTTATTGCGTCAGGTGCTTAATCAACAGCTGTCAGAACAGGCGAAATTGACGGCTGCGATTCAATGTTCTTATCCGCCAAACCAAGATTTCAGCGACAAGGAGTAAGGTATGAAAGTTGTAATTGTAGGAGGCGTCGCGGGCGGCGCCAGTACAGCAGCCCGTTTGCGCCGGGTTGATGAATCCGCCGAAATTATCATGTTAGAGAAGGGGCCGTATGTCTCATTTGCCAACTGCGGCTTGCCCTACCATATCGGCGGGGTGATTCAGGACCGCGACCAGCTGCTGGTGGTCACGCCCGAAACCCTGCGGGATATGCTGAACATCGAGGCGCGGACCAACAGCGAGGTGCGCTCAATTGACCGGCAGAATAAAACCGTTGTGGTAAAAGAGCTGACCACCGGCCGGGAATATCAGGAGCCTTACGACAAGCTGGTGCTCGCCACCGGCGCGGTGCCGATTGTGCCGCCTCTGCCCGGGGTGGACTTGCCAGGAGTCTACGTTCTGCATAACATCCCTGAGATGGATGCGATTGAAAGCTGCCTGAGCGAAGCCTGCCCCAAGAGCGTAATCGTGGTCGGGGGCGGTTTCATCGGTCTCGAGATTGCCGAAAACCTGGCAGAAAAAGGCCTGCAGGTCACGGTGGTGGAAATGCTCGAACAGGTTATGGCGCCCGTGGATTTTGAACTGGCTGCCATGGTCCATCATCATCTGGCATTCCACAACATCGGTTTGTTTTTAGGCGACGGCCTGAAGAGCATTGAGAAGACAGGCCCGGACGGCAGCCTGCAGGTCAATCTGGCCAGCGGTAAATCGCTGCCGACCGATATGGTTGTGCTGGCGATTGGCGTGCGCCCTGAGACTTCCCTGGCAAAAGCCGCAGGCCTTGAGTTGGGCGTGCGCGGGACAATCGCCACAAACGACCAGATGCAGACCTCCGACCCGGATATCTACGCCGTCGGCGATGACGCCCAGTTGACCCACAACATCCTCGAGCAGCCGACATTTTTGGCGCTCGCAGGCCCTGCCAGCCGCGAAGGACGCACCGCCGCGGATGCAATCGCCGGCAGAAGCACAAAGTTTCCCGGCGTGCAGGGCACTTCCGTCGTGAAAGTGTTTGACCTGACAGTGGCTTCGACGGGTTTGAACCAGCGCCAACTGGAGCAGGCTGCCTTGCCGTTTGAATCGGTGATTATCCATGCCAACAGCCACGCGTCCTACTATCCCGGCGCGGCCCAGATGGCACTGAAGCTGCTCTTCTCCCCGCAGGACGGCCGCATCTACGGCGCTCAGGCAGTTGGACCGGACGGCGTGGACAAACGCATCGATGTCATCGCGACCGCAATCAAAGGAAACTTGAGCGTGTACGACCTGGAAGAACTGGAACTTTGCTACGCCCCGCCTTTTGGCTCCTCGCGCGACCCGGTGAATATCGCCGGTTTTGCCGCCGGCAATATCCTGCGCGGAGATGCGCCGGTGCTGCATTGGAATGAGGTGGATGGGCTGGACCGCAGCACCTGGTTCATCCTGGATGCCCGTCTGCCGGAAGAAGGCACGCTCGGCAGCATCGCGGGCAGTCGCAACATCCCCATGCAGCAGCTGCGCCAGCGTTTGGGCGAGCTTCCCCGCGACCGCAAGATTCTGGTGTATTGCGCCTCGGGACAGCGTTCGTACTTTGCGGTGCGGATGCTGCGCCAGAACGGCTTTGATGCCTATAACCTCAGCGGCGGCTATAAAACCTACGCCTACGCCGTCAGCCCACAATCCCATACCCCTGAACCGGAGACCAAGACGATGACCCTTCCCAGCACAGACGCCATTCCCCAAGCCCCCGCTGGCAGTGAATACCAGCTGGATGCCTGCGGTTTGCAATGCCCCGGACCAATCCTGAAGCTGTACAACAAAGTCAAGGAAATGGAAGACGGCGATGTTGTCACGGTAAAAGCCACCGATTACGGCTTTGCCAACGACGTCGGCTCCTGGACGAAGGCAACCGGCAACACCCTGCTCAACATTGATAGTGCCGGCGGCGTGATTACCGCCCGCGTACAGAAAGGACAGCATGCCGAAGAAGCTGCCGCGGCTTCCGGGACGGGTAAGAACGGCAAGGACATGACCATGATTGTTTTCTCCGGTGACCTGGACAAAGCTATTGCCGCCTTTATCATTGCGAACGGCTTCGCTTCGATGGGCCAGCGGGCGACCCTGTTCTTCACCTTCTGGGGCTTGAACCTGCTGCGCAAGGACAATCCGCCCGCGGTCAAGAAGAACCTGGTTGAGCGCATGTTTGGCTGGATGATGCCGCGCGGCGCGAAAAAAGCCGTGCTGTCTCAGATGCACATGTTGGGTTTGGGGACTGGCATGATTAAGGGGATCATGAAACAAAAGAACATCGATTCCCTGCCTGTGCTCATTAAGACCGCCCAACAAAACGGCGTAAGACTTCTGGCGTGCCAGATGACCATGGATTTGATGGGCATCAAGCGGGAAGAATTAATCGACGGCGTAGAAGTTGCCGGGGTTGCCACCATGGCTGCCGATGCGAGCACCACTAATACGCATTTCTTCATCTAGAAGAGAAGCAGGTTTTCAATCGAAAGGCGGATGCGAGATTGCATCCGCCTTTTTCGCTTTGATATCCTAAAGGCTGCCGTCCGAAACTAAAGAATCCGTAAGATGGTCGATAAAGCGCCAGCGAAACGTATCGAGAATGCAGCCTGGCTGTTTGGACGAACTGGTTCGCGAAAACGTGCTAATAGGTTTCGGTAATCTTAGACAGGCCGCGGGGATGGTCCGGGTCCAAACCGCGCGAGAGTGCCATCTGCCAGGCCAACACCTGCCCGGGGATGACTGCCGGGATGGGGGAAAGCCATTCCGGCGTGCCTGCAGCCAGCGGCAGAGCCAGCTGCGCCATCCCAAGCGCTTCTTCCCGGTCTGAAATCACCACCAACTCGGCGCCGAGCCGGCGGGCTTTCCGAATCAACGCGGCGGTATCGCGGTACATCACGCCTGAAGGGGCGACGGCCAGCAGCGGGTAGCCTTTGTGCAGCGAGGCCACTGGTCCGTGCAAGAAGTCCGCGGAGGAATACGGCACCGTCGTAACGCCGGTGAGCTCCTTGATTTTCAGTGCAATCTCGAACGCGGTGCTGTAGTTATAACCGCGCCCGATGACGGCGCCGTGCTGCATGAAGCGGAAACGCTCCATGCGCGGCGTAAGCTCCAGGGAGAGCGCCAGCGCCGCTTCCGCCTGGTCTGGCAGCCTGGCGAGCTCATCCAGCCTTCGATTCTCACCGGAAAGCGCGGCGGAAATCAGGGCGACCGCGGCCAGCGAGCTTGTGTAGGTTTTTGTCGCTGCCACCGAAAGTTCGGGTCCCGCGCCAAGCGCAAGTGTGCAATCCGCAGAAGCTTCGAGCGGCGAGCCGGGGATGTTGGTGATGGCAATCGTCGGCCGCTTTTGTGCCCTGGCGGCATCCAGAACGGATATGACGTCCGGAGACTTGCCGGATTGGGAAATTCCCAGTACCAGCGCGCCCTCAAGCAGCGGGGGCTTGCGATACACGGAAAAAACAGACGGCGTTGCCAGCGCGACCGGAATGTGGTTGACAATTTGAAACAGGTATTGGGCATAGCGCGCCGCGTTATCAGAACTGCCGCGGGCTGCGATGAGGATGTAGTGAAAACGGCCTCGCAGCGGGTTAATCAATTCCCGCGCCTCGTCCACGCCCCGCCCGAGTAAGCGGCGCAGAACCGAGGCCTGTTCCAGGATTTCTCTCTCAAGAATAGAAGCAGTCATCTGCAATCCCGGAAATTTTTAGCTGTTAAACCCCGACGTTTTGTAGCGCCAGCAGTCTTTCAGGTACTCGTCGTCCAAAAGGTAAAAGACGTCGCAGGCTTGCTGCAATTCCCTGGAAGAGATGGTTCTGGTGGTGGCGTTTTCAACGTGCTTGCCTCCCCGCTTGACAACCTGGACTGCCCGGCAAAAATCCGAGTCACCGGAGATGAGTACCGCGGTTTCATATGTGCTTTGCAGGTCGAGCATATCCACGGCGATCGCCACATCCACCCCTTTTTCGATGTAAGAAGAATTGTGCAAAACCAACCGCCCCAGGACAACTTCAAAATATGGGGTGCGGCGCAGCGCCTCCAGGAACTTCATCTGGCGTTTGTAGCGTTCGATTTCCGTCACCAGGTTGGCTTGCTCCTCGGTCGGAGCGACGGCGTAATAGTAGACTCTGGATAAGGTCCTCCCGTTCAGGAGTTTCTGAACCAGTTTCTGAAAGTCGAGGTCAAGCCTTTTGAGATCTTTGATTAGCCCGAAATATAGATTTGTTCCGTCAATAAAGAAAGTAACTCTTTCACTCATGGCCCTCCCATGCTTTTTTCAGGATTGCGTTTCAATCCCGGAGGTTTTGTTGCCCGAAATCATTGAGAGAGTTTCAATTTCAGGATGTTTGTTGGTCAATAGCAGTGTTTTATACAGGATATGGTCGTGATAATCAGGTTTTCTTTTCACAGGGCAAGCTCCCCCGCTGCACAGCGCGGGTCTCTCTCACAGCAACTGCCGTTTCGGGAATTATAGCATAGAAAGGCAGCAGCGGATTTTTCCGGATGTGTTTTGATGATGGCATAATATGGCTACGCGCAGCTTCCTGTCGCTTAAGCGACAGCCTGCGGATTGCTGACGCCTGGCAGGCCGGCGAAAATCGGGTTCTCAGCAAGCGTATTCAGGCGGATGAGGTAACGCTTTCAATGGAAAATTAAAGCCAGTATTGTAACTCCGCGCATGCCCAAAACCGCATCAGCAGCGCCCTTCTTCTCGCATTATGCCCCTAAGCACAAATCAGACAGAAGTTTACTCGCTTTTCAGGCGGCTTGCGCGGCGCGGAAGATCTTTCACCCGGCTGATAATCGCCGCTCCGAGCAAGGTCAGCGCCAGGCAGACGGTGAACATCACGTTATATCCGAAAGCTTCCACCAGAGCGCCGGCAAAAACAGGCGCGACGAGCACAAAAATTCCCGTCAGACTGCGTGCCATCCCCAGATAAGTCGGGCGCAGCTTCTCCTCGCCCAGTTCCATCACCAGGATCGAATCCCCAAGCACCATACCGGCAGAGTTTAACCCGAACATCAAAAAGACCAGGTAATATGCCCATTCGCTGCGCGCCAGGATGGCAATCAGCATCCCCACAGCCCAGATGAGGACGGACGCCACCACGATGCGCTTCGGTCCCACTTTGTCGCCAAGCATGCCGCCCAGAGTGTAGCCAATGATTCCGCTGAAGTAGAGCAGGGCAGTAAAAACAGCCGCGCGGGAATCAGACAGGTTGAAGCGTTGGATCCCGTAGACTGCCAGAAATCCGCTTGCCATCGCGCCCAGAAATATCACCGAACGCCCGACCAGGTAGTAGCGAAAGTTCTTGTCGCGCTTGAGAATGGCGCCAAAGAGTTCCAGGTCGATGATTTTCCGGGCTGGTTTCGTTTTTTCCTGTTCCATCCGTGCGCCTGCGCTGGAGGCCGGGTCGGCGCTTGCCGTTTCCAGCTCCGTGTTTACCGGTTCGCGTATACGCGAGTAGAAATAGAAAGAAAACCACTGCGCCACCACCGCGGTGGCAAAACACAAGGCGTAGTTTTGCGGGTACGGCAGACGGCTGAGGAAAATGGTGGCGAGCACAGAGCTGAGAATGCCCATAAACTGAGCCAGCACGCGCGATACCCCATAGAAACGGGCCCGGTGTGTGATGGGTATGACGCTGGCCTGCACTTCCTGCCAGGGCAGCGCGATTAAGCCGCTGGCCAGCCCACGCCAGGTAATCAGGATGAAGAGCCAGAGGAGCGCCGTGGTTTTCGGAATGCTCGGCACCAACAGCGCCAGCAGGGGGAAAAAAACATACGGAACGCGTTCCACCACGGCCATTTTGACCGCGAAAGGATGCTTCTGTTTGAGCCCCGAAACATAGTTGGAGAGAAACATTTGCGGCATATACCAGCCAAAGTTCGCAATGGCCGGGATTAACCCGATCAGCAGCGGTGATTTGGTCAACGTCGCGGCGAATACCGGCATGATGGTGGTAATGGAACCAAAGCCGTCCCCAAAGATAAAAAACATCAGGTCCAGGCTTCCCATCGTCACGTTGTGCCTGAAATTCTTTGCCACGTTGTGCGGAACTTCATCCTCCGGGCGGATAGTAAGAAGACCTGTGAGAAACGATTTTAGACGGTTAGCCATATGCGCTGCAATTCGTGGAATCTTCAAGGCACAATTATAGCTGGGAAACGCTGAGATGACAGATTTCACTGATCTTGCAGCGCGCCTCAGCAAAATCAGCCCGCTACCCGCCCGTTTTGTTCGCGAGGATTAGCACACTTTCGGCAGGGATATGGACGCGCCCGAAGACTGCAGGCAGATGTTCGCCTGTCAGCATGTCGAAAACGGACTGGTCACCTCCCAGGCAATCCTGAGGGACAGGAATGGTGCGGGGCTCCTCCGAGCGGTTCAGCGCGGCGAAGAAGGACGTATCCGCCAGGCGCACGCGCCACAGGGCAGTTTCCCTCTCGTCATCGAGCGCAAGCAGAAGCCAGTCCGCATCCACCAGGCCCGGGAAACGTTCCCGAAAGGCGCTCAAGGCGCGAATGTGGTCCGCCAACTCGCTGTGCTGGTCGACTTCACCCCAATTCATTGCCAGACGGGACTGGTCAAAGCCCATAGCAGCCGGGTCATGTATAGAGAGCGCCTGGGAAAGCGCGCTCTCGCTGCCGAAATATACCAGCGGCTGCCCGGGAAGAAGGTAGAGCCAGGAGAGGGCGAGCTTCAGGCGCCTCTGGCTGCCGCCGGCGGCAAACAAGAAGCGGTTCATGTCGTGATTATCCAGGAAAGCCGGACGGCTGAATTCCCGTGGAAAATAAGCCTGGCTGGCCTGCAAAAACCCGGCAAACCCTGAGATAGGTTTAGAGCGGAAAGCGAAGCTCTCCCGCAGCGCCTGGCAGCTGAGGAAGTCCAGCGTGCCGTCCATCCCTCCGGCAAAGCTGAGCTGCTGGTCGGCCGGGCGCGTTACCTCGCCAAAGGTCCAGACTTCCGGGTTCACCTCGCGGCAGATCTTGCGAAATTCGACCCAAAAATCCAGGCCGGGACCAATGGCGTAATCCAGGCGGTAGCCGTCCGCACCCAGGCGCAGCCAATAGCGCGCTGCATCAAAGAGGTGCTCACGGGCTGGCGACCCGTGCGCCAGGTTCAGTTCGGGCATGCTGCGCAGGTTAAAATAACCCTGGTATTCAGGCCATTTTACCCACTTAAACCAGGCGGTAAAGGGGCTGGAGGCCGATTTAAGCGCTTCCAGCAGCGCCGGGTGTTGGTTTGAAACATGATTCGCCACAAAATCCAGGATGACCCGCAGTCCCAGCGCGTGCGCTCTGGTGATCAGCTCTTCGAAGTCCGCAAGCGTGCCGAGACGAGGTTCGATGCGCAGGTAATCGCTGGTATCGTAACCGTGATGGCTGGGGCTGGCGAAGATCGGTGTGAGCCAAATCGCGTTGAATCCCAGGTCGTGGATGTAATTCAGTTTTTCGATTACTCCGCGCAGCGTACCGCCGAACGGACGCGCCAGGTCTTCCTGCTGAAGCCAATCCCTCCCCTGCCCCGGGTTGAAACGATCGACAAAAATCTGATAAATGCGGGCAGATCTGCTCCAGGCAGGAACGCTGTCCGCGCCGTACCAAATCGCGAACTGATCCGCGCTGCGCGCGTCGGCGGACTGAGTGTCGGCAAAGAGCAGCCCTGGGCTGGTCTGCCCGGCTTCCCGTTCTGGCAGGCGCGCGTAAACCTGGTAGCGCAGGAGCGTCCCCGCGGGCTGCGGCGGCAGCAGAGCGCGCCAACCGGTTATCCAGGCCCACGCGAGCGTGTCCCAGTTTTGCCCTTCGGGTTGGAAGGGCAGCTCCGCGTAATCGCGCCAATCGTTGGTGGAGTAGCGCAGCACAAGATCCCCGACGGGACAACCGCTGGAGGTATACGCGTAAAGCGTGACCGCGTCCCCGGGCTTTGGCACGAGCGGGGATTTCCGCCCGAAATGGTGCACGCCCAGCGCGCGATCCATTAAAAACGCCGCCTCAATGGAGGGCGTGTCCAGGTCCCCAAAGCTGTGGTCGCGTAAAGATTCCGGAATTTCAGTGGTCATCATTCTCACCGCTCTGTTTGGATTTGAGCAAAAGCAATCGTGTTCCTCGGGGAGCGCAGTTCGCGCCTTGTCGTGCCGCAATTGTAAAACACTTTGGGCAAAAGCACCCGGGCGCGGCTCTGCTGCAAAGCGCTTGGTAAAGAAAAAGGCAGCGCATTTCCGCGCTGCCCAATTCGGTTGATAGTAGATTACGCCTCGGGCGGTTTCTGAAAGTTTTCCGCTTCTGCGGCGTCCGCCTTCGAGGCAAACAGCTTCAGGAAACGCTTCCAGCCTTCATGCAAATTCGCCTTTTGAAAGCGCCAGGTGCCAACGATGCCGTAGGGCAGGAACATCACGATGAGGATGAACAGCGCGCCAAAAATGAGCGGCCAGCGCGCGCCAAACCAGGTGTAAAAGAACTGCTGGATAATTTGGCTGATTGCCGCGCCGAAGATCGGACCGATCAGCGTCCCCATGCCGCCCATGATGGTCATAATCAAGGCGTTCACGGTTGTGACCACCGATATCATCGTCGGAGTGGCGCTCATATTCCAGATGGAGTAGAACATGCCAGCCAAACCCGCGAAGACTGAGGCTACCACAAACGCAATCGTTCGGTAAGTGACAGGGTTGTAGCCAATCATGCGCATGCGGTCTTCGTTTTCCCGGTTAGCGACAATAATCCGCCCGGTAGGTGAATTGACGAAACGCCGCAGGAGCAGATAGGAAACGAACAGGAAGGCGAGCGTGATAAAGTAGACGGTCAAGCGGTTTTGGGTCGGGTTCAGCCAAACCGGCAGGGGGATGCCGTGCAGCCCTTCGTCCGCGCCAGTCCATTTGTGCAGGTCGGTTGATTTGATGATGATATAAAAAGCGGTGGAGAGCGCCAGCGTAATCATTGCGAAGTACGTGCCCTTCAGGCGCATCGAGGTAACCGCAAAGAGCAGCCCGATCGCGACGGAAACAAGCAGCACTACCAGCAAGACAACCAGAAGCACGACCACCATGGTCAGGTCGGTATTGCCAAGGACGATAGGGTTGTTTTTAATGAAATTTGGCGCCCAATGCTTCATCAGCAGGCCAAATGCGTAGGCTCCGCCGCCGAATGAAGCGGCATGACCAAAGGAAAGGATTCCGCCAAAGCCAATCAACAAGTCGTAGCTCATGGCGAAGACTGCCATAATAAAGAAAGCAATAAGCTGGCCTTGCCAGAATTTTGTCACGCCTTCATTCAGGCCGGTGCCGGTAATCAGATTCATCACAAAGGGGAGTAAGACCATCAGTCCAATGAAGACCAGGAATCCGAGCTCCTTAATCTTGAATGGAGTTTTTGCAGCCTTTTTGGTGACAGGATTTTCAGCCATGACAGGTTACTCCTTCTTTCCAAACAAGCCTTGCGGCTTTGTGAGCAGCACAATCACCATAATGATGACCGTCGAAGCTTCAGCAATCGCAGGCGAAAGGGAGAGTTTGAGGGCAAAGTAATCCCCAAAAGCGCGGGCCATGCCCAGGATCATTGCTCCAACAAACGCGCCAACATAGCTGCCCATGCCGCCAATCACCACGGTAATCAAGCCCTGGGTCTGGTAAGTATCGCCCATCAGCGGCTGCACCGGCAGGAAGGGCGCCGCGCCAATGCCGCCGAGCGCCGCCAAGGCCACACCCATCGCGAAGACCAGCGTAAAGACGGCTTTGACGTTGATGCCCATCGCCTCGACCATTTGCGGGTCCTGCACGCCAGCCCGGATAGTCATGCCCAGGCGGGTCCTGGTCATAACGAAAAGGACTACAACAAACATGACAATTCCCAGAGCGATGATGAACAGGCGGTAGGTTGGAACAGTCGCCCCATAGATATCGATGGTCGCGCTGCCCTTTTGCAGCCATTCGGCAATACTCGTGGCTTTGCCCGGTTGGGCAAACAGAGGCGGGCGGGACATCTGGTAGGTCAGCGGATCCCACAGGTACTGCACCAGCTCGCGGATGACATAGCTAAGGCCCAGCGTCATGAGCAGGATAAAGGTCGGGCGCACGTACAGCGGGCGGATTAGCGTGATCTCAATTACGGCGCCAAACACGAACCCGAAAGCAACGGCAAGCAGGATAGAGAGCACGAAGCGCAGGTTGCCGTTCATCAGCAGCAAAGCCTCCGACGCGGATTCGCGTACCAGCGTGCTGAGGACCGTGAGGACCAGGAGCGCCGCCGGCATCAGGAGTTTCTTCCCGATGGTTTCCCTGGGGGCAAACTGGGTTTTATCCCCCGGCCTTGAGGAAGCCACCGCGATTAACAAGCCGGCCACGAACATCAGAAGCGGGCGCAGCCAGTAGGAGCTAAGTGGCTCCTGAGCGCTAATTTCTGCCAGTGGATTCCCAATTGTGGTGGTAGTGGCGGCCACCATCGCGGTATCGGCCACGCTCAGAATATCGAAACCCACGAAGGCGAACACAAGCGCAAGCAGCGCCAGCACATAGGCGATTTTTGGAAGCGCCTTCTGCATTTTTTCAGAAACTTTCCAGGCGATGAGGTATGGTTTAATAATAGGCGTGAGCATTACGCCAGCGCCAAATGCCAGCAGGAAAGGCGCCATACCAAAAATAAAGGTGGGGTTGGTGTAGAACTGCCAGCCAATATACGCTCCGAGCATAAACATGGAGCCGTGCGCAAAGTTGAGCACGTCCATCAGGCCGAAGATCAGGGTAAGACCTGCGGCAACCATGAAGAACAGCGAGCCCAGCGTTAGACCGGAGAAAAGGGTGCTGATAAATGCGCGTTGCCCGGCATATGTGTAGACGCCCACCACCACCGCGACCAACAGCCCGGCAATAAGAAGTCCGAGGAGGATATTTTTACTTTTCGGATTCATGTTCCATCTCCAGTTCTTTCCGGGTCTTGATACTCGCGCCAAGATAATGGTGGATAAGGTCTGTGTCCTCTACCAGATCCTCCATCAAACCTTCCTGAACAGACTTTCCATCGTCAATAATGGTATAACGCTCCGCCAGCTGACTTGCCATGATAAAGTTTTGCTCAACCAGCAAAATGGTGGTGGTCTGGCTCAGTTGGCGGATAGCTTCCATCATCTGTTGAATCAGAATAGGAGCCAGCCCTTCGCTTGGTTCATCAATCAGGAGCAGCTTATTGTCCGGAACCAACGCGCGCGCTACCGCCAGCATTTGCTGCTGACCGCCCGAGAGGTGGTTACCGGGCAGCTTGTAAAGCCGCTTCAAATCGGGAAACAGTTCAAAAATGAAGTCGGACTTGCGCTCAAAATCTCCTTTTTTTCGTTCCGCCAGTTTCAGGTTTTCCAGAACAGAAAGCGCGCGAAAGATGGCGCGGTTTTCGGGAACGTAGCCCATGCCCAGGTTGGCAATGTTGAAGGCTTGTTTACCCTGGATTTCCAGCCCATCGAAGGTAATCTTCCCTTCGCGGGGCGGCGTCAGCCCGATGATCGACTTTAAGGTTGTAGTTTTGCCTGCGCCATTGCGTCCTAACAACACCGTGATAGAACCTTTCGGGACGCGCACGGAAACATTTTCCAGGATGTGAAATTGACCGATGAAGGTTTCAATCCGGTCAACAACGAGCAGATCATTCGCGGGTATTTGTGCGCTCATGCTAATTCTCCATACAGATCCCCCAAATACGCGGTCTGGACCTGCAGATTGCTGGCAATCTCATGCGGACTGCCCTCGGCGAGCACCCGCCCCTGGTTCATCACGGTAATCACATCGGAGATAGACATCACCATATCCATGCGGTGCTCTACCAGGATGGCTGTGCGGTCGCCGTGATTAACCACCCGCTTGATAATGTTTATCAGGTCCGGCACCTGTTCGGAAGACATTCCTGCGGTGGGCTCGTCAAACAGAAGCAGTTCCGGGCTGCAGGCAATCATAATGCCCAGTTCCAGCTTGCGCTTTTCGCCGTGAGGCAGGTTGCGCGCGAGCACCCATTCCCGTCCTTCCAGTCCGACCACCCCAATCACTTCTTCCGCCGCATCGATATACTTCCGAAAATTGTCCGCCAGGTGAAGCATTTTGAAGTTATCCTTCCCCATCGCTTGTGCAGCCAGGCGAATATTTTCCAGGACAGTCAGGTTCGGGAAGATGTTCGTGATTTGGTAGGAACGGCCAATTCCCAGGTGTGCCCGTCGTTGGGGCGATACCTGGGTGATATCATTCCCTTTAAAGATGACGTGCCCGCTCGTGGGCGGCATAACACCACTGAGGAGGTTAAACAAAGTTGTCTTTCCGGCACCGTTAGGTCCGATAATTGCGTGGATGGTATGCTCCCGCACCTGCAGGCTGACATTATCCACCGCAATTAACCCGCCAAAGGCTTTGGAAAGGTTTACAGCTTCGATTAAGACTTCATTCGCCATAAGTTGTACACCTTGTGTCCAAATTTCCCTTCATTAGTTTCCTGAATGCAGTTTTCTGTAAACTATAAATAAAAATAAGGCCGGATACTTCAGCCGCACCACCAGGAACAAGCGCGCCGTGTCAGGTTCACTATTCAGGAAAATATAAGTTTTTGGTTCATAGGGAGGGACTTTCGTCCCTCCCTATTCTATTACAGAGAATTACTGTCCCAGAGTCGGCAGGTCGCCGCAGCGGGACGCGTATTCGCCTTCGAGCGTGCAGGGCACACCCAATTCGTCGTACTTCGAAACATAGATGGTTTCGAAGAAGCGGTATTCATTGATGCCGTCGTCATCCAGGTCGGGGTCAAGGTTGACCAGTTTGAGGATGTTCATCGGCTGTTCGCAGACGTGATCTTCGGGGCGGATATGATAGGTGCCCTTGGGGCCTTCAAAGGTCAGGCCCTCGAGGGCGGGGATCATCGCTTCGCCGCTGGTGTCGCCGCCGGTCTTTTCGAGGGCGGTCGCGAGGGCGATAGCGGAAGCCATACCGCCAGCGGTGAACAGGTCAGGATAGGCATTGATGGCGCCGTCGGGGGCATCCTTGTACTTGGCGACGTGGTGTTCCACCAGCCAGTTGTTGACCGCATTGTCAGCAGCGGTGTAGTGGTAAACGTTCAGACCAACGGTACCCAATACGTCCTCACCGAACACGGCAGTGAAGGAAGCGTTGTCACCGAAGCCGGTACCAACAGTCATCACATCCAAAGCGCCCATATCAGCGAGACCCTGGAAGAGGGTCACATAACCAGTGCCGGACCAGGTCAGGAAGAGGTTCTTGGCGCCGGAGTCCATAGCCTGCTGAATGTAGGGGGTGAAGTCAGTGGTTTCGAACGGGGCGTAAATGTCCGCGATCAGTTCGCCGCCGAATTTTTCGACAGAGTACTTGAGCGCAGCGCCGGAAGCCTGGCCAAAAGCATTGTCAATACCAATGTGGGCAAAGGTGGGTCCGACATTTTCCACCAGGTACTTGGCGATGATGAGCGTGTCATCAAAGCTGGTGCGCGCGGTGCGGAAGACATAGGGGTTGAAGTACACACCGGTGGTGAAGTAAGAAGCGGCGGGATCGACCATCAGGATGATCTTGTTTTCGAGCGCAACAGTGGTCAGGGCGGCCGCAGATGCAGAGGACACTGGGCCCTGGAGCAGTTCGACGCCGTCTTTTTCGATGAGTTCGAGCGCGAGGGCGACCGCTTTTTCGGCGTTGCCTTCATCGTCTTTGACGATGACTTCAACCGGGCGATTGGCGATAATCCAGCGTCCCTGGTCGTCTTTCTTGCCGCCGGACATATATTCCAGGCCGAGCTCGAAACCGCGCTGCTGCTGCAGACCGTAGAGAGCCATGGAACCGGACATCATGCCGATTTGGCCGATTTTCAGGACGGGACCGAGCTCTTCAGTGGGCGCTGCGGCGCCTTCTTCGAGGCCGGTGAATTGATCGGCGGTGTAGTAACCGGAGTCAATGATGGCGGCTTTGACGTTGCTCTTGTCCACGGAGACGACCGCGGAGGGTTTGGCAGGCACGTCGATGACGCCGTTGTTATAGGTGGTGGTTTCTTCAGGTTTGCCGCCTTCGAGGAAAGCCACAGCAGCCTTGATGGCATCAGCAACAAGCGTGCGGACGTCCTTCAGGACGGTCATGGACTGCTTGCCGTCGATGATGTACTGGACGGAGGCGACTTCGGCATCCTG
>Ga0116170_10000687_pt1 | contig 35396 bp, 34 predicted proteins | sample AD_JPNHW1_MetaG_FD_89797 | JGI IMG/M metagenome (GOLD analysis project Ga0116170, IMG submission 89797) | Active sludge microbial communities of municipal wastewater-treating anaerobic digesters from Japan - AD_JPNHW1_MetaG | ecosystem: Engineered > Bioreactor > Anaerobic > Digestate | place... | reverse complement strand
GAGAAGACGGGATTGCTTTTTCGGAAGCTTGTTTTGCACAGGATGTGCACATGCAGAACCGCGCAGGATAGAGCGGTTCTGCTGAGCGAAAACTTAATAACAAAATTAAGCTGTAGCACCCGACAGCATCTATCCTGATGCTGTCGAGTATCGCTGACCTCCTGTCAGCAAAAAAGCAACCCGGCTGATAGGCCGAAGCTTCACCTCAAAAAAGAAAACCCGTTTATAAAAATCAGTTGTTGATGGGGGATTCAATACTCACCGAGAATTACTGGCGGCAATTATCATCTGAGCTATGGAAACAGCGGTGGGGTTGTGGTAGAATCGCGGTGCATTAGTGAATTTCAAACCAGAAACATGGGGTATGTAGATGAGCGTTGAAGAAACCAGCCGTAACTCGAATTTTATTCGCGATATTATTGACGAAGACCTGAAATCAGGCAAACACAAAGAAATTGTTACCCGGTTTCCACCAGAACCAAACGGTTACCTGCACGTGGGGCACGCCAAGTCGATCTGTCTGAATTTTGGGCTCGCCCGCGACTACCAGGGGCGCTGCCACCTGCGCTTCGACGATACCAACCCGGTTAAAGAAGAGCAGGAATACATCGATTCAATCAAAGAAGACGTCAGATGGCTCGGTTTCGACTGGGGCAAACATGAATATTACGCTTCTGATTATTTTCAGCAGCTCTATGACTGGGCAATTCTGCTGATCAAAGAAGGCAAGGCCTATGTTGATGACCAGACCGCCGATGAAATCAGAGTCAGCCGTGGCACTCTCACTGAGCCGGGCAAAAATTCCCCTCATCGCAACCGCACTGTTGAAGAGAATCTTGACCTGTTCACCCGCATGAAAGACGGCGAATTTAAGAATGGTGAGCGGGTGCTGCGTGCCAAAATCGACATGGCCGCACCGAATATCAATATGCGCGACCCGGTTCTCTACCGAATTCTGCATGCCCATCACCCGCGCACTGGCGACAAATGGTGCATTTATCCGATGTATGATTACACGCATGGCCAGTCTGACGCCCTTGAACACATCAGTCATTCGATCTGCACCCTCGAATTCCAGGATCACCGGCCGCTTTATGACTGGTTCATCGCCAACCTGCCCGTGCCCGCACGCCCGCATCAGTATGAATTCGCCCGCCTCAACCTGACTTACACGGTGATGAGCAAGCGCAAGCTGCTGCGCCTTGTTCAGGAAAAAAAGGTTCTCGGCTGGGATGACCCGCGCATGCCAACCATCTCTGGAATGCGCCGCCGTGGCTATCCGGCCGCTTCCCTGCGTGAGTTCTGCGATCGCATCGGTGTAGCCAAAGCCAACAGCACCGTTGAATTCGGGCTGCTCGAAAACTGCGTCAGAGACGATCTTAATCGTAATGCCCTGCGCTTTATGGCAGTTCTCAGGCCTCTTAAAGTGGTAATCACCAATTACCCCGAAGGCAAGAGTGAATATTTCGACGCTGAAAACAACCCTGAAGACCCGAATTCAGGCACCCGCAAGGTCAAATTTACCCGCGAAATCTTCATCGAACAGGAAGATTTCATGGAAACCCCGCCAAAAAAATTCTTCAGACTGTCGCCAGGCTCAGAAGTGCGCCTCAAACACTCTTATTACATTACCTGCAAAGAAGTCATCAAAGACGCGCAGGGCAAGGTGGTCGAACTGCGCTGTGAACTCGACCCCGAAAGCCGTGGTGGTTCAACCCCTGACGGTCGAAGAGTTAAGGGTACCCTGCACTGGGTATCGGCGAGCGAAGGCCTCAAAGCCGAAGTGCGTCAGTATGACCACCTCTTTAAACAGGAAAACCCCGACAAAGTCGAAGAGGGCGCTGATTTTCTCGACAATATCAACCCTGATTCCCTCGAAATTCTCAGCGATTGCGTCGTTGAACCGGCGGTTGCCGACGTGAAACCTGGTATCGCCATGCAGTTTCTGCGCATGGGCTACTTTTGCAAAGACAAGGATTCAGCTCCGGGCAAAATGGTGTTTAACCGCACCATTTCTCTTAAAGACGGCTGGGCCAAAGAGCAGAAGAAGCAGAACGACTGAAATCTGGTTATAAAAAAAGGCCCGGCGTTTTTATGCCGGGCCTTTTTTTATAAAGCGCGGTTATTCGAGGTAGGTGTAGCCATACAGGCCTGAACGATAGATGGCGAGAAACTCTTTGCCTTCGTTGATGGTTATGCGGCCTTCTTTAACTGAGGCAGAAACCCAGGTTTCCATGGTGCGAACAAGTTTTTTGGCGCTGAACTGCACGTAATCGAGCACATCGGCAACGGTTTCGCCGTCGATTATTTTATCGATGGTGAAGGTGCTGTCTTCATGAACGGTGATGTGTACGGCGTTGGTGTCGCCGAACAGGTTATGCAGGTCGCCGAGGATTTCCTGGTAGGCGCCGACCATGAAGACGCCGAGGTAGTATGGCTCGTAAGTCTTCAGCTGGTGCAGAGGCAGACAGGGGTTAAAATTGCGGTTGCCGATGAAGCGGTCGATCTTGCCGTCAGAATCGCAGGTGATATCTTGCAGTGTGGCGCTCTGCAGCGGTTTTTCGTCGAGGCGGTGCAGAGGCATGATTGGAAACAGCTGATCAACGGCCCAGGCGTCGGGCAGTGACTGAAAGAGCGAAAAATTGCAGAAATACTTTTCGGCAAGGATTTTATCGAGCTGACGAAGTTCGTCAGAGGTGTGCTTCGCCTGTCTGGCCAGTTCTCTAACTTCGTGGGCGATGGTCCAGAAAAGTTTTTCGGCTTTGGCGCGGCCTTTGAGGTCGAGCATGCCGAGATTGAAGAGGTCGAGTGATTCTTCGCGGAGTTGCTGGGCGTCGTGCCAGGCTTCTATCATCGTCAGGTCGGTCAGCGAGTCGAGAATGGTGTGCATATCGACGACGATTTCGTGGTCTTTCTTTTCGATTTTGAACTCTTCATAAGGGGTTTTCGGCGGGCAGTTCGTTTCGAGAACGTTAAAAACCAGCACTGAATGGTGGGCGGTCAGAGCGCGGCCCGACTCGGTGATCAGGTGTGGATGCGGGAAACCATTTTTATCTGAGGCGTCCTGGAGGGCGGAAACAGCGTCGTTGGCGTATTCCTGGATCGAATAGTTGATGCTGCTGCTGATCGTGGTGCGGGTGCCATCGTAATCGACGCCCAGCCCGCCGCCGATATCGACGTATTCGAGGTTGCAGCCGAGTTTGCGCAGCTGAACGTAGAATTGCGAGGCTTCTTTCAGGCCACTTTTGATCTTGCGGATATTGGTAATCTGGCTGCCGAGGTGGCAGTGAATGAGCTTGACGCAGTCGATCAGGCCTTCTTCCTTCATGAATTCGACGGCTTCGATGAGTTCGGTTGGTGTGAGGCCGAATTTGCTCTTGTCGCCGCCTGAATCTTCCCATTTGCCGCTGCCGAAGGCCGCGAGTTTGATTCTGATACCCACGTTCGGCATAACTTTATGAACTTTGGCGAGTCGGGCGATCAGTTTGAGTTCGTTGAATTTTTCGGCGACGATGAAAATGCGTTTGCCCATTTTCTGGGCGAGCAGCGCGAGTTCGATGAATTCTTCGTCTTTGTAGCCATTGCAGATCAGCAGGGCGTCCGGGTTGTCCATGATGGCAAGTACGGCATGCAGTTCAGGTTTTGAACCGGCTTCGAGGCCGATGTTGAACTTCTGGCCATACTGCACGATTTCTTCGACGACCGGGCGTTGCTGGTTAACCTTGACCGGGTAAACCGTGTAGTAATTGCCCGAAAAATTGTATTCTTCGGAGGCGTTTTTGAAGCAGCTTGAGATAGTTTCGATGCGGTTGTCGAGAATATCAGGAAAGCGGAGCAGCAGGGGGCACGAAACATCTTTAAGACTGAGATCGTCGAGAATTTCCTTGATATCGACAGATATTTTTGGGTTGCGATGCGGCATTACCGTGACGTTGCCGGCTTTATTAACGCCAAAATAGCCAATTCCCCAGCCTTGAATGTTATATAGTTCAGCAGAATCGTCTGTACGCCATTTTCGCATCGCAAACCTCCAAAAAAAATAGCAGTTTGAAGCGTATATATTAGATGCAAATTGCCGGCTTAGCAAGTTTTTTAGCGCTTGTTTTCGTGAGGTGGTAAGAGTATACTGAAAAAAATTTTCTGCCGGGTCTGCCGCATGGCGGCCCTGGCCGGGTAAACTGCGCTGCCACCGGTGTGCTCATCGTATCTGCTTGCAGGTGTAACCTGTTTCAGACCTGTGTCTCAGAGGCTATTTAACGGTGCCGACCGACTGGCCGCCGGTATCAGTGACAGAAGGTTCTAAACCTGGAGATGCAAGATGGCGACTGATGATGGCTCGGTGGGCCGTAATGACGACTGCCCCTGTGGCAGCGGCTTTAAATTCAAGAGATGTTGCATGAACAAAACAAATAACGTGGTTGAACGCGATGTAGCCGAGCTATATCTGCGCAATTACCGTATCCACTTGAAGACCCCGCATGATATTTCCGGTATCAAGGTAGCCGGGCGCCTGGTGGTAGACACCCTGCGCAAGGTTGAAGAAACCATAAAACCCGGCATCACTACCAACGACATCAATCGCTTCGTGCACGAATACACCCTCAAGCATGGCGCGGTGCCGGCCCCTTTGAATTATCGCGGGTTTCCCAAAAGCGTCTGTACTTCGATCAACGAGGTGATTTGCCATGGCATACCTTCTGATCGCGTTCTCAAAGAGGGCGATATTGTTAATGTTGATGTAACCTCGATTCTCAACGGTTATTACGCTGATGCAAACATGACATTTTTTGTCGGCACCTGCGGCCCTGATGCCCATAAGATCGTTGAAGTGGCGCGTGAATCGCTCAAGCGCGGCCTTAGTGTCGTCAAGCCTGATAACACCATCGGCGACATCGGTTGGGCGATTCAGGAATACGCCGAAGCAAAAGGCTGCTCGGTGGTGCGCGAGTTTATCGGGCACGGCATTGGCAAGGTTTTTCATGAACCACCCGATGTGCCGCACTTCGGCCGTGCCGGCACCGGCATTACCATGGTGCCGGGCATGGTATTTACCGTCGAACCGATGGTTAATATCGGCAAACGTTTTTTGCGGGTTCTCGAAGACGAATGGACAGCGGTAACCCGCGATGGTTCGCTTTCAGCGCAATTCGAACAGACGATTGTCGTCACCGAATCAGGCTATGAAAGCTTGACTCCCTACGATCTTTAAACTGCTGAAATAAATTTTCCACCACAGGAGACACAATGGAAGAACTGCTGACCAGTTATCTGCGTTTTCTCGACGAAGAAATATATGGCGATACCTGTTTTGATCCTGATGTTCCGATCAAAAACCAGTTCGGTGCAGTTCTTGACGAACTCGACTTCAGGCTCGCCACAGTTAAGTTTGAAATGGACTCGCTGGTCGAAATTCCGATGAATGCTATCAGCGGCGAGACGACCCTGCGTGAACTCATCGAAAAAGTTGCGGCCCAGCCGAAAATCGGCAAAGCAGAAGCACCTGCTTTTCTTAAAAAGAAAAAAGACGATCTGACAAAAATTGCGCGTCTGATGGCCGAAGATCTGCAGAGCATGCTTGGCTGAAAACAATCTTGCAGAGCAACAGGCAAAGAGCCGCCGGCCTCGCGTCAGGCGGCGTTTTTGCAGTCTGGTAACGCGAACATGGCATCTGAGATGAGGCAAGGTCAGCCGGTAATGCACGAAAACCACGAGGCGCGGCACGAAGATTTTGCAGCTTACCTGCTGCAGGTGCGGCGTGATGAGCTGCTTGCCTTTCTTGAAGCTCAACAAGAACCGGCCTGGGAATGCGAACTTCTGCGGGTTGCCTGCCCGGCCGCCGATATGCTGGCAGGGCCGCCGCTCGAAATGTACCGCTGGCATTTTGTGCTTTTTCATGTTTTGTATCAGCTAGTGCCAGAGTTTGCGGCCCGTGGGCAATATCTCTATATTCATTTTATGCGCACCTGCACCCGGAAATACCCCGAACCCGGCAACTGCCGATATTTTCTTGCTGAAGAAGCCAGGTTTTGCGGTGCACCCGGTTGCCTGACTAACCCATATTGTGATTTTCACCGGAACCGTGTTGAAGAACAGGCTCTAGACTGCCTTTCTGATCGGTATTTTTACCTTGACCCGGCTAATTTCACGGCCTTGAGTTCTGACAACGCCGAAAAGTTCATCGCCGGCGCCTGGAACCTTCTGCAGAACCGCGACGAATACCTCAACTGCCTCGCGATAATGGGCCTGCCCGAGGGTGTGGCACCCGATCTGCTGAAAAAGCGCTTCAGACACCTCGCCAAAACCCTGCACCCCGACCTGAACCCCATCGACCACCAGAAATTCGCCCAGATTAACAGCGCCTACCGAAAACTTCTGACCTTCATGGGCAGCCGCTAAAAATTTGGCTCTTTACAACATGGTGGTTTGTTCGTATGATTAATGTACGTCTCGCTGGAGCGGAGGTTTTTGCATGAATAAACTCGTTGGCCTTCTGGTTGCTGGTGGTCTTGCCTGTGGCGTTCAGGCCATGGCTTTTGACGAAGATAAATTTCGTGCGACCCTTGAATCGTTCAATAAAGTCGCATTGCCTCCGGTCGCCGGTTCGGTCGAAAAAGGCTCGTTCAAGGGTTCTTCAGGGCCAAAAGGCGGTCAGTCTCAGGGCGGTGACGACTTTGTCTGGCTCAAAGCCGAAAAAATTAATCAGCAGCTTGAATTGCTGATTCGCGGTATCGAAGGTGCCAAAGGTGTGGCCACCGCTCTTGCGGTTATTACCAACCTTTATAACAGCGACAAAATTTCGATCGATGTGGCATTGACCGCTGTGCAGCTGCTCAAGCTGCGGGCGACCTTTCTCAAGGTTTTTGTCACCAACGGTGATACCGAACTCGAAATCATGATCAATATTTTGCAGGAACACGAGAGCGACCTGGCTGGCAAACAGGCCGCCGCCGGGCAGACCAGCGTTGGCATCGGCGTCAAGGGCAAGATTGCTAACCCGCCGCCCGCCGCTCCGGCTGACCCTGCACAGGGTGACCCGTTCAACGGCAAACAATAAACAGTTTTAAAAAAGGCCGGGTGCTTCGCCAGACAGCGAAGCACCCGGTTTTTTTATGCCGCCGGTCGCTGGTTTCTGCCAATATGGTGCCAGTCAGTTTGACATCTGGCGATACGGAATGCTATGTTTGCAAAGTTGGCCGGTGCGAGAGGGCAAAATCAGATGAAGGTTGCTACCGGCAGCAAAAGAAATGAGATGCCATGAACGACAATGATATTGCCAGAGCTGAAGAAACCCTGAAAGCTGAATTGCGCGATATGCAACGTGCGGTGGTGGCGTTGCGCGACGAACTCGAACGCTGTCAGGCTGGCTCTGAAGATGCAGTGCAGGCGGCCCGACGTGAAGCAGCCCAGGATATCGCCCAGTTCAAGGCGACGATTGCCGAATTGCGCAACGAACTTGAACTCGCCATGATTCAGCGCCAGGAGCAGGTTCAGCAGGCTATTTCGGGCAATCAGGATGAAATCATGCAGTTAAAAAAGACCGCTGCCGAGCTGCGCAGCTGCCTTGAAACCACCCTTTTTGAAAAAGATGCTGCGGTGCAGGCGGCAGTAGTTGCCTCGGCCGGTGAGGTTCAGCAACTTCGCAGTCTGGCGGCAACCCTGCGTGAACAACTCGAAACCGAAAAATTTGATCGTGAAAACGCCGTGCAGCAAGAAAAGCAGCGTGCTGCTGCCGAACTTGGCCAGTTGCAGACCATTATTCAGGCCCTGCGCGATGAGCTTGAACGCCGCGCCTGAGACCGAAATCCATTTTACCGGAGAACTGGCAAATATGAATAAACCTCGACGGGAAAAGCCAACAGAAAAGCCGACAGAGAAGCTTTCGACTGACCAGAAACAGCGCCTGCGCGAGCTTGAACTGTTGCTCGACATTTCGCGTAAAATGTCGGCCATGGATTCCCTCGACGAGGTTCTCAAGGTTCTGGTTGAGATGTCGACGGCCCGGCTCAACGCTGAACGGGGCACGCTATTTCTCAATGACCCGCATACCCATGAACTCTATTCGCGGGTCGCCATGGGCAATTTTACCCGCGAAATCCGCATTCTCAACAGCAACGGCATCGCCGGGCATGTTTTTAACAGCGGCGAAGGGCTGATTATTCCAGATGCCTATTCTGACTCGCGTTTTAACCGTAACGTCGATGAACAGACAGGTTTTGTGACACGCAGTATTCTTTGCGTGCCGATCAGAACCTCGAAAGGCGAGATCATTGCGGTTGCCCAGGTTCTCAACAAGAAAAAGGGGCGCTTCAATCGTGCCGATCTGCGTCTTTTCGAGGCCATGATGGAACAGGGTTCGCTGGCACTGCAGAGTTTGCAGTTCATCGAGCGCATGGAAACCGTGCGTCGCCAGGAACTTGAATTTATCAACATTGTTTCTGAGATGACTTCAGATATTAAATTGGGTTCGTTGCTTCAGAAAGTAATGGGCGAGGCTACCAGCATGCTGAATGCCGAGCGTTCGACTCTTTTTCTGCACGACGAAAAAACCGACGAACTCTGGTCAGAGGTAGGGCAGGGGCTTGAATCTGCCCAGATCAGGTTGCCAAGCCACGCTGGAATTGCCGGGGCGGTTTTTAAATCGAGCAAAACCATCAATATTCCGTATGCTTACGCCGATCTGCGTTTTAACCCTTCCTTCGATAAAAAAACCGGTTTTTTTACCCGTTCTATTTTGTGCGTGCCGGTTGTAAACAAGCACGGGCGCACGATTGGCGTCACTCAGGTTCTCAATAAACGCGGCGGCCCCTTCACCCAGGAAGACGAAGCCCGTCTGCGTGCTTTTACGGCGCAGGTTTCGATTGCGCTTGAGAACGCCAAGCTTTTCGCTGATGTTCAGGCCATGAAAAACTATAATGAAGCGATGCTCGAATCGATGAGCAACGGCCTGATCACCCTCGATGCCGCCGGCAAAATCGTCACCTGTAATGCCGCCTGCCTGCGAATTCTTAAAGTGCCTGCGAATGCTGTTATTAACAAAAACGCCAGTGAATTTTTTGTAGGCGAAAACGCCTGGGTGCTCGATAAATTGCGGTTGGTCAACGAAACCCGCCAACAGCAGACTTCAGTTGACGCGCCTTTGCTGGTTGGCAGCGAAAAGCTTGCCGTTAACCTGACGGTGCAGATGCTGCTTAATATCGATCAAAAATGCATCGGCTCGATGATTGTCATCGAGGATATCAGCAACGAAAAACGCCTTAAATCAACAATGTCGCGCTACATGGACCCGGCGATTGCCGATCGTCTGCTGGCTAGCGGCACAGAGTTGCTTGGCGGGTCGAATGTTGAATGCACGGTGCTGTTTGCCGATGTTCGCGGTTTTACGACCTTGACTGAACAACTTGGCGCTCAGGGCACAGTGACCTTGCTCAACGAGTATTTTACCCTGATGGTCGATTGCATTCAGCATGAGAGCGGCATGCTCGACAAATTCATCGGTGATGCGATCATGGCGGCTTTTGGAATTCCGGTCGCCCACGAAGATGATGCTGACCGGGCGGTGCGTGCTGCCATTTCGATGATGGAAACTCTGAACCGCTGGAACCGACAACGCACTTCTGAGGGGCGTTTGCCGGTGAATATCGGGGTCGGGTTAAATACCGACACGGTGGTTTCGGGCAATATCGGCTCGAACAAGCGCATGGATTTTACGATTATCGGCGATGGGGTCAATCTGGCGGCGCGTCTCGAGACCGCCTGTAAGCAATATGGTGCGAAGATTCTCATCAGCGAATTCACGCTGCGCAAGCTGCAGGGTACCTATCGTGAACGCGAAATCGATCTGGTGGTAGTGAAGGGCAAAACCAAACCGGTTGCGATTCACGAGATACTGGCCTTTCATACCCGCGAAAGCTTTCCGGGCATCGGCGAGGTTCTCGGCCTGTTCAAAGACGGTCTCTCGGCTTACCGCGCCCGCAAATGGGACGCGGCGATCAGACTGTTTACTGACTGCCTGGCAGTCAACCCCAATGACAAGCCAAGCAAAATCTATATTGACCGGGCCAGGGCGCTCAAAGAAAACCCGCCACCCGATGACTGGGCCGGCGTCTGGGTCATGGAATCGAAATAACAGGTATCTGGAGAAAAATCAAAATATGCTGGAACATTTTTGTAGTTGCCCCGATCACAAATGCCCATTTAACCCGCATAATGAAGCCGGTTCGTCAGCGGGTTGCGACCTGTGCATTAAAAAGTGCCTGAAGGCGCATGAAATCCCGTCGTGTTTTTTTATCGATGTAAATGCTGACACCTCAGGCGTCAGTGATTACAGCTATGCAGGTTTTGCTCAGTTTCTGAAGAGGCATAGGGGTTGAGCTGCTGTTAGCGGGCCGCTGCCGTTAGTCAGGCTGGTGTTTTGGCGTTCAGACGGTCGAGAAAATCGATAACCTTGCGGGTGATAAAATCAGGGGTCGATGCGCCGGCAGAGACAGCGATGGTCTCGCAGCCGGCGAAGTCTTCGAGGTTCAGTTCGGCTTCGGTTTCGACAAGAAAGGTGCGTGGGCACAGCCCGGCAGCGATTTCTGCGAGTCGCCGGGTATTGGCACTTGATTTGCCGCCGACGATGACGACTGCATCGGCATTTGCGGCGAGTTTGCGAATTTCCTGCTGGCGTTCAGAAGTTGCCTGGCAGATAGAATCGCAGATTACGGCTTCGTCTGCGCGGCTTTTCAGTATTGCGGCGATACTGTTGAACTCGTCTTCATTGAAGGTAGTCTGGCCGATAACCATGATTTTTGGGCGGTGCGAAACCTGTCTGGCCTGTTCTTCGCCGGCGATTACTTCATGGGCGGTGGCGAAGCTTTGCAGGCTGAGAATCTCGGGGGGGTCGGGGTCGCTAAAAAAGTAAAAATAGTAACCCTTTTCGCTGTAATTTTTGTTCTGCCCCTGGCTGGTGACGAGGTGCGGGCAGGTAGCATCGACGATTTCGAGGCCCTGGGCGGCAATTTCTTTGATCTGGCCGGCGGGCATGCCGTGCGCCCTGATAATGATGGTGCCGTTTTTGACGCTGTGCCAGTCTTTGACGGTGCCAACGCCGTTCTGGCGGAGGTAATCGACGGCCTGGGGGTTATGAATCAGGGGGCCACTGGTGAAAACGCGGCCCGGTGCCTTGGCTGCGGTTTGCATGGCGATTTGCATGGCGCGTTTGACACCCATGCAGAAGCCTGAAGTGCGGGCGAGAATAATTTTGGGCATTAGAGATCTCCGGGGGCGGCCGGGCTTGAAGCCTTGGCATCACCGAAAACATGAGCGAGGGTCGCGGCCATTTCTTTTTTCATGCTGATTGAGCCTTGATTGTGAACCCGAGAGAAACTGATCAGCTGCCCTTCGCGGTCAAACATCGCTTCAGCGGCGAACAGGGTGCGGGCCGGTTCGAGAAACAACCCGTAGCGCATGTCGTGCAGCACAACGCGTTGCCGGCCGTCTTCGAGGCGCTCGCTGGTGGTATGGAGCATGTTCATGGCAAACCAGTTGAAAAGGCGGCCGTTCTCGTGGTCAAGGGCACGGGTTACCAGTTCGTTGCGATCGGGTTCGGTTGTGACAACTTCGGTCAAGGGACTGACTGAAGACTTCTTCAGGTAGGTGATCATGAAACGATTCTCTGCATCACGCCCGACAACCCGGTAGACCACCGTATTCAGAAAGGTGGGCATGGCCCTGACTTCGACCGGCACAAAGCCCCGGGCGCGGAAAAGCTCGCTGCCGCGCTCAATCAATGTTTGCGAGGTGTTCCAGCCGGCAAAGGCGTAGATGCTTGTGGCGACAAGAGCGATGACCGCGAGCGCGTGCAGGCGGTTGGCGGCTCCACGGCCATAGAGGCCGAATACGGTCACTACCAGAAGCGGCAGTGAATAAACCGGGTCAATGATTGGCAGGGCGTCAATGGCGTAGCGACCGTTGTTGAATGGCCAGGCGAGACTTGTGCCGTAAGCTGTGCACCAGTCGATGATCGGGTGGGTAATCAACGCCAGAAAGGTCAGGCCGACCCAATGCCGCTTTTTGCTGTTTCCACCCGCCAGTCTGTGCCCGAGAAGGCCAAGCGGCACTGCAAGGAGCGTCAGCACCAGAAAGGCGTGCGTCGGCCCGCGATGATATTTGAGCGAAGCCCATTGGCCCCAGTAACCTGAAATAACGTCGAAGTCAGGTAAAAGCCCAACTATAAAACCATATAAAGCGGCCCGGCGACCAAGTTGCCGGCCAAAACCTGCCTGGGCAACGGTTGAACCGAGAAGCCCCTGTGTGACTATGTCCATGTTTGATATCCTGTTAATTAATGCTGTCGTATTGCATGCTATATAAGAGCGCTGCGAGTATTTGTAATTGATTCGACGGCGTGGCCGATCTGTGAAATATTCAATGAGCTTTTATATAACCATATTAGAATTCTGTTAAACCAACCTGTCAACTATACCACAACTGCAACCCTTTGTTCCCGCAGTAGTCACCTGCAAACAGAAAACACTTCTGGTGTAATTATTGAATCTTGCAAAAACAAAGTAGAGTCTGTTCGACGGCCCGGCCTATCAGCCGGGTTGCTTTTTCTACAGCGATTCCTCACTTCGTTCGTCACAAGCTTCCGAAAAAGCAATCCCGTCTTCTCTCCGGGCCTGTTTATGGTTTATTAGAGTGAGCTTTAATTATGCAGTCATCAATAAGCGGGATTTCTGGCTTAAGAGGTTCGCTGGCAAGGGGACATGGCTTGCCTGGTTGGCGGTTACGGCTTTGTTTTTGCAGTTTTTTCGAGTTTCTGGCGGTTTGTTGCTTTTCGGATGGCCATGTTGAGTTCGGTTTTTGTGTAGCCAAGCTTCTTCATCAGAGTTTCGAGATATTGCTGCTCTTCGGGTGAAACTTCGCCGTCGGCCATGGCCATGCTGACTGCGGCATCGAACAATTCAATGGACTCTTTAGGGGTTTCGGGTTCGGGAATAAAAAGCTCGCCCCGCCGCATCGACTCAACTATGCCATTAAGAATGTTTTCGGGCATTGCGAAGCGGGCGGCATAATTTTTAAGCAGGTTCATCTCGGCCGGGTCGACCTTGCCATCGGCGAGCAGCATGCGGGCTGCCATCGTTACCATATCACGGCCTGATCTGACGCTTTTCAGTTCAGCCTGTTCTCTTTTGACTTCTACTACGACTTTTTCCATCAGTTGCTTTTTGCGGGCAATGATGTCGATGTATTCCTGGCTCTTTTCGTTGATAGTCTTTTCGAGAATCCACTCGGCGCCGTCATTGAGAATGGTGTTGCAGTAATTGCAGCTGATGGCGAAGTTCGAGGTCAGAGGGCCACCGCACTTGCGGCAGTGGGCGCTGCTGAGGGTATTGTTAATGTTGGTTTTCATGCCCTTCTGGCGTATGAGCACGAGAACGTCGCGGCGTGGTCGGCTGAAACGATGCAGTGCCGGTTCGCGGCCTTCGGGGGTGATTTCGACCGGTATGCCGCTCCAGACCAGCAGCACATAAAGGCGTTCGATTTTGTCAGTGAAGGTAATTGCCTTGAGAGTTGCCGACGCAAACGAGACGTTTTCCATGTAAGAGTAGTTTTTAACGCCCTTGAGAGCGAAGTTGAAGAATTCGCAGGCTTTTTCGGTGGCGAAACGCAGCATGGGTTCCATGATGCGCTTGCGCTCGACCAGTCTGATCATCCAGAAAATAACCGCCGTGCGGTCTTCGACCTGCTGAATGGTGAACCCTGGGTCTGAGGCGACGAGATCGTTCCAGCCAGGTACCAGGCGGGGGTTGGCGTATTCCCATTCGCAGGCCTGGGTGATTTGCGAGAGCACCCAGTCGTAATGCCCAGAACGAATAAATGAAGAGCAGACGGGGCAGACGGTGGCCTGGCCGATTTCGATGGGATTGCCGCAGTTCGGGCAGCTGCCTTCGAGCAGGCCAGGTTTCTGCAATGTTTTGGCTGATGGGCGGCGAATGAATGACCAGAACTCGCTGATCGCCTGATTCTGGTTTTCGGCATTGAGGGTCTCGCCTGTAACAATATCGATTGCGGTTTCAACCGCTTCGGCGGTTACCATAACGTGCACTTCGTCGAAACTGCCGTCAGAGGTGACGCGGGCGATCTGAATCGTCTGAATGTTAACTTTGGGGCAGCTGAACTTGACCCCGGCTTCTTTTTGCTCATCGACCCGGCAGCGAAACTGCTCGTAAAGCGCGTCAGAAACCATTGGCTGGATGGTTTCGATCTTGTGATCGTAGCAGGCCTGGTGAATCTTTTCGAAGGCAACGCGGAACTTGTCTATGAAAGCTTCGGGGCTGAATTTCGGGTCACGCTGTTTTATTGCTGCAATTGCCCGCTTCATTTCGCCTTTTTCCTGAATTTCGAGCATCGATGAGAGAACGCCGCGCGGGCGGTTGGTCGGCTGCAGCGCTTCTGGTTCGGCAACTGGGATTCCGAGGCTGGTTTCTTTAACTTGTGCCCAGCTGTCGGCCAGGGCTTCGATTTCGGGGCCGATAATCGACCACAGGTCTTTTTTAAGCAGGTTGCCCGTGGGGGCGGTTTTTTTCTGCTGCGTGCTGCTCAGGCGCGAAAGAATTCTGACTTCGCGGCCGGCATAGCGGCTCTGCAGAGCGTTGTTGGCCCTGATGGCAAACAGATGGCACATCGGCAGCATCAGAATGAAAATGGCCGGTTTTTGCAGAAAGTACCAGCTGCCCGCAATCAGCATCAGACTGATCAGCGTGAGGGCACCGTTCCCGATGCGGTTCTGATGCCAGAAAAAGACTGGTGTGACGAAGGCCGGCAATACGAACAGCGATTCTAACGGTGCGATAAAAAAGTAGAAAAAGCAGAAGAACAGCGAAGCGCCATAAGTCAGATAAACAATGGGTTCGAGGCGTTCTATTGCTCTGATAATTACAAAGCCGATAATGATAAAAAATGACAGAAATGAAACATCGGGCGAAAAATAATGCGCGTACGACTGGGCCGGCCCTTTCAGGCCAAACACTGAAACCATGGTTGGCACGACGAATTCGTCAGTGATCGGGCCAAAAAAATAGGCCATGATTGCCGCCATCGTCAGCGTCATGACAAAAAAAACGTAGAACGATTCTTTTTCTATTTTCATTTATAACTGATCCTGGCTTCTGTAAGCTATATAAGAGCGCGTCTTCTCTCCAGGCCTTGCATTGAAACATTCAATGAGCTTTTGTATAGTTCGGTTGCTGCGTCAGAAAGATTCAGCCGAAGCTGGCCGGGTTCTCTTTGACGACGCGCAACCCCGCGCTCAATCATTTTTCCAGCCGCAATATTCTTCGCAGGCGCAACACTCGAATTTTGGCATATTCCCAGCCATTTCGTTCTCCTGTAATTTTTTATCTTTTAGCCTCTTAAATATGAAATATACCACAATCGGCAAATTGAGTGGCCAGCCATCTTAACTTGCCCGTTTAAATTCAGAACCAGGCGAATTTGAGGTGGGTCGGGCTTTGCAAGATTTTGTGGCAGATAAACAGGAACCCTGACATTGCCAGGGTGGGGGGATAATGTTATGTTGCTCTGAAGTCATGAAGGGAAAATCATTCAGCTATGTTTGTTGCCCCGGAAATTTTTGAGGATCTCGAGTTTTATCAGTGCCGAAATTCTGGTGCGAAACCGGTTTTTAAATTCATTGATTATTGCCGGACTGACGGGGGGCGCGAATACCTGAAAAAACTTTTTAAAAGCAGCCCGGCAAAGCCGTCTGAGATCATCGGGCTGCAGAATATTTCCAGATTTTTAGGTGAAGAATTAGGCACGGCTGAAATCGAACTGCCGGGCAAATTGCATGCTGAATGCGAAGAATATCTGGGTTCGAATTATGTGGCTTTTGACCTTTCCGGGTCGGTCTGCCCTTTTTTCAAAGGTATCTACCGGCGTGCGCGTCACCCGGCCCTTTTTGCGTTCATTCAGAGGGGTATAAGACTGGTGTTGTCGTCTACATCAATGATTGCAGGTATTTTTTCTGAACTGAGGCGCAAGAATCCTCCCGAAGCTGCGGCCCATCTGTTCGAAGAATACCTGACAGTCTATCTCGAAGCCGGTCTCGACAGAATTGATGCCGGGGTGGCGGGGGCACGCGCCTACCGGGTTTTTGCAGTAGACTACCTGCTGCGTGAACAACACCGTGACAAAATTCAAAAACTGTTTGCCCTGATTGGCAAATTCGACGGGCATCTCAGCATGGGAAGGGCTACTACATTAAATGGTTTTGCCTACCCACGGGTCTCTGCCGATGGCCCGAAAACGCTGGAAATTGCCGGCCTGTATCACCCATTTCTGGAAAACCCTGTCAAAAATGATTTTAATCTTGAACAAGACCGAAATTTCATGTTTCTGACCGGTCCGAACATGGCTGGCAAAACAACATATCTCAAAGCTCTCGGTATCTCTCTGATTCTGGCACATGTCGGAATGGGCGTGCCGGTTGCGGCCATGACTTTCACGCCGTTCGACCATCTCTTTTTTCAGCTGACCGTGCAGGACGACTTGCGTCGCGGCATCAGCAGCTTTTTTCAGGAGATCAGTCAGGTGAAGCAAATTACAGAAATCATTGATGCGGGGAACCGTGTCTTTGTGGTTATCGACGAAATTTTTAAGGGCACCAACGTCAGCGATGCCCTTGAATGCTCTAAGATCGTCATCAACGGTTTTGCTGGTCTGCGTCAACATTGTTTTGTGATCTCATCGCACCTTTACGAACTTGAAACGGCGATCTCGCATAACCTCAATATAGTTTTTGCTCAGTTTGAAACCCATGTTCACGAAACCGGACTTGAGTTTCCGCATCGCCTTATACCTGGCGTTTCGAACACCAGAATCGGCACGAAATTACTTGAAGCCGCCGGTCTTACCAGGTATTTCAGCTGTTCGTAACAATATCTGTCAGCTTCATTAAATTAAATCTTCAGGGGTCAATATTCATCGCAAAATGACCCCATTATTCCGGGCACAAAAATTTTAACGATTATTCCGGTGTTGGCGATTTCGTCTGCGCTGATTTGCGGGTTATGTGCCCATACTATCTGGTTAACGACGAATTGAAAACCCTGACGAAAATTCTGTCGCCGGCGGCAACCGCGCTTTGAATTCGCTTTTAATATAATCATAAACCATACTTGCAAGTATACTTGCAAAAGAGTGGCGCATCGATTATATTTATTTTAGGGTAGCAGTGCAGGAGGGTGATTATGCCTCAGATTTCTTTGTATATTGATGAGTTGACCCTGAAGCGGCTTGAGAAGGCCGCCAGACTGCAGCGTTTGTCAATTTCGAAATGGGTGGCGCAACAGATTCGCACCAGCCTTGAGAACTCTTATCCGGCTGATTTTGCCGGACTGTTTGGCTCGATTACTGATGAAACATTTGTCAGGCCTGCCCAACCAGAATTCGCAGACGATAGCAAAAGAGAAGAATTTTAATGTACTGCCTCGATACCAATACCTGCATTTATTTTTTGAATGGCCGGTTTGATTCAATCAGAGAGAGAATTCTTGCAACCCCGCCCGGTAAAATAGCTATACCTGCCATCGTAAAAGCAGAGCTGCTTCTTGGTGCATATAAAAGCAGCAAAAAAACAGAGAACACCAGAAAGGTCGAGAGGTTTCTTGAGCCGTTCGCCATTCTTCCGTTTGCTGACCCGGAAACCCATGTCTATGCCGGGATTCGCGCCGAACTTGAAAGATCCGGAAAATGTGTCGGGCCAAATGACCTGATGATTGCGGCCATTGTCAGACATAACAATGCGACACTGGTTACCAATAACCTTAAAGAATTCAGGCAGATAAAAGACCTCAAACTCGAAAACTGGGCCGTCTGAGCTGCCGCATAATAAGTGGCTTTTGCTCAATTTGAAGTTTTGCTTCAGTCGAAGCTGGCCGGGGGTTCTTTGACGACGCGCAAGGCAGCAGGCTCTGGCGGAAAAACCTCGTCGAGTTTTATTTCGAGACCCTCTACGATTGCTACGTTGATTTTATCGGTGTCGCCGTAGATTTCGGGTTTGCCGAACTTTTTGTCGGCACCAGGAAGGTAAACAGTGACAATGCGGTTCGCCGGGTCGACGACCCAGAATTCTCTGACCCCGTGCCGCTCATAGAGCGAGCGTTTCTGAATGCAGTCGCGTGACGCGGTAGAGGGCGAAAGTATTTCGATAATCAGGTCAGGAGCACCGCGGCAGCCGCGATCATCAAGTTTTTGTTCGTCGCAGACCACAAGAAGATCAGGTTGAATCACCGTGTCGATTTCGTCATCTGCCTCGTTGCCGCGTGGCAGGCGAACGTCGAAGGGGGCAGAATAAACCTGGCATGGCCGGCCCCGAAAAAAAGAAACAAACTGAAAGGCAAGCTCACGCGATATTTCTGCATGCTGCCGCGACGGCCCGGTCATGTTATAAGGCACGCCTTCGATTATTTCCCTGCGCTGATCGTCTCTCCAGCCGCAATAGTCTCCGTAGGTGTAATACTCGGGTTTTGGCAGACCGGCCATTTCGCTCTCCTGTTTACAAACTTGCTGAATCAGTAAGTTCAATATACCACAACTTCAACTCTCTGCCTCACCGCAATCGCCTGCAGGGTGAACATTAGCTCCAGTTGCTTTCGGCAGTTTGGAAGGTTTTGCGGATAGCGGCGATCTTGTGGGTCAGGCGCTCGATTTCGTGGCGACCGTCGAATGATTCGTCGAGCTCGAGTCTGGTGCGCAGGTTGATTAAAAAACCGCACAGATGCTGCTTTTCTTCGATAAAATTTTCTTTGAACTCGATGATCTCGGCTTTCTGCTGTTCAATGCGCCGGCGGTAACTGCCGGTACTGGTTTTTATCTCGCTTCTGAAAGCCTGGTCTTTTACCGACCCCGAAATTTCATCGAGCCGCGTGACGTCTTCGGCGAGTATGCGGTCAAGCTGTAGCAGACGCTCCCGGCTTCTAACATAGGTGTCGCGCATCAGCAGAAATTCGCGCAGAATGTCGGCCAGTGGCTCAAGATATGAGTGCACGCCCTTGCGCACCAGAAAATCCACCGTCTGCTGAAAATCTTTTTTGACCTCTTTTGCTTCATGCCAACTGTAAAGGCCGGTCAGCATTTTGAAACGATGCAGCATTCTTTTGCCGCCCGGATGCCGCGAAACCCACAGCAGCAAAACGGCCGGCAGAGCACCACTGGCAAATAATGAGGTAAGGAGCGTCTGCAACTTTTCAAGGTTTTCGCGGTCGATGCTGTCCTGCAGTTCTTGTGCCTTTCGTCTGGCTTCCTGGTTATATGGGTCTACTTTTATGGCCTGCTGATAGGCCTGCAAAGCCTTCTGTTGGTCGCCGGAAGCAAGATAGCGGTCACCATGAGTTATTAAAGAGTCGGCGCTCATTTCGCAACCACTCAGACAGATTGCCAGAACTGCTGCCAGTGCCACTATGGCTAACACCCTAAAAGTGCTTCTGACACAATGAACAGCTGCTTCTTTATATGTCTGCTTCATACCGGACCTCCCGCAGATGAATAAATGCTTCATCTGATTAGTTCCGGAAATCCGCCTGCTTTTTTCAAAAAAACGCGCCTGAATATTTTTTTGCAAAAATGAAAAAATCTGAAAGTTTTCCGGAACTTAAAAAGTGTGAGCGACAAAAAATGCAAAATCGGGAGGCCATTATGAAGAAACTCGATAAAAGTGCTTCAAGTTCTGACAGTGAATTCAAAAAGCTCCCCAAGCGCCTGCAGAAACTCATTCTGCGCAACTACGGCGAGCAGGAAACCTACGAATACGACAACCTGCCAGGCGACAACCACTATGGTTACAGCTTCGACAGCTACTGAACCTGAAAAATTAACCAGTCAGATGTTACTGGCTTTTGTGAGGGTTCAAAAATTTCAAAACTACTGGTTGATGGTTTTAGCTCTGCTAGCTGAACAGAACGCGAAACGGAAAACTTTTTATAAAAAATGAAAAAATGTTCGGGTTTTCCGGAATTGAAAAAAATGAACGCGAAAAAAAGTCAGAAACTCTCGATTCAGAAAGGAGTCCTCTTATGTTTAAACGCCTGTGGAACCTCTTAACCGGAATTCTGAGTTCAACCCTGCGTCTCTTTGAAGCCGCCAACCCCAAGGCGCTCATCGAAGCCGAAAAAATCAACCTGCGCAACCAGCTCGCCCGCTTCAACCAGGGCCTCGCCGAACAGGCCGGGCACGTTTACCGCCTGTCACACCAGGCACAGGAATGCTGCGACCAGGAACAGAAACTGATTACCCGCATCAGAGCCTTGCTGAAAGCCGGCGAACAGGCACAGGCAGCCCGCCTGGCGCTGCAGTTGAGCACCCTGCAGCGCGAAATCAATGACCTGCGCACCCGCTGCCGCGTTGCTGAAGAAACTTATCAGGGCCTCGAAAAGGCCCGTGATCGCGCCGTAACCGACGCCAATGCCCGCCTCGAAAAGCTCGAACAGATGGTTTCACAGACCGAGATCATCACGGCCCAGAACGAACTTATCGAAATGGCCGGCAAGCTCAACCTTTCGCTTGGCAATACCCATCAGTCGCTCGATGCCGCCGGCGAAACCATCGAAAAAACACACCAGCTGGCTCTCGGCCGCGCCCGGGTGGTGCGCGGTGAAGTCGGCCGCCAGCTGCAGGATCTTGCTGCCGAGGAGTCAGAACGCAAGTTCCTCGAAGAACGCGCCCTGGCCGAATTCATGGCCGCCAACGACCTGGTCGTTCCGCTCGAAAGACCGAAACAACCGTCGATACTGCCCGTTAGAGTCGAAACCCGCTGACACCGGTCGCTTAACGCCAGCTGCAAATGGTTTCTTAATTGCACTGCTGATTTGCCCGTCATTCAAGCGTTCATGCCCGTAACGGTTATAGACGGAATCTCATCGATAAGGTCTTAGAACATAAGGGGGAAAAAATCATGAAAGCAAGTTTCATTACCTGTGCTGATGTTAACGACAATGCCGGTCTGGTTACCGGGTTCCTGCGCCTCGAAATGCCGCGCGCCGCCGTCGAAAAAGCCAGACCGCCGGTGCACCTCTCGATCATTATCGACGCAAGTGGCTCTATGGAAGGCAGAAGCATCGAACTGGTCAAACAGGCTGCCGGCAGCCTTCTGCAGTGGCTGACCCGCCGCGACCATATTTCTGTCGTTACCTTCTCTGAGGCTGCCCGGCTGGTGCTTCCGCACGTGCAGCTTACCGACAAGCCATCGGCCCTCGAAAAAATCAGACAAATCACCGCAGACGGCGGCACCAACCTCAGCGGTGGCCTGCTCGAAGGCCTGAACGACATCGCCCTGAACTACCGCCAGAACGAACTGCATTACGTTATTCTGCTCACCGACGGCCAGGCCAACGTCGGCGTCACCGACCCTGGGCAGCTCGCCAGAATCACCGCCTCGTTTCTTGAAAAGGGCATTCACACCACGACTTTCGGCTTTGGCAATGGCTTTAACGAAGACCTGCTGACGAAGCTAGCGGGTTCTGGCGGTGGCCGTTTTGCCTACATCGACGGACACGAGGCGATTCAGACCGCTTTCCAGAACGAATTCAGCGCTCTCAATAATGTGGTGATCCAGAACCTCGCCGTTAACTTCGCAGCCGCACCGGGCGTCAGGCTCGCCGAAGTCTTTGGCGGCTACCCGGGCGACCGCACCGACAGCACGTTCAGCCTGCAGCTGGGCGACGGCATGGCCGAAGATACAAGACACCTGCTGTTCAATCTCAGCGCCGAAACTGGCGCAGGGAAACTGGCGGCCGTGCTTGGCAGCCTGACCTGCCGGGGCCTTGATGCCGCCGACAGTTTTCAGCCGGTTGTTTGCGAAGTTAAGGTCAAAATGCCCGCAATAAACCAGCCGGCCTGGAAAACCGCCGAAGTGAAACAGGAACTCTGGCTGCAACAGTGCCTGCAGATCAAGCAGCAGGCACTGGCACTGGCCGATGCCAAAGACTTTGCGGCCGCCGGGGCACTGGTGCTCGAACATGCACGCCGCCTTGACGCAATCAGCCACTCGCGACCAGAGCTTGTGTCTGAGCAGCAGAATCTGTTTGCCATGGCCGACAAGATAAAAGCTGGTGCTTACGATGCCAGTTTCCGTAAGCAGACGGTGTTTCAGGCCGCGCAGGTAATGCAGAACCAGGGGCAGTATTGCCGCGATGCCTCGATCGAAGTTCTCACGGCCGCTTTTGTGCCCGGAAAAGACGAGCAGCCGGCAGAATTTGCGGCAATGATCAAGCGCAAACTGCAGGAAGCGAATTTCCCCTACGATTCGGCCGGCCGGGTGCTGACCGTGCTTGCCGAGCTGGTAGGCAACGCCCTGAAACATGGCTGCGCCGGTCGACCCGCCGGAAAAGTCGAAGCGTCGGTGACCCTTGCCGAAACCTACGCTCAGATCAATGTCAGCGACGATGGCCCCGGCTTCGACCCGGAAGCGACTCTCAAAAAGCTTCTCGCCCGCAGTGCCAGCTTTGAACCCGGTTCGCGTGGCCTGCTGCTGACGACCGGCATCTGCAGCCGCCTCGTCTTCAGCGACAGCGGGCGTCAGGTCGAGGCCGTGGTGATGAAAGACAGCGGCAGCGTCAAAGCTTTTGCGGGCAAGGCCCCCGAAGGGGTGCGCCTGATCGGAAAAATCGCGGTGCTGGCCATCAGCGAAGGCATCGACATGTTCAACTATAAAAGCATCAAGGAACGCATTGACCACCTGCTCGACAACTCCTACGTGAACCTGGTTATCGACTGTATCGGCATCACCCACATCGACAGTGCCGGCCTGTCATTCTTTATAATTGCCATGCAACGCGTAATGAGAAAAGGCGGCCGGCTTGCTCTCGCCAATCTCAACTCTTACCTGTCAGGCGTGATTCGTATCGTTGCATTGCAGGACATCCTGCCAATCTTCGACACCGTCGATGATGCACTGGCCAGTATGGGCTCGACAAAGACCTTCACCGTCGATATCTCCGACGACCAGAGTCAGCCTAATTGAGCTTCTACGCCGGGCTCGGCAAATGAATGAAAAACAGGCGAAAACATAGACTGACGCAAAGGTGAGGAGAAAATATGACACACAAAACCAGCCCAGACCAGGAAATAGACGTTTACGCGCGCGACCTGAGAATGATCAGGGCCGCCGGCAGTGTTTCAGGAAAATACCAGATCCGTCGCCGACAGACGCCAGAAGCTGAAACGGCGGTGTTCGACGTCACTGGCGGCACAAAGCCCTATGAAGTTGCCGTTAACCCTGCCTGGCAGTGCCGCCCGACCTGCACCTGCCCCGATGCTTCACGCCGGGCGCAGGAACAGAACGGTGGTTTCTGCAAGCACATCATTGCCGTTCTGCTGCAAAACCAGGAGTTCAGACATCAGCTGATCGAGCTGTTTCTGTAAAAAATAACGTTCAATACAGGCTGGTCAGGCCTGTCTCTGCCCGTGCAAAGCTGTCACGCAGCCGGGATTGCCGCGTGACAGCCCCGGGCCTTTTTATTGCCCGACTGATGGCCGCGCCGGTGAAGTAAGTTGTTTTTATTTTTTCAGGATGCAATTAAAGCCGCATAAGGGAGAAAAAAAGATGGCTGCCAGGAAAAAAACTGCAACGGTTCCGATAATTCCGGAAGGCTACACTTACAGCGAACTGCGCCCCCTCATAGAAACAACCCTGCGCGCCGGCATCTCGGTGCTGCTGCGCGGCCACCCCGGCGTCGGCAAATCTTCGCTGGCGCAGGAACTCGCAATCTCCATGAACCTTGAACTGATCGATATCAGACTGGCGCAACGCGACCCGGCCGAGCTCTGCGGTGTCTATTTTCCTGATCATGAACGGCAGGTTCTCGAGCTTTTCCCGCCGGCCTGGGTTAAGCAGGCCATGCAGACGCCATGCCTGGTATTTCTCGACGAGATTAATGCCGCCGTTACCCGGCTGCACCAGGCCGCCGCTTACCAGATCGTGCTTGAACACAGGGTTGGTCAGTTCCGCTTTCACCCCGAAACCGTCGTGCTCGGCGCCGGCAACCTCGAAGAAGACAACGCCATTGTTTCGTCGCTGTCGTCGGCTCTTTGCAACCGCTTTGCCCATTTCATCATGCGCCCGGAGGTTCGAGACTGGCTGAACTGGGGCGCCGGGCACGGCATTGACGAGACGATTCTGGCCTATATCGGCACCGAAGGTCACGACGCCCTTTACGACAATAATGGTGAGTTCGCCTTTCCGACGCCGCGTTCGTGGGAAATGGCCAGCCGGGTTCTGTGCCAGGCCGCAGACTGCGATCGCAAACGTGCTGTTTCCGCCTGTGTCGGGCCATCGGCCGCAGACCGCTTTTTTACTTTTCACAAAATTTTCGGGCAGATCGATGTAGAAGGAGTGGTCGAGCGGGGCCTTAAAATCGACTTCACCAGAGGCAAGAAGGCCGAGCCATCGTTCATTTTTGCGGCGATCTTCGCCGTATCGGCCAACGTCTGCCGTCGCGATAGTCTGACACCGGTTCAGGTGGCCAATATTGTCGCTTTTCTCGGTTCGGCCGGTCTTGACCCGGAATATCGCATTCTCTTTCTGCGGCAGCTCAAACGCCGCAGGGCAAGTGTAAAGCTGTCACGGTTGCCATATTCACGACCACCGTTGCAGAACTGAAAGGTGTTTTACAGGTTGACTTTCTTGGGCTCTATTGCCTACAATCCTCATCGAAAGTTAAACATGTGAGAGGGAAAGAGATGAAAACTTCATTTCCTGTATCTGCAAGAAAAGCAATTATGCTACTTGCTTTAATGCTTATCATAACTGTTTTCACAGCCTGTGATAAAAACATCAACGGAATGTTCAGCGGCAGTTCTGGAAATATTGCCCCCTCAACGAGGGAAGGCATAATTCTGACAAAAGAAGAAGCCGACAAGATGCTGGCAACTGATCTAGACATCGACGGCGACGGTAGTATTGCCACAAATTCTTATTGGTTTACTTCTCAGATGTTTCCAGCAGCAAACAATAGTATTAAAGCCTCTGTCAGAGCTAGTTCATCACCTAATGGGAAAACGATTCTGTTTTTCACAAGACTGAATAATCAATGGATAAACTTCACTTCTGACCTGCGTCTGGCCCTTGAAAATGAAGGCTACGAAGTTCTTGTTCAAAATAATGACCAACCTCTGCAGGATCTTTCAGACATTGATGTTCTGGCTATTATAGATAGTCTTGGCACTCCGTTTGTCAGCCCAAATGACAGACCTCTTTCATTGCAGGATAAAACGAAAATTCTTAATTTTATTGCCTTTGGCAAAGGCTTCTTTTTCTCCGGCGATTGGGTTTTCTCTGAACTCTCAAAATATAATGACATCGCTGGAATGTTCGATGCGACCTTGTCACCTAACGTGATTGATTACATGCCTGTTTATGAAAATGGTTACGTTTCTCCATATTTTCTTCCTTATGATTGGAACGCTTATGTCTTTGACTTCATAAATTTTTATCAAACATACCCTTCCCAGCCGATTTTTAAGAGGGCACCACTTTATGGCTACTCTTCCTTTTCCAACGCTGATCATGCCATATTTAAAAACGTTAACCAGGTGTTATTGCTTGGTTCCAGTCATATAAGACCAAAAGGCCTCCAGATTGAGGCAGGGGTAAAGACTCATCCAACTACGAGCAGTCCCCGTGATTATCCTATTACTCCAGAAGGCTACCCTTTGATTGTTGCCAAAAATTACGGCGCTGGTCGTGTTGTTATTAGTTGCGATAGTAACTGCTTTGCAAATGATGGCTTTGCAAAAGCAGAACTTGCTGGCACTGAGAACAGAATTTTTGCAATGAATGTATTCAATTGGCTGGCAAAAACAGCCTCTGTTGAAGGTGCTCTGGAAATTTTAACACCAAATGATAACGACATTTTTGAGTCGGGGCAATTGATAAACTTTACTGGCTCTCAAATTGGCAACATTACCAATATTGAATGGGTGAGTAGTATTGACGGTGTTTTTGCGGCTGACACGCTATCTGTTACAAAATCAAATCTTTCACCAGGAACTCACACGATCATCTTGCAAGGAATTATTGGCGGGTTACCCGCTTCAATAAGATCAAGCGCTCGATCACAAATTCGCGCAGCAGCGATTGGTGATCTTGTCTCAGCCTCAATTACAATCACCGTCGAAGAACCCAAGCCTATTATAAAAATTATTAGTCTCGATTTTATTTCTGGTTCAGGGCTAGACAATAGAAATCGTCTCTATGACCGCAAAGAAACATTCAAAAGCGCTCCCATCGGTCAAAAATTTCTTGAGCCAACTCAATGGGAAGGAACTATGAATTCGATAACGGGAGTGGTGACTGAATCTATAATTTGAAATTGAGTCGACAACATCCCAACGTCGTTTGTAGTTTTAATTTGGAAATAAATTGGGCCTTCAAACTTTCTGGTGATTTAATTGGAACCCAAAGAACTCCAAAAACTGGCGATTTCCATAAAATCTATACGACATGGGAGAAACCGCTTTGCGATGGCATTTATAAGGTTGGCGTTCCAACGACAGGCGGGTATTTTTACGCTGAGGCAACCCCGACGGAGTATTTGGAGATCATTGATTTCTCATGTCAGTTCTTAAAAGGATTTGGGTCTACCAAAACAATTGATGATGTGTTGGCCACAAATATTGATAAAACATACAATTACTTGGGTTCCATCGGGTACAAATATTCCGTCAAAGAAACTACTACTCCGCTTCGACGCGGGATTGATCGATTATTGGCCGACCCGGATAAAGACGGCTGGTGTCTGGAATGGAGTCATTTGTTAAAGGCTATCAACAAAGCTCATGGTGTCAACGTAAAAGAGGTTACTGGCTATTTAAAGCCCGGTATTACAAACGCTGCATTAATAGCAAATGGCGCTAATTACGTTGCCGTAGGAGGGGTTCACTCCACTGATCTATTGCCCCCTCCTGGAGATGTGTGGTGGGCATTTCTTAATCATAGGTATGTTGTTAATGCCAATGACAATTCATTTGATCCAACATTTGGTAAAGCGGATTCAAATTACATGGGCTATTTTGAACAAGTGTTCGACTTTTTGGATCTGATAACAACTATACCTGACCCAACATCTCTCAATTATGTTGATTTTAGTTTTGAAGACTAAGCGGTGAAAAATAATGAAAAATAATTTCAGAATCCTGGTTGCGTTTTTTATTTTACATAGTCTCTCTGTTTCTTTCTGTTTGGCTTCCAATCTGCTTAACTACCCGGTAGATAACCCATCAAAGGAAATTTTAAATATAAGATTGAATCCTAGCGATTTTTCAAGTAACTCCGTTTTTTGCGGTCAAAATACCATAAGACATCCAGGCTATGCTGGCTGGATTCGGGTTGCGGCACCACAAACATGGGATGATTATACGCCAGGTCTAGCTGAATCATGGAAAGAGGGGGCAGCCTACTACACATGCCAATATGGATTTTTCCAAGTCTCGAATGAAGCTCAATTTGGTGTGGAAAACACAATTGAAGCGCGCTTGGGCGGCGACAGTGATCCTGTTACAAAGCAGAATTTAACAGGCTTCAGCGGGCAAGTCATAGGGGATAGAACGGTTACTTGGCATTCGGAAATGGAAAAACAGTATGGCACTTTCGATAAAGGCCCCAATAATCAGCCATTTCCAAATGAATATGCCGGTTTAGCTTTTGCCAAAGAAAGATATGCTTTTGCAATTCATGCAAGTGCCAAAAAAGCTGAAGGGCAAATTGATAGAACCATTATGGAAGCCCTCGGTGAAAAAGTGCTTAAGAAAATCAATGTCAGTAATTCCTTCTTTTCTTTAGAAGAATCATTATCACAACTGATTACTCACCAGGGCATTTTGCATAGCTTACAGGTTAAAGTTGAGAAATTTTCAAAGCATTACCTTAAGGGTGAATATAACACCGCTCTAAACAACATGAATTCATTTATAAATGAGCTTGCCGCCCAAAGGGGTAAGCACGTCTCAGAGCATGCCTATCAGACCTTAAAGACGCTTGCCGACACAATAGTCACCAACACCACTTCCTTATTATAGTTTTTAACCTGCCCAACTCCCGGAAAGCCCTTGTGGGCTTTCCGCAGACACAACAATGCCAGGCCGCTGCGGCCGAGTTTTCATTTCCTGTCATCCGCCAGCCTTGCCATGTCACAGTGCCACCAGCCACTCATCGCTGTGCAGTCCGGACATTGGGTCGTGTGCCGAAACCGTTTTTAAACCAGTTGGTTCTGACCAAATGGCGCAATCCACCAGCCGGCCCCCAGGCGGCCTCCTGAAAAAAACTCCAGCAAACAAATTTGTTATAAATAACCGGCAGTGTTATGATGATCTGGTAATAAAAACAAGAGGAACTGAAAGACATTATCAAACTTGAGAGCCCATGCTGCTTTTCTGACTATTCTGCTGGTGTTTAGCTATTTTGTCGGACTATCCGCAACAGCCGACACAAACAGCCTCCCTGAATCCGTTGCTGAGCTGCTATCCGGTAAAACCACCGATTTTACCGGCGTTGCAAATCAGATTCCAGAACATCAGCTCCCAACCGCCCTTGCCGCCGCAAAACTACTCAAATTCCGCGCTCTGCACGGTGAAACCAGCCTCAGCAACAACGAAGCCGAAGCTTTTGAAATGATTCTTCTTGATCGAATGTCGGCAGCCCGGCAGGTTGCTTTCTCTCAAAACGAAACCTGTCGCAAAAAGATTGAGCAGCACGAAATCATGTTCGATGGCCAAAAGCTGCTTGTTCCGGCGCATTTTGTTGCTGATGCTTCTCTCGCAATTATTGACTGTCGCCCGAAAGGCGAAGCCGGTAGCCTGTTTCCAGATTTCAACATCGAGGTTTTTTCACAAAGCCCGCTGACTGAAGTAACATTGGCTATAAACGGCAATGCGATTAATACCAGAAACATTCTGGTAAAGCAGAGTGAAAATGCTTTCGAACTTTCTTATCGAATACCCACCACGTCTGACGGTCTCCTGCCGATCGGCACCCACACTGCAGAAATCAGCATTACCAACATAGACGGCGAAAAGGCAAAAAGGGCATGGTTTTTCACTGTCGGCATTGAGTCTTTCAACCCCGCAGCGTTTTCGAACTTTTCAAGCCGAATCGCGATTTTCAGAAGCTTGCCGATGGCCTGGTCGCTATTCAGGCAAGAATGTACCAGTAACCCTGAAAACAGTAGCAATACAACATGAGCAAACCTGTCAGATTAACAGCGGCCGAATTCACCCGGCTTTGCCGCCAGGAACGGGATCGCCTCTCGGCGCTGCGTCTGCAGCTGATCGAGAGCCACCCGTTCTGGGGTTACCTGCTGCTGCAGATGCAGCTGGTCTTTCAGGCCGATCTGCCTGCACTTGCCGCTACTGACTGCATGCGTCATATCTGGTTTAATCCGGCGCTGACTTCCAGGTTGCCGATCAGGCAGCTCGGCTTTGTCATGGTTCACGAAATCTGCCACTCTGTCTTTGCAACGATGGAACGTCGTGGCTCGCGCACCCGCATCTCTGGAACTGCGCCACCGATTACGCCATCAATCGCATTGTCAGCGAAATCAGGGGGCCGGGCGCTTTCCGTGCCCGGGCGCTTTATGAGGTTCCGAAAATCTACGTCAATGGGCGCGAACAGAAGATTCTTCTCGACCCGAAATATGACGGCATGATCGCAGAAACGATCTACGAGGCCCTTGCGGCAGAAGAACTGCAGAATCCGACAATGCTGGTTTTGCGCCTTAATCTGCCCGGCTCAGAAGGCGAGGGGAGTTGCGGCCAGACTCTTGAGCTGCCTGACATTGCCGATCATGGCGGCGGTATCGATGTTCATGTGCCGTTGCCCCTTTCGCCATCACAGCGCGAGGAACTCGCTGACCGCATTCGCGGTGCCCTCGCTACCTGGCAGAATATGGGGAGTCGTGGCGATGTGCCGCTGGCAGAAGTCTGTCAGTTGCTGCCTGGCCGTCGCGCCCGGGTTCCGTGGCCGCGACTGCTGCGTCAGTTCGCCGGTCAGGCACTGGCTCGCGACGATTACTCTCTTGTAAGGCCGAACAAGCGCTATCTTTCCGAAAAGATAGTTGTTCCGGGGCTTTTCTCTGAAAGCGTTAATCAGGTGGTCGTCGCCCTCGACACTTCGGGCAGCATGGATATCGACCTGTTATCACAGGCAATTGCCGAAGTTGCCCGTCTCAGCGATCTGACACCTGAAATATTGCTCATTACCGCTGATGCGGCAGTGCACCAGGTGATTCCGGCGGTCAGATTGCCGTCTTTTCTGCGCGAGCTCAAGGTGAAGGGTGGGGGAGGAACCAGTCATCTTCCGGTTTTTGCACACATCGACGAGAGCATCTCGAGCCCGACCTGTTCATCGGCATCAGCGACCTCGAAACGCTTTTCCCCATAAAGCGGCCGCGTTACCCGGTTCTCTGGCTCTCGCCCGCCCATCATGCAACACCGCCCTGGGGCCACGTCATCGAAATCGAACCCCAAGACTGATGCCGGGTTTTTGATATAAACCAACCCTCAATTATTTGAATAAGCAGGATAATATTGTCTTTTGATAAAAAATGCATCAAACGACATTGACATTCTGCGGCGCAGTAAAAGTCAGCAAATGAATAAACAAAGCTTCTGCGTGTGGTGTGGTTAAGATTTTTAAGGCTTCGGTCAGCCTCAGGTGGCTTTAACGTAACCCTTTAAGATGTCTTCTATCCAGCTGTTAAGGCTTTTATGGGTTTCGGCGGCGGCAAGGGTAACACTTTCGTGTATTTCAGGGGAAAGGCGGATAACAAACCTGCCGGAAAAGCTTTTCTGTGGTTTGATATTGAGTTGTTTGCAGGATGCAAGATAGTGTTCAACGGCTTCTTCGAATGCTTGACGCAATTCTTTGGCTGATTCGGCATGGAAACCAATTATGTCTTTAATACCAACCACGCGCCCGACAAAGATTTCGTCTTCGGGGTCGAAGTCGATTCTGGCGGTGTAGCCTTTGTATTTCAAGCTGTTCATAGTTTCTGTAATAATAATACTACATTTTGACACTATAAGCAAATTGCTGTGGGGCCGAGCAACCGCCAATGACAATAAACGACAAACTTCAGCCAGAGTTTACTTTTAAATGAAAATTTCCGCTGTCTTTCCGGAACATCATAATTGCGGGCAAAAAACCGCGACCGATGCTTAAAAACCCCGACACGGAGGCCAGATATGCTTACAACCAGCAAACCCAAAGTTGATCAGGTTTCAGTCAGTTCTGCCGGTGACGCCGTCAGGCTTCTCTGGCTCGAACTCGAACGCAGTATCGCCCTCGCGGCTGTGCACCGCGACGAACCACATCTGCGCTATCTCGACGGCAAGGTAACCGGCCTGCGCCTGATTCTGCCGCTGCTGCGCGGCAAAAACTGTGGCTGCCGCCTGGTTGGCTCAAAGCTTGTGTTTCTGCCGGCAATTGCCCCCGAAACCCTTAAAAATCTGGCATTGCTGCTTAAAAATATTCAGCGGCAGAACTTCCGGGCCCTGCACGAAGGCGGCAAAACCGGCATCATGAAAGAATGGCTCGAGGGCCTGATTCACGCCACCGGCCTCGCGATCGCCCTCATCCAGCCGGCCCTGGGCCTTTAATTTTGCGCTGGGCAGAATGATTTGCAATTGGTTGGATCTGACGATTTTGTGGCCGACAGAAATCAGCCAGACCACGAACTTGCCCGCTCCGACCCGAAGGTTGCATTGTGACACGGCACTCGGGGGATTATTTCAGTTCATTAATGTCTTTGCGGTTTATGTGCAAGTAGGCAAGATAAACAGCTTTGCCCTTAACTTCATAAAAAACTGTGGTTTTTTTGCTCAAAACCGCCTTGCGCAGTCTCGGAATAAAATTTGAAACCGGAAACATGCACGGATTACTAACGATCAGGTCAAGCTGAAGACCGAGATTCTTTTAAAACTATCTGCTTCTCTGGCTGACCAGTTTTCGACCAGATAATTCAGAATTTCTTCAAGATTCTTAACCGCTTCTTCTGACCAATAAAGCTTATAGGCCATATCTTGCTTTAACTTCATCGTGCGAAACCGTTCTACCCTCATCAATGTCTTTCAGACCCCGCAAAATGCCTTTCTTTTGCTGATCGGGCAGGTCGTTCCACCAGTCCTGATTTTTTGTGCCGGCATCTTTTATCTTTTTTAAATATTGAATCGTATCACTGTCGTTAAGTTTTGCCAGCCATTCAATGAGTTCCAGTTTGATCGCTTCCTGTTTCATAAACTTTTCACTTCCAATGAAATTGTGTCTTCTTAAGCCCGTTCTTAATTCTACCACCGCTGTCTGGCCATTTCATGTCATTTTTTCACACGCCATGTCTTGCAATGGCTCTTTGCATTTTTAGAGATCTATGTTGCAATAATAGGGAATTTTGTTTGCAACTTTGCGGAACCTCCTTTTGCAATTCCCGGTATTTCAATTATGCAGCAAATAGCCATGGCCGACGCCCCGTTGTATGAGATAGAAGAAGTTCGTGACCAGCTTGAAAAGTGGCTGACCGTAACCCGCTCCAGGCAATCTGATGAGCAGGCAAATCAGGCAAAGCACTGCTGATCTGCTTGTTAGCCAACAAAGGCAACCAGGAAGATTCCAAAAATAAAGGAGTTTTGCTATGCCGCAACTTTACCAGAAGAAGTTTAGAATACTGGGACACGATCGAACTTGAAGCCAGCGAATGTCGCGATCGCAATACGCTTATTGCAAGCCTTTTCGATAAGGCCTCGCCTGAACTGAAGGAAAAACTGGTTCAGTCAGATGAAAATGAAGTGCATATAGCCATAACAGGCCTGATAGATGATGCATACCTTGCTTTCAACTCCCTGTTTTTGTGGAGTTACAAACACATGAAAAATTGAACTGGACTGACTGCTTTTAAAACTGCCGGTGGGCATGGCGCCTTTGAGTATTCTGCCTTTGATCGCAGTATTGACCTTTGCTTCTCGATGCCTTAAAATGGCTAAAATTCAACATTACAGCATTTATCGGGAGGGGAATATGCCAGACCAGGCGCCCATTGTCAGACCGATTAAGTATTGTTACTGGGTCGATGCCGGCAACTTTCTCGCCGGCGAATACCCGAGGACTCTTGACGAACAGTCTTCGCGTGAAAAGATGCAGGCCCTGCGCCATGCCGGTATTGAAGTTTTCGTTGATCTGACAACTATACATGATGGCCTGAGCCCCTATGATCATCTTCTCGATGGCGCCCGGCGCGTGAATTTCCCGATTCCAGACGTATCGGTGCCCGAAAACGATGCGCAGATGAAAAGTATTCTCGACGAGATCGACTCGCACCTTCGCAGCAACCGCAAGGTCTACGTGCACTGCTGGGGTGGCATCGGCCGGACCGGCGTTGCGGTCGGTTGCTGGCTGGCCCGCCACCACGGTGGCGGCAGGGAAGGCTACGCCCGCCTGCAGCAGCTCTGGCTAGCCAACCCCAAATCAGCTCGAAGAGCCAGCCCCGAGACCAGAGAGCAGGTTGACTTCATCCTCAAATGGCCCGCTGGCCAGTAGTTTGCACTTTTTTAAACGAAGCCGCTGTCGACGAGTTCGGCTCTGCTGGCGGTTACTAATTTCGGCCGTCGCAAGAAGTATTCCTGAAAAGCGACGAACTTTTTCAAACGCCGGCATTTGACGAAAAATGAAAAATCAGACAGATTTTCCGGAATATAAGAAGCGAGAGCGAAAAAAAACAGGAGGACCGATATGTGGATATGTTTGAACAACGCGTTTATTTCGGTGGTAAGCAAGGGTGAAGATGCCAGTAAGCTTTGTGTGCGGGCCAGAAGACGCGAGCACCTGGCCGTGCTTTTCCCCGGCGCCAAAATTATTGTGCACGGGGGCACCGATTACCAGTTTCGAGCCTACATTGCCAGAGACGAGGTTGCCAGGGTGATCGGCGAGGCGCTGAAAAATATTAACTACGATAACTTTAAAGACAGCGTGAAAGATAAGCCCTTGCATAATGGCTACTCGAGGTTTTGGTGCATAATGCAAGATGTGATTGAAGAAAAGACAGATAAGGGGAAGCCTGCGGCAAAAAAATGACTATGGCAGGCCGGTCTGATGAGCCGGCCATTCTTGTGTTATGTTTAATAAAGTCTTTGAATCAAGCGGCTTCGGCCCATGGTTTTATTTTTTCAAGGGCCTCAGCAATCTGCTCTTTTTCGACTTCAAGGTTGTATCTGGTCTGCAGATTAACCCAGAAGCCTTCAGACAAGCCGAAAAATCTTGATAAACGCAAACCCGTATCAGCAGTTATGCCGCGCAAACCATGCACTATTTCATTGATGCGCCGAGCCGGAACACCAATCGCCAGAGCCAGTCGGTACTGTGAAATACCCATAGGTTTAAGGAATTCTTCAAGCAAAATTTCGCCCGGTTGAACCGGCTTAACCTTTCTCATGGCCATTTAATCAACCTCGCATTAATGATAATCAACTATTTCAACCTCGAAAGCGTTCCCTTCCTTCCAGACAAAACAAACCCGCCATTGATCGTTGATCCTTATACTATGCTGACCGACGCGATTCCCCTTTAACACCTCGAGCATGTTACCGGGAGGAACTCGTAAATCTGCTACAAACTCGGCTGCATTGAGAATTTCAAGTTTTCTCATTGCCGGCCGAAGAATCGCCGAAAATCTCCGGGAACCCATCCCGTTAAAGATATTCTCGGTCTCTTTGCATTTAAATGATTTGATCACAATAAAATAATAACGGAATCCGTTATTAAAGTCAAGCTTCCGTCATTGTGTAATTACCTGACTGTAACAATGTTACAATGTCACAAAAAGGACACTTGGAGATATTTATGGCAACCACAGGAAAACGTGAGCGTTTGACCATCGACCTGGCACCAGAAGAGCACCGAAAAATCAAATCCTATGCGGCATTTCGGGGCAAAACCCTGAAAGAATTCGTCCTGGAAAGCATCAAAACAAAAATGGCGCTGGAAGCAGAACAGGAAGATCTGCATCTGTTAACGACCAAGCCGACTGAGGTGCTGATGGAAATATGGGACAACGACAGGGATGCCGCGTATGACAAGCTTTAAAAAGGGTGAAGTTCATCTTGTAGAAGAACCTCAAATGCAAAAGGCGGCGTAGAGGGGTACTAATCTTACATTGCTGTCGGTCACGGCGAAATTTTTTTCAGAAAGTTTGATTGAGCAGGAAGGCTGGTATTTCTGAATGAAAACATTCAGGCTTTTCGACTTGATCTGCTGCGCCTTCTTTACCTCGATTCCGATAATCGCGCTGCCCTTTTGCAGAACAAAATCGAGTTCGGCCGTATGCTCGCTGCACCAGTAATATAGCTGATAACCCTTGCCGGCAAGCGTCTGG
>Ga0116170_10000685_pt1 | contig 35433 bp, 35 predicted proteins | sample AD_JPNHW1_MetaG_FD_89797 | JGI IMG/M metagenome (GOLD analysis project Ga0116170, IMG submission 89797) | Active sludge microbial communities of municipal wastewater-treating anaerobic digesters from Japan - AD_JPNHW1_MetaG | ecosystem: Engineered > Bioreactor > Anaerobic > Digestate | place... | reverse complement strand
TGCTGAAGGGCCTCGCCCTTCTTTTACGTCTATTCATCGACGCCTTCCGTTGCGCTCTGAATCCCATGCTCCAAGCCGTCTGATCCGTTCGGCAGCCAAAACAGACTTTTTCAGCGGCGACTAAATAGTCCCGCTGGCTCTGGTCGATTCGCGCTTTTTCCCTCCACAAAGATTGTTGGAAAAGTCTAGTAGACTTTGCACCGCGCGCCCCTTGCCACAGTGTTTATTAGTGCTATTTCTTCCCCCAAAAGAAGGGCCCGGTGTCGGGCAGTTGAGGAAGGAAATAGTATATGACCAACGAACTCAAACAAGCCATCGAGTTGGCGCTCCAGGCGGGACGTGCCACGCCAGAAGAGCGCCGCCGGATTTTGGATGCGGTTCAAGCTGACGGACCCGTGCGTGATCGGCTGTTGACTACCAAGAGCGCTGCCGAAATTCTGCAATGCCATCCCAAAACCTGCTTCGAATATGAAAAACGGGGATTGATTCATGCCATCCGCCGTTCAAGCCGTCATATTCGATGGCGGGCTTCAGAGATCGAGCGGCTGGCCATGACGGGCGGTGACGCATGAGCGCGGCGGCGAAGGCCAACTCGGGCGCGGGGAGGCGGACATGACCTTCGAAAACATCAACTCTGATAACAACCCCCCTGCAACAAGTCATCCTTCCCCCTGGCACGCTGCCGTTGACGGCACCCGTTTGGCCCTTGAGGTGGTCTTCCCGGGCTATCCCGCCCTGCGTGCTCGCCTCCAGGCCGTCAAGGAATCGGCAGGCCACAAGGGCGAGACGCACAGCAAGGGCATCGAGCACGCCCACTTTGGCCCCTACCTCGTCAGGGTCTGGCCGACGGGCTCACGGATTGGCAAGGAGGGGCCATACTTCGCGTTCGTCGGCGAGTACGCGGGCATCGTCATCAAGATTCAGGACCGCGCGGCTCCCAAGAATGAGTGTCCCAATGTTCTTGTCGAAAATGATGGTCTGGTCTGCCTGGAGCTCGGGGACCGCGGCGCCCTGGATCTGGCCTACGACTTGATCCGGCATCTGGGCGGCGAGATCGATCAAGTGAAACTCAGCCGCATCGACTTCTGCGTAGACATGCCGGGCGTGGGCATGGACGAGTTTGATGCGGCTGTCAATGAGCGACGCTACGTCAGCAGGCTGAAACGCCATCGGGGATGGGAGTCCGATGGTCGCACGGTCCAATTTGGGAAACTGCCTCTTCAGCTTGTGATCTACGACAAGCTCGCTGAGGTTATGTCCAAGCAGAATCCCCGGCGGCAGGCACTCATGGTTGATAGGCGGTGGAACGGTGCCGTGCCTGCCCAGGCCGTGCGCGTCGAGTTTCGCATCGGGCGAGAGAAGCTGAAGGCTTTCGGTATCGATACCCCGGAGGACTTCTATCGCAAGCGTCGCACCCTAGTCGACTACCTGTGCCGCGGCTGGTTCCGGTTCACCTCCAATCCCGTGGACCGCCTGAACACCACCCGCGCAATTACCTTGCCCCTCTGGGAGCAAGTGCACGAGGCCTTCGCCGCCTGGGCCGGCCAGCCGAACGGCGAGGTCCTGGCGCCCTTGCCGAGAGGGCCGGTCGATGTGACGGGTCTGTTCCGCCAGAGCTATGGGGTCACGAAGGCTATCGGGCGGGAGTTGGGCAAGGACGTGGTCGACTTCGACGCGCACAGCTCGCTGGTCATGGAGGCCTTGAAATGAACATGAACCCAATCCGCCGCAGGCGGACAACGAGCTTCCGGATGATCGCGTGTGTCCACCACCGCCGCGCCAGCGGCGGGGGATGGCCGGGCTCGGACGGCCATCCTGGTGGCACAGGCGATCGCCGGGCGCGTATCCGGCGGGATGGGCACGGGACGCGAACAGATGTGGCCTCTATCCTCGTGGATGGCAGGCCTTGTGGCGGCAGTGCTGCCACGGTAGTTGGATCTGCCATGGGTATGGCGGATCCGGTCGAATAGGAATCCAATCCGGGATGGGCGGCATATATGTATCACCCAGGCCGGGATGCAATAAGAAGCATGATATGGAGTTACGATGAAGAAAGCAATAATGAAGAATGAAGCCCGAGACGACATCGCGAAGATGGTCGTGCGGCTCAAGCAGACCAAGGTGGAATCGGACGCGGCCGATGCCCGGGAGGGCGAAGGCGATGGCCGGTTCTGGGCCATGCGGATGGCAACCTACCGCGACCTGCGGGCCCTCGAGGAAGTGGCCGACGGGTTCTGGGATCCTGTCCTGCTGGGCGACAAGCCCGGGGTAGAGCTCGCCGTCGCGTTGGCCGCGGCGCTGAACACGCTCTTCGGCGACGAGAGGACGACCGAGGACATGTTCGAAGAGCTGTTCTCGACGCCCGGCCAGGCCAACTCGGCGGCCTACGTCGTGGCCTTCGTGGGCGCGGCCGTGAGCGTCTGGGAGGAGGCCAAGCCCCAGCTCGCAGGCTGAGGATGGAATCGTGGCCTGCGGCGGCCAGATTCCGCCGTGGGCCACACTATAGGAGAAATCGATAATGAGCGAAAATTCAAAGATCAACTGGACTGAGGCGACGTGGAATCCCGTCGTGGGCTGTACGCGGGCCAGCGAGGGCTGCGCGAACTGTTACGCCGCCCGGCATGTACGTCGGATGGGCGGGAATCCCAACGCCGCAATTCGGCGGGCGAACGAAGGCTTGGTCGTCAACCGGGACGGCGTTCTGGACTGGAGCGGGGAGGTACGGCTGTTGCCGGATCGCCTGGAGAAGCCGCTGCACTGGTGCAAGCCGCGCATGGTGTTCGTCAACAGCCTGAGCGACCTGTTCCACAAGGATGTGCCGGCCGACTATGTCGCCCAGGTCTTCGGCGTGATGCGCAGGGCGCACTGGCACACATTCCAAGTTCTGACGAAGCGATCGGCCCGCCTGTGTGAGCTGGCCGCCGAACTGGACTGGCCGGACAATGTCTGGGCGGGCGTGACCGTCGAGAGCGCAAGGCACCTCTGTCGCATCGATGACCTGCGGGCGACAGGTGCGAAGGTGAAGTTCCTGTCGCTGGAGCCGCTGTTGGGCCCGATGCCCGACCTGGATCTGGCCGGCATCGACTGGGTGATCGTCGGGGGCGAGACCGGACCGAAAGCTCGGCGGATGGACGCGGCTTGGGCCCGTGATGTCCGCGACCGGTGCGTGGCGGCCGGTGTGCCCTTCCACTTCAAGCAGTGGGGCGAATACGGCGAGGACGGCGTGCGGGTCGGCAAGAAGGTGGCGGGCGAGATGCTGGATGGCCGGGTCTGGAAACAGAGGTCGGCAGGTACGGCGGTAGTGGACTGAGGTGAAGCCCGTTGGAAGGGTTGAACGCCCCCGGAGGATGCCGGTACCGGTGGCAAGTGTTCCGGCGTTACCAGATGATGAAAGGCAGGGAATTTCGATGACTGAGATCATGTGTATGTCGGACGCCGCGAAGGCGGCCGCGGTCAAGCGGTTGAAAGGTTCGAAGAAGGAGACCGTATACGAGGACTTCCGTGAGGGCATCCAAGACGGAGAACGTTGGGCGGCGCAGTATGCCACGTACCGCCAGTTGCAGGCGGTGGAAGACGTCGCCGAGGAATACTGGGGCCGGAGCGGCAAGAGGCAGGACGAAGACGCCGGCAACGATCTGGCGTGGGCGGTGGCCCTGCGCTTGCAACTCCGATACGGAGAAGTGCATGCCCCGAGCGAGATGAAGAGGATGCTGTTCCCGGGCCTCGAGCGACGAAGGTCGCCGGCGTACGTCTCGGGATTCGTCCTGGGTACGCACGGTATGTGGCAGGAAGTGAACAAGCCGGCCAAATCGAAGAAGGCGGCCGTCTGAGAGCGATGATTCAAAAAGAAAGGATTGAGAACATGAAAACTGTAAGGTTGTTGGATCCGGCGACGAAGAGGGTGGCCGCTATTCCGCTGGCAGAATTGTCCGACAGCGTAATTCGCGTGCATATGGAGGGCGTGGACGGCGCGGTGTACATGGATCCCTCCGCGTTGGAACTGGCGCCGCCGAATCGTCCTCGCGAGGATTTCGCGGAGGTGGAACCGGTCATCGAGGAGATCAGGGCGACCTTCGCCGAGCACATCCCGGACACGCTGGAGGGCTGGATCTACAAGTTTCGCGGCGACCGGCATCCAGAACGGGAGATTGCCGTGTGGATCATGATGTCGAAATGCTACCGGGCGACCGTGGACGGGAAGGGGCTGGACAAGGTGGCGCGCAAGGAGGTGTTCGACCTGCTGGTGCGGTTTTCGATGGGCGGGACCGACGAGGAGATCCTCGCCCAGATCCCCGTGCCGCGGCTGGGACGTGAGCGGGCCGTGCGGCTGATGGACATGTGGCGCGAAGGGCCGCAAGGCGTGTGCTGGGGCTTGGTGGCCTAGGATGGCGGGTCTGGACACGCGGAGGTGTTGCGTGGCCGGCGTCGTGGCGTATGCGGGCAGTGCCGATGGCATGATGTTGGTCGGACATCCCGAGGATGAGTTGAGGTAAAAGAGGAGGACGCTAAAACGACACCCCGCCGGCTTCGGACGCACGAGGTCGGCGGGGCTTTTTCGGGCCGTGGGAGCCCCGTCCTGCGATCATCTCGAACGCCTTGGGCTTGCCGATGTAGCAAGGTTAGGCTCAAAACAACACGCTGCCGTCGCCTAAGGCGATGATGCCGACTCAGATGCGCCCGACGAGAATGCTGCGAATCGTCGATAGGCTGCCAAAAAGCGCTCCGGAGCAACGGGGGTAGCAAAGGGGGCTTCGCGACCTCAAATTCGGGGGCTTCATTCGCCTAGGTCCACTGCATAAGGGGGCGTACCGGGGGTCTTCTGGGGGCTCGCGTCGGCCCCCCTGGAGGCCTCGAAACCGGCTGGCGAGGGGCTGAGTCTGCATCGGGCCAAGCCTAATTGAAGCTGCCAAGGCGCGACCTGGGGCACTCGGACAAAATAAACGGGCAACCCCCGGGATAAAAAAGTGTCCCGCCGGAAGTCCGGCATGGTCATACTTGCGACCCGGAAGTTTTCGGATCGGTGGTTTTCAGGCTGAAAATGGGGGGCAAGCGGGCGTTATGGGGTTCGCCACGGGATTGCCCGAAGACTCCAAACACTCGCCGCGAGGCTGGTAGTCTGCAGCCTTTACGGCTGTCCTGTTGCCGTCGTCGACATGAACCGACGGCGGCGGCCCATATTCGACGCAATATGATGTGGCTGAGCTAAATGTGCGACGATATAGCCTGATTGAAGCCGCTAGGGCTGACCCGGGGCAGTCGAACGCTAAAATTGAGCAACCCCCCTCCCCAAAACATGTCCCGCCGGAAGTTTTCGACAGTTCGCCTTGTTGGTGGAACGCGTTCCACCAATGAAAATCGCCACCCGGGAGCGGAATAATAAGAGGGTACGGTTACCGCCGGCATACCGCCGATTTTTCCGCTGTACCCAGCCGTCGTTCTGGCGGTTCCACTCCCAAATCCAACCCCGGAGGTCCCATGCCCGCATTTCTATTAATCGTTCTTGTCTTTTTGTTCCTTGCCCGCTGCAGCTCGTTTTAACCATGGAGGGAACCTTGAAACTAATGAAAATCCTCCTAGCCAGTCTTCTCGTAGGCGGCTGCGTGGCTGCGGCCGTGTACATGGCGATTCGATCGGATCGCGCCGTCCGGAACCTGACGATCTCACTCTTGCGTGATGTTCCGTCTTCGTTTCTTGTCTTGGAAGCGAGCGAGCAACTGGCCGTGGCGACGATCAACTCCGGCGGTTGGATTCTGGGGCCGCGAATCGGCCAAGTTGTGGCCAAGCGGACGACCTATTGGGGTGTCGATCTCACCCAGGTCAGGCCCGAGCAGATCGAGGTCGATGGAGCTCGAGTCCGTGTGCGGTTGCCGGCTCCGGGCGTTCTAGACGTGGCGGTGGATCTGTCCACGTTGCAGTTCTACACGAAACGCAGCGGCCTTCAGCTTATTGGCGATCTAGCCATGGGACGGTCCTTGGAACGGGACCTGATGGAGCTGGTCTACCGCAATCAGCCCGAACCCATGTCCGAGGAAATCGAGTCGCGGCGGCTGGAATTCGCGGCACGCCTGAACAACGATGTCGCCAAGATGTTTGAGTCAAAAGGGCTGACCATCCAGTTCGAGTAGGCATGCAACCATGCCTGCTGAATATCGATACCCGTGGCCCTCTTCCCGCGTGGGCCGAGACGAAATGGCGTTGCTCTACGCTGCCCGCGAATCCTCGCCTACGCCAACGACCATTACTCGGCTGATCGCCGATGCGGTTCGGGTCGCGTATGGCCAAGTCCACTCTGAATCCCAACCACCCAAGGAGTCCAATGAAACTGTTGCTACCCCGTGCCGAGTTGAAGGAAGCCCTTGCCGGCCTCTCCAAGGTCGTCAACGCCCGCGCCAACCTGTTGATCCTCAGCCATGTGCGGCTTGACGCCGAAGGCCAGACCGTCCGCCTGACCGGCACCGACATCAGCCAGACCGCTGTCTACACCATCACCGTCGCTGAGCCCGTGCCAGCGCCCGTGTCGATCCTGATCCCCCTTGCCGAGTTGCAGGCCGTGTTGAAGACCGCGCAGGGGGCCAACGTCGATATCGAGCCCGGTCGGGATGCCGTGACGCTCACGGCCACCGTGGCCGGGCAGGTGATCGGCCGCCGCATCGAGACCCCCGACCTCAAGGATTGGCCGGAACTCGCTGCTGCCGCCGACACCCAGCCCGTCGAGCCCGGCTTCCTGGCCGGCTTGCGGCAGGCTTTGACGTTCGCGTCGCCCGACGACAACCGCCCGCTGCTCAAATCCGCCTATCTGGACGTGGAGGCCAAGGCCGGCCACCGGATCGTGGCGACCGATAGCCGCCGGCTGAGCGTCTTTCCCTGCGAGACTCTGCCGCTGGCCGAGTCGGTAATCGTGCCCTCCACCAGGTTCCTGAACTGGTCCAGGCTGGAGGGCTCGGTCCAGATCGGAGCCGGCAAGGGTGTCTTCACGCTTCGGTGCGGGCCCTGGACCTACAGCGCCAGGACGGTCGAGGGTGTCTATCCGCGGTGGAGCCAGGTCGTGCCGGCCTACGATGGCGACCGGACGCTGGAGCTCTCCGAGGCGGATGCCGCGATGCTCATCAAGGCCTTGCCGGGCCTGCCGACGTACGACAACAGCCAGGAAGCCGTCGTGCTGCGCATGGAGGGCGATGCAGTCCGGGTGTACTCCCGGCAGGACGCCCGGTCGCCCGAAAGCGCTGTCCGGCTGGAATCCAGCCGGCACGAGGGGAATGGATCCCTCTCCGTAGGCCTGAACCGGGATTTCTTCCGGGAGGCCCTGCAGGCCGGGTTCCGCTACTGGGTGTTCCAGGATGCCGTCAGCCCGCTGCTGGGTCGCCTGTTCCGGGACGACAAGAGCAGCACGCACGTTTTGATGCCGATCCGCACCATCGACAACGACGTGCAGCGCGCCGAAGCGCCGGCGCAGGAGCCGCAGCCCGTATCCGTTCCCGTTCAACCCGAATCCATCCACAAGGAGACAACCCCGATGAAGAAGACCGAAGTCACCCAGTCCGCCCAGACGGAGTCCAGTTCGCTGGACAAAATCATGGCGGCGTTCGAAGCCGCCAAATCCGCCGTCCGCCAGGCTCAGGCTGCCCTCGGCGATCTGGCCGCGCATGTCCGCGACGCCGTGCGCGAAGACAAGTCCCGTCAGCGTGAAATCGCCGACGTGCGCATCGCGCTCCAGAAGCTGCAAGCCATCAAGGTCTGACGGGCGCGGCAAGGCGTCCAGCGACGTATACGGCCGTCCGGTTCTGCCGGACGGCCTTTTCCATTCGCGATCTAACTAAACAGACAACTAAACCAAAGGAGCCCGGAATGAATGGATACAAAGTCCTGCTCGCCGTCGGAAATGCACTTGCACACGACTGCGGCAAGCGTCTCGAAGTGCCCGTGCTGGCGCCGAACATGCTGGATGCCGCCGTCCTCGGCGAGCGCAATGGAAATGTGCTCGTCGGTGATTGCGAATACGTCCACGCCCTGAAAGTCACGCCGATCCGGACGAGTCGTTTCTCGTTCACGCCGGGTCCGTCCTTGGCCATGGCCGTCTAGGCTGGCGAAGGCCGCGAAAACCACTAAGCCCCGGAGGCGAAAGCGCCGGGGCATCCCTTTGAAACAAAACGAACAGGAGAATGAATCCATGAGCGTGAATCTTGAAATGTCCTACGCGAAAAAAGTCGGGCTGCCCGAATACTCGAGCCACAATTTCAGCATCTCGCTGAAGACCGAGGTGGCCCGCCTCGAAGACGTGCGCGGCGAGGTCGAACGGGTCTACCGGCTTCTTCAAACGGCGGTGGACGAGCAAATCGTCAGCCCCGGCTTCGTGCCCGGCAAGGATCAGCCTGCGCATCCGTGCAACAGCAGTATCGACGAGGCCCAGCCATGGCGGTGCAGCGACAAGCAGCGGGCGCTGATCGTCAAGATCGTCGATGAGGGCAAACTCGACCGCGTCGAAGTGGAGCAGCTGGCCGTCACCCGGTTTGGGCACGGCGTCGCCCTGCTCAACAAGTTGGAAGCCAGCGGCCTGATCGATGAATTGCTGGTCAAGACCGGCCGTCCTTCGGGGCGGCAGACGGGCACCGTGCGGTCCTTTCCTCAACGGAGGGCGGCATGAGCGCGCAGGCTGCCGTGTTTCGCAGTGGGTCGCTGGACGAATCCATGCCCGGTGATCCGCTGTCGTACCTGAGCGCATCGCGCCTGAAGTCCTTCCTGACATGCAGGCTCCGATTCTATTACGAAAAGGTCTTGGGCTTGAAGGTGCCGGCATCCCCGGCGCTCCAGGTCGGCAAGGCGGTCCACGCGGGCCTTCAGCATTACAGCCTCGCGCGCTGGCGGGGTGGAGATACTTCGCCAGTGGCCGTCCAGGGCGCATACGCCAGGGCCTACGACGAGCTGGAAGCCCAAAACCCAGTGGATTACGAGGGCAAGGATCGAAGGGAGTGCATCGACACGGGACAGCGCGTGCTGGATGCCTATCTGGGCTCCGATCTGGCCAGCGATCCGCGTCGGATCTTGGGCGTGGAGGCCTATCTTCGCCGAGAAGAGGGGTTGCCGTTGCCGCTAGTCGGCGTCCTGGACCTGGTGCTTGAAGGCAACGTGCCGGTGGATTTCAAGACGGTGGCCGCCACGCCCGTCCTTGAAGACGAAGCCTGGCAGAACGAACTCCAGCTCACAGCCTATCACCTGCTGATGCAGGATGCGACGGGCGAGGAGCCGGGGCCGGGGGAGTTGGTTTACCTGACGAAAACGAAAGCCCCGAAGATCATCAAGCAGGTGCTTCCACCCGTGACCCAAGTACAGATCGACCGGCTCAAAGCGCTTGCCGTTGTCTACGTCGATGGCGTGAGTCGGGAGGACTACCACCCCAGCCCCGGGATGCAGTGCCGTTGGTGTTCGTATAGGACGCAGTGCGCGGCATGGGCTGGATCGAAGGCCCGCAAGACCGTCAACCTGGCGGCCTAGCCCCAAGAAAGGAGCTTCTTATGGGCGACCGTTGCTATTTGGAGATAACCCTACGCCGTGAAGACCTGTGCCGGTTCGCACCCCACATCGACGCCGCACCCGAGGAGGAGTGGTGGGACCGGTTGGACGAAGAAGAGGACCGCCCCGGCGTCGTCACGGCGAGCGTGTATGAAGCAAATTACGCATGGTACGACGAGCGCATGAACGCCGCCAAGGCGGACATCCCGTTCTACGGGTACCATGCGGAGGGCGGGGAGTATGGATCCTATGCCTTTGCCTCATGGGCGGGAAAACTGCACGAGGCGCCGTTGAGCCATGAAGGAGATCTCGTGCTGGCTGTGGACGAGAACCTCAAGCCGATCAGCGCAGCGGCTCGCCGGCAACTGCGGCAATATGTGACAGCGTTGAAGGAGATCAAAGCATCCTTCGCCATGGCAATGCCCTCAGCTCTGGCGGAGGCTGCATGAGCAAGTTCATCCGCATCAAGAGCCCGGGCGAGCTGCTGGATGCCATCGAGCGCAAGCCCTTCCGGTTCTTCATCCTCCTGAACTACGGCGCCTGGAGCGTAAAGCGGATCCGCTATAGACCCCGCCAAAAAGTGTTCTCGATTTACAACGAGATCGACGGCACCCGGCAGGAACTGACGGCAAGCCAGCTCATGAGCCCGCGCAATTCCAACATCGGCCCGGCGATGAGGGCCGGTGCGTTCTACGCCGAAACCTACTGAATCAGAAATCATAACCAAGGAGCTATTATGCAAAAATGCAATTTGTGCTTACACGCCGGGGCATTCGAAGTCCCGCGCAGGGCGCTGGCCGCCGTGCCGACGCCCAGACCCACCGACACGTGGCATCCGATCCCTCACGAAACCTACGTCCATCGGATCGAGCAGGCGCTGCCGGACTACGGGCTGTCCGTGGTCCAGGAGGCGCATGCCATCACGCACGACGGAACGAGGTATTTCGGCCTGGTCCAAGTCCAGAATGGGTGCTCATCGCCCGACTACACTTGGGTGCTCGGACTGCGGAATTCGCATGACAAGTCCCTTCCGGCCGGGCTGGTCGCCGGGTCGCAGGTTTTTGTTTGCGACAACCTGGCCTTTTCTGGCGAGGTCAGCATCAGCCGGAAGCACACGCCGAACATCCTGTGCGACCTCCCCGGACTCGTCGACAGCGCCCTGACCCGACTGCTCGACTTGTTCCGGTTCCAGGACCGGCGGGTCGAGCGGTACAAGTCGGTGCACCTTGACGATGCCGACGCGCATGATCTCACCATCCGGGCGCTGGACTCGGGCGTGGTCTGCGCCAGCCGGATCCCTGACGTGTTGCGGGAGTGGAGGACGCCGCGGCACGCCGCGTTCGAGCCCAGAACGGCATGGAGCTGGTTCAATGCGGTGACCGAGACCCTGAAGGGCTCGCTCCATGTGCTGCCCAAACGGTCGCAGGCGTTATACCGGCTGTGCGACGACTTCGTGGGCGTCGCGGCCTGACCAACGGCCATGACGCTGAACGAACTGCTGGAAATCGTCCACGGCGCCTATCCGGAAGAACACACCCGCCTTTGCTGGGATGAAACGCGGAGGCGGGTGCGTACGGGAACGGGCGACACGCTGGCCGAATTCGTGGTCGGGGAGGTCGTCGATACCTACGAGGAAACCGGTACGGACGACCTGCAGCTTGGCGCGGCGCTGGACGCCATGCGCTGGGCGGCCATCGAATTGGGGGCGGTCATCGTCGCCCTGGAACGGCACAAAGATGCGCACGCCAAGAAGGGTTGACGGCCTCTGGCTGGAGGCGACCTGCAGTGGCATCAATTTGGCGCAGTGGGAGAGGTGGATGGTCGGGGCGACCCGGGCCAACCATCGCCAGATCGACAGGTTGGTCCGCAGGCATCTGCCTGACCTTTACGAGGGGTTGAGCCTCAATCTCCGGAATCCGTACCATTACTTCAAGACCCGTCAGCATCTGATTTTGGTGCATTCCGCGATCGAGTACTTCCTGGCCTATCGTCGGGAGGGCGCGGAGCGACTGGCCTGCTGAATAGAAAGGAACCTAGCAATGAGTGACCTATCCCATGTATTCGAGAGAATGATCGTCGCCCCCAAGAAGGTTCGCCAAGCCGCCATGTTGGCGGCGGAGGCCGCCCTCAACGGCGAGCGCGAAGCGCTGATCGTCACCCAGGCCCAGGCGGCCCGCATGCTCTCATGTTCGCGGTTCACCATCTACAACATGGTCAAGGACGGAACTCTGCACCCGGTGAAGATCAGGGGGGTATTGCGTTATCGATGCTCCGAGCTGCGCGCCCTTGCCCAAGGGGTGCCAGAAAAGTCGGTAATTGCCGGTACCAACACCCAAGCACACCCAAAGGAGGACAAAGATGACTGATAAGCGCAGATCGCACCTGCCACCAACACTAGCCGGGCGGGTCTTCCGCTATGATCGGAAGACTATGGTCAAGCCCATCGAGATCGGTCCGCGGTCGCCGCACTGGGAAGATGTACCGGAGGCGCAGCGTCATTCTCGCAACTACCATCTCAAGTTCCTGCCCAGCGGTGTCCGCGGCCAGACGATCTTCGCCCACGAGCATCTGGCAAGCCTGCTCACGGGCAAGAAGGAGAAGACGTGAACGCCGAACAGCGCCTGGAGCTGATACGACGTGTTGCCGACTGGTGTTACGACCGGACGGAGAGCTGGGCGCCCGGCCGAATCGGCTTGGGGCTGGCGTACCTGTTTTGGGCGATAGCGGCCGACGACGGCCAGCCATTCGACACGACCATCGGACCCAAGGACGAATACGCCGAGCTCGTGAAGATCCTGAAGTCCAACCCCAACGGCCTCCGGGCCAAACTGAAGGCCATAGGCGCGATTATATAAACCAACCACGGGAAGGAAGAACATGCAATACGCGGAGACGATCAAGGTCCACAGCGCGAAGGCCGAGCCCATTGTCGAGTTCCTGGCCACTAACAGCCTGGTGAAGCAACTGGCCGACGGGGCGAATCCCGTCGACTGGCTGGCCGGCGAGTTTCTGCCGGACGCCGACAGGGCCGAGGAGTACGGCGACTGGATCGCCCGTCAGGTCGCCCAGATCTTGGAGACCTCGCTCCTCGCCGATACCGTGCAGGACGGCCGCCACGTCGCCCGGAAGGTCTCCGGTGTGCAGATCGCGACCGAGGACCGGGAATGGCTGGTTCGCACCTTGGGTCGGCATCCTGCTGTGCTTGTCGTGTGGCGAGGCATGGTGCAGCAAGCCATCGCGGCCTAGAAGAAGCAATCAATCCAAACCGCCGACGGAGTCCTATCCTCCCCGGCGGTTCATCATCTACCGAGAGGAACCCCATGTTGATAACACGTCGAAGCATGATTTCCGGCAAGACCCACACGTTGGATATCGCCTGTACGGAAGAACAACTCGCGCGGTGGCAGGCGGGCGAGAAAATCCAGGACTGCATGCCGGACGTGCCGGCGCCGCTGCGGGAGTTTTTGATGACCGGCACGACGCCAGTGGAATGGGCCGAGATGTTCGGGAAGCCGCCGAGATCGCACCGACAACGCCGTCGTCCGGCATGATGTACCGGCAGGCGGTATGCGCCCGCAGAGCCTTGGGAAACCCAGGCTCTTTTTTTAGCTATCGGCCCGGGCTCCAGGATGGCTCAGGACGGGCTTGGGGGAGGCGATGGGCCGCAGGGTGGTCCCGCCGCCGAGAGAACGCCGGACAACCGCCGCGCAGGCAGAATGGCACCCCGTGTGTGTAGCCACGAACATCCATGACTCCGCGGGATGGAATGTCAGGTTGCCGTGACGCGTATTCGGCGCGGTATCTTCTTCCGCCCCCTCCGGGGTCGGGATGGTTTTAAGAGAAGAAATTTTCTAAAACTATCTTTTCTCTTTAGAGAAAAGAATATAATGGACTATTCGAATAAGCCATTATACTTATGACGCGGGCGCGCGGTATTTAATGAGTCGCACCGTAGAAGGCTACGGATGGCGCTTTGGCTCTAGCGGGCAGGCAGGGAAGGGCCGGGCGTTAGGGGTGGCAAGATATAGATTATCTGACCGGCCAGACCCAGTTCGATCACGCCTTGGACGGTGGAACGCATTCGACGATTACCAAGCGGTCTGCTGGACAATGTGCGGATCGATGCAGAACATGTATGGAGGAGCTGTTTCCATTTCGGTGACGGTTGTATCTGCGAAGATATGTGCTTAAGAGGGTTTAGGCTGGCGCCCCTCGCTCTATCCTGCTAGATACTAAAGCGTGTCGAACGCGGCCGTAAACTTCAAGGCGTGAATCGGAATATGTTCTCAGCCATAAAGTTGAGGCAGGACAGGCCAACCTATAGGGCCACAATGCAATCCTGCCAGCACAACGGGTCAAAGACGGCGGACCATATTGTTCCGGCGAGGGGCCATCGATGACGGTGTCGACGGGTAGCCGCTTGGAGGAAATTGGCGAACAAGCTCTTGTTCTGTTGCGGAACAGTCCAGGAGGTCTGACAAGCCTGCAGTTGTCTCAACTACTCAAGGATCGACCGCCTGCTTATCAAGTCGCCCTTGCCCTCCAAACGCTCCAGACGGCGAAAGCTGTTCGACTGATCAATGGCGTCCGGTGGAGGTGTGTAGGAGAGTATCCGGCCAGACAGGACCGCTCGATCTCCATAGCGGCGGAGGGAGAGGATTCGGCAGCGGGGGAGACCCGATGGGAGCCCTTCCGGAAACTCTGTCGGTATTATGCAGACTGTGCACGCGTAGAAGCCGGAGCCCATATCGAGGCTTTTGCCGACAAGGAAAACAAATCGTTTGTTTCCATTGGAGCGTCGATCAACTGGGATGCTTTGTCGTCGGGGGAATCCGTATTTCTGGATGCTATGCGTCTGCCGGGGCCGCTCTTGGCGCATTTATGTGCGGCCAATGCCCCGCCGGTCTATTTGGGCGGTCCAGTGCAGGTATGGATCAGAGGCAAGTCCGCAATGGGGGAAAGCTTCCGATTTGTCTCCCCGCTGTTCTTGATGCCGGTGAAAGTACGCCTATCCGGTCATGACACGGCTTGCCTGGCGCCACTCGGACCTGCGGAAATCAACACGAAGTGGCTGGAAGACTTCTTCCGGAAGCCGGTCGACAAGCGAGAGTTTCTCGAACAATGCGGTTTGGCGGTGCCATGGGCCAGCATGGCCGAATCGGCGGCACCCGTCAGCCCACCCTCGCTTCCCGATCTCTTCCGCATGGCTGCGATGCTTCTCCAAAAGAAGTGGATGGAGCCACCGTGCATATTTCAGCCGAATGATGGCCCCGCGTTGAGCGAATGTAATAGGCAGGGGATTTACAACCGGTTGATCCTCGCGCCGGAAAGCTCGAAGCCGTTCACGGCCCGATTGCGCCGAGAGCTCATTCAAATATCGAAAGCATCAGATCAGGATCTGGATCAAACGGCCTTGGGCGCGCTTTTCCCCCATCGACCTGGAAATCCTCCTGGCCAGGGCACCATTGTGGTGGCCAGCACTCCTGATATCGATGCGGAAATTGATCCATTGAACGAGGAACAGCGCTTGGCGTGCGAGCGCTCTCGCGTGGCGACGCTTTCCGTTGTAACCGGACCCCCGGGTACGGGCAAATCCCGGGTGGTCGCTAACGCCATGGTGAGAGCGGCATTGAATAACGACAGCGTGCTTTTCGCCAGCCGAAACCATCAGGCACTCGATGCGGTCGAGCCCAAGCTGAACGAATTGGCCGGAACGAAGGTTTGTCCCGTTCGTTTGAATCGACCATTTGGAGAAACCCAGGACAATCCATTTTTCGATGCCCTGAAAATTCTCCTGACAAATCAAGTGCCGGCTGCTGAATCCGCGGAATACGGTCGCAAGCTGGCTGCGTTGCGAATCCAGTGCGATGAGATCGCCAAGATGCGCGCCCAACTAGCGACCCTGAAGCAGCAGTTCCTCGAGCTGGAGGAATGCGAAAGGGACTTGGCCACGGCCTGTCGAGCGCATCCCCTCCGGGAAGAACTATTTCGGAACGCCCCCCAAACCCCGGCGATGGACAGCATGGACCCGCTGTTGGCTTCCCTCGTCGGGCTTAAGGAGGAGGGGGGCGGCCGATGGGAAAAAATTTCGGTCTGGGTGCGGCGGTGGGTTGTACTACGCGCCAAGCGAAGCCAGTTGCAGGCTCTGATAGGTGAGGGATTGCGTCTTATTGACGGGAAATCTCCCGGGCCGTCCGAACTGAACCAGATGGTCACCCCATCCCAGTTCACCCAACTCGCTAAAATGCTGGAAGGGTGGCTGCCTGTTGCCCGGGGAGTCCGGCTTGGGCGGCTGGTTGCCGAGTGGCAGGGCAAACTCCGCGCCCAACCGAGGATTGAAGATCTGGAGGCGACTCTCGTCGATAAACGAGACGACACCCAGAAGAGGGCAAAGGTCCTTCTGAAAGCCAAGAACTGCATATTGGGGGCGGAGCTTGAACCCATCGACAGGCATCAGCTTGACACCGTTTGGTCCATCGTGTGTAACTATCAAAACAAACCGGACCACCCCGGCATGCTGAAAGCGCTCAAGCCGTTGCGAAAGCACTTTCCGCTTCTCTTGCGGCACATCCCGTTGTGGGCGACAACCAACTTGTCCGTTGGTCGGAGCATTCCGCTGGCTCCGGCTTTGTTTGGCCTTCTGATTGTGGACGAGGCCAGTCAGTGCGACATTGCATCCGCGATTCCGCTTCTATTCAGGGCAAAACGGGCGATGGTCGTTGGGGACCCGATGCAGCTCACCTTCGTCGCCAGCCTTGGCGCCGACGCCGACTATCGATTGCGGCAAAAGCATGGGGTACTGGATGTCGAACCCTATGAACGCTATTCGCATCGAACGAAATCCCTTTATGGGTTGGCCTCCACATCCGCCGAACTTCCTAAAGACGGGCTTGTGATGTTGCGGGAACATTTCCGTTGCGATGTAGGCATCGCCGACTATTTCAACGAGGCATTCTATCGGGACCGGTTGATCGTTCTGACGGATAAGGATCGCCTGAAACAGCCCGCAGGATCCCATCTTGGTATTCTGTGGACCCAGGTCGATGCCGATGCGCGAGCAGCCCCGTCTGGGGGCGCCATCAGTGACGCCCAAATCCAAGCAATCATATCTGAACTGCAGAAGTTAAAAAACAACTCATTCAAAGGCACCGTAGGTGTCGTAACTCCTTTCCGGGCCCAAGCAAACAGAATTGGGGATCAGGCGTACAAGATGGATTTGCCGGATTGTTGGGATTTCAAATCAGATACGGCCGATGGCTTTCAGGGCGGGGAACGCGACGTGGTTTTGTTCAGCCTTGTAGGCGGTCCGGATATGCCGGCAGGGGCGGAATGGTTTTACCAGAGCGATCCCAATCGATTCAACGTGGCCATCAGCCGGGCTAGATCGGTTCTGCACGTGTTCGGCGACAAGGGATGGGCCAGGAGTTGGGCCGCAGGCAATGCGGCGCGGAAACATATTGCGAGCCTCGTGGCCGCCCATGAGAAAACAAAGCCGGAAGAATTCGACCTGGCGGCATATCTCCAAGCAGAGACTCGGCCCGAGCATCCAACAATCATTGGTGATCCTGCACTGATCGGCCCCGTATGGGAGCAAAAATTGGCGGATGCGCTTTGGGGCCGGGGGTTGCGCGTGATCCAGCAGTATCCCGCCTGCGGACGGGTGCTCGACTTGGCGCTTATTCGCGATGGGCTGAAAGTGGACATCGAGGTGGATGGCGAATGCCATCGGGATTGGGATGGCGGCCGCAAGGCGGATGACCTCCGCCGCGACATTACCCTGATCGCCAACGGGTGGAAGGTCCTTCGCTTTTGGACTTATGAGTTGCGTGAAGATTTCGAAGGTTGCGTAGATCGGGTGTTGAAGACTTGGCGGGCATAGGAGCGAATCACGATGCAAAATACGGAAAACAAGTTGCGGCCTCCGGGCTGGGGGTGGCTGGGAGTGCTGGCGGTGGTTGCGGTCGCTGCATTGGTGATCCAGATTATTGGACTATCCGGACACATGGGGCTCCTCAAAGAGAAGGCCGAATGGGACTCCACTCGAACCGAGCGGCAGCAACTTCTCTTGGAGTGGCAAAAACAGATGGAAGGACTGAAGGCGCAGATCGGAGAACTGGACAAGAAAAAGGCGGAGGCAGATGCGGCGAGCACGGCTGCGCAAGCGGAGGCCAACCGATTGGCCGAGCAACTCGGCAAGGTCAAGAAAGAGGTCGAAATCGCCGAAACGGCCCGCGAGGAAGCGATTGTCGCTCGTGAAAAAGGCGTAAGAGCTCTTGAAGGCATGAGGGACGAGGCCCGAAAGCTGCGTGCGGAGTCGTCCAACCTAACGGCAACGGTCAATGGGCTGTCTGCCCAAGAGGGCGCGCTTAAGGCCAGTGTAGAGAGCTTGGAAGGGCAGAAAGCTGGCGCGGATACGCGGTTGGCCACCATTACGGCCCAGATCGACTCGGCCCGCGCTCAGCTGGATCAAATGCAGAAGGAAACAGCGGCGGCTCAAGCCTCGAATGCCCAAGCTCAACAGCAAATGCAGGAGACAGTTGCGCAACTGGCACAGGCGAAAGCGAATCTTGAAACCAGCCGAACAGCCAGCAGCAACGAATCAGCAGTGGTTTCTGGGCTTAGGGCTGAAAAGGCTCAGTTGGGGCCTGGAGTGGAGAAGCTCAAATCCGACAGGGATGTTCTATCTGGAGAGGTGGCGGCCCTGCAACAACGGGTGGCGTCTCTGAAGGGGGATGCCGCGGCGTATATGGAGGAAGCCGGGAAGCTGGTCTCGACCCGCGCCTCCGTGTCCAACGAGAGCCAGAGGGTGGTTTCGTTGCAGCAGGAATACAATCGTTTGGCCGAAGAGATTGCGCGCGTCCAGGCCGAGATCAAGACCTTGACCGATCAGAAAAATCAGGCGGCAGGCGATCTGGCAGGTTTGCGAACAGAACAAGCTCAACTCGCCGAAACGCTGAAGACCCTGACCGCGAGCGTGTCGGAGCTCGCCCAGAAGGCGGTCACCGCTGCCAAAGAAGTTGCCGCGACCAGCGTTGCCAAGCCAGCTGCCGGAGGAAAGTAAGCCATGACCATGCAAGTCCTGCTCTATGCGATTGCCTTGATTCCGGCGTGGTGTCCGCCGTCATCGCCGTGTTTGCTTTCCTGTATCACAAACGGGATTTCTGGAAGATCACTCAGTTTGAAGAGATGCGGGAGGACCAGAAAACGGTCGAAGGTCTGAAAGTCCAGGTGGCCGAAAAGCAGACGGAGCATGATCGGCTGACGGGGGAAATCGCAGACGCGCGAGCGACTCTCGATGAAGCTAAAGTGTGCAAAGACTACATTGTCCAGCATCCGACCTGGAAAGCAGACAAGGAGGCTTTGGAAAAGGGGATCGCTGAAACTCAGGAGAAAGTACGGAAGATCACCGAAGAACTGGTGACCAGCCAGCAAAGACGGGACGAGCTATTAAAGGAAATCGCGGCGTATGACGGCAAGCTGAACCGGCTGAAAGAAATCCAGGAGGAGACGGAAAAGCTGCAGAAGGAGAAAGAGGAATTGGAAAAGAAGGTAGCTCCTCTGCGTTTGGAATATGCCGAACTCGACAAGAAGGTGAAAGAGCTGGGACCGGTCCTGGATAAGCTCAACAGCGACATTGGCGAAGCCGATAAAAAGCTGGCCGATTTGATCGGCAAGCAACGTCAAGCAGAGGAAGCGCGTGCCAAGGCAGAATCGGAAAAACAGGTCATGGAAAACCAGTTGAAGGGGCTCAGGGATCAATGCGATTCTGCCAAGGCCACGCTGACCAACCTGCAAAAGCTGTTGGACGACATTAAAAAGACCAGACAGGGGACCGTGGAAATCGAAGCCAAGGCTTTTGACGGATTGTATAAACCCGTTTTTGGCGCAGGCGCTCATGTTCTGCAAAGAACCGCTGATGCTGCCGCACAGGAGCGTGACGCCCTTCAGCGCTTGAAAGCCCACGTTGAGGAGCGCGGATTCGTGTTCTCGGAACGGCTGTTGTATGCCTTCCATACGGCGCTGAAAACATCGGACATTTCCTGCCTAACGGTCATGGCGGGCGTGAGCGGCACCGGGAAGAGTGCGCTGCCCAAGCTGTATGCCGAGGCCATGGGCATTCACTTTACGCTGCTGGCGGTTGAGCCTCGCTGGGATAGCCCCCGGGATCTGTTTGGATTCTTCAACTATATGGAGAATCGGTACGAGCCGACCTCCTTGGCTCGGGCGTTGGTCCAGTTCAATTCGCATGAGAACAATGCACAAAAGCAGGACATGTCCTCTCAAATGCTAATGGTGCTTCTGGATGAAATGAATCTGGCCCGGATCGAGTACTATTTCAGTGAATATTTGAGCAAGCTCGAGTTGCGCCGGGAAGAAAAGGACAACATCACGGGGCCGACTTCCGAAGGGTATCGCAAGGTCAGCATGGAATTGTTCGCGGGGAGAAAAGTCAACGGTGCCGATGAGGGCCCCATTCGGCTTTTTGCGGGCAGCAACGTTCTGTTTGTCGGAACCATGAACGAGGATGAAACCACTCAAAGCCTATCCGACAAAGTCATCGATCGGGCCAATGTGCTCCATTTCAGTCGGCCGCTCACATTGCAAAACAGAAATGAGCAGCTCGGGCGGGAATATGTCACCCAGGCCATGATTAGTCGAGAAGCATGGGAATCATGGCGACACCCGGCGGCCGACGATGTTGAGCCCATGGCCGGCTTTGCCCAACGGCTCAATAGGTTAAATGAAATTCTGGGGCACATCGGTCGGCCTTTTGCCCATCGTACATATCAAGCCATGTTGGCGTATATCGCAAATTATCCGCATGATAATCGCAGGGAAATTGCCTTGGCAGACCAAATTGCCATGCGGGTAATGCCAAAACTCCGAGGACTAGATCTGGATCAGCATAGAGCAGATCTCGGGCAAATCGCCGGTCATATCCAAAATTTGGATCCAGCCATATCGCGTGCCTTTGGAAGTGCCATGAACAACAAGCAGGGTTTCTTCCGCTGGCAGGGAATTGATTGGGACGAGAACGCCGGTTGATCATGGCTGAGGTTGCCATGAATGCGTGGATAGCAGATTTACCCTGGCGGTTGACTCAATGGCCGAAGTTGCCCGCGGCCAGTAAATCCATTCCCGTCGCGCCGGGACGAGGGACATGCGTGCTATTCTCCGCGGAATCACAGTTGGGGCCTCTTCAGGAGTATGCCCGGGAGGTGTTGCTGGAGGGGCGCCGTTTCCTGCTGCTCGAACTGCCCGGCCCGGCGGTCCGAGGTCCGGAAACGAAGGCGCTTCGTATTGGCGTTAAACAGCCGCTCCAACTGGAATATCAGCCGGCATCAACCTTCCAGTGGCGCCAAGGGCCGGAAACCGTTCTGGAGAATGGCCATGTTCAATATGACGGGTTCATTGACGATGCGCTGGCGCGAATGCAGGAGGTCGAGGAGTTTGCTGCAGCGCGCGGCAAAAGATCGGCATCCGGCCATGTGTGGTGGCCGGTTCTGCTAAACGACTTCATGGATTATCGCGATGCGGACGAAGCCGGCCGCGGACTGATCGTGGGCCTTGCCGAGAGAATGCCGCTTTATCTTCGCGACATCGTTGCCGGCCCCAAGCGGGTATTGAAGCGGTTCCGGGAGCCGTCGCGGCTGGATCGGATCCAAGAGCTGGATGTCCACTGCCTTTTGGATTATGCGCAACGGCCGGGGCGCTCGGCTTCGGAAAAAGCCGGGCAGAAACAACGGCTGCTGGCCGTCATCCGCCGGGAAAGTTTCGATACGCTGGAAAACCGAGTGACGCTCGATTTCTGCCGACGCTCCCGGCAGGCGGTCCGCAGCTACAAGGAACAAAACGCGAAGTTCGCGGCATTTGATCCGGAAAAACAAACCGGCAGCAAGCGGTTGGCCAAGGTCCTGAACTATGGCAAATACTGCGAGGCCTATCTGAGCGACTTTGTCTGGGATGGGGTATCGGTTCTGGCCGAACCCTGCAGAACTCCCAATTATGCGCTGGCGCAAAATCCTCTGTACGTGGAGGTGTGGCGCGAATATCTGAAGTTGCTTCGATACGCCAATCTGAGGGAGGCGGCCTGGCGCTGGCCGCGCCTGGCCTGGGCCGATATCGTGCGCGCTTTTGTGGGCGATGGCATTCGCGCTGAAATGCGGGATACGAACGCCTTGCGCCTGGCCAAGCGGCCGTTGCGTAACGGCCGGACCATCGAACGCGGCAGTTGGTTTCGCGATGGCGGGTGCGAGGGAGACTGGCTCGTGAGGCGGGACGGGGTGGCTTTGGGATGCCTGTATCTGATCGAGCGGAGCGACATCCGAAGATTCAGCGCGACCCCACATCTCGAGCTGGCCAATGCCGATTTCTATATCTGTTGGTTGCCGGTCGGGACGAATCTGTCTTTTTACCTGCCGATCTGGGCGATGGTGGGCGACTTGAGTTGGAAAGACTTGGACGAGGCCGCCCGGACCCGCACGGCATGGGCCCATGATTTAGGCGACTGCCTGCGAGCGCTGCAGGGCCGTTTACCCGCCGATGTCCGCCTAGCGGGAGGAGCGATCATTCGGCCGGACTGGATGTCTGGGCGACCTGGCGGGACCCGCACGACACTCAAGATGGCCGATCAGGGGTCGATGCCGATCTGGTTCATAGAAACCCATGCATGCGGCAACTGGGGGGATCAAGTCGGCGAAATTCGGACAATCGTACAAGGACTTGTTAGCCATGCTGCTCGGAATTGACGCAAACGGGCGGTCGTTGCGATGGCTTGATCCCGATCGGGGGCGTAAGGGAACGCGATATGCCGTCGCAGGGGTGCCGCCGTTGTTTCCCGATGAGCAGTTCATCTGGAATAATCCATCGGCGGCTGATCCGACCTTCATCGACGGTTTGATTCCGCTGGAAGAGGCTTGGGCCCGATTGTCGTACTTGGAGCCACGCGGGACACCCAGACAACTTCCCTTGAGATGGCGTTACCGCGGAGCAGACGCGGACAGCACCTTGAATCCGGCAGAGGCGATCGCCAACGCCATTAGGCAAAATACTCCCATTGACCATGCCGGGGAGATGGTGGCAGTGGCGATTCCCAACCATTTGGATGAGACGGGGCAGGACGATCTCATCAGTGCGCTGCACGCCCTCGGCATATTCAATGTTCGGCTGCTATGGCGGCCCATTGCCCTGGCTATGTCTTGGGCAAGCCGGAATCCAGATCGCGCAAAAGCCTTGGTCGATTCGGGTGGATCCCTGTGGGTGATGGATTTCGAGAGCTATGGGCTTGAAATAACCGAATTGAAATGGCGCCGACATCCCCGGGAGGCCAACTACGTATGTCCAGTTCGAGCCTACCCTCGGCGGAGCGACTTCGATCCTGGCTGGGCCTCGCGCCACTGGGCGGATAAAATTGCCGGGAGCGTCTGCGGGGAACATGGCCGATCGTCGAGTTTGCTCTGGGGGCCGGCAGGGGGGGATTTCCAGCGCTACTTGGAGGGAGAACCTCATGGGGCGCTTGTCTTTCGGGACAAGGATGATCCCCGGCGATGGTCTTTGGGCGAGCCCGTTCCCGTTCAGCTTCACCAAGACGTGGTGGCGCTTGCCGGCACCATTGGTCGTCTGGTGCATGGACTGCAGCCACACGATCGCATTTTGGTTCACGGCTGGCCCGTGGCGCATATTGGCGAGCTCTTGGCTCGGCAACTTCGTCGGGGCATCGACATGGCCGACAAATATGCCGCAGCCGAAGGGGCGGCCTTGTACGCCAGCCGGACCGCCGACATGCGGCCAACGTATCTCGACACGCTTCCGCAATATGCGATCTGGGTGTCCCAGGGGGATGAACACAATCAGCTAGATTTCCTGTGGAAAAAGCTCAATGACGAATCCACGGTGGATGCTGGCGATGAATGGGTGTTGTCAAAGCGGACCGAACCCGACTTGGTTCAAATCCGGGAAGCTATGCTTTCCTTGCCCCGATATGTGGATAAGTTTTCGCTTCTGGTCCAGAACAAGACTGTATACGACGAGGACAAGCGGACCAACCCCGAGGCCGATGCGAACAAGCCTGGTAATCATAAGGCTGACATTCCCCTAGCCAAGCGTCTGGTCGTCGACTTGCCGGCCATGACGATGACGGAGACGCCACTTCAGCTGGAAATGGTGCTGCGCCCGGCGTCCGGCCACGCCAAGTTCTCCATATCGACCCGAGATGAACAACCTCTGTTTGCGGATAGGCATAGCGTCGATATGTCATGGAAGACGGCGCAAGACGAGCCCGAGCACAAGGGCTATCTGGAGGCGCGCGAAGTGGTCGGGCGCATTATGGATAAACGCGAAAATCGGGAAATGGCGCGACTCATATGTCGTCGAATAAAAGAAGAGTTGCTGCAATGCGCAACAACGGGCTGTCAACGGATGAACGAAAATGAAAAGCGACAGCTTAATATTCTATTGAATGATTATCGCCCAGATTTCTTTTCGGATCCTCCATATGGCACTCAAGCTATTCTAGAGAAGGTGCTAGTTCCCTGGGGGGCCGAGATTACTCCGGCTCAACCAACAAGAGGTTTATGGGGTTCGAGGCGGCACATTAATGACCCCGAATTGGACGAAATTGCCAAAGAAATGCGAGAGGCATTAATCGAATACGGCAAGGGCGACGCATGGTACAAGTGGCAAAACTGCATGTTCGTATACACTCATCCGGAATTTATCAAACGAATACAAAAAGAATTATCTGTCTTGGGGGATATATCTCATATTGATAAGTACAGCCAAGCATACTCTCCGGGGCGAATATTTAATAGTGCATCAGACTTCGAACTGCTTATTCGCTTTATCGTGGAAAACGAATTTCATGGTGGGAAAGCGTCATATCGGGCGAAATATTGGTGGTCTATTTTTAGGTGCCTTTGTTATCACAAAGCGACTAACAATGTGGATTCCGATTTGGTTCGAAAAATTCTGGATAAGATGTGTACATATCTTAAAGCCGCTCCGCATCTACGGCCGAATGAGAAAAAATATGGACTGCATGTCCTGCTATTTGCTTTGCGCTTAAGAGAGCCCAAATTGAGTAATGGACACGGTGATTGTGATCAAAACGCTGACACACATCGATTCTTGCCGACAGACGACCCGTTGGTAGCAGAATTCAACAACATGATTGATCACGGCTGCCTTGCAGGTCAAGTATTCCCACCATCAATGCTCGCGGGCATGAAGAAAATGGAAAGGCCGGGGGACAACTTCTCAAAATACGTTCGGCGATTCCTCAATTTCGAGGATACGTTGGCCGATCGGGAGATGGGTGCCGGGCTGGCGACGTCGTGACCGCAGTTCAATGAGTCAATAAGGGGATGCTTAGAGGGGGAGGCGGAATCCAAGACCTGCGACCGGGAGTCTATTTCCTGTCCAGATCAAGTTCCACAACCTGTGATTTGACCAGGAATCGATCGAGATCCTGCAAGGACATGATCGGTTCTTTCATGTGGCGAAGACGCGCAATGTAGAATGCCTTCGGAGATTCAGGCGCACCGCCCAATCCCAATGCGACATACACGGGTATCTTCTCCCGCTTCTCGTATTGCGTGTAATTGTAGATCTGGTCAGGCCGCGCCCATTCGACCTGACCACTTCTGGGGAGAGAACGGTATTTGCATTCGATGGCGACTCTCTCCCTTCTGCCTATGTGCTCCATCACAAGATCTGGCCACTGACAAGAGGCAGGGCCGCCCCAGTTGGGGATGTGCTTGTCGCTCCGCCATTCGATCAGGCGGTACTCTTTATTGTCAAAACAGGTAATTACGTACTCCTCAAAAGCGGCCCCCTTTTCATTGGGAGTCTTGGTGCTGACAAAAGCCTTAAGGAAGCGTAGCAGCCCCTGCCGCTCGGCCGATGTCACGACTTTGTCGCTGCAAATCCGCTCGATCAGGCTCTTCAATTCCGGCAATGCCCCGCCTGGCTTCATATCTTTGTATTGGCACAGCAGGCTATACAGCATGACGATTTCGTCATCGTCGACATTCCCGTCATTGATCACGGCTAGTGCAAGGCCATGCCACAAGGATTCAGACTTTAGTCGGTTATTCATAGTATCTCTCTCCCGGTGGGGTAACAGATAGGGCGTCTTTGGTCCTGTGTATCGCATGGCTTGGGTGTGGGACGCAATGGGAATGCGTAGATGGCGGGACGGGAGAATGTCGTCGATCCTTTGCCAACCAAGCCAATTTGTCCTGACGGCCCTTTTCGTTGACGGGGAGGGGGTTGGGGGACTAGGATGCCGACAGGATACGCGCCGTATACAAGGAGAGCCGGGATGAATTGGGTTGCGCCGCAGGAGAAGGATGAAGCCAGCGATGCGCTGGAAAAACGCCTGTGGGAGGCGGCCGACCAGATGCGGGCCAATTCGGGGCTGACTTCCCAGCAGTATTCCTCGCCCGTCTTGGGGTTGATCTTCCTGCGGTTCGCGGAAGTCCGCTTTGCCGCGCAACGGGCCAAGCTGGAGCAGGCCGGGGCGTCGTCCCGGCGCGGAAGCCGGCTGGAGGAGCCCGCCGCCTATCATGCCGAGGGTATCCTCTATCTGCCCGCCAATGCCCGCTTCGACTTCCTGCTCGATCTGCCCGAGGCCGAGAACGTCGGCGCGAAGGTCAATGCCGCCATGCGCGACATCGAGAAGCACAATCCACAGCTCGCGGGCGTCCTGCCCAAGTCCTACAACGTCTTTGCCGGCGGGCTGCTCAAGGAACTGCTGAAACGTGTCTCGGAAATCCCCGCCACACTCGACTACGACGCCTTCGGGCGCATCTACGAGTATTTCCTCGGCGAGTTCGCCATGACCGAGGGGCAGGGCGGGGGCGAGTTCTATACGCCGTCGTCCATCGTCCGGCTGCTGGCCGAAGTGATCGAGCCCTACCACGGGCGCATCCTCGACCCCGCGTGCGGCTCGGGCGGCATGTTCGTCCAATCCGCCCGGTTTGTGGCCGAGCACCGGAAGAATCCCGGCACGGAGTTGTCGATCCATGGCATCGAGAAGACGGACGCGACGGGGCAGCTGTGCCGGATGAACCTGGCTGTGCACGGGCTGGAGGGCGACATCCGCCACGGCGGACAGGTCAACAGCTACTACGACGATCCGCACGAGGCCACCGGACGCTTCGACTTCGTCCTTGCCAATCCGCCATTCAACGTCAACGCCGTGGACAAGGAGCGGCTGAAGGATTCCACGGGTCCGGGGCGGCGGTTCCCATTTGGCCTTTCCAAGTCGGACAACGCGAACTACCTCTGGATCCAGTTGTTCCATTCCGCGCTGAATCCCAAGGGCCGCGCCGGATTTGTCATGGCCAATTCCGCCGCCGATGCCCGCAGCTCGGAGCAGGACATCCGGCAAAAACTGATTGAAAGCCATTCCGTGGACGTGATCGTCGCGGTCGGCCCCAACATGTTCTACACGGTGACGCTGCCCTGCACGCTCTGGTTCTTCGACAAGGGGAAGGGGAAGACGCCCCGAGCGGGTGCCGTTTTGTTCATTGACGCCCGGCACATCTATCGGCAGATCGACCGCGCCCACCGAGAATGGACGCCCGCGCAGATCGGCTTCATGGCCAATTTGGTGCGGTTGTATCGGGGCGAGGATCTCGACTACACGCTTGGGGGCAAGGAAGCCGAGGCCAAGATCGCGGAAGTCTTCGGCAAGAAGCCCAAATATGCCGATGTGGCCGGCCTGTGCAAAGCCGCCACATTGAAGGAAATCGAAGCCCAGGGTTGGAGCTTGAATCCAGGCCGATATGTTGGTGTCGCGCCAGGTGAGGAAGTCAGCGACGAGGACTTCAAGGAACTGCTCGAAGAACTTAATGAGGAACTGGAAACCCTAAACGCCGAAGCCCACAAGCTTGAAAAGACCATCGCCAAAGATATTGCCGAGATTATTGAGGCGTGATGAATGTAAAGGAATCTCCGGTCGCTGAAGTATGCACGTTGGTCACGCGAGGCATTTCGCCCGCATATGACGAACAGGGGATTCCTGTTTTGAGCCAGAAGTGCATTCGGGATAACCGGGTGATTTATGAAGCGGCGAGGTTGACGAATCCCGATAAGAAAAAAATCCCTGCGGACAAATTCATTCAAATATATGACGTCTTGGTCAATTCGACTGGCGTCGGAACACTTGGCCGTGTAGCCCAGGTGAAGCGGCTGGACAGAGAAGTAACAGTTGATTCACATGTTTCTATTGTTCGGCCCGATTCTGTTAAGATTGACCCGAGGTACTTCGGTTATGCGATGGTTTTGAACCAGCCGAAGATCGAGGCAATGGGAGAGGGCGCGACAGGACAGACCGAACTGTCGCGAACACGCCTTGGAATAGAAGTTCATATTCCGCGTCTATCGCTTCCAGTCCAACGCCGGATTGCTGGCATTCTGTCGGCCTACGACGAGTTGATCGATAACAGCCAGCGGCGCATCCGGATCCTGGAAAAGATGGCCCGATCCCTTTACCGCGAGTGGTTCGTCCAATTCCGCTTCCCCGGTCACGAAAAGGTGAAAATGGAAGGTGGCATCCCCACGGGATGGGGGAAGATTGCCTTGCCAGATTGCGTGCAGCTTAATCCGCGTGTGGTTGTCACTCGCGATGGCGAGAAACCGTTTGTTCCAATGGGCTGCCTCTCAAACGACTCAATGCTCATATCTGATGTCGAATCTCGTAGTGGCAATAGTGGTGCGAAATTTCAAAACGGCGACACACTGTTTGCCCGTATAACGCCTTGCCTGGAGAACGGCAAGACCGGGTTCGTCCAATTCCTGTCAGGAGCATCAGCCGTCGCTTTCGGTTCAACCGAATTCATTGTTATGCGTTCCCGCACGCTAACGCCTGAGTTTGTTTATTGCCTTGCCCGTAGCGACGAATTCCGTGGAACTGCTATTAAGAGTATGTCTGGTGCAAGTGGTCGGCAGCGCGTGCAAGAGCATTGTTTCGACGAATTCATAATTGCGCATCCGCCGCGTGCACTGCTCGACCGCTTCTCTGCCATCGTCTCGCCTAGCTTCCGCATGATTCAGAAACTCCACCTGCAAATCCAAAACCTCCGCCAAACACGCGACCTCCTGTTGCCGCGATTGCTGTCGGGTCAGGTCAACCTTAAGGAAAACTGAGCCATGGTAGACACCAATTCAATCCAACCCAACACGGTAACCGTATTAATAGGCCCTAATAGCTCGGGGAAAAGCCGATTATTGAGGAAGCTTTGTGCCAGTTGTTTACAGAGCGGAGATTCAGTACTGGCGATTGCTCCCACCATATTCGACCGCTTTAGGGAAATGCCTGTAAGTGGGCTTAAATTTTATGGGGCACGACAGGGCCGGCCGGCCGCTGCTAATGTATTTCGCTCTGCACTCTCACGCGCAGTGGATAAACCGAAAATAGTTAAAAACCTGACTCAGGCCTTGAAATATACAAAATTCGAGCCAGTTGTTGGGATAAGGCTTCTAGACGTCAGTATCGACAACTATATGGCGGGTTCTGATTATCTCGACCCAAACATGCGCGAGTCGCTGAAAAGTATGCTATTCAAGTGGCAGAATCAATATGGAAGCGACGGGGTTGTAAAAATATCCCTGGATTCGTACTCATTCGAAGAACTGGACGCCATCTCTTTCGCAGAAATGTCCCGGTATGAAAATCATTTAAAAAAGACGAAGGCCGTTTCGAAAATTGAATATTATCTATACCGCGGTCGCGACCAGATTCCACTTCTAGAGGCGTGTTCTGGGGAAATATGTTTTATCACTACAATAGCATTCATCGCCACAAGGATCGAGCGAAGATCTGTAATTGCCATTGATGAGCCCGAAACCAGTCTTCATCCAACATGGCAAAAAGATTATGTCGAAACACTTTTGGATCTGTTCCATCACCATGAGCCTCGCATACTAATCTCAACACACTCTCCAATCATCATTTCAGGAGCGGAAGCGGCAAGGGGGAATATATCTGTCTACGAGATGGACGACGAAATACCAACCCCCTTTAAGCACATGCATTTGAGTCTTGAAGAAATGTATGACCGTTTGTTTGGACTGATAACGCCTAAAAATCATTATCTGTCACAGCGGGCAGTATCGATGATAAATGCTCTTGATGCGGGAGATCGAACCCTTGCCCAGATCATTGCCGAGCTGGAAGAATTTAGAAGAAAAAGCTATGACGAATCACAGAAGTTAGTCATCACTCGGCTAGAGGCCATAGCGCGACAGCTGGAATCCATAAAAAAGGGGTGAAAAGCATGATTACTTTTACCCCAGAAGAAGAACTGTTAATTGCTCGCCTAAGTGTTGTCGGTGGCTGGGAGGACGAAGAAGCCGCCGGGTTAAAAAGGAAGATCAAGGACTACTTTCTTGCAAGCGGAGTTCCATGTTGCTGCTACTGCCTTCTCTCGATGAGTGCGTGGCATCGAATGACGATTGACATTGAGCATGTGCTCCCCAAGCAACGATTCCCTCAATATACATTCGACCTGCGCAATCTCAACATCTCTTGCAAGCGGTGCAATATGGATATTAAGGGGGTGGACATTCGCTTCTTTCTTGGTTCACCTGACGAACCAAATCCATTTAGAAGCGAGCTCTATTCGTTAGTTCACCCGAATTTGGATCAGGCAAATAAACATCTTATGCTTATCAGCGTACAGCTTGGTAATAATCAATTAATTAAATATGTGATACGAGCGCCCAAGGGACAGTATGCCTACGAATATTTCGATCTGAAGGAAATCGAAGCCAACAGCTTCAGTAACGCCCAGGGTGTCGACATTGAATCTATTAGCGAGAGTCTCCCACCGGAAATTGTTAGCGAATTGAGACAAGTGCTTTCGGCGGTTGAGCGGCCATAGTAGAGTGATTATGTGCCCTACAGCGCAGAAAAACTGATCGAGCAGCTCGTCATTAAATTGGTAACGGTGCGAGCAAGGTTGCACTACGGGGCTTGGATAGAGTAGGGTAAATCCGTGATATTTAGGCGACAACAAGTACTGCTGACCCTGCTGGATGCGTTGGGCGGGGGGCCGGTGGGGCATACCGATTTCCAGAAGCTGTTGCTCCTGTTTACGCAGGAATGCGAAGCGGAGCCGTCGTATGAGTTTGTTCCGTACCGGTTTGGCGGGTTTTCGTTCACGTCGTATGCGGACAAACGGAAACTGATCGAGAAGGGGCTTTTGACGGAGGATGATCAGCATTGGGCCTTGACGGATGCGGGGCGGACGCAAGCCCGGAAGCCGGGCGGCGAGCCGTTGCAGAAGGTGGCGTTCTGCCGTCAGCATGCCGGGTTGCGGGGGAATGCGTTGATTGGCGAGCAGTACCGGCGATTCCCGTATTATGCCACGCGGAGCGAACTGCTGGACAAACTGGCGCTGGAGCCGGAGGCATTGTCGCGCATTGCGGCGGCGAGGCCGAAACGGCAGGCGGCGGGGCTGTTGACGATCGGCTATGAAGGGCGCAGCCTGGAGGGGTATCTGAACGAACTGCTACGGGCGGGCGTGACGGTTCTTTGCGATGTGCGGCGAAATCCGCTGAGCCGGAAGTATGGGTTTTCCAAGGGCACGCTAAGCAAGGCGTGCGCCGGGGTGGGGATCCGGTACGAGCATCTGCCGGAGCTGGGCATTGCCTCGGAGGCGCGGCAGGAGCTGGCCACGCAGGCGGACTACAACGAGCTTTTCGCGGAATACGAGCGGACATACCTCCCTGGGCAGGGGGCGGCTCTGGAGGAGATAGCGGGCTGGATCACGGCGGGCGACCGGGTGGCCTTGACCTGCTATGAGAGGCTGCCGGAACAATGCCACCGGCATTGCGTGGCGGAGGCGCTGGAACGGATGGGTGCCGCCGCCAAAGGCGCGCGGCACCTTTGACCAGCGACAAGGGGAGCGCATGGGCAAAGAACGGATTCTGATTACCGTCAAAACCTACCCGACGCTCTCCCGGAAGTACGGCGAGACGGTCTGCACGGCGGGCGTCCGGGAGGATGGCTCCTGGGTGCGGATCTACCCGGTTCCGTTCCGGCGGCTGGACGAAAAAGAGCAATACAGCAAGTTCGATTGGGTGGAGTGCGATCTGCGCAGGAACGTCAACGATCCCCGGCCGGAGTCATATTGTCCGCTGGACATGTCGAAACTGGTTCGGGCGGGCCATATCGATACAACGGACAAGTGGCGGGAGCGGCGGGAGATTCTGCTGAAGCGGGCGACGGTCCATGCACGGATGCAAGAGCTGATCGACGGGGCGAAGGCGAACCGCCTTTCCTTGGCGGTCTTCAAGCCCACCCGGATTCTCGATTTCATCTGGGAGCCGGAAGATCGGGAATGGAGCAAGACCAAGCTGGCCGAAATGCGAAAGCTGGCGGACCAGGGCGATCTGTTCGCGGAGGAGGCATGGCGGAAGACCTTCGAGGTGATCCCGAAGCTGCCCTATAGCTTCTCGTATCGCTTCGAGGATGCAGACGGGAAGAAAAGCACGCTGCAAATTCTGGACTGGGAAATCGGGGCCTTGTTCTGGAAGTGCAGGAAGCAATGCGGCGGCGATGAAGATCAGGCGTTGGAGAAGGTCAGAGTAAAATATGTGGATGCCTTCTGTAAAACAGATCAACATTTCTTTCTGGGGACAACGCAGCAGTTCCATTTTGTCGGCCGGAATCCATGGGTGATCATCGGCGTGTTTCCCATCCCGCACGAAAACCAGTTGGATTTGTTTTAGCCATGGCCCATGCCTACAGCGAAGACCAGTTGGTGGAGCAGCCTGCCGTTGAGCTTTTCAGGGATTTGGACTGGTCTACTGTTTCGGCCATGGAGGAAGTCTTCGGGCCGGGGGGCAGTCTAGGGCGCGAGAGTCCGGGGGAAGTGGTGCTGGTTACCCGATTGCGCGCAGCGCTGGAGAAGCTGAATCCCGCTCTGCCGCCGGAGGCGATTTCCAACGCCATAGACGAATTGACCCGCGACCGCTCGGCCATGAGCATCGAGGCGGCGAATCGAGAGGTGTACGGGCTGCTCAAGGAGGGCATTCCGGTTTCCGTTCCGGATCGCGAGCGCGGGGGGCAGAAGATCGAACGTCTGCGGGTGATGGATTGGGAGCACCCGGCGAACAACGATTTCCTGCTGGTGAGCCAGTTCAGCGTGACGGGGACGCTCTATACCTGCCGTCCGGACCTGGTGGGCTTCGTCAACGGGCTGCCGATGGTGGTCATCGAACTCAAAAAGCCGGGGGTGCCGGCGCGGCAGGCGTTCGACGAGAACCTGACGCATTATATGCAGCAGATTCCGGCGCTATTCTGGACCAATGCGCTGCTGATTGCCTCGAATGGGACGAGCAGCCGCGTGGGGTCGATTACGGCGGATTGGGGTCGCTTCTTCGAGTGGAAGAGGGTCGAGCGCGAGGACGAGCCGCGCCGGGTATCGCTGGAGACGATGCTACGGGGCGTGTGCGACAAGGGGCGCCTGCTGGATCTGATAGAGAATTTCACGCTCTTTTCGGAGCACAAGGCGGGGCTGGCAAAGATCATCGGCCAGAACCACCAGTTCCTGGGGGTGAACAACGCCATTGCCTCCATGCTGATGGCGCGAAAGGCGGGCCACGGGCGCGGGGGCGTGTTCTGGCAGACGCAGGGCAGCGGCAAGAGTTTTTCCATGGTGTTTTTCGCCCAGAAGATCCTGCGCAAACTGACGGGCAACTGGACGTTCGTGGTGGTGACGGACCGCGTGGAGCTGGATGACCAGATCGCCAAGACGTTCAAAGCTGCGGGGGCGGTGAGCGAGGCGGAGGGCGACCAATGCCACGCCGAGTGCGGGGCGCATCTGCGGGAACTGCTGCGGGGCAACCATCGCTATGTCTTTACGCTGATCCATAAGTTCCAGACGCCGGAGATGTTGTGCGACCGTTCGGACGTGGTCGTGCTGACGGACGAGGCGCACCGGAGCCAATACGATACGCTGGCGCTGAATATGCGGTCGGCGCTGCCGAAGGCGATGTTCGTGGCGTTCACCGGGACGCCGCTGATCGCGGGCGAGGAGCGGACCAAGGAGGTGTTCGGCGACTACGTGTCGGTCTACGACTTCCAGCAGTCGGTGCTGGATGGCGCGACGGTCCCGCTGTTCTACGAGAACCGGACGCCGGAGCTTCAGCTGATTAATCCGGACCTGAACGAGGACATCTACCGCCTGATCGAGGCGGCGGAGCTCGATCCGGAGCAGGAGGCCAAGCTCGAACGGGAATTGAGCAAGCAATACCACATCCTGACGCGCGACGACCGGCTGGAGACGGTGGCCGAGGACATCGTGCGGCACTTCCTGGGGCGGGGCTTCACGGGCAAGGGGATGGTGGTGTCCATCGACAAGGCCACGGCGCTCAAGATGCACGACAAGGTGCGGAAGCATTGGGCGGCCGAACAGAAGCGGGTGGAGAAGGAATTGCGGGGCTATGTCCTCCCGGAGGACAAGAAGAGCGAATTGCTGGATCGGCTGGAAATCCTGAAGACCACGGACATGGCCTTGATCGTCTCGCCGGGGCAGAACGAGATCCCGCTGATGAAGAAGCAGGGGCTCGACATCGAGCCGCACCGCAAGCGGCTGAACGAGTCGCAGCCACCCATGGACGAGAAGTTCAAGGATCCAGCGGACCCCCTGCGGCTGGTCTTCCTTTGCGCGATGTGGCTGACGGGCTTCGATGCGCCGAGCTGCTCCACGGTGTACCTCGACAAGCCCATGCGGAACCATACGCTCATGCAGACCATCGCGCGGGCCAACCGCGTGTTCCCCGGCAAGCACAGCGGCATGATCGTGGACTATGCCAACGTCTTCGCCTCGCTCGAAAAGGCCTTGGCCATCTACGGGCTGGGCACGGGTGGCGACCGGCCGGTCCGCGATAAGCAGAAGCTGGTGGAGGAGCTGCGCCAAGCCGTGCGGCAGGCGACGGTCTTTTGCAGCGGCAAGGGCGTCGATCTGGCGGCCATCGAGAACTTGCCGGCGGGCGGCCTAGAGCGGCTGGGGGCCCTCAACGACGCCATGAATGCGCTGATCGCCCCGGACGATGTCCGCAAGGAGTTCCTGGCCTTGGAGGCGCTGGTCCGGACGTTCTACCAGGCGGTCAAACCCGACCCGGCGGCCTTGGAGTTCGCGGGCCGTGCGGCCTGCCTGGGGGCGATTGCGGATGCCATTCGGGCGGTGCTCCATCCGGACCCGGTGGACATCGGCAAGATCCTGGGGCAGGTGCGGGAGGTGCTTGACATGTCAATCACCGGCGCCGACATACCTGGAAAGCCAGCCCCGTTGATCGACCTGTCCAAGATCGACTTGGAAGCGTTGCGCAAGCGGCTGGAGAAGTCCAAGCACCGGAACACCGACCTGGAGTTGCTCAAGGCCGCCATCCGCGCCCAGTTGGAGAAGCTGATCCGGTTCAACCGGACCAGGGCCGATTATCTCGAAAAGTTTGAAGAACTGATCGAGAGCTACAACAACGGCAGCCAGAGCATCGAAGAGACGCTGAAGAAGCTGTTGAACCTCACTGGCAGCCTGACCGAAGAAGAGCACCGCCATATCCGGGAGAACCTGAGCGAAGAGCAGTTGACGGTGTACGACATCCTGACCCGTCCGGGGCCGGATCTGACGACCGAAGAGCGCGAAGAGGTGAAGAAGGTGGCCCGGCAGGTGCTGGCGCGGCTTAATTCCTTGCTGGCCCTGGATTGGCGCCGCCAGACCCAGGCGCGGGCCAAGGTGCGTCTAGCCATCGAGGACACGCTGGACGGTGGCCTGCCCAAGCCCTATACCCCCGAACTCTACCAGTCCAAGTGCTCGGCCCTCTTCGAGCATGTGTATGAGAGCTATTACGGGGAAGGGGCCGGAGTTTATACCTCGGCTTGAGGCAGATCGGCTTGGGGGGCGTGGGAGTCTA